>Ga0268288_10041_pt1 | contig 148752 bp, 173 predicted proteins | sample BraspS3V5C_FD_191349 | JGI IMG/M metagenome (GOLD analysis project Ga0268288, IMG submission 191349) | Soil microbial communities from Anza Borrego Desert, Southern California, United States - Bradyrhizobium sp. S3-V5C | ecosystem: Environmental > Terrestrial > Soil > Desert | place: USA...
AGCGTCAGGTAGGGCGCAACCAGCGCCCACTCCTCATCGGAAACGTCGGACGGATACGGCTTGCGGGGAGCGCTCATCCCCGCTCATCTGAGCACAGACCCGCCCCAGGTCCATAACAGCCTCTAGGCGGCTGAGCGGAGACGCATCTGGTTGTCGTCGAGGCCAGCCCAGCGCCGGATCACCTTCAGGCGGTAGGCGGCGTAGAGGTGCTTGAGGTGGTCGGCGCAGCTCTTGGCGAGCGAGGAGCGGGCGAGCGGCGCCCAGTCGTCGCCGGCGCAGGCGATGCACTCCAGCCGGTCGTTGAGGAGCTCCGCGTTCTCGAAGCAGTGGCACTTGGTGCAGGCGAGGATGGCCATGTCAGGCACTCACCGTCATGGCGTGCTGGGCGTGGTCGGCCTCGATGGCGTCCTCACGCTCGGCCGTGGTCGCCCGCTCGTGCAGGTAGGCGGTCGCCTCCTGCTGCATGTCCTTGGGCAGCGCCTCGAACAGCGCGGTGCGGATCCGGTTGAGCAGGTCCCACGCTTCGCCCGTGTCGGTGTGCTGGGCCCGACCACAGGCGACCGCGAAATCGTCGATGGACTCGATCACGTCGGCGCAGGTGTCGCGCGCCTTGAGCAGGTCCGGGACCATGACGCCATCGTGCCCATGCTCCTCGCTGAAGGCGCACTCCTCGCCCTCGTGGTTGATGACGTCGGTGACGTAGGGGAGCGCGTCGTCCCGGTGCTCCATGCGGGGCGCGCCGGCTCGGCCGTCCGTGACCATCTCGCGGGCGATGCCGGCGGCCTGGTCCGGGTCGGTCGCCTCGATCAGCAGCTCGTAGCGGGTGTAGGCGCAGTCCTCGATCAGGACGACGCGGTGCGTGGCGACCACCTCGAAGACGTCGACGCCGATGACCAGGTGCAGTGTCCGGCCGCTGTCCCACTTCACGCCGATCTGGCCCGGGCCGGCGCTGACGTAGAGGATGGTGCCGAGGCTGCCCGGCTCGATGGGGCACGGATCGTTCGGCATCTCGAGGAGGCGGATCCGGTCGCCGACCGATGGGAGAAGGTGTGTCATCGCTGACTGACTTCCTGTGTGCGCGTTGTCTGCTCTGACAACGTAGCTGCGCAGCACGAACGTGTCGGCTGGGGCTGTGTGGCAAGTCAGTGGTGACTGAACTGTGAACGCGCGTCAAGCTCGGATTGGTCCGGATCGTGGCACGGGGCGCTCGGGAATATCCGGTGCCATGGGCCTGTAATTAGAAGTATAGATAAGTAGTAAATTAGTAATTACAGGCCGATGGCGGTGGAATCCATGGTTCCGGGATGGAATGCCGTGCCGGCTACGCTTACGGCTCCCCTACCCTCTTGATTTCGGGCGCAGACGCGCGATTATCTATACGATCACGTCGGGCCGCTGGAGCAAGCTGGCAGCCCGGGAGTGGGCCGGGAGGCCTCGTGAACCTCCCGAACCTTTCAGTGGCTAGGTCAACCGAGCTGGATGCGGAGGATCAGTAGCAAGCTGGTCCTCCGCACACATTTAAGATCGAGGAGTTTGTTCGAAGTTGGCCCCAGCGCGCCTAACTTCTGCGGCCATATAATCATATATTTTTTCAAAGAAACTCTTAGGAAATTGGCCGTAAATCACTGTAGCCGGTTCTTTATCGGGGACGGGTCGTAAGTCGGTTCCGGGCCAAGGAAACAGATTTACTTCCGTATAGATTACCCATTGGCGGTCCGCGTCCAAACCGAGTCGCTCTTTAATTTTATTTGGGATTTCAATGCCTGCATCCGGCTCCTCGGGAGGAGAATGCGTTATCGGCGCTACTAAGCATTGGCCTGATGCCGCATCTCTCGCGATCATCAAAACTGCGGGGCGAACCTTCTTAGGCTTTGTCTCGCCCTCCCTACGCTCGCGTGCCCATAGGTAATTAAATCTAACAACAGTGCCTGGTGTGGGTGGTGCTGGTGGTATCACAATGCGAAATCCTAATATTCATATTCCTCCAAATCAGACGGCGGCGCTTCCAGAATCATTTGAGCGACGTCTGGCGGGAGATTGTCAATTGTATAAGCTTGGCGGTCACTTTTAGTGTCGCCAATTTTCAATAAGTTAAGAGCGGCTTCGAGAGCTTCCAGCATCTCTATGAAATCCGAGTAATCAACAACTACTGTGCTAGGCTTGCCATCTTCTTTGACAAGAACGGGCTTGCGATGCGCCTTATCGCGATAGAACTTAGGTTCCCTATCGAACTCGGTGACATCTGCTTCTATAGAAAATTCTAAAACGTCCATTTAAATCATCGCCTTCGGTGGCCGGGCAAGCGACTTCGACCTGATATACGCGCTAGTCGTCAATTTGTCAATAAGTCAGTCAGTGCTGATTTTCTTTCGGTCGCCTGTCACAGCGTCTTAGGTTGTCTGCTTGCTGCATACGTATGATCAGCTACTTGACAGATAATTAGTAGGCGATCCGACAAATCTCGTGGCTTCAGTCCGCGCGTCGGGCGATGACCGCGGCGACGTTCTCCAGGCTGGCTGCGGCGATGGCCGCCTTCACTGCTCGGATCATCAACCCCTGCTCGGCCGAGGAGTATGCCTCCCAGGCAAGCACGGGGCATTCCTTGGTCGGGTGGAGCCGCACCCAGGCCCGGCGCCACTCGGCGAGCCAGGACTGGGTGGCGATCTGCGCGGTCAGCCCGTCGATCGGCGGCTTGGTCATCACGCGGCGCGCCCGATGGTGCGGGTTGTCCGGCCAATACGACCTTTCAAGCCGGTGCGGATCAGGCTCTCGGCGTGGGCCTCGGCCAGGTGCCCGGGCAGGTGGATGGAGTTGCCGCTCTCGTTGATCGCCCAGGTCAGGTGGTCGATCACGGCGTTGGCCTCGCCAGCCTGCCGTGCGTAGGCGTCAGCCGCCCTCCCCTGCTCCACCGAGTCGACCTTGTAGGCCTCGAGCTCTGTGCGCAGGTCGGCGTTCTCCTCGCTCAGCTCCTGGACCTGAGCCGTGAGCCGGAAGTGCTCGGCGAGCGCCGCGGCGACGTTGAGGCCGCCCTGCACGTCCATTCGGCGCCAGCGCGCCCGGACGTCGTCGATGTAGCCGAGCGTCTGGCGCACCCGATACTGCACCAGGTCTTCGGCGCCCGCCTCGATCTGCGCCGCGCGCTTGCGGGCGCCGGCGAGGATGAACCGGGAGACGGCGAAGGAGCCGAGGATCATGGCGGCGCCGGCCGTGCCGGTCAGTGTGGGGAGGATCAGGAGGTCCATGTGCTGTGCTCCGGTCGTGAGTAAGTGCTGACTGACTATAGCGCGAGAGCGTCGGGTTGCATCAGGCGAGATGCGGAAGCAGCGCGACCAGGGTGACGAAGGCCATGAGCACGCCGGCGACGGCGAGCTTGGCCAACCAGGGCGACTCATTCGGTAGGCGCGGCCTGTTCACCAGCTTCGTCGGCACGAAGGCTTCGCCGAGCTTGAGGTGCTTGCTCTGCGTGGGCGCGACGGAGATGAGGACCGGCTGCTTGCCGATGGCGATGCCGAAGCCCCAGAACTGGCCTGGGTCGAGGTCGCGTAGACCCAGCGCCTCGTCGCTCTTGAGCGGGAAGCCCAGATTGTTCGCCGCGGCGTTGCGGTCAAGCACCTGCCCGACCCGGCCGACGAGCCAGGTGTTGCACTCGCCGGTGGCGTCCTTCGTGATCTTGGCGAGCCGCTGGGTGCAGAGGATGCCGGTGAACCCGCGCTTCCGGCCCTGGCTCATCAGCGTGCAGATCGCGCGCCGAGAGGTGTCGGCCGGCCCGGACTGCGGGGCGTAGCGGTGCGCCTCGTCGATCACGACGAATGCGGGCTGCCAGAGGTCGCGCGGCTGGGTCATGAGCGCGTCGAGGAACTTGCCGATCCAGAGGCGCTGCGCGTCCATACCCTCGGTGTCGTTGAACTGGATGATGACCGAGGTCTTGGTCTCCAGGATCCACCGGGCGAGCCGGAAGGCTGCGCCGCGCGGCGCATCGGCGTGCGGGCCGCCGAAGATCACGTAGGGGTGGAGCTGGCGCAGGGTGTGGAACTCCTGCTCGGGGTCGATGATGATCTGCACCCCGTGGCCCCAGAGCTGCTCGAGGACCTTGCGCACCGTGTGCGTCTTGCCGGCGCCCGTGTTGCCGATGATCGCGAGGTGGGTGCCGGTGAGCTTGTCGGCGTCGAGGGCGATCTCCTGCCCGTTTGCGTCGTGACCGATCATTCGCGCGTTCTCGCTTGCTGTCATGCGAGAATGCGCGAATGACGATCGGGGAACTACTGGCAGCGCTCGGGGTCTTCTAGGGCTGCGCGCGTCTCGTGCTTCTGCTGGGCGCGTGCGCGCTGGTGCTGGAGCACGGTGTCCCGGGTCTGCGCCCGCTTGCTGCGCCGGTTGGCGTAGGTCTCGGACGGGAAGGTGTCGTGGCCGGGGCAGCAGCCGCTGTCCCCGCGCCGGCGGCCGTAGGGCTTCACGGCTCCTCCTGGATCAGGTCGGACGGGCGGCTCTCTCCGTCCTCGATGATGGTGCCGTCCTGCGTGATGATCCGGTTCATGCAGCCTCCTCGAGCAGGTCCTCGCTGCACACGCCGTCGGCGATCTTGCGCTCGATCCGCGCCTTGAAATGGGCGGTGGATTTCGAGAGCACCCGGAGGATCTCGGCCTCCTCGCACTCGTCCGCGGAGATCTCGGCCGTCTCGCACAGGGCAAGCACGCTGATCCCGAGGCCGCCGACCTCCTGGCGCAGCGCGCCCGGCGGATTGGCGTAGACCTTGGCCGTGAGCCCGGCGATCTTCTCCTGCGGGTAGCCGGCCGCCTGGGCGAGCTCCAACGCCTCCTCCAGGACCCGCTCGGCCCGGAAGCGCAGGTTCAGGGTGCGCAGGCCGAACACCCGGGTGATCCAGTCCTTCACGACGACCTGGCGCTTGTCCCGCGTGTAGCGGGTCTGGTGGGGAGTGAGCACGTTCGTCTCCTGGTAAGTCAGTGGTGACTGTTGCAGATGGGCAACACGGCGCGCGAGAGCGCCCTGCCCGGTTCTAGTGGCTGGGCCCGGTGTCGATGCCGTCGCCGACGATGGCCGGATCGTTCGCCATGCGCTCGAGGACCATCATGACCTCGGGGTAGCGCAAGGCGATCGAGAGGGCGATCAGCTTCCGGCCCTGTGCCTCCTGCGCGGGCGTCAGTGGGCCGTCGACGCCGGTCGAGAACACCTTGAAGGTGCCGTCGGGCTTGAGGATCACGCCGGCATCACCGTGTTCGATCGGTGAGGTTACGGTGTTCTCCAGGGTCAGCAGGGTGTTGGGCTTCACGAGGTCTCCTTGTTGGCTGTGGATGCGCTGTGGATATGTGGCGCGTGTCGCGCTGTGCGTCTCATCTATAGCGCGCTGTCGCTCAGATTTTCGTGGCGTGTGTAGGAACCGATTGCTAGAACAAAAAGGGAACGGAACGACTCACCATAGGTTGAAAGCGTCGGAAGCCCCGGAGGGGGTCCGGGGCTTCCGCTGGTAGGTCTTCTTGGTGATGACCCGCTGCCTAAAGATTGGGCGTGCTAAAACTTTGGCGTTTGGGTTGCGGCACTTAGGGGATTTTTTCTCCATGGCTCAGCTTCTTCATGAACGTGTTGTGAAATTAGCGATTTTTTCCTGCGGTGTCGGTTGGAATGTCACGGAAACCTGCGAGGTCTGCAAAATTTCGCTACCACGACCGCTGGTTACGCCCGTAACCCACTAGCATGTTAACGCTGTCCGATTTATGGACAGCTACGGCCCCGGGTGATTGGCGACCCGGAAGCAATGCGGCCCGTCTTCACACCACACACAAGAAATCCCGGGAGCCTCACACACGATGTCAGAGGTGTCGGTCAATCGCTTCCACGACATGAGCTCCGAACTCGTAGCTCGGATCGAGGATACGCTTGCTCACTACGCACGCGAGCACGGACAAGTCTACAGTGCCGTGGCGATGTCCCAATCGCATCAGTCGATTAGGGATCTCGCTCAAGACGCCCTCACGTTCGGAATGGACATCTGGACCCACGGGTCCGGGGGCAGCGACGACGACTACGGTGGGAATGTTGTCCGCCTGCCGGTCGGACGCTCGCGGCGCCGCCCTAGGGCGTTCGCCGGCGTTCGCATGGCCATGTCGATCATCGGGGCCGTGACGGGCTCCACGATCATCGCGGCCGCGACGACGGAGACGGTGAGCCTGCCCGGGTTCCACCAAGTCGCCAGCTTCATCTTCTCCAAGAACGCGCCGCCCGAGTCCGTGCGGATCGTCGAGGATCACGGTCACGTCTACCGCATGCGGTTCACCCGGCATCCGGGCGAGCCGTGGGACGTGGTCCATCTCGAGGAGACCAAGGAGCTGACACCCTCTGAGGTCGCGGGCTCTCGCCACGACGACGGCACGATGCTCGACGATCCGCCGTTCCACGGCTGAGCTACCAGCTCCCCCACGCATAGCCGTCTTCGGGCACGCGCTCGAGGGCGGGTTCGACTGCCGGCGCCGGCTCCTCGATGGTCTGGTCGATTTCGGCCATGCGCGCATTCGCGATTGCGAGCAGCTTCTCCGCGTAGCCGGCGAGCGCCTTCCGGGCCCGGCGATATTGCCGCTGGGTCATGCGGTCGTCGTAGAGCGGGAGCTTGCGATGGATGTCCGCCAGGAACTCCGCGTCCGGGCCGTCGAAGCCCGCGGGCGCCAGCGCCTTGATCGCGCGCTTCACCGCGGCGTCGGAGCCGGCGATCAGCGCCAGGATGGTCTTTTCGGTGTGCATGTCGCTCCTCTCGTGTCGCTCTCGACACTCAGAAGCTACGACAGCCGTTCAGCCGGGTCGGGTGGCGATGCGAGGATTATTTTGCGTTCACGTTCGTTGACAGATCGCCGGCGTGCGCTCGGCAAATGGAGTATCTGATGGCACGACACCTGTTCATCGCCGGTGCGTTCCTGCTCACGATCGCCACCGCTCAGGCTGCACCAAAGGAACAAAACTGGCCCGGAGGTGGGGGTTACAGCAGCGGCGGGTTCGGTGGAGGCAGCAGCGCGGCCCAGGCCGGGCAGATGCGGTTCGAGACTGACGTTCGCGGTCGAAGCGAGCGGAACCTCGGCGGTTTGCAGGATCGGCGCGGTTGCACCGGTCGACAGACACACAGTCACTCTCGACCCGACTGTTAAAACGGCATTCGCGCATGCCGGCATGAGAGCATGCGCGAATGCCCTGATGCTCACAGACCGGCGAAGTGCATCACCTTGCGACCGTAACTGGTGCAGCGCGGCCGCGCGCCGACGCCCGTGTTGTAGAGCGAGACGCCCGCGCAGGAGGCCCCTCCCCTGCTGATCGCCTGGCGCAGGTAGCGCATCGAGCCCGCGATGTTCTGGCGGCAGTCCATCGGGTTGCGCACGCCCATGGCCCGTGCCGTCGCCGGCATGAGCTGCCCTGCCCCGGCCGCACCCGAGCGGTTGCGGGCCCGGCAGTTGTAGCCGCTCTCCACCCGGATGATCGCGTGGGCGATCCGCTGGGGCACGCCGGCGCGGGCCGCTTCCTGGGTGACGATCGCCTGGACGGAGCCGCCCTCGGCCTGGTCGGTGAGGCGGTTCAGCCCGCGGTTGATCCGGCGGACCGGCGCCTCGACGACGCGCTTGGTCTTCCCGAGAAGCTGATCGAGGAAGCTGGGCTCCTCGGCCGGCGCCTCGACAGCGACTGGCTCCAGCGCCACGATCTGCGCGTGGTGCCGGTGGTGATGGTGATGACGGACCCGGGCCGCAGCCTCTCCCGTCGTGGCCGTGATCGTCAGTGCGACCATGGCCGCCAGCGTTACGAGGCGCATCCGCCCTCTCCTCTGTTGCACACCGAACAAGTCAGTGCTGACTTATTATAGCGAGGGAGGGCCCGGGTTTGTCTGAACGCTGCCCGCCCGGCCGCTCGACCAGGCCGGGGATCGCGTGCGCGCGTCGCTGAGACGCTTCGCGTGCTGCGTGCTGTCGTCGTGCGCGCGAGCGCGCCCCGACGCTGTGCGAGCTTCTGAGAGCTTGCGCGCTCTCGCCCATTCGATCATGCGCGCACGCTCGCAAGCGCTCACGAAAAGACCCGAGCAGCGGGTGCTGCGCGGGCCAGGTTCTGCCAGAGCAAGTGGGCTGCGATATCGCCCCAGCAGATCGGCGTCAGACCGGGTCGCGGTCGCCGTCGTCGCTGCCGTTCGTCTCGCCCTGCTTCAGGAGCGGCAGGACCATCTTCAGCGGCTCCGTCGGCGAGCCCTTCCACTTCATGTCCTTCATCCCGAGCGTGATCTGCGAGCCGTTCGGCAGCGTCGCGGTGATCGTCTCGCCACCATCCGTGAACGCGAGCTGCGCGTCCGGATGAAAGAAGGGCCTGAAGATCTTGTCGGTGAAGGCGCTCATTCTCGCATGCTCCTATGCGCGAAAGCGCGCCGTCTATCAGCGTCGCGCCCGGAGCACCAGGCCGGCGATGAAGAGGGCGATCAGCCCCGCCTCCATCAGGAAGAAGCCGACGGACGGCTCGCTCCCGAAGCCCGAGTAGACCGGGCCGCGGACGCCGGAATTGCCGTAGTGGCTGATCGACGGCACCATGTCAGGCGACCTCGCCCCGGATCAGGCCGTCACACAGCGCCCTCGCCTCGTCCACGAGCTGCCGGCGCTGGGCTGCATCGTCCCGGTAGAGCTGGCCGCCGAACTGAATCATCAGGTTGCGGGCCGCGGCCGAGACGTTGTCCAGCATCTCCAGGAGCTGCTCGCGGGTCGGCTCGGCCGGCGGCTCGTCGCGCCAGGTGCGCGGGCCCGACACGTAGGTGAAGCGGTCGGTGCCGCCGTCGCCGACCCAGCTATCGGCGAAGCCCGCCCACTGGTTGTCGGCCGAGAACAGCAGCGCCCGGGTCCAGGCGTCGCCACCCTCGACCGGCTCGTAGGTCACGAGCCACTCGCCCGGGTTCTCGCTGTGTCGGGAGACGGCGGCGACGCGGTAGCGGGTGCCCTTGTGGTGGCGCCAGATCGAGCCGCGACCGGGCAGGTAGTCGGGCTTGGGCGAAAGCGCGGTTGCGGTCATGATCGCATGCTCCCTTTAGCGCTTGGGCGAAACGAGGCCGGGGTAGCGGCTCCCGGCCGGCCCGTAGACCTCGAGGATCTCCTCGCATGCGGTGCGGGCGCCCTGCTTGCCGCGGCGCTTCTGCTGGCCGAGCCAAATCTCCTCGGGGCCCTCGGGCTCGAGGTCCATCATCTCGATGCCGTTGGCGTAGAGCGTCTTGGTCACGGCGTCGCCGTCGACCCGCAGCCCCGGGCAGGCCTTGTCGGCATACTGGGTGTCGCCGAACATGGCGGCCATCGCCTTCAGCTTGTCGAAGTGGTCGGGCTCCGACTGGTGCCGGAAGTGGGTCTGCGCCTGCGCCGGGCCGGCGATCAGAGCGACGAGGAGGGCGGTTCGTGCGAATGCGCGCATGATCGAATGCTCCCTTACTCGCCCTGCGGCGCGTTCGGCCACACGATCAGGCCGGGCAGGGTGGTGCCGCGGCGCCCGAACCGGCTGTAGAGGTCGACGCAGTTCGACCCGACCGCGCCCCGGTGGAAGCGCTCCTCCCAGTCGCGGGCGATAGCGGCGACCTTCTTGCCCTCGACCTCGGCCCGGCTGACGCCGTTGGCGCGCACCGCCTGCGCCATCACCTCGTAGTTCGTGCGCATGCCGGCGCAGTTGTGGTCCACGAACCGGGCGACGGCGATCATGATGCCGACCCGGTCGAGGCTGGTCATCGGCTTCTCCTTCGCGAGCGCCGGAGCGGTAGTCGCGGCGATCAAGGCGAGGGTGGTCAGGGCGCGCTTCATGCTGGGGCTAGGTCCTTTCGTTTGAGCGGGTTGGTCGAATAGGCGCATGCGAGCTTGCCCGCATGCGCCCTTGCGATCGTCAGTGCTTCTTGGTGATGACGTGGGCGATCACGCTGCCCTCGTCGCCGAAGCGGCCCCAGGCGGTGTCACAGCCCTTCGGGTGCCTCACGTAGGCGGCCACCTGGTTCATCGCCTCGTTGGCGAGCGCCGGGCTGTTGATGTGGTCCTGGGGCACCTCGAGGCCGTTGAGCGTCGACACAAAGGTATCCTGGCTGATCTCCATGTCCTTGCACTGGCCCCGGACGTAGGAGCTCGACGCCATCAGCAGCGCCGCCTTGTTCTCCGGCGAGCCGTCGGGGAAGCGCTCGGTGATCGGCTTCTTCTGCTCGCGCGGCTTCACGAGCCCGAGGATCACGGTGCCCTGGGGTCCGAACGCCTCCTCGATCCCCTTGCAGCCGTTCACCGGGTCCTTGCGCAGCTTGTCCGTCAGCTCGGCGATGTCGGCCGCGTAGCGCTTGTCCACGAGATCGGCTTGCGTGATGCCGTAGCCCTTCATGGCGCCGGCCTGGCCTGCGGAGTCGGGCTCGACGTTGCGGCAGACGAAGGCGGCCACGACGTTGACCGAGGCGATCTGGACGATCTTCATCTCGCGGGAGCCGTTCTTGGCCTCGTAGGCGCCGGCTGAGGAGGTGAGGGCGAGAGCGAGGGCGATGGCCGAAAGAGCGCATGCGCGCATGGTCGAATTTCCGTCTCGATTGCTGGGTGTGTCGGGGCGCGCATGCGGGCTTGATCGCATGCGCGCTTTAGCGAATGCGGCCTACTTCTTGCCGGCGCTGACGATCACGTCCGGGATGGCGCTGCCGGTCGGCCCGAACTCGGAGAAGATCAGGTCGCAGGCGCGCTTCGCCTCCATGCCGCGGTAGAAGGCGAGCTGCTGATCGGCGAGGTCCTTGATCTTCACCTGGTCGAGGCCGTCGGTCTTGAACTTGGCCTCGGAGAGCCGGGTGGCCGCGCCGACCGGGTCGAACTTGGCGTTCGGGCAGGCGCCGCCGTCCACGAACTCGTTCAGGGCGATGAAGGTCGCCTGGGTCTGGTAGTTGCGGCTCTCCCGGATCTGCTCGGGCGTGCCGGTCGGCAGCTTGGACTGGTCGGGGCGCGGCGTCTGGGCCGGGGCCGCCTTCGGGGCGTCCTTGTTCGTCGCCTCGATGTGCCCGTTCGGGGCGTCCTCGTGGTTCGTGACCCAGCCCGCGCGGGCGGCGATCGAGTTCGCCGGGATGGCCAGCAGGCAGCAGAGGGCGAGGGCGATGTGACGGTTCTTCATGGTCGCTTGTGTCCTTTCGCTAATGCGCGCTTTCGCGCAGAGGGGTTGCAATCAGGAAGTCGCGCAGGACCCGCAGCTCGTTGAGGTCCTCGACGGCGTTCCAGTGCTCGTGGCCCCGCTTGCCGTGACGGCGCGGGAAGGTGCGCTTGACCCGGTCCTCGGCCTCGGGGAGCACGGTCCCGTCGAGGTGCGCGAGGCACTGGGTGCGATGTTCTTCGGAGACGGGCCGGCCATCGCCCGCGTGGAAGGCGTAGAAACAGGCCCCGGGGTCGGCTGAGTGGATGTAGCTGCCCCACTGGGAGGCGATGGCGTAGGCGGCCGACGGCGCCAGCATGATCGAAAGCTCCTTTGCTCGAATGCGCGAATGATCGAGGTGAGGGCGGGGCGCGTCGGCCCCGCCCGGTGGATCAGGCGGCTTCCGCCGGGGCGGGCCCGGCGGCGAGGGTGCGAAGCGCCTCGACCAGGAGGCTGTCCGGGTTCACGGTCAGCTTGTTGCCGGCCCGGGTCGCGATCTTGAGCGCGGGGAACAGCGACATGATCTGGCCGACCTGGCTGCGGGCGGTGCCCTCGGCGTAGGTCTTCGAGCCGTTCTTGGTGCTGGTCGCCTTCAGCACCGCGACCATGTCCGACGAGGTGATCTCGCCGGCGGCGTCGAGCGCCCGGAAGCAGTCCATCACGTAGGTGGACGGCGCCTTGCCCTGGTGGATCGAGACCAGGAGGTTCTCGAATTTCTCCTGGACCTTCTTCTGCGCCGGGCAGGCGCGGATGACGGCCGCCTTGTTCGCCTCGAGGTCGTCGGGCACGAGGGTGGTGAGCACGAAGGCGTCGACCGGCAGGGCATCGACGCTGATCCGCGGGGTGCGGGTTTTCGCCGGGCCGGCAGCCTTCTTGGGCTTGGCGGCAGCGGGCGTGGCCGGGGTGACGTCGGTCGCCGCGAGGTCGATGACCGGGCCGCTCTCGTGGCTGGCGTAGACCTCCTCGCGGGCCTCCTGGAGCTGCATCTCGGCCTCGATCGCGGAGGCGGTCTCCTCGTCGAGGATCGTCTCGTCGGTAGCCGCGAGCTCCACCTGGCCGTCCTCGGTCGCCGGCTCCTCGATCACGTCGTCGGCGGCGACGTCGCTGACCGCCTGCACGTCGACGATGGTCTCGTCGGGGATATCCAGACCGCCCAGCAGAGCGTCCAGCTCGTCGGCTTCGGCAGTCATCACGGTGGTGCTCGCGTCGTTCATCTGTGTGTTCTCCTTCTCTGTTGCTGTTGTCGTTGCTCTCTTGCTCTCGACAGTCTCGTTATAGCTACGAGAACTCGGCGATGCGGCTGGAACGACTTGGATCAGGAAGGGAGCTTTCGCTCTTGCGCGCATGCGCTGATGCGCGCTTGCCGCCATACGGCCGGGGTCCAGCCCCGGCCGTTCGGTCACGATGTGCGAGGATCAGAAGTCCTGGAGCGCGGCCCGCTTCCAGTGGTTGTCCGACACGCACTGGTAGAAGAAGCCGGTGTCGTAGGCCTGCTCGCCGCGCACGCACGCGCCGAACGACGAGGACGGGGTGTGCGGGATCGTGGCGGCGATCCGGCCGACCTGGACAAGGCCGTCATCGAACACCGACAGCATCGGGCCGCCCGGGGTGAAGTAGCGGAGCGCCGTGTTGTCGTAGTCCCAGAAGTGCTTGAAGTTGCCGTCGTTGTCGCCGTCGACCGCGAAGAACTGGTTCGGCGCCATCATGATCGCGGCCTTGGAGAAGTAGGCCTGCGTGGTGTCGAGGCCGATCTGGAACTGCCCGCCCTGGCCCAGGAAGCCGATGCCGCGGTCGATCCAGCCGCCGGCCGGGGTGCCCATCATGATGCCGTAGCCCGAGTGGGCGCCGTTCGTGCCGGACATGGAGATCTGGATGCCGACGCGCTGCCGGTTCTTGTCGGTGCCCTTGGCCGTGGTGGACACGTCGATCTCGGTGCCGATGCACGAGGCGACCGGGTCTTCCTCGCCCGTCATGTCCGCGCAGTTGAAGTTGCCCGCCCAGGTCGGACCGACCGGTCCGATGCCGTTCGACTCCTTGAAGGCCGTGCCGTTCACCGCGACGTTCTGGGCGCCCGTGGAGGCGAGGGCGTTGTTGTGGAGCTCACCCGTGAGGACCCACTCGAAGCCCTTGTTGTTCGGGTTGGTCGAGCCCAGCGCCCAGATGGTGTGGTAGGTGTTCCACATCTGCCCCGAGCCCGAGTTCATGTGCCGGTCGACCCGCAAGCTGGTCGTCGGGTCGAAGTTCGGCGGCGCGTTCCAGATCATCATCGTGCCGCCGTCGATGCCCGGCTGACCCGTGCCCTGCACGTTCGGGACAAAGGTCTGCGCCGCGACAGGAGAGGCCGCGCAAGCAAGAACGGAGGCGAGCAGAAGGTTACGAAGGAAATAGGTCATAGTTATCCTGTGTATTCTACTGGTGGATCTTTGCCGTCTCAGTCAGTAGTGACTTATCTATAGTGAGGCGACTTCGGGGATGGCAACCGAATTTTTACTCGGCTTCTGCAAATTCTTCGGGAACTGCCGGGATGTCTGCGACGAGCATCGCGGCCGGCATGATGGTTTGGCCCGCGACGACCATGCAGATGTTGGCGCCGGCGGCGATCTGGGCGCGCTCCTCGGGCGTCGGCTCCCAGACGGTCGTGACCTGGCCGTCCTTCCGGTGGCCGTAGATCGTGAGGCACTTGCCGTGCTTGGCCTCGTCCCAGTCCTTGGGTGCCGTGAGGCGCAGGTTCGCCCCGTGGAACTTCACAGCCTTCATGGTGGCATGCTCGCTTTCGTGCTTGTGCGAATGGGCTACGGGATGGCGAACCAGCGCTGCTGCCGGCCCTGGCGCACGCACCGGATCTGCCCGGCCGTGCGGAGCTTCTGGATGAGCCGGTCTGCGAGCCGGTGCGGGACCATCCGCTTCGGGTCGGTGATGCCGGCGGCGAGGAGCAGCGACGTGGCGCGGCCCTCGATCGCGGTGGCCGTGGGGCCGGAGCCGCTGGTGATGAAGTGGGTCAGCGCCGTCACGACGCTGTCGGGGATCTCGGTGCCGAGGACGATCATGGGCGCATGCTCGCTTGATTGAATGCGATCAGAAGTGGACGCCTGCGGCCATCAGGCCGCCGGCCGAGAGCGCCGCGGTGCCGAGGATGATGTTGAAGCCGCACGAGCCGTAGAGGCCCTCGCGCCAGTCGTAGGCGGCCGTCCCGAACAGGATCAGGGCCAGGGCGATGAGAGCGAGCCAGTTCATGCGACCACCTGCAGGTGAGAGGGACGGGACTTCGAGCGAAGGGGAGGGCGGTGCGCGGCCGGCGGCGTGTAGCTGTGCGCCGGGCAGAGCGGGTGCGGCGCGGCCGCGACCGGGAAGGCCATGAACCGGCGCGGCATGCGCCGGTCGAACTGGTAGGCGCCGAAGCGCACGAGGCCCCAGCCCTCGTTGCCGCCCATTAGGTAGTAGCGGGCGATCTCGGGGTCGTGCTCGACCACCATCGCGATCGAGGGCTTGGGCGCGGCGTAGGCCTTGAACTCCGCGATCGTGAGATTGTCGTTGACCGCGATCATCGGTGGGAACTCAGCACTGACTTACTGCCCTGGACGGACTTCGGGCGTAGATGACCCAGCAGACCGAACACCACGAAGTGCAGGCGGATCAGCACCCACAGAGCGAGGCCCACGATCAGGAAGGCGAAGCCCGACAGCATGGTGACGAGGGGCCACCAGGTGAGGTTGATGAGCGAGCCGGGTGCCCGGAGGATGCCCCGCTCGAACGCGAGGTAAACGGAGCTGACGTAGCGCGGGTTTCGGCCGGCCTCGATGTCGAGGAAGTCGTTCAGCGGATCGGGCTTACGCGGCAAGGGAGATCTCCTGGGCGGGGTAGAGGAAGTCGAGGTCGGGGTCCTTGAAGGCGCGCCAACGGCGCGCGTTGAAGAAGGCACGCATCATCACGTCCACGTCGTATTCCGCCCGGTGCGCCTGGGACGGGTCGTAGTCGATGCCGAGGGCGGCGCAGAACACGCCGAGGTTCGGGACCGCGCCGTTCGGGGTGGCGAACCGGCCGCGCAGCATCGTGTCGAGGACGGGCTTGGTCAGGGCGGGCAGCCGCATGCGGCCCAGCTCGTAGTTCATGAAGGGGAGGTCGAAGCCCTCGCCGTTGTGGGCGACGGTGAACACCGGCTCCTCGAGGCGCCGGCGCACCTCCTCGGCGACCTCGGACCAGGTCGGGCAGCCCACGATGTCGTTCGGGCCGATGCCGTGGATCCGCCGGACGTCGGCCGGGATCGAGCGCTGCGGGTCGACCTTGGTCACGTAGGTATCCACGAGCCGCTCAGACTCCAGCTCGTAGGTGAGGATCGCGACCTCGACAAACCGATGGTCGCCCGGCTGCAATCCCGTCGTCTCGGTGTCCCAACCCGCGATCAGCGTCACGCCTCGTTCTCCTCGTCGGTGAGCGGCACATCCTCCTCGAGGCTGCCGGCGATCTCGTCTCCGTCCCGGAAGCGGGCGACCACGACGGGCTCGCCCTCGCTCCAGGCATGGTCGTTCAACAGGGCCTCGACGAGCTGGAGCTTCGGCATCTCCGCGAGCTCGATCCGCTCGATCTCGATCACCCGGTCGGTCTTCACCGAGGCGCGCCGCGCGACCCGGACCGCTTCGTGCTTGAAGGCCCGGTAGACGGGCGCTCCGTTCTCATCCTTGATGCGGAACACCTTGCTCACTTCGGCGCATGCTCCTTGAGCTCCTGCCGCGCCCGGTAGAGCAGGGCGCTCATGTCCTCGGCGATCAGCCCGTGGGTCACGTCGAACAGGGCGTCGATCACGAACCACAGGTCTCGGTCGGTCATGCGCCCGGCGTCGCGGGCGGCGTTGGCGTCCTGGACCGCTTGGAGCGCCTTGCGGGTCAGCTCCTCGCGCATCGTCGGCCATTCGCTCTTGCTCGCATTCGGGCTTTCGCGCTTGGGCGCCTTCGGCGGCTCGATCAGGCGGCCAGCGAGGACCATTAGCCGGGCCGCTGCGCTGGTGCCGGGCCGGTGCTTGTTGAGCGCGGCGGCCCCAGCACGGCAGGCGATATGAAACTCGTGTCGCTCGCTCATTTTCGCCTCCCTGTCTGTGTGCGCGTCGCGTCAGCTCGACGTCACGACTCATTTGTAGCGACGCGACGTCGGGTTGTCACAGTCAGCGCTGACTTACCGTGCTAAACCAGCACGCTGAGGAGTGCAATGCGCTTGGCCAGTCTCATGCCACATGTGCTCAACGTCCTGCCGCACTGACGTAGGGTTGCCCGCCTTGCGAGCGTCCTGCACCACATCAAGCTCGGCGAGATACTTGAGCGGGCGCGTTTGAAACGACGCTTCGGCAATGCGCCTTTGCCTTGACCGGCCAAGCAAATTTGACGCTCTGAAATGGCCGACATCGTGAGGCTTTGCAGCGCAGCATCAGTAAATATGGACGGCCGGTTCATGACGGAGGCTTTGAAAAAGAAAACCTCCGCTGTGATATAAATAGCACTTTACCTCGTTTCCGACATCCAGAATAAATAGATTGTCGAAATGGGAGGTCTGCATGTCGAATGCTTCAATGGGCCGCTATCCAGACAAAGTCGATCCAGATTTGGGTGAAGATGACGCTCCCGATAAGGATGAAGACAAAGAAAAAGACGAAGAGAAAGAAAAAGAGAAAAAAAGACCAGACACTGGTATCCCAAGACCTCAGAACCCTGACCGATATCCTGATTAATCAGCAAATTTTCCAGATCCGGCCCGCTGGGTGATTGGCTTCAGTGGGCTGATATTCGAGCGTGTGACTATCTATTTGCAGACGGATTATTTGCTCATGACGATGGCTCGGCGCGTAACGATTTTGATCGTGGCCGCATTTCTCGGATCGTGCACGCGCATCGGAGTGACAAGCATAGTTGCGGAGAGACAGGATTACAACGAAGCGATTAATTACACCTCTACGCAGCAGACTATGGCCAATATCGTTCGATCGTATAATCGGGAAAGTCCGACTTTTTTAAATGTATCGGATATCACGAGCAGCAAATCTTTGGGCGCAAACTTAAGCGGTGGATCAAGCAACATAGGGGCCATGCTGCCAATCGGCTCGCTTAGCAGCATGTTTTCTGCAAACGATCAGCCAATTGTTAAATATACTGCGACAACTGGTTATGATCTTATAAGTCAAATTTCTGATCCAATATCAATCAATGACATATTCAAGTTGACGAGTTCTAACTCTCCCTTGCTGCCGTTGCTGGTATTCTCGACCAACAGATTTACGCCGGAGTTCGGTGATTATTTTAGGGCTATCGCGATAATCAATGCGCTCGATACGCTTGGCGCCATCACTATGCAACAAGCGGATGACGGTGTTGTATCGATTAAGTTCGACGAGCGAGGGTTCGTTTCCAAGGCGGTATCTGATAACCGAGAGGACGCAAATATTGCTTGTTTTAATTCAGTAAGCTCATCTGGTTTGGCTCGCGGCCTTTGGGCTCAGTTGCTTTCTATTTATAAGCAGCGCAGTCGCAATGAAATACTTCTATTCGCTGGGCTCACAAAAAGGCGCGAGACGTATATTGTGACACGCTCAGCACTTGGCGCTCTCAGTGTCAGTGGCAATGACCATGACATCGCATTTCTGCCGGAAATCGAAATAAATCGTATTATACTTGAAAATAAACAACAAGATAACTGCTTACAAGATTTCTATTTCATGGGAAGAGGAGATTTGGGTGTTGCCGAGCTTTGGTCTTCCTATTACAGGTTGATGGCGTCGAATGAACCGAGTGCCCAAGCCCAATTCGAGTTTCGAAAGCTGGCTGGGCAGCGCGCGTTGATTTTGATCCAAACTACAAATCATCCTGTCTACGGTGCATTTGCCAGCTACGAGAGAAATGGTGTCTGGTATTCTATCAGGGATGATGACCGAATTTCGAAGAGAAACTTCTCTCTTTTGAACACTTTGTTGACCATACAAGCCGTGCCCGCCGCTCAACCGACGCCTACGCTCACATCAATCCAGCTTCGGAATTAGTTATCTTGGCATATTGCTGAATTTTTCGGATCGCCAAGGATCAACGGTTAGGTGGTTCGGTTCATTGGAGAGGTGAAGCGGACCGTTTCAGCGAGTTTTCATCCAGCCATTCGGCGATGACATTGCACACGCCGTTGACCCGGGTCTCCAGGTCGAGCGCCGAGATCCGCACCATCGTCGGGCCGCGCATCATCTGGGCGGCGCCTTCCATGATCCAGTGCGTGTGCCACTGGTAGGCGGGGTTGGCCGGCGCCTTGCCGTCGGCGACCTGGTAGGTCGGCAGCGGCACAGGGATGAAGATGATCCCGAAGTTGCGGTTCGCCAACGACAGGGCGCGCTCGCAGAAGACGCGGATCCGCTCGCCCTGTTCGGGCGTGGTCGCGTGCATGCCCACCTCGGCCATCATGTAGCCGATCAGGTCGAGCGGCGTGCGGTCGACGAGCACCGGGCGCGGCAGCTCGGCGATGATCTCCGCGTAGCGCTTGAGGTAGAACTCCTGGGCGGCGATGCGCACGTCGATCGACAGGTTGCCGATGTTCTCGAAGCCGCCGCCGGCCATGATCTCGGCCGTCTTCATCTCGTGGTAGGTGAAGCCGAGGTTCGCGGCAGCGAGGCGCGCGAGGGTGCTCTTGCCAGTGCGGCTGGCGCCGGTGAACCCGATCATGGAGTGTCCTGGATGAGCCGGTAGCAGCGTGCGAAGCGCGCGAGCCGGATGAAGCGGTTGGTAGGGCGGAACTCTGCCCGGCTGGCCGGGCGGGTCGAGACGCGGGCGATCTGCGTCTCGACGGTGCGGGAGAGGCCGAGCACCGTCTGGGTCGAGGTCTGCACCTCGATCCGGTCGACGCGCACGTAGCGGGCCTCGCCGCCGGGCAGGCGGGTGTTCGAGATCCAGATCTGCCCTGGGCGAACCGTGCTCACGCGGGCTCCTCCCCGGTCTCAGGGGCAGCTTCGAGCCAGCGAGGCGGACCCTCGTGCCGGCGCCGGTCGGCCGCCTCCTGCGCGAGCGCGCGGAGACCGATCTTGCTGTTGCGGTCCATCGGCTTGCCCGACGGGAGAAGAACCTCCTGGTCCAGCACCGAGAGGGGAGGGGAGGGGGCCTGGCTGACGCCCGTGGAGCCGAAGCCGCCGGTGCCGCGCGCCGTCTCGTCGAGCTCCTCGACCTCCTCGAACACGGCCTGGAACACCGGCACGATCACGCCCTGCGCGATCCGGTCGCCCGGGGCGACGTGGAACTGCTGGTCCGTGGTGTTGTGCAGGATCACGCCGAGCCCGCCCCGGTAGTCGCCGTCGATCACGCCAGGGCCGTTGTGGACGGTGATGCCGGACTTGTTCGACAGGCCGGAGCGCGGGCAGACGAACAGCGCGAGGTGCGCGGGCAGCGACATGGCGATGCCGGTCGGGATCAGCGCGCGGCCGCCCGGCTGCACGGTGATGTGGTGCGGGATGTCGGCGTGGAGATCCATGCCGGCGGCCTGATCGGTGCCGTAGGTCGGCAGGATCGCGGTCGGGGTCAGGCGCTTGATGCGCAGGGGGATCTGGATCGTGTTCACGCTGCGATCCCCTCGACAACGGCCTGCGCGCGGGCGTCGGCCAGATCCAGGATCAGGGTGCCGGCCGCCTCGAGCGCGGCCTCGCGGGTCTCGTGCGGCCCGTAGAGCTGCACCGTCGTGCCGGGCTTCGCGTCGGGGTCGGGCAGGGTGAAGTAGAAGCCCGGCCACAGCTCCAGCTTGTTCGTGGCATCGAGCTGGATGATGCCGACGGTGACGGAGGCGAACGTGCCTCCCTCCTCGTCCTTGAAGTCGACCGTTCCGGTCTCGCTCATCGCGGCCTCGTGTGTAAGCGCTGACTTATCTAGGTGGCCGCCGGATGTCCAGCAGCCGGCGATCTCAGGCGGCCTCGGTCTCGTCGGCCGGGCGCAGGAACAGAGCCTTGCCGGCGTAGGGCTGGTCGAACACCGCCTCGCTGTCGAGGAGCTTCCGGTGCTGGATCCAGCCGCGGAAGTTGCCGTGCAGGTGCGGGTGCTTCCAGGGCTGGCGCAGGCCGGTGAACACGTCGGGCGTGGCCTGGTGCTCGGCCGGACTCGCGTGGACGGGCTTCGAGATGACCAGGCGCTCGAAGCGGGCCTTCTCAGCCTCGTAGTCGGCGTTCCCGTCGAAGGGCTCGATGGTCAGCCGGGCGCAGCGCGCGGTGGAGAGGACGAGCTGCTCGTTGGCGGAGATGGTTTCCCTCTCCGCCAATGTCACGAAGGGCATGTGCCACTGCCCGGGCTGGAGGACGCGCGGGGAGGAGGCGTCGAGCGCCGCCTTGATCGCCCGGGCGAGCGCCTCGATCTCGGGCTGTGCGCCGGCTTCGTCGCGCAGAGCGAAGAAGTTGGCCCAGTCGGTCGACGTGACCAGGACGTCGATCTTGCCGAACCACTCCAGCGGCCGGTTCGCCCACTGCTTGTGGAGCCCGGCGAAGTGCAGCAGCCGCACGCTGAGTTTTGTCAGCCGGGCTGTGCCGACCCAGACGGCCCGGGCGAGCCAGTAGCGCCAGCCGGTGAGCTCCTCGCCCGCGGCCATGCCCGACTTGTTCGAGCCGTAGAAAAGCGGCTCCACGATCGGCTCCGCGAGCAGCCGCTTGGTCGGCACGGCGCGAGAGGAGCGGCCGTTCCGGGAGAAGACGCGGTGGGTCATCATTTCGCTATGAACAAAGCGGCTGTAGCTCAACAGCACTGTCGTTAGTCGCTCGCCCTGCGGCGAAACGCTGTCCTCAATTATCACTGCAGAGCGTAGCATCTATGATCTCCAGGAACTCTTCGCCAGTCCGATTTCGCTTGGCCGAATTACAGGGATGACAGGCCATCACGAGGTTGTCGGCGCTGTGGGCGCCGCCTCGTGCCAGAGGTGTCGCGTGGTCCGCGGTGCGTCGATCCCGCTCGGTGAACCGGAGGCAGTAGGCGCAGTCCTCGGTGTCGTAGAGCGCCTTCATGAACTCGTCGGTGACGGTGCCATCGGCCGTCGCCCGCACGCTCTTGTTGCGCTCGAACTGGTAGATCCGCTGGCGCGCCCGCACCCGCTCCAGGTGACGCGCGCGATGCTTTGCCGTCACCTCGCGCGCCCGCTCTTTGGGCGCCCGGTAGCGGAGGTTGTGGCACGGCTTGCAGTTCGCCGAGCACCCTCCCAGACCGCGTGCGCTCGGCGAGAAGTCCCCGAGGGGCTTCATCTCCTGGCAGGTCACGCACAGCTTGTTGTCACCCTCGATCCGCGAGAGGTTCTTGACCGGGATTCCCTGTGCAGCGCGCCGGGCCTTCTCGGTGGTCGTGTGACAAGCCTTGCACGCGCCGGCGACGCCACCGCGGCCGGACTTGAGAAGCGCGAAGTCTGCCAGCGGCTTCGCCGTCAGACACGCGCTGCAAATCTTCTTGCCATCGACGATCGGGCCGGTTGATTTTGGCTTCACCCCGGCGGCGCGGCGCTGCTGGCGGTTGTAGTTGGTCTTGCACGTCCGGCAGTGGCCGTGAGGCTGGCCGCGCACGACGTTGAAGCGGCCGATCGGCTGGTCCGTCTTGCAGCAGGTGCAAAAGCGCATGGTCATAGCCTGGTCCTCCCTACCAAGGCGCTGTGTCATCACTGACTTATCTCATATAGCGCACGACCCTCGGGTTTTTTCGCGGCTTGCGCCGACACCTTCTAAGGAGAGCCCCAGAGCGCGAGCCCCGGGGCCTTCGCAGTTAATAACTGATACAGCTAATGCTCGAAGAGTCGCATCCGCGCTGCATCAAGCAGGATTTATACTCAACGCAACAAGATGTCTGCATCGCCTTATTGTTTCCAGCACGCTGTTGGCAGCTATTGTTGCGACTATTGCAGATATTTTGACTCTCAGACGAGCAGGACTGAGCTAAGGTCCATTTGCTCTTCGGCGCGGACGAAATCTCTGCCAAAGCCGGGAAGCTCGAAACCAAAGCAAACACCGTCGCGGTGATGAGAGAAGCTCGCTTCATTGTAGTGACCCCCATTCTCAGATGGCGACATATGGAGATCACTGATTTCAGTCCTAAGCAAGGCTCAATTTGAGGTATATGCCCCAACGGGACGTCAGACGATCTGCCTTTAGGTTCCATTGGCTCTTGCGAAACGGTTACACCCTGCTAGTCATCCTCAATGGGCGCTCAGCTACGCCCTTTACCCCGCCGTGTCAGTCGTTTAGGCGAGATCTACCCGCACCCCGTGCCTGAAGAAGAACCCGACCAACAAGCTGCATATCAGGTGGGTCAGTGCTGACTTATCATCCATAGCGCGCGCAGTTCGGGTTTTCTCAGGAACTGAGCGCTATCGTCGCTCGGCCAACGACGAACCTGGAGTCCAAGATGCCAAGGAGGCCGGTGCAGCCAGCACAGCCAGCGCCCGTAAGGCAAGCAGAGCCTGTTCAAATACGGAGCCGTGATGCGGTTAAAGCATTCTGTAATTATTGGGAAACCAGCGAGCGCGGAAGCCAGCAGGTAGAACGCTTCGAGCTATTTGAAGCCGAAGTTGGCATCTCGTGTGGAGGCGAGCCACGCGATTTTTTGACCGATGTCAAAATCAACCCCGATCAGGAGGTTGAGTTGATTGGATCCGGTCAGTTAAGGACGAATGATTATCATTTGCTCTTCAACCCGCTTTATCAGGTCTATGAATTTGACGAAGGAACCGGACGACTGCGAATCTCAGGAACCGGTCTGCCCACAAAGGGCTACATGAAAGGTCCTTACACTGTCGAAATCTATCCAAGCCACAAGAGATGATACGAAAAAGGCCCCGCATCTCTGCGGAGCCTCTATCGTCAGACCAGCTCGTAGCTGATCCCGTGCTTGCAATTCAGCCCTTGATCCAAAATCCAACTACGGTGCCAATCGCACCGTAGGCCCACTGTTTGTGTTCTGCGTCATAAATATCTGATAGTATGATCCAGAAGGCCACGGCTAGCACGATAAGACTAACCAGCGGCTGCATTACATTTTTTACAAACGTTGCGTTGAATTTTACATCATCGCGCGAGGGCCGCTTCGTCTTTGCAGGAGGCTTCTTGTCTTCCAGGTGATATACATATTCGGTGCCGTCGATGTTGGTTTCAATGGTGTCAGGCGGCGGGTTTTTGGGCGCGCCTGAAACCTCCGATGTGTTCCATGATGCTTTAACAATTGCGATATCAAAAACACTCGCTTGCCTTAGCGGTGTGTATAGGCGGATAATTAGAAGCGCGATGATTGTGAATGCGAATAAAATTGCCGGAACATAGCTCATTGTTTTTCCGTCCAATCAGACGAGGCGATCAGATTTGGCAGCATCGGCAACAAACGAGTGTCGAAATTAAGCCTCACGGCTTGGACCGTGAGACTCTGGTTTCAAACCAGTTCGTAGCTGATCCCGTGCTTGAGGATGGTCTCGACCAGGCGGTCGGGGTCCACCGGGATGCCGAGGCTCGCGTTGAAACGCGCCAGGGCGATGTAGGGGCGGACCCACCATCGCTGGCGGATCCGCAGGCGGCACTCCATCGTCGCCATCAGGCGGCCTTCTCCTCGTTGAAGTCGACCGGGCAGCCGCCCGTGCTGCAGTCGACGTGCTCGAAGCCGATCTCCTCCTTGACGTTGTCGTTGCCGGCGAGCTTGAGGGCAGCCACGATCTTCTCGAACTCGACCTTGGGGAGCGGCTGTTCGGGTTGATATTCGTATGCTGTGACATCGCTCTGGGGCATCACCGAGCAGCAGCGGATCGAGAACTGGCCCTCGATCAGCGTCTCGAGGAACTGGCCGTAGGAGACCTCCTTCGGATCATACTTGAGCGTGTAGGAGATCTGGTTGCCGCTCTCGGTCGACAGCGGGGTGACGCCGTCTTCCTCGACACCCGTGAGCCAATACTTCTCGAGGAGCCGCAGGAACTGATACTGCTCCTCGGGCGTCGCCTCGGCGGCCGTGACCACCCACTGCCCGTCGCCCAGCTCGCAGATCGCGGGCTTGGTCGGGAACCCGACGATGGTCGTGCCGGAGTAGCTCTTGAGGCGCCGGACCGGGTAGCCCTTCTCCTCGTAGACCTTCACCAGCGGGTCGTCGTTGCGGAACTGCACCCAGCGCAGGAACTCGCGCATCGAGGGCAGGTGCGCCCCTTCCGTGAGCCCGAACAGCTTCGAGGTGGTGCCGGCCGGCTTGAACGTCGTGTCCGTGTGCGGGACGGTGACGCCGAGCAGCTCCGAGAACCGGCGCGCCTCGTCGACCACGGCCCGCTTGAACCGGCTCACCGTCAGCCACAGCGCCTTGGACTTCTCCTCGTCGACCAGGTCGTGCCAGGTGAAGCCGAAGCGGTCGTAGGCCCACTCGTGGAAGCCCGTCATGCCGACGCCGATGCGGTTGGTCCGCTTCACCTCGCGCGAGTAGAGGCTGTCCATCGTGTTCGTCCGGATCAGCGCCCGCACGGCCGTGCGGAAGGCGTCCTCGGCGTCGTCGTCGCTCGATGCGTGGAAGGGCACCACGTCCGCGATCACGCAGTAGGCCCCGAGCATCAGGAGGCAGATCTCCCCGCACGGGTTCGTAATCATCGGCCAGCCGAGCGCCGCGCAGGCCTCGACCAGCGACTTCATCAGCGGCAGGGTCTCGACGTCGAGCTTGAACTTGGCGCTCTCGGCGATCAGGCCGTCGAGGTAGGCGTCCAGGCCTTCCGGCTTCGAGGTCAGCTTGTCCTGGTTGATGAAGCCCGGCTCACCCGTGCCGTCATGGTAGGCGGCGTGGGCGGCCGCGCGCAGCACCCGGTAGGCGTGCGCCTCGTCGTCGGTGATCTGCCCCGAGAGCTGAAGCAGGTTGAGGCGCAGGTTGAGACCCTCGCCCTCGTAGCCGCCGGCGAGCTGGTGCAGCTTGCGCACCGCAGACCGGAACTCCTCGTCGATCGTGACCGAGTTGTTCGAGCTCCAGAGGAAGCCGCCGCGCTTGACCGCGATGAAGTCCAGGACCGTGCGGTCCTTCCAGAACTTCGTGGCCATGCGCGCCGCGCGCCGGGCGCCGCCCACGAGCACGCACTCAGCGGCGTAGTGGTCGGCGTAGAGGGCCGCGCGCCACGGGGCCATACCGGCGTCGCGAACCTGGGCGATCGACTTGATGGCGCCCATCAGCGGGCCCGGGCCAGAGGCCGGCCGGCCCTGCATGCCGGCGATCGGCGCGCCGTTCGGGCGCACGTCGGTGAAGTCCAGGATCAGGACCTCTTCCCGGCGTCCCTCGAACGCGAAGCGCTCGATGATCTCGACGGCCTTGGCCCAGCCCTCACGGGAGTCCGGCACCTTGAAGGTGGTGATCGTGCGCCCGGCGTAGAGGTGGCGCGCGTCGCGCTCCGTCAGGTAGCCCTGGATCAGGCCCTTGCCGACGTCCGCATGGTTCCAGTCGATGACCGGCACCACGATGGGCATCTGGTTGAGGTCGGCCCGGATCATGGCGTCCGAGTAGTCGCGGCCGACGCCGGAGCCGTTGAGCAGCAGGTAGAACAGCAGGAACGTGGTCGCGCTGGTCGAGCAGTTCGTGAACACCTCCATGTTGCGGTCGCGCTGGGTGGCGTCGCCGTGCTGGAGGTGCCGGCCGCTCATGAGCAGCGAGGCCTGCCGCAGGTGATGGTGCATGCGGCCGAACTCGTCGGTGAACACCTTGTTGGTGCCGGCGTCGAACATCGCGTCGACCGGATCCATGCCGGCCGGGCGCAGGCGCGGATCAAGCGAGGCGTTGCCGACGGCGACCCGGTAGGCGACGTCCGCCCATTCCTCGGTCTGGATCGTGTAGGGCGGGATGAACCAGCCGGACACGGTGACGTCGTCACCCTGGTCGACGTGGTAGTCGGCGAGCCCGTAACCCTGGCTCTTGGCGTAGGCAGCGACCTGGCTGTCGAGCGAGGTGCTGTCGTCGCGGGGGATCTTGAAGGTGACGACGGCTTCCGCCGTGTAGGGCTTCTGGATCTTGCGGTTCACGGTGCGGTCGGCGACCGCCTGCCCCATGCCGGGGAAGTAGGAGCGAGCCGGGGTCAGCGACTCGGGGAAAAGGCCTGCCATTTTCGTCGATCTCGATTGCGGGGTTGGAGAGTGTAGGGAAGTCAGTGCTGACTTATCAGACTGGACAAGCGAAGCCGCTTATGAAGCTCGGCGCATAAGTGACAGGGAACGGCGAAATTCGTCGGTGAGCACCCCGGCTTCGGCCACCGCGATGGCGTCGGCGAGGTGTTCGTTGTCGGCGACCAGCGGCCCGTCCGCCTTGCCTCGGGCCCGGAGCCAGGTCGGGTGCGGATACTTGGCGAAGGCCCACTCGATGATCTCGGCCTTGGTGGCGTTCTTGCCGAGCCCCGTGGCCTCCTTGGTCTCGAGCGGCATCACCTGCGTGATCGGGATCGGGGCCGCGGCCAGGATGCCGACGACGATGCCGAAGGCGTTGGCCGAGTTCGCGTCCTGCGCGCCCGAGGGCACCTCGGAGAAGATCGCGTTCACGCCCTGCGCCATCTTGAGGAAGGCCCGGGACAGGGTCTCGGCCCGCTCCAGCTTGTCCGAGGACACCCGGACGCGCTTCTCCGTGGTCTTCTTCGTCTTCACGAGCACCAGCTCCTGGAGCTCGAGCTCCAGCGTGTCGGTGTCGAGCAGCATCCGGGCCATGCCCCAGGACGTGAAGCTCGGGTCGTTCGTCAGGATCGGGATCTTCATGCTCACATGCCCACGCGGGGCCTCCGTTGGTGGAAGGGGAGGGGGCTACCAAGTCCCCCAGTCGTCGTTGTCGGCGTAGGCGAGCGCCGCGTCCCGCTCGGCCTCGGCCAGGCGGTTCGCCTTGATGCGTCCCAGCAGCGGCTCGACCTCGCGCCGGAAGATGACGATCGCGCCGTTGAACGAGTGACCCGAGGAGATGAACGGGGCGTCGAGCCCGTCAGCGCCAGCCTCGTCCAGCAGCAGGTTGAAGTAGCCGCCGAGGTGATCGACCAGGTGCTTATCGAGCGCCTCGAACTGCGTGACCTTGTTGCTCTCCAGCTCAATCGCCTCGTAGTCGACCGCGTCCATCGGGGTCAGCTTGAGGATGACCGGCTGCCGGTTCCCGATCCGGGCGCCGGCGAGCAAGAACTCCTCGGTGCCCTTGAGCTTGATCGTCTTGAAGGGCGGCGAGCGGTCCGGGTAGATGGCCGCGACAGCCATCGGCGCCGGGATCTGGATGATCCGGCCGTCGCAGGCGTTGGCGATGGCCTTGAGCAGATGGCCATCGGTCGTATCGGGTTGCTGAGACATCTCCGATCCGTGAAGTAAGTGCTGACATACACTCTATAGCGCTTGATGCCCGGTCTTTGATGAAGAAATGCGAGGCTGATCCGAGGCTCTGACTGCGATCCTGCCGATCTGAGGGCGTCTGAGCCCTAACTTCCTCATCTAGCAAGGTTATGCTAACGTGAACGGATCCGGAACGGATGCGCGGCTTGTGGGACTCAGAGCGCCGGATGGCCAAAAATTCTCGTATCGAATGGACCACACACACCTTCAACCCATGGTGGGGATGTGTGAAAATGTCTCCAGCGTGCAAGCATTGCTATGCAGAGGCTTGGGCGAAGCGATTAGGGGCCGGTGTCTGGGGTATAGAAACACCGCGCCGATTTTTTGGAGATAAGCACTGGGACGAGCCGCTTAGGTGGAACGCCGAAGCTTTGCGGACCGGAGTCCGAGCTCGCGTTTTCTGCGCCTCGATGGCGGACGTATTTGAGGATCGAGACGATCTAGATGCCTGGCGCGAACGACTGTGGCGGCTGATTGAAGCAACACCAAGTCTGAACTGGTTGCTACTAACTAAGCGACCCGATCTGGTGCTTAAAAAAGTTCCGTGGGCTAGCGAATGGCCATCTCATGTTTGGCTTGGGACTACTGTCGAAAACCAAACCTGGGCTGACAAGCGGATGCCTGAGCTCGCAAAAATTCCGGCGGCAGTGCGGTTTATTTCTGCTGAGCCGCTACTCGGACCGCTAGATCTGACGGCTTGGAAAGATAGCATCGATTGGGTGATAACTGGCGGCGAAAGTGGGCCACACGCGCGGCCCTCTAGCCCGTCATGGTTTAGGGACCTGATGAATCTCTGCATGGCGGCAGATATTCCATTTCATTTCAAACAGTGGGGTGACTGGGCCCCAGGTCAGGGTATCAGTTTGGCGCGGGTGCGTAGCGCGCGTGCCGATGATGGGACTACTATGTTGAGAGTAGGCAAAAAGGTCGCTGGCCGAACGTTGGAAGGTCAAACATGGGACGGCCTTCCTCGCGCAGTAGCATAGCTAGAGCGGCAGCAATTTTCAGCAATGCCCTTGATTGTCAGCTATCCCAGCGAACGTGGGAACACCGTTCCTTATCCGCCGTTGTTTGATGATGTGCGCCGCAATCACGGGTTTACGGATCTTCGTGGCAAGCCAGAACAAATTAATCGAATTCCGGAGGCGTTAGAAAGCCAAGGATTGCGCGAAATCCTGGCGATGCTTGCCAGCGAAGCTTCGCAATTGATGAGCGTTGGGTGCGATCTTGGTTCTCATAAGCGCGGCGGTGAGAGATTAAGCCGTCGACATTGGGCAGGGGGGTATATCCAAATCGCACAACTCCCGCTTGCACCACCGAACCGAGCCGGATTGTTTGCTATCGCGAAGACGGCGGAATCAAAACTAAGAGCACAGGCAGGTCAAGATACGTGGAAAGTAGCTTTTGCGCTGTGCCCCACTCATTTTAAATTTCAAGAATTACTGGAAACCGAAACGCTTTGGATTTGGTTCGATGCGGCAGCTTCGGGGCATGAAAAAGCGCTTCTTGCACGGGAGCGCCTCCTCTCCACACTTAAGGAGGGACTCACGATTTCGGACAAACAAAGTTCTGATTGCTAAATATTTCGCGGTCGATACAGAGTTCTTAGAAAGTTCTGCTGTTTCTTTGCGCGAACACGGTCAAGATTGCTGAGTTTTGTCGCTCGTGGGCGTAGGCGGCCCTCTGAGTCAAATATTTCTATCTCGTTATATTCGTCTCGGAGGCGCACGACGGCTTCGGAGACTAAGCTCATCGTTAGCGGCGTTTCGTTGCAGTGTGCAACGAAAAGTTCAGAGAGCGACACGGGCGTGCTGTCTCCTGCAGAACCGTCGTTGATCATCCGGGGAAGTTGCTCGACGGCAGCGTTAACAGAGTCGATCCGTGCATTTGTGCCAAAATCGAATTCCAAACTGAGCTGATTATTGTCTATACTTGGATCGTATCCTAGGGCATTGAATCCAGATTTACCCGGGTGCGAAAAAGTATTGGATAAATCCCAATGTCGACGCGCCATCTCATCCCGAGCGCGGGCATGCATAGATAGATGTATCAGCCAATAAGACCATCGGCTCTGCGGCGATCTTATAAAAAACGGGGTATAAAAGGCGGCACCGGTGCGATCTATGATGTGTTTATACAGAAATCCTTGAATCACCGCTCTCTGTGCTCTCTCTGTGCGCATGTCCTTGAGAGCTTCACCCAGCAAAGGGCTTAGTTCGATACGCTGACCAGCTCGCATTTTTGAAGTCTGATCGGTCAGATAGTTGATGAGCGTGTCGACGGAAAAGGTGATCAATACCTCTGGATTGGCGAGTTCTCTGAATAACCCGCGCACCGTTTCGAACGAAACTGCGCTCCACCCATATTGATCCAGAAAAAACAGAGACCTTTGACTGCGCCCCTTAGCTTTGATTGCCGCGACAATTTCAGGGGCTTTTTCATCAAAATCACCCGTGATTATATGTATATCTCGGCCTATGCGCTCTGAGAACTCAGATTTTTGGATCTCTTCCATCAGGAAAGCGGTGTGATTTACTTTTCTATCCACGAAATAGAAATCGCAATGAATAGTAAATCCGTGCTGTCTGGCGTTGGCAAGTTCGATCTCTGCTGCTTTGACTGCTCGAAGTAAAATTAGTGGCGACCCGGCGGTGACCGTTCCGTTTAAATCATAAGCGCCGCCGCCGCAAAAACCATCGACTATTGTTAGCCGCAGTTCCGTTTTCTGGAGCATCGGCGACAATATGTGCAGATATTTGCGGGTATAATCTGCAAAAACCTGATGCTTGGCCAAGCTGTGTGCGCCAAGTTTTGGTAGTGGTTGACCGACCTTCCAGCCATAATGACTGCTCATGCGCTATGCCTGCTACGCTGCGTCTTGGGTTGCCTGAAATGGGATCTGACGGCAATTCGCCACCTTAGCTGACATAGCTAAGGTATTTAAGCCCCGCGCTAACCAACTTTCTTGTTGCTCAGGCGAAAATCTCCTCGATGGTGGACGTCCCGCGCCCGGTCTTCGTGACCTTCATCACCTGTGGCACCCAATCCTTCAGGTCGCTGTGGCTGATAATGAAGACGGTTCCGCGCTCGCGGGCCTTCTCCTGAAGGATCATGGTGAGCCTCTCGACGCCGGCTGGATCGAGGGCGTTGTCGATCTCGTCGCCCACGAATAGCGGGATCGGCTTCGAGGCCCGGGACGCGACCAGGTCCTGGAGCGCGAGAGCTGCCGCGATGCGGACCTTGCGCTGCTCGCCGCCCGAGATCGCCGCGAACCGGGTCCCGCCCAGCGCGTGGTCCACCTCGATGGCGAACTTCTCCTTCAGCTCGCCGGCCTTGTTGCGGGTGAGCGTCGACCAGGTCGCCTGGATGTTGCCGTCCGAGAGCGTTCCCAGATACTTCGCCGTCTGGGCGTTGAGGTAGGGCGTCACCTCGTCGAGCATCTCGGCCCGGGCGCCGGCCGGCGCGAACACCTTGCAGACCTCCTCGGCGATCTCGCACTCGCTGATCGCCGCCGCGTGCTTCTTCTGGGCCTCGAGCACGGCCGTCTCGCACTCGACGACCCGCGCCTCTGCCCGGGCCTTCGACGCCGCGTGCGGGTTGGGCTTCGCCATGAGCGCCTTGATCCGGTCGGACTCCTGGCGCGCCTGTGCGGCCTGGGCGTCGATGCGGTCGGCCTCCCGGTCGTAGGCCGCGATGGATGCGCGTAGCTGAGCGCTGAGCGTGTTCGTCGCGCTCGCGTCAGTCATGCTCGCGCGATGCGTTTCCAGCGCTGTGCGCGCGACTGTGAGCGCTTCTGATGCGCTCGCGTGATCGCGCTTCACGTCGCGCAGCGTCAGCAGCTCAGCGCGCAGGTCGGCCGCGGCCTTCTCCTTGGCCGGGGCGATGTCGTCGGCCGTGTAGGGCTTGGCGCAGGTGCCGCACGGGCAGCCGACCTGGTGATCCATCTCGTCGTGCGCCGCCTTGAGCCGGCGCGCCCGGGCCGAGATCGTCTCGATGGAGTGCTGATGCGCGTCCACCAGGCGCTGGGCCTGGGCGAGCTCCTGCACCAGCCGGCGCTCCTCGGTCTGCTCGCCGGCCAGGCCGTTGAGCCGGGCGAAGGCGTCGGCGAGCTGCGCCCCCAGGGCCGCCTTGTCGGTCTTGGTGAGCTCGGCCCGGGCCGCCTTCACCTCCGCGACGATCGTGCGGACTTTGTCGGTCATCTGGGCGATTTCGAGCTTACGCGCATGCTCCCATTCGGTCAGCTCACCGTCGCACGCCACCACCTGGGCACGCGCGCCGTCGAGCAGCGAGCCGGCGCCGGTCAGCACGAGGTTCGCCGACGCGCAGGCGGTCTCCGCTCCCCGGAACTGGGTCAGGGCGACCTTGTGGCCCTTCTCCAGCACGGTCGTGCCGGCGGCCTCCTCGACGATCACCTTCAGGTTCTTGTCGGTCATGCCGGGCAGGTCCGGCATCTGGTCCTGACCCGCGAGAACGGCCGAGATGAACACCTCGCGCGAGGCGCCGAGGATCTCGATCACCAGGGCCTGCGTGAGCTTGTCGGTGCCCTTCGTCAGGTCGTGGGTGTCGCCGGCCGCGTCGAGCAGCAGGACGCGCAGGGCGTTCTTGCCGGCCTTGTGCTTGCGGTGCCGGGCGATCGTGTAGGTGAGGTCGCCTTCCTGGATCCGGGTCGCGACCCGGGTGCCCTTCTTGGCAGCCCAGTTGATGACGTCGTCGCCCGAGATGCCACGGCTGGTCTCGCCGTAGAGGCACCAGAAGACGGCGTCGGCGAAGGAGCTCTTGCCGGCGCCGTTGGAGTCGGCCGACGTGTCGGCCTGGTTCTCGCCCTGCACGAGCACCAAGCCCCGGTCGGACATGCCGACCCGGGCGCTCGCCAGGGTGAGGAAGTTCTCGATCTCGACGTCGAGGATTTTCATGAGGCCGCCCTCGGGTGCGCGACGGGGATCAGGAGGTGCTGGAAGTCGCGGGTGTCGATGCGCAGGGTTGCCGCGCCATGACCGTTGCTGAGCTGGTGCTTCTTCCAGAGCGCGATCATCCGCTCAGCCTGGACCGCGAGCGCCGGCTCGCCCTGGCCGAGCTCCGTGTCGAGCTCGTAGCCGAGGGAGAAGCGGACGCGCCCGATCAGGTCTGCGATGGCAGCCTCGGCGCCCAGGTGGACGACGGACTCGACGCCAATCCATCCACGCTCGACGTCGTCGGCCTCGGGCTTGATCGTGAGGTCCGTGACGAGGAACATCAGGCTGCCTTCTCGACCATCGCATTGACGATGTCGGCGTAGGAGACGCCGAAGGGGTCGTTCTCGGTCTCGGCGGCCGCCGGCACCTTGCCGGTGTGGATGGACGTGCCGCGCTCCGGGCTCGGAGCGTAGCCCTCGGGCGCCGTCCCTAAGCCGAACGCCTGCCGGTCGCCTGCGGACGGACGCCGGCCCTTGTGCGCCACGCTCGGCTCCATCGCCTCGGCCTCGACGCGACGGATTTGGTCGCCCAGCACCCGGCGGTAGTTCGCGACCGTTGAGCCGGGCAGGCCGCCGATCGTCTCCTCGATCTCGCGCGTGACCTCGCGGGTCGCGCCGCCGGGCAAATAGTCAGTGATGACTTGCTTGCGGACGTAAGTGATCTTGAAATACTGGCTCATTTTGCCCTCGCGCTCGTTGTTGCTCAGACGAATATAGCGAGACGATCTCGGGTTGTTCGCGGCTTATTCAGTGGCGGCGCGCACAGCCGAGATGATCGCCGCGGCCCGGGTCTTCACGGCGTCCATGTGCGGCGAGGCCTGGCGCTCGATGTAGTCGGCCACCGAAGCCTCGAGGCTCTTGGCCTTCACCGACGACGTCGAGGCCCGGGCGCTCGCGGTCTGCCGCTCCACGTTCATGACGACGCCCTTGGCGCCGAGCCGGATCAGCTCCTCGCGCAGATTGACCTCGTCGGCCTCGGAGAGCTTGAGCCCGCGCACCCGGACGTAGTTGCCGTCGACCACGTTCGGGATCTCGTCCGGGTCGGTCTCGTCTGAGACCTCGACGAACTCGGGCGCCCGGCTGGCGCGGTAGGCGACGCCGGCATCGTCCACCAGCAGGAAGCCGGCCTTGGTGCCGATGTCGCTGGCCGTCTGGTGCGTCGTCGCGCCGATCGACCAGACCTTGCCGTCCTCGAACGAGCAGTGGTGATGGTAGTGGCCGGCGAACACGCGCCGGAAGCCGAGCTTGGCCAGGAAGTCGGGCGTCAGCCCGTGCGCCGGCATGCCCGACAGGACACCGTCGATGCCCGCGTGCATCACCAGGTCGGTCTGCCCCAGGCTGCCGCGACGCACCGCCTCATCCGCGAGCGCCTCGAGCACGGCCTTGAGGTCGTCGAGCTTCGGGATCCACGGCACCATCGCCAGCGGCAGGCTGTCCAGGAGCTTCGGCTGCGTGATGATGCCGAAGCCCTGCGTGCCCTTGAGCGACTGGAAGGCGTTGCCGAGCTCCGTGGTCTCGTTCGACTTGAGGTCGTGGTTGCCCGGGATCGCGACGATGCGGAAGCCGTCGGCGAGCAGCTCCTTGATCCCCTCCGTGACGGGGTTGAACACCTCCGGGTCGAGCGAGCCGCGGGTGTGGAAGAGGTCGCCGCCGAACACCAGCAGGTCGCCGCCGACGTCGCGGGTGTCCGCGGCCGCGCGCTTCAGCTCGTCCACGATGATCTGGAGCCGCGAGTTGCGGCCGCACGGCAGCCGGGTCGAGAAGGCCGACCAGGCGTGCGCGTGGATGTCGGAGAGGAGGCCGTAAGTCATTGATACGCCAAGGTTGCGCGCGTCATTCGGGCGCTAGTCAGCAAACTATAGCTACTTGACGTTGGCTTTTGATCGGAGATGATGCCCCTCAGGCAAAAATTTCATACTACCCTACGGTCGCGGGTAGCCTTCATACGGAAATAATCGGAGTCCAGCGTGGACGTAGTGACTCAAAGTCTGCTGCGCGAATTTGCTGAAAGTCAAAAAATTGAGAAGCAGAACCAGGCATCTCAATTCGAGTCTTTCATTAATTATATCGTCGTCTCAGACATCTATCCTGAAGAATTTGACTTCAATGTCGTATCAACCGGCGAAGGTGAATTTGGACTAGATGGTATTGCCATCATAGTCAACGACGTAATTGTTGATGATGAGGAGCAGCTTGACGATATATTAGCTGCTTCTGCGGTGTTGCAAGTTCAGTTTTTGTTCATGCAGTCTAAAAGTAGCTCGTTTTTCGACTCGGGCGATATGGCGAAATTTTTCCACGCCGTTCTAGATTTTTTCAAAACTGACGCATCATTTGTGCAAAATGAAAAGATCTTGGAGCTGCAGGGTATAAAGAACAAAATCTATCAGTTTGCATCGAAGTTCGTGCGAGGCTTGCCGAAGATCAGTCTATACTACGCAACAACTGGCAGTTGGCAAAACGATAAAAACTTGTGCGCTATTCGAGATGGGTTTCTCGCTCAGGCTGAAGCGCTGCACATGTTTGCAGGAATAAATTTCACGCCGTTAGACGCATCTCGCGTTCAGAAATTGTATTTTAGAACGAAGAATGCCTTCAAGGCGAGTATCAATTTTCCGCAGAGTCTGTCTCTTCCGGACATACCGAACGTCAGGGAGTCGTATATCGGGTTAATAACGATAGGTGAATATCTCAAAATGATCTGTGACGAGGACGGCTCCGTTCGGCGGCGGCTTTTCTTCGACAACATTAGAGATTTTCAGGGAAATACGCCTGTAAATGTATCTATTGCCGAAACCTTGAATTCGGACTCCAGTATCGAATTCCCTCTTCGCAACAATGGTATCACCATTGTTGCGAGAAAACTTCAACGCGTCGGGTCACAGTTTACGTTAGAAGATTTTCAAGTTGTAAATGGATGTCAAACTAGCCATGTGATAGCGGCCAATGCAGAGAGTGAGCAGCACTCTATAGCCATTCCCGTTAAAATTATAGCCACAGAAGATGAAGAGGTTACCAGGCAGGTTATAATTGCGTCGAACCAGCAGAATAAGGTTGAGCAGGATAGTTTCTGGGGTCTCGATCCGATCCACAAATCCATTGAGATATTATTTGAATCGAAGTCTGGAGATCAGCGACTATTCTATGAGCGCAGGCCCGGCCAATATAATTCAGTTTCGGGAATCGAAAAAGTTCGAATAGTAACTAAGGACTCGTTGTTAAAATTGTATGCGTCAGTTTTTATCGAGTCTCCAAACCAGGTTGGTAGGTATTACAAAGATCTCATACCTTTGATCGGCAAAAGTATATTTATTCCTAACGAAGAGATATACTCATATTATACGGCTGCATATATAGGATATAGACTTGAATTTATGTTTCGGACCAAAAGGATGCTTCCGGTTTGGAAACCATTCCGCTTCCAAATTGCAATGGCCGCACGTTTTATCTGTGAGCGCATCTGCAATTTACATCCTTCAAAAAGGAAGGGGCATGCTTATTGTTCGGCGATAGACAATTTGATGAGCAACGCAGATCTTGCTCAATCGGTATTTGATGAAGCCACGGATGCTATAATGCTTTCGATAGTCGACCTTAAAGACCAAGATGCCGCGCTGGACCGAAGAACTGCTAAGATGAGAGATATGAGAGATCGGTTGCGGGCGCGAACTTCCAAGAAATAATTTAGCGCTTTGGCATTTTCACGGGCGCGCGGCGGAACGCGAAGTGCTGCATGGGCAGGTAGCGCTGGAGCGCGCCGCCGCGGCCGGAGTAGTTCTTCGCGCTGGCCTTGTCCCGGTCGAAGAAGATCTCCGTGCGGATCAGCCACTTGTCGCCGGTGTCCTTGAGCAGCACGCCCGCGAACTCGATCTTGCGGGCGCGCAGCATCAGGAGGGTGGCGTCATCGAGCGCCCAGGCGGCGTTGCCCTCGCGCACTGCGTCCGAGATATAGCTCTCGCCCGATCGGAAAATCTCCTTGCGGTGCCGGTAGGCGAGGTAGACCTTGCGCCCGTCCGGCATCAGGTAGATGCCACCGTAGAGCCTGTGGCCCTTCTTGACCTTCTCCAGTAGCGTGACACGGGACGAATTCATCGAATGATCCGTTTTTTCTTGATCTGTTGTGTTGTCGCTTTGTTCCCGGCGTCTTGTTTCTGGTGGATCGGAGGCGCCGGCCAATTCACAAACCCGAATTTTTTCCAGTCCTGGGTTTGGTCATTAGTGATAACGGTAGGTTTTATGGCCGTAATCTATGCGGCTGGCGCATTTTTATATGATTTCCGGCGTGTGATAGGGCTATGGGCCGCGATCATATTGATCGGCGGAACAGTCGTCGGCCTTATGTGGCTTGCTGGGCTTTTGGCGTAACGATCAGGCAGCGATGCCGCGGGAGAAGGGGATGACAGTTGCATCGGGCAGGGTCCAAATGCCCTGCGCGCCCCGGACTGGCACCGGATCGTCGAAGGCTTCGGGCTCACGGACGCGCCAGGCGTAGCGCCCTTCCGTCCACCAGCCGTAGACCTTCTCCTCCTCCGTCACGTCCTCGAGGTCCTCCTCGCTGATCGGCTCGCACGAGTGCAGCAGCACGGTGCCGAGGAGGTAGCCGTTCGGCAGCGCCTCGATGTCCCGCGGGAGGTTGGTCTCGAAGTAGTAGCGGGCGAAGACCGGGTCCTTCATCGCGTCGCGCTGCTCGGGACGGACGATCTTGGTCGACGCGATGCCGATCCGCTGACCGATCAGAGCTTTGGGCGCGGGGAAGCCCCGGGTTTCGACGAGCTTGTGCCCATGCACCAGGAGCGACGCATAGGGGTTCCAAACGGAGATGACACGCACGACACAGTTTCCCTTCTGGGTAGAAACGTAGCGTCGCGCGAGTCGGGGTGAAAGTGCGATGGGCGCCTCAACCGACGATGAGGCGCCGCATCGAGCTCATGCGGCTTCGGCGATCGGGGCCGCTTCGGTCTCGCCGGTGAGTTCGACCTCCCCGACCACCGGCGGCTCGTAGGCTTTGGGCAGCAGCGCGTGCAGCTCCTCGAGGGCACCGGCCGCCTCGATCTTGCGGGCGAGCGCCTCCTTGGCGATCTGCTTGCCGTCCCAGACCACGAAGCCAGGCCGGCCCTCGGGCATCAGCTTCTCCTTGACCAGGAACTCGATCAGCGAGCGCTCGACGTCGAACTTCCCGAAGCCGTCGGGCTGGAACATGAAGCGCCAGGTGGCGCGCAGGAACGGCCGGGCGACCTTGTTCTTGGCGACCACACCCGAGACCTCGACGCCCAGGACCTCGGCGTCCTCGCCCTTGCCCTTCTGGATCTTGGCCGCGGCGCCGAGCATCAGCTTCTGGCTGTCGTAGAAGTAGGGCGCCTCGCCGCCCGGGGTCTTCCGGGGATCACCATACATGACGCCGATCTTCATGCGGATCTGGTTGGTGAAGATCGCGCAGACACCGAGCTCCTCGATGTAGAGGTTGAACGCCGGGAGGTGAGCCGACGTGGCGCGGGCGAGCGCCGTGTTGTCGTTCATGTTCCGGTCGGTCATGTCCTTGTCCTTGCCGGTCTTCATGTCGATCAGCGCGGACTGGGGGACCATCGAAGCGAGGGAGTCGGCCACGAAGCAGATGGGCGCCTCGGGCGCGATCAGCTTCTTGGCGCGGATCAGCTCGGCCGCCCGCACCATGATCGTGAGGCTGTCCTCGAAGGTGCGCGGCTTCTTGTAGAGGAACCGGCCGGGCGTGGTGTCGAGGCCGATCCGCTGGGCGAGCACGCCCGAGAACGATCGCTCGTGGTCCATGAACCCGGCGAAGCCGCCGGCGCGCTGCGCGGCGATCATGGCGCGCGTCGCGATGGCCGTCTTGCCCGAGGTCGACGGACCGGCCACCTCGACCTGGCGCCCGACGGGGAAGCCACCGTCCCAGCGCGAGGACAGGGCGTAGTTCAGCGGCGCGTAGCCGGTGTCGAGGAACTGGGTGACGGTCGCCTCGTCGTCGTTGCCGCCGACCAGGCCCTCGAGCGCCTTCGCGATGTCTGCTGCCGATGCCATTGTGCTCACTCCTCTTCGGTTTCCGAGGCCTCGTCGTCATCGACGAAGCCGACGTCTTCACTGCCGCCCGAGCCCGACACGATCAGGCCGCGGTCGTTGCCCGGGGTGCGCTTGGCCGCGTCGCGCACGTCGCGGCAGAACCGGCCGCCGAGCTCATCCACGGACGGGCGGCCCGCGGGGCGCGCCGGCGCCGGGCTCGCGCCGATCGGGGCGCCGGGCACCACGGGCGCGGGCGCCGTGGCGAGCTGCACGCCGCCGATCGCCGGGATCGCCCGGTCGAGGGAGAAGCTCGTGAGGCTCGCCGCCTGCACCGCGGCCAGCGCCTTCGTCTGCCCGGCGGCATTGGCGACGCCGATGAAGCTGAAGGCCTTCACGACGTCCTCGGCCGTCAGCTTCTCGCCGCTGCGCTCGATCAGCTTCACCAGGGCGGTGATCGAGCGGGTGACGGCGCCAACGCCGGCCTCCAGGTTCTGCTGCGGGGTATTCGGCCGCGGCGCCTTCTTCTTCGGTATGCTCATGCTGCGGCCCTCAAGTCAGTGCTGACTCCACTCAGCGCGCAGAACGGCTCGAGCCAGCCGTCCAGGTCCGAGAGGAGGGAGTTGAAGACAAGCGCCTCGCACTGCTCGCGCACCGCGTCCGGGTTGAACTCGGGCTTGGTGAGCTTCGGCCGCACGGGCGCGGGGATGTCGTTGTGCATCAGGTCCATGATGCGCAGGTTGCGGTAGAAGATCTCCCGCTTCTCCTTCTCGGAGCAGAAGTCGGCGAGCTTCTTGGGCACGTCGACCTTGTGGATCTCGACCGCCTCGAAGAACCCGCGCACGGTGCCGAACTTGCGCACCAGGTCGAAGGCGCCGATCTCGCCGATGCCGCCCACGCCCGGGATCTCGTCCGAGACGTCGCCCATCAGGGCCTTCGCCTCGAGATAGGCCTGCGGGCTCGGGCAGCCGCGCCACTCGATGTCCTCGACCAGGACGGAGCCGTCGGCCTGCTTGGTCCGCTTCTGCTTCATGTAGCCGACCTTCTCCGAGAAGTTGGAGTGGGTCACACGCTTCTGCTGGACGGGCGCGTGCCAGGCGACGCCGGGTTGGACGAGCTGGAGCCAGTCCTTGTCGCCGGAGATCATCAGGATCTTGGCGCCGGCCGCGATGTCGGGCGTGTAGCGCTTCACCAGGATGCCGGCGAAGTCGTCGGCCTCGAGGTTGGCGGCCGAGAGCTGCGGCACGCCGCAGGCCTTCATGATCCGGTTGACCAGGGGCCGCTGCGAACGCCAGGAGGCGCGCACATGGGCGACCTTCTCGTCGTTCTTGGTCACGGGCTTGGCGTCGCGCGAGCCCTTGTAGCCCTCGATTTCCTTCTTCCGCCAGCTATCGCCGTCCCAGAGCAGAAGCGGGCGCAGTTGGGGATAGGTCGCGACCATCATCCTGATGGCGCGAATTGTCCCTAGAACCCCCTGCGTCTCCTGCTCCCCAACCTTGAGGACCTTGGTCGAAGTGGCAGCAAAACCGATGTTATTCACGTCGATGAGCAGATGGCCCCGGTGCTTCATACGTGCCTCCAGGTGCGACCCTGCCGGATCGCGTCGACTACCGCCTTCGTCACCCCAAACTCCTTTGCGACCTTCAGAGATGTCGGATGGCCCGCGAGCCGGACCTTGATCTTGCGGGCGACCTCATCCGTGATGCTCGCGCCCGGATGCCGTTCGCCGATCGGCAGCGTGCCCATCCGCTTTCGGTCCTGGTTGTTCTCCCAGGGCGTGCCCCAGCGGAGGTTCGGAAGCTCGTTGCAGCCGCTGCCCCGGTTGCCGTGCAGCCCCTTGTGCCCTTCCGGCTTCGGTCCGACGAACGCGGTCAGCACGAGCGTGTGAACGCTGTGGTGCCGGTGCTCGCCTTCCTTCGAGAGGCAGACCCGGAGGTAGCCCTTGGGGCTCACCTGCTGGCGTAGGCAATGACCGCCTGCCTTCCGGCCGCGGCTATCGACGCGAGCGGGCTTGCGCACCCGACCCATGTCCGAGACCTCGTAGAGGTCCTCGTAGCCAACAACAGGAAGCCAATTCTCGGCCATCAGAGCCTCGCTGACAGGTTATGGGCGGCAGCCGGGTGAAGCTGCCGCCCAGGTGGAGGAGAGGGCGCGTGCGCCCTCCCGTTGCGAGGCTCAGACGCCGTCCAGCTCGTCGAGCAGACCGTCCAGCTCGGCGTCCGGCACGTCGGACCCGAACTCGGCGCCGGTCGAGACCGCCTTCGGGGCGGGCTTCTCCTCGACCACATCGGCCTCCTCGACCTCCTCGACGGCCGCGGCCGGGCGGGCAGCGGGCTTCGCGGCAGGGCGGGGCGCCGGGGCGGCGACCTCCTCGGGCTCCTCGGCGACGACCGCGCCGGTCAGCAGGCCGGCAGCGCGCTTCGGGGGCGCGATGGCGAGCGAGATGCCGGTGGCCTGGCCGATGGCGTTGAGCGCCTTCTGCTCGTCGCCGCGGAAGAACTCCTTCTCGATGGCCTCGAGGAGGTTGATCTCCTTGGCCTTCGTGATCTGGTCCTTCGTGAGCGGCTGGGACTTGAGCGCCGGCATCGGCTCGTAGCGGGTGTCTAGACCCTTGCCCGAGCGAGTGATGACGAAGTCCATGCCCTCGGTCGGGGACAGCGGATCCACCTCGGAGCCGTATTCCTCGATCATCGACACGATGGTGCCGAAGGTCGACGGGGTGAGCTCGAGGATCTGCGGATCGGGGCTCGCGTCGGCGCCATCGTGGATGATCGCCTTCACCAGCACCGACTTGCGGGTGGTCCACTCCTTGACGAGCTTGACGGTGTCGTCGTCGGTCGCGGCCTTCATCGCCTTGTCGATCGCGGCGCAGATCGGGCAGGCCTCGTCCTTCACCAGATCGTGGCAGCCGACGACAGCGACGGGCTTGCCGTTCTGCTCGGTCTTGATCCAGTGGACGCCGAGGTCCTGCCAGAATTTCTCCTCGGTCGCGATCAGGCGAACGCGGGTCTTGCCCTCTTTGAGCTTGACGAACTTGGAGGTGTTCCGCGTGTAGCGGTTCTTGGCGCCCTTAACGAGCGCCATCATTGCGGGGCTGAGTGCCATTGTTCTGCTGCTTTCGTCTTTGGCGATTTGCGCGGAGCGCTGCTGCCGGTGCTTGGTTGCTTGCTAAGACTTTCATCTGTCGCTGCTCTGTTATAGCGATCACCTGTTGGGTTTTTCGCTAATTCGCGCATTCTCGAATGGGAGAATACGGGAATGGGTGCCCTCAGAAGGGCCGGTGCCGGGGCGCCGGCAGGGCCGGGCGCGGCTTCTTGATCCGGGAGCGGATCCAGAACAGGGGTCCGAGGACCAGGAGGGCGACGCCGACGACCATCACTCGGACTCGGCCATCGTGCGGGCGGCCCGGGCGCCGACGCGCTCAGCGGCCGACTTGGCGTTGTCGGCCAGCTCGCGCTTGGCCGCCATCGACAGCTCGCCCTTCATCTCCTCGCGGGAGGTGGCGCCGGCCTGCACGAGCATGTCGCGCCGGTGCCGGAAGGCCTCGAGGGTCGTGTTGGCGACCTTCTCGATCTGCTTGGCCTCGTTCAGCGCCCGCTTGAAGGCGACCACCTGCGGGTGCCGGGCGATCTTCCGCTCGACGATGCCCTCGGTGATCTTCTCGCCGAGGACGGCCATCGCCTCGCGGATCTCGCGATCCACCTTGGCTTCCTGGTTCTCGATGAGGATCTTGATGTTGTCGACCTGGCGCGAGGCCTTGGCCGCCAGCACGCCGAAGTGGGCGAACAGGGACGCCTGATCGGCCATCGCGCTCGACAGGTCGTTGAGCGAGTAGGCGAGCTTCCCCTTGAGGTCCTCCTCGGCCAGGAAGTCCTTCACCTGGACCTTGCGGACCTGGATCTGCTTCGGGGCAGGGGGCGTCGGCGGCGTTGCCGATGTCTCGTCGGTCTGGGCTTCGTCGCTCATGGCTCAGACCCGCGGCGGGAACGACCAGGTGCCCGGCTGATCCGGGCCACCCTCGAGCACGCATTCCGGCAGCGGCTCGGGCTTCCGGCCGGGCGCGAACACCGTCAGCGAGCAGATGTCGCCGCCGTCGCCGGCCTCGAACACGCCGGTGACGATCGCCGCGTAGGGCTGATCCGAGATCGAGACGCGCTCGGCGTCCCTGGGGTGGTAGTGGACGATGCGTCCGACGCTGGGACGCTGGTGTGCGGGCATGGCTGCCTCCGCTGAGTGAGTAAGTGCTGACTGATCTTTTATAGCGAGCGCGCGTCGGGTTTTGCGTGGGTCGCGCTGGCTTCTGGTGTGGGTAGCTATGGCCATCCACAGCAAGATAAGTCAGCGCTGAATTGGTTTGAAAAATCGACGTTTGTGCTATCTTAGGGGGTGAGGGACGCAGGTGGCCGCCCGCGTCCCTCGGTGTTGGTAGCTGGCAGCGCTACTCGTTACATGAGCCCGAGCGTGATGGTCACAGACCACTCACCGCTCGGGTTTCGTGTAACCGTGACCCGCAGAAGCGGGATCATCAGCACATTGCATCACCTCCTCCCCTGCCTTCTCAAGACGGCGGCGGCACTCGCCGTTAACCCTCGGTCCAAGGGGGTCGCGTAGGGAGGAGACCCAACGAGGCCAATGTAGCAGGCAACTCCGAGTCTACAAAACCGGCCGAGCGTCTCGTCCCCAACATCCACCGTTTTGCGGGGGTCGGCCGTCTCTTGTCCCCGGTATCCCCAAGAGCGCCTATTGACTGACGCATTCTCGGGGCGCGTCGGCCGGTGTGGGCTTGACAGGCGCGATCAGTCGCTCATGAGGGCGGCGGCCACCTCGAACACCTCGTTGAGCTTCGCCTGCTTGGAGGCGTCGTGGAAGATCTCGCCCGGGGCGAAGCCGATCACGAGATTGGCGTCGAGGCCCTTGTGGTAGACGACCTCGCCGGCGACCTCGGACGCCTTGCCCTTGAAGTCGGGGATGAACTGCCGGACCGTGGTCGAGCCGAGCAGCACGATCACCGGCGGCTTGAGGATCTCGATCTCGCGGGCGAGGTAGGGCCCGTAGGTGGCGATCTCGCTGGCCGAGACCTGCTTGCCGGCCTTGGGCCGCTTGATGAGGGCGGTCCAGTAGGCGTCGGCCCGCGACAGGTCGTTGGCGTCGAGCGCCTCCTGGACCCACTCGCTGACGCAGTAGGAGCCGCGGTTGTCGTAGCTCATGCGGCCGGAGGTGTCCTCGCCCTTCGAGGGCGCGTCGAGGATCACCATGAAGCGCATGTTCTTGCCCGTGGTCATCTTCACCGGCATGCCGTCCTCGGCGCAGCCGTCCGAGTAGTCGGCGAACACCTCCAGGATCTTGATCCGGCTGTCCCGGTCGCGGTGCATCTCGCGGCTGATCGGGACGTGGGCCGTGATGAGCCCCGGGATCAGCTCGCGCTGGTCCTTGATCCGGTCCGGGTGGCGTCGAGGTAGCTGGCCTGGCTCGATGTCGGCGAAGGCGCCGACCAGGTCGAGGAGCCCGACGTGCTTGACGTTGCAGCGCCGCCGCTCGACGCGGGCGGTCAGGTCCTCCTTCGACTTGAACGGGCCGGCCCCGTCGCCCCGCGCCTTCAGGATGGCCTCGGTGGTCAGCGCCGAAATGCCCTTGATCCGGTTGAACGGCATGCACAGCCGCGTGTCGGTCACGATCTCGAACTGGTTGGTCGAGTGGTTGATGTCGGGCAGATCCACCTCGATCCCCATCCGCTCGGCGTCCTTCATCAGGCCCGGCAGCTTGTCCTGGGGCATCAGGGTGAGCGCCGCCGCGAAGAACTCCACCGGGTAGTGGGTCTTGAGATACATCGCCTGGTAGGAGATCAGCGTGTATTCGACCGAGTGGCTCTTGTTGAAGCCGTAGCCGGCGAAGCCCTCGATCTTGTCGAACAGCAGACCGGCCCACTCGGGCGTGCAGTCCACGGTCGCGACACAGCCCTCGACGAACTTGCCGCGCTCCTTCTTCATCTCCTCGGGGAGCTTCTTACCCATGATCTTGCGGAGCTTGTCGGCCTGCGCGCCTGAGTAGCCGGCGATCACCTGAGAGGCCTTCATGACCTGCTCCTGGTAGACGAACACGCCGTAGGTCGGGCTGAGCACCGGCTCGAGGAGCGGGTGGTCATAGTCCACGCTCTCGATGCCCTGCTTGCGCTTCCAGTAGCTGTCCATCATGCCCGACTCCATCGGGCCCGGGCGGTAGAGCGCGGTCGCGGCCGTGATGTCGTCGAAGGTGATGGTGCCGTCCTTGCCCAGCTCCTTGAGCAGGCGCCGCATGCCGCCGCCCTCGAACTGGAAGATGCCCGTGGAGATCGCGCGGGCGAAGTTGTCGAGCACCTTCGGCTCGTCGAGCGGGATCCGCAGTAGGTCGACCTTCTTGCCGCGCCGCTTGCGGATGTAGTCGAGGGTGAGCGCGATCAGGTCCAGGGTGTTGAGGCCCAGGATGTCCATCTTCACCAGGCCCTGGTCCTCGACGATGCGCTTGTCCCAGCACACCACCGGCAGATCCGGGACCGGCTCCTCGCCCTCCTTCGGCTTCGAGGGCGCCTTGCGCCGCTCGATGACGGCCCGCTCGACCAGATCGACGCCGCCGACGACGACGCCGGCCGCGTGCTGCGAGAGGTTGCGCAGGCAGCCTTCGAGCTTCTTGGCCGTGTCCCAGATCTCGGGGTTGCCGGCCGCGAACGCGCCGATCTCCGTCACCTCTGCGGCGGCCTCGGCGAGCTTGACCGGCTGGCCGTGCTTCTTCGGCACGAACTTGGAGCAGCGATAGAGCTCCTCGTTGAGGCCGAACACGCGGCTCACGTCCCGGATCGCCGAGCTGGCGCCCAGGCGCCCGTAGTTCGAGACGCCGGCCACGCGGGCGGTGCCATACTTGCGGATGAGATACTGGAACACCTCGTGCCGGCGCTCGGACATGAAGTCGAGGTCGGCGTCGGGAAGGTCGATACGCTCGGGGTTGATGAAGCGCTCGAACAGGAGCTCGAAGCGGAGCGGATCGCAGTCGGTGATCCCCATCAGGTAGGCGACGAGCGAGCCGCCCACGGAGCCGCGGCCGGGGCCGACCAGGATCCCCTGGCTCTTGGCCCACACGACCACGTCCTGCACCAGGAGGAAGTAGCCCGAGAAGCTGAGGTTCTTGAGCACGGTCAGCTCGTAGCGCAGCCGCGGCTGGTAGACGTCCTTGAGCTCCTGGTTCGACGGGCGGTGCCCGAACACCGGGGCGGTGAAGCGCTCGTGCCAGCCCTTGGTGCAGGCCTCGACGACCGCCTTGAACTCGTCGGGCGCCATGATCGGCAGCGAGGGCGCGGACTTGGCCCAGGCGAAGGTGACCATGTCGACGAGGCGCGCGGTGTTCTTCATGCCCTCGGAGAAGCGCCCCTTGGTCGGCACGCCCCGGAACTCCTCGAGCCGCTTGGCGGCCGCCTTCACGTCGCGCACCAACTCCTGCAGGGTCTTCGGATGCAGGTCGCGCACCGGGTTGAACCACGCCCAGGGCTCGGTGAGCTTCACGTTGCGGGTGACGGCGTTCATGATGTCGGCCGCGTCGGCGCTGCCCTCCTCGTAGAGGGCGGGCGCGGCGACCAGCGTCGGCAGGCCGAGCTCCTCGGCGAGCTGGAGCGCCTTGACGTTCTGGGTGTCCCAGTAGGGCGTGTCGATCGGCACCAGCGTGCAGAACGTATTAGACGCGCTCAGAGCGTCGGAAATCTTCGTGAGTATCTGTGACGCTGACTTGTGCGCGACGACGCTGTGCGCGTCGCTCGTCGCGATTGCGACGTCTGCCGCAGTCACGTTCGCAAGCTCTGCATAGAGATCGTCGAAGGAGAGCTTGGCGTTGTTGTAGAAGCGCTCCTCGGAGTTGGCGAGCGACAGCAGGCGGTAGAGCGCCATCAGCCCGGCCTGGGAGAGAACATACCAGGTCACGAAGAACTCCGGCGGCGCCTTCTTGTCCTCCTTGGTCTTGCGCCAGGTGACGTCGTCCACGAGCCGGAGCCGGCAGCCGATGACGGGCTTGATCCCGGCCTTCTGCGCCTTCTGGGTCAGCTCGATCAGACTGGTCGCCGACATGGTGTCCGTCACGCCGACGGCCTTGGCGCCGGCTCCAACGGCCCGGTCCACGAGGCTCTCGATCGACAAGATGCTCTCGCCGATCGAAAAATTGGTGCGAGCCGCTAGGACCGCGTGCATGGAGATCTCCGGTTGTTGGCTTGAACTTTTCGGGTGGCCCAGACGCAGTTGCCTGGCTCGTAGGGGCCGTCGTTGTTCTTCCGCTCGATCGTCAGATTGCGCGGGCGCTCGCCCATGTCGGCGAGGAAATTCTCGAAGGTCTTCCAGTGCTCGCACACGGTGATCCCGCGGGCGCCGTAATCCTTGTAGGACTCGTTGTTCGGGTTCGTCGTCCGCTGGATCATGTTGGACCAGCAGACGTAGGTGGGTGAGCGCTTGCTGTGCCCGTGCCGGATGGAGCGGGCGCTCGTCGCTTCGTTCTTGGCGCAGCCGCAGGACGACGTGTGACCGGACTGGAGATCCCGTCCGGCCGCCCTTGCTGAGCCGCCGCAGGTGCAAAGGCACCTCCAAGCGGCGTTGCCACCCATGACGCCGTCGCGCGCCTCTACCGTGAGGCGCCCGAAGGTCTGGCCCGTGAGATCGACCAGCCGGCCCATCATTCCGTCCTGAGTGTGAGGCGGCCGTTCTGCTCGATGGCTGCGCCGAGCGCGGTGAGCGCCTGGAAGGCCTGGGTCGCGTGGGCGGCTGCGGTGCCCTCGCTCCATTCGAGTTTGCGCATGAAGGCGGTCTTGAGCGTCGCCCGGTCGATGCCGGCCTTCATGTGCAGCAGCAGGTGGCAGGTGACGCGCAGGAAGGCTGGGCTCGTCGTGAACGGGTTCTCGCCGCGCGAGAGGGCGGCCGTCACCGAGATGCCGGCGCGCTCGATGCGCCCGATCAGCTCCTCGACCTTCTTGGGCAGGCCCTCGGTCAAGACGCCGGTCGCGTGCGCTTCCGTGGGACCCCGCGGGCGGGGAGGGCGCTGCGCGCGCGGCTCCTTGGGCTTGATGCCGAGCTCGGCGCGCCGCCGCGTGAGCTGCTCGGCGCCGACCTGCGCGCACTCAGCGGCGAACGGGCACGAGATGCACTCGGCCGCTTCCGCGCGATAGGCGAGGGCGAAGCCGAAGCAGCCCGGACGGAGCATCGAAGTCAGCACTGACTTACTTCCTCAGCGAAGGATCTGCCGCGCGAGGCCTTTGACCTCGCCGTAGATGCGGTTGCGTTCGACCCGGTCCGCACCCATCAGGTCGAGGACGAGCGAGCCGGTGATGTGGCTGGGCACGCCGGTGCGGATCCCGCGGGCGTTGGCGAACTCGGCCCGGGCCTGGATCGCGGTCATCTCCTCGTAGAGCGCCGGAGGCGGGTTCGCGAGGAGCTCGACGAACTGGCGCGCCTCGGGGGAGAGGAGGGCGATGTTGCGCTCGAACTCCTGGGCGTCGCCGAGCACGTCGTCCTGGAGCGGGCTGCCGTCGGCGATCACCTCGTGCAGGTCGGAGCCGTCCTCGTCGCCGTGATCCTCGTCGAGGTCGAGGGCGTTGGAGTGGCCGATCTGCCGGTCGATCCAGGCGTTGATGTGGTTGCGCATGCCGAGCTGGAGGTAGGCCCCGAACGGCACGCCCTTGGTCGGGTCGAACTTGTCCCGGGCGATCACCCAGGCGAGCGACAGCTCCGAGACCAAGTCGGCCAGGAGCACGGTGCGCGCGCCGGCCGCGTGCGCCCGCTTCAGGTAGCGGTAGGCGGACCGCTCGACGACCTTGCTCCAGTCGCCCCATTGGATCGGGTGGGTGTCGCGCATGGCGTTACCCGAAGTAGCGCTGCGCGAGCTGGGAGGCGGCCTCGCGGTCGACCCGGCTCATGCGGTTCATGAAGCCCTGGCGCAGGCCGGCCGAGTAGTCGGCGCCGCGCATCACGCCGAGCCGGCCCGCGGTGATGAGCTCGCGGGGCGAGATCGTCATGCCGATCCGGCCGCCCTTGAACGCCTCGCGGATGTCGTTGGCGAACTTCACCAGCTTGGCGGCATCGTCCTTCTTCACGCGCGCCTGGCTGACGATGACGGCCGTCTCCACGTCGGGCTCCATGTAGGGAACCTCCTCGACGATGTGCATGCGGGAGTAGTTCGCGGCGTTCTGGATCTGGGTGCCCTGGTAGAGACCCGTTTCGTCTCCGCCACCGTTGGTGTTGCCGGTCGCCACGAAGCGGAAGTTCTTGTGCGGGCGGATCACCCGCATGTCGGGCGGCGCGTCCTTGATGAACAGCGGCTTGCCCTCGAGGATCGGCTGGTAGACCGACAGGACCGAGGGGAGGGCGAAGTCATACTCGTCGGCGCAGTAGACGTAGCCGTTGAGCATGGCGATCGTGAGCGGGCCGGGCTGAAACACGGTCTCGGTGGAGAGCACCGCGATGTCCTCGCCGGTCGCCTGGTTCTTCGTGACGCGCTCGACCGCCTGGACGACATACTGCCCGACGATGTGCGCCTCTTCGGTGTTGGCGGTGTGCTGGACCCGCATGAACGGCCGCTTGGTGCGGGCGCAGACTTGCTCGAAGGCGGTGGTCTTGCCGGTGCCGTGAAAGCCCCAGAAGTAGACGTTCATGCCCATCTCGAGGCCCATGAGCGCCGTCTTCACCAGGTCGAGGTTGAACACGTAGTTCGGGTCGACGTCCGGCACGAGGGCGAGCGCCTCGGCGTCGTGGCCCTTCATCACCGAGATCAGGATCGGCTCGCCGCGCTTGTTCTTGGTCGCGGGCACGTCGCCGGTCTCGAACACGGCCGCCAGCGGCATTTTGTCCACGAGCTGTGTGACGGTGCCGTCCTCGGCGGCCTTCTTCTGCTCCACGAGGCGCTCCTTCTGACGCTTCTCGGCGGCCGGCGACAGCAGCGGCGCGTCGGGGTAGGTGGCGCGGTAGCGCTCCACCGTCCATTCGGGGTGGTGCGTCTTCAGGTGCGCCTGGATGACATGGACGCGGGCCCCGTCGAGCAGGCACTCGATCTTGCCGTCGGACAGGGCTGCGGGGGCGGGCGTGTTCATCGGGTGGAACTCTCCTGGGTTGTGCGCTGGGTGCGCTCTCTGTGTGCGAGTCAGTTATCGCTGATCTCGTCGAGGGACACAAGTCAGTCCTGACTTACATTTCGGGGTCCCGCGACGATCCGGCTGTCAGCTCAGCAGGATCCGCTTGAGCTCGCCCATCACGCACTTCGGCAGGTCGGCCGCGTTGTTCAGGAGCGCGAACTTGGGGAAGTAGTGCCGCGGCGCGTCGGTCAGGATGCCGATGCCGACGGTCTCGATGCCGCGCGCCTCGACCGCCTTCACCGTCTCCTTGAGGTGCTTGCGCAGCGCGGGCACGTCGCCGTCGGCGACCGGGTTGCCGTCGGACAGCACCAGGAGGACCTTGCGGGTCTCCTTGCGCCGCAGCAGGCGGTAGGCGGCGTATTCGAGGCTCTCGCCGTCGACGTTCGAGCCCATGAAGTCCTGGTGCGGGGCGGCCGCGAACCGGCGCTTGATCTCGGAGGTCAGCCGTTCGTCGAAGCCCTTGTAGACGGGCATGTAGATCGGCTCGTAGCGGGTGTAGGGGATCCCGGCGGCGATCGCGGCCTCGTGCGCCTCCTTGATCTCCTTGCCCCAGGGGTGCCACTTCGTGGTGAAGCCGAGCACCTCGTGCTGGATCCCGACCCGCTCGAGGGTGGTCGAGAGCGCGTAGCCCGCCTCCATCGCGGTCTGGACCTTGATGCCTTCCATCGACCCGGAGTTGTCGATCAGGAGGCCGACGGCGACGTCCTTGCTCACGTTGACGTGGAGCCGGCGGAACACGCGGTCGTCGCCCGCGGCCAGGCGGTGCAGGCCGGCCGTGTGCAGGCGGCCCGAGCGGAAGCCCGGGACCTTCACGCTCTGAGAGCGCGCGGCCATCATGCGCTGGATCTCCTTCTGCATCACGCCGACCGACTGGCGCGTGCGGTCGTCGAGCGCCGTCAGCCAGGCGTCCTGGTAGTTCTCCATGTCTGTTGGGAATGGCTCGATGACGTCGAAGTCCTTGGTGTAGATACGGTAGGCGGCGCTCGCGGTCATGTCGCGGGCCTCCTCGCCGATCTTGGCGGCGATCGCGTCGTCGTAGTCGACAGCGCCACCAACCAGCAGGACCGGGCCGCCGGCGTTCGGGTCGTCGTTGCCCTCGCCCTCGGCGTCCTCGTCGTGCTGCTCTACCGGACCCTGGTCGCCGGCCGTGTCTTCCTCGCCCGCATCAGCGCCGCCCGCTGCATCGCCTTCACCGTCCGCAGCCTCCCCATCAGCCTCGTCCGATCCGTCGCCGCCCTCGCCGTCGGCGTCAGCGGTCTCACTAGGCTCATCGTCGCCGTGATCGTCCTCATCATCGTGCTCACCGGAAGCGCCAGAGGCTCCGACCTCGCCTTCCTCCTCGCCACGATCTCCTTCCTGATCGTCGCCATCTTCCACGGGCGAACCGGCACCATCGTCCTCAGACGCAGGTTCCTCGCCCTTATCGGCATCATCGCCATCATCGGCGGCGCCATCGCTCGGCTCGCCGGTATCGTCCTGGCCCTCGAGCTCGCCTTCGCCAGCCGCCCCTTCGCCGGGTTCGTCGTCCTCGGTCTCGGGTGCCTCGTCTCCACCAGCCTCATCGCCCGAAGCGTCAGCATCCTCGTCCTTGTCCTCCTCGCCAGCGTCGTCGCTCTCACCGGGCTTGCCAGCGTCCGACTGCTCGTCCTTCGGCTCCTCGGCCGGACCCTTACCCTCGTCCTCGGGCGTGTCACCCTCGCCGCCGTTCCCACCCTGCGGCTCGTTCTCGGGCTGCTCCTCGGGCTGCTCCTCATCCTCGCTCGAGGGCGGGGGAGGGGGCGGCGCGGGCATCTTGGGAGCGGGCGGGGGCGGCGGCGCCTTCAGGGCCTCGCTGATGCGCTTGGCGAGCTCGAAGCACTCCCAGGTGCTCTTGAGCTTGGCGACCTCGGCGACGAACGGCGCGAGGCGCTTGAACTTCGGCCCGAGCTCCGGGTGAGCCTCGAAGGCGCCGGCCTCCATGAACTCCTGGAACAGCCGCTGGCCGGAGTAGGCGCGGAAGGCGGGAACGAACAGCGCCGAGAACGCGGTGTCGACGTCGCCCTTGGCGAGCGCTGCCGTGTAGACCGGCGTGGTAATGTCGGAGATGAAGAAGCGGTGGAGCTGCTGGAGGTTAAAGCCCGAGCCCGCGAAGCGCCGGGACATCTGGCGCTCGATGAAGGTGTCCTCAAGGGTGTTCCAGATCGCGCGCAGGTGGGGGAAGTCCCTCTGCGCCTTGTCAATCGCGGCATGCACCGAGAAGTCGGTCTCGAGGATGTGGGCGACCTCGTGGTCGATGAAGCCTTGGATCGCGAGGATCAGCTCCTTGCTCGCGTTGTCCGGCAGGTAGGGGATGTTGACCACCTCGGGCTTGTGGGTGGCCCGGTTGGTGCCGACGAACGCCTTGGTGCCCCGCTGCGTTACCTTGAGACCCATCCCGGCGAGGAGCTGGGTGACTTTCACCACAACCTCTCGCAGGATCCGCACCTCGTCATTCATAAGTTGTCTCTCCAAGTCAGTAGTGACTTACTACTGTATAGACGACGTAAATTGGTTACGCGAATGGAATGATAGACGCAGATGCGTCCGAGATCATGATGATACAGCGGCCGTAGACTGGATGAACACCGCTGTGGAGTTCGGTCTGGCCGACGTTGGTGAAATTCTGTTCCCGCAGGAGTGCAACCTGCTCGAGGGCGTCAATCTGATCCACTTTGTGGATCACCGGGTTGAACTCCTCGGCCAGGATCTCGATCGCCGGAGGCGTCGGGATGAGGTTCAGGATCTCGTTGGACGTCTTCATCGCTTCCGCCTATTCCCAGGGACATGAGTCATTGCTGACTTGCTATACGCGTCAAAAATTGAGCCACCCTTTTGGGCGGCTGGCTGGCATTCCGATGTCGCGCCCGGACCGGGCGCGGTTGCGTATATGGTTTAGAGCGACTTCGGCACTGGGGAGACGCCCCGGCGGTCTTTAACTCGGAACAGGTCTCCGACGGCCTCGAGCTGCTCCTCGGTCGGATCAACGTCCGCGCCGCCGGTCGCCTGCCGGATCGCGCTCACGACCTTCATCTCCCCGGCCGAGACCAAGTTAGGGAAAATCTTGTCGATTTCAGCCGCGCTTATCGGCATATCGGGCTGCTGAGCGGCTAGACGGAAGAAGAAGCTCGGGTCGCAGCGTAGCGCCTTGGCCAGCACGAGGGTCTTATTCAGCGGCACCTTCGTTTCGCCGCGCTTAAACATGGAAAGAATGTTCGGCTTGTCGTAGCCGGCGGCGAGTGCGATCTCCCGCTGATTTATGCCAAGATCACCGAGGCTGTCGATCTGATTTCGCAGATACACAGCCATCGTCGTGTTTTCATACGGGCGCTGAACTGGCTTCGTCGTCAAATTTTTTGTCTCCTGAACTGCTATGGTTGCTCGGTTGATCACCATTGTATGATCGCTTCGGTTTCGATTTTCTCGATGCTCTTGCGATCTCGATATAGCAGCTCGAGCTCGGGTTGCGATGCAGGTATCGCGCCGGAGTCTACAAGCCTGAATTTCACGGATAAGTCAACACTGACTTAGGTTGTGCCTAATAAAATTTCTGTGTCATGCCATCTGTAGCCCTAGCCTGACGCTTCGGGTATGCGACTCGTAGCGCCCGGTGGTGTTAAGGTGGCCTAGCGAAGGCCCCGAATCAAATTGCCACCTGGGGTTGTTAGAATTTTACTGAAGGTTGATCTGCTTGCGGCTGCAAGGTTGTCAGATCCGCATGGCGCGCGCCGCGCTGCGGTTATCGCTTACTGAATTGGCCGAGTGCTCAGGTGTCAGCGAAAAGACCATACGACGATGTGAAGCAGTAGACGGCCAGCCGCCGGTCGCGGACCATTCCCTCGGACTGATCGGCAAGGCGCTGAACGACCGCGGGGTGCGGTTCATGGAAGGCCGTGGTCGACAATGGGGACCGGGCTGCATTCTGGACTGGAACCCCGAGATGGGCGACCGCCCCGAGGTTCATGCGCTAATTGCGCGGGAAGGGGATCCCGATGCCGGTGGGGCGAAACTACCATGGCCGCCGCTGCCCAGACCGAAACCTCCGTCGAAGTTCGGACCGAAACGTTAACGCCTTGGCACACAGTCCTAAAAATCGTTCGCTTCGCGTTATGGAACCCGTTTTCCGGGTGAGAGGTTCGATATTCCCTGGCGCTCTCTGTAATCGCAATCTCAGTCACACAGTGCGGAAGGGGCGTTAGGTTCCATAATTTAGCTTATGCGAATGGCAGGCCCTGAAACACGAAAGGCCGGCTGCGAGTGAGGGGCACCCATCGCAGCCGGCCTTCCTGAAGCGTTCTGGGCACGGTCGAAGAGCCCGAACGGCCTTAGAGAACCACGATACCGCATAGCTTGTCCAGGCCTGCGGCATGGCGTTCACCTGCGCGAACACCCGCTCCGGCCGGGGGTTCCAAAAGGCGCCGGTAGATAAATCACCGCTGACTTCTCTTGCGTCCCCGGTCCATTTTCCGGTAGCCCTTGCGTCAGCCGAGAGAATCGGTCCACGACTCGTAACGCGCTACGAGTCGCGCCACACAGGAGGATGCTGATGCCCAACATGGCGTCTCAAGCCCGGGTCAAACGCTTGCGCGAGCAGCGAAAGGCCTCCGGCGAGGTCGAGACGAACGTGTGGGTGCCGGCACACCTGCGATCGGCGATCGACCGCGCCGTCGAGGCGGGCAAGTTCCCGAACCGGCGTCTGGCGATCGTCCACGCGCTCGAAGCGACGTTCTCGGAGACCAAGCAGATGTAACCGGCAAAGCAAAGGCCCCGGAGCTGGGGAGCTCCGAGGCCTTGGATCTTCATACCGGTCCGGGGAAGGGCCGCCACAAAGTGATTCGCACCTCTTTGTAGCCCTCCCCCAGATCGCCGTCAATGACACCCTCTCGGGTGAACGATCCCGCTTTGCCTCCAGGAGGAGGTGGAAGGTGGAGACGGTTCATTCCGGTGGCCGGCCGCTCACGCGCGCCGCGCTCGCCGGTCGGAGACGTGCGCTCGAGGACGGGCGAACGATCTCCCGCAAGGAGCTCGCGGCCGCCGGCCGGGATGCGGCCAAGGCCTTGCGCCTGCGCCCTGCCCTGCGCGCGATCCTGTCGGCGCTCTGTGCCGTGTGGGGCGAGCAGGAGTGGGAGCGCCTGGTGGTGTGGCCCTCGAACGAGCACCTGTGCGGGATGACAGGCCTGTCCGAGCGCGCGCTGCGCTACGGGCTGCGCGACCTGGTCGCCCTGGAGCTCGTCACGCCCCGCGACAGCGCGAACGGGAAGCGCTTCGCTGTGCGCGCCCCGGGTGGGGCGATCATCGACGCTTTCGGGTTCGACCTGACCCCGATCGTGGCGCGAAAGGGCGAATGGGCGAATGCTCTCATGGAAGCGACCGTGAGAGATGACCACCGGCGGCGTTCGTTCGAGATTTTGACCGTCCGACGCCGGGCGGTGGCCGAGGCGCTCCACGGGCTTCTAATGCGATTTCCTCAGATTGAGGTCTCCGATCTGCTCGCGGCGCGCGAGTCCCTGGAGTTCGACACACCCAGGCGGCGAGCGGCCGGCACCGACCCGGACCTGGTGCTCGAGGCCTGGGGAGAGCTGCAGGTCATGGCAGAGGAACGCTTCTATCAAGCCGCCTCTGCCGGCAATTCCGGCCGGCACATAGAACAAGACCCCGATGCTCCTACCGATCCTTGTGCAAACGGCTCTCAAGAGGAGCCTGGGCCGATCCGTCTGCCCGACGCCGAGCTCGTCGCGGCCGCCTGCCCTGTCGCGGCCGAGATGGTTGCGAATCTCAAGACCGCGGCGGACGTCATCGAGGCCGGGCGCCTGATGCGGGGCGGGATCGGGGCGCACCCGTCGGCCTGGTCGGAGGCGTGCGAATCTCTCGGCGCGTTCCGCGCCGCCTGCCTGGTGCTGATCGTCGCCCAGCTCCACGACGACGAGACGCGCCGCGGTGAGATTCGCATCAAGAACCCGGGCGGCTACTTCCGGCAGCTCGTGCGTTTAGCCGTAAACGGTCGCTACGGGCTCGAGGCCGAGCTCATGGCGATGCGTCGCAGGAAAATGACTTGAGGGCTAGGTATGAAGGAGCGAAAGAAAGAAGATCTGGCGCTCCAGATCAGCGTCATGGTGCTCGCCACCCATCTGCGTGAGAAGGCGCCAGAGGACTACCACGAGATGATCGAAGAGGCGTTCAAGAAGCTCAAGCCTCTTGAGGAACACGATGATGTCGGCGCCGACATCATCGCGCGGCCAAGCACTACTTGACCGAGGAGCCCGGCAAGGAGTCGTAGTCGCGAGCGTTCGACAGCAAAAAGGCGGCCCGAGGGCCGCCTTGAGATTCGCATCAGTTCGGGTCAGCGACCCAGCACTCGGTTGATCCTCTGGAGGAGACCTTGGCGCCGGCCCGACCATGCCTGCTCGGACTCCGGAAGCGGCACGTCCGGCAGGATCGGCGGATCATCCCGGTGCATGGCCTCGGCGATCTCGCCGGGCTTGCGGCCGATCAGGAAGTTGCCGCAGGCGAGCTCGGACTGGGCGGCCGGCGGCAGCGCCTTCACGATGTGAGTCCACTCGGGCCCCTGCGGATCGAGCGACACGATCTCGTGGATCTTCATCTTGGCGACGCGCTTACGCTCGGTCTCGGGCAGCCGGTAGAGGAGCATCTGGAGGATCCAGCGCACCGTGAATGCCGCCGTCTGGTGATCTCCGGTGAAGGCATCGACGACCTCGAAGCCCTTGTCCTGAAAGATCGAGGTCAGGCCCTCGCGCGTCGCATTGAAGAAGTGGCTCGGGTAGCCGTGGACCGGCTGGAGGAACGGCCAGTCGATCATGACCCAGCCGCCCGGCTTGAGCATCCGGTGCATCTCCTGAATCACCTGCCAGGGCTCGGGGACGTGCTCGAGGACCGCGAAACAACCGATGCCGTAGAGCGACTGGTCCTTGATCGGGTAGAAGCCCGTCGGGTCGACGATCAGGTCGGCCGAGTTGGACGGGTAGACCTCGAGGTAGAGGCAGTTGTCGTAGGTCTTCTCCCGCAGGCCGCAACCGAGATCCAGGAACAGCTCGTCCGGGTGCTGTTGGATCATGTGGTCGAACTGAGCGACGTTCGCGCCAGCGCTCTCGGACTGATACTGACTCAGATCGAAGTGCCGATCGCCGGCGATGATCGGGAAGGCGCCACTCGGGTGCTCGTCGAGCGGCGCCTGGAAGATGCGCCGGAACCGCTCGTATTTCTCGTGCCCATCCATGCTCACCTCCGGCGCAGCCGACTGAGAAGGCTCTGGGGGCGCGGCGTGGGTGCTGCCGGCTCAGGATCCGCGGCGTAGTTCTGGCGCCAGGGGTCGACGAGCGAGGAGGCATCGAAGGTGCGCGCGGCCTCGGTCCCGCGCCTGATCGCGATGATCGAGGGCCGGGTCGCGGTCACGGTGCCGGAGGCGTCGTCGTGGTGGTCGGCGTGGGCCAGGGTGTAGTGGACGTCAAAGCCCAGGTTGTCGAAGATCTTGTTGTAGAGCCCGCGCGAGAGGTGCCACCAGACGTAGTTGATCTGCGGGTTGTCGAGCGGCGTGATCGGCCGCATCGTCAGGTCGTCCAGCGGTGTGACGTCCGTGAAGGGGATGAGCACCGCCTCCCTGGCGAGCCGGGCCCAGGCGCCGATCGCGTAGACCGGGTCAGACAGGTGCTCGACGATGGCGCCGGCCATCACGACGTCGAACATCTGCTCGGGCCACTCGTAGAGCTCGGCCATCGGCGCGTAGACGCAGCGCGCCCGGCTGCCGAACTTGTGCCAGGCGTGCCACCAGGAGTTCTTGATGGGCACGAGGTTCTCGCGCTCCCACATCGCCCGGTAGCCGCGAATGTCCTTGTAGGAGAGGCTATCGGCGAACGGGAAGTGCCGGAACTCGTGGGTCGAGGAGGCGTCGAGGCCTGTGACCGTCGCGCCTGCCAGCTCGGCGTGGAACGCGAGGTAGCCAGAGGCCGTGCCAACATCAAGCACTGACTTACTTTTTAGGTCATAGCCGCCGATGTATGTGGCGAAATTATCGATCGTCCAGGAACCTTTGACGCGCTCGAGGCCCGGGAAGACCATCGAGTGATACCAGTAGCACCGGGCGGTCGGGTCAAACGGGCGCGGTGTCTCATAGCGCGGCACGTCTCCACTCATGGTTTAATCCTCCTGCCTGCGTTTTGTCTGCAAACAAGTAGATAAAACGTAAAAAAATTATTGTCTCGCCTCAACCGATAGGTGTGCTAGGGCATCGCTCGGTATAAAATGAAACACCACAACTAAATTTGGCGTATTTCCTGGGATGTTGGAAAATCGATCAAGATTTTGGAATTTTCTCCCGGAAGTTGCAAAAAGGGGCGACCCCAGGAGAGGCCGCCCCGCACACACACAGAAAGGAAACCCGAACACGTCGGTCCCACCCGACGGTTCTACGGGTCTCCTAACGGTAAGTCAACGCTGACTTGCCTATTTCTCGAGGAGGCGGTTGCCCTTCCTCCTGTTCGCGTCGCGGGTCTTCACCTGGAGGTTCCAGGGGACGTGGAGCCCGCAGAGCAGCTCGTGCTGGAGCGGCTCGATGTGGTCGACTTCGTGCGGGATCCCCGTCACGTCGGTCATGCGCCGGGCCTCGGCGTAGACGGCCTCGATCGCCTTGCGGTCGGCCCAGGGCGGGGTGGCCTGCTTGATGGCGTCCCAGCGCCAGATGGACTTGGCGGCGTAGTAGCCCGGGTTGTTGCGGTAGGTCTGCTGAGCGTAGCGCTTGCGCCGCTCCGGGTCAGCCTTCTGCACCGCGATGGCCTGGGCGATCCGCTCCTCGCGGTTCTCCCGGTAGCGCGCCTTGCACCCGGCCTTGTGTGCCTCGGGATCAGCCTGGTGCCGAGCCTTCGCCTTCGCGATCCTGGCCGCCCTGTTCTTCTGGTAGTTGGTCCGGTTTTTCTCGCGCACACAGGATGCGCACCAGTGCCCGAAGCCGTCCTTGGTGGACTTGTCCGAGTTGAACTCGGACAATGGCTTCGAGCACTGGCACTTCGAGCAGTGTTTCATCCTGTCTTCGTAGGTCAGTGCTGACTTACCGTCAAGCGGCGACCTTCAGAGCCGAGTCCTTATCGTCCCGGAACCTTACGAAGCGGGGATGACGAAGCGATCCATCCGGTGTCACCTCGTGATACTCCACCTCGATCAGCCGCCCGATGTAGCTGTCCGGGTCCTTGTCGATCGTCTCCAGCAGCTCGTGCGAGAAACCGCCGCCCACGCTGACGCTGACCCCGGCCCGGTCGACCACGAAGCCCGCGAACTTCCCTTCCAGGCGGGTGCCGGCCTTCCCGGTGTAGTGGCCGGTGATCCGGAGATCCTCCGTTTCCTGCCCCTTGATCTTCATCCAGAGGTGGCCCTTCTTCTTCACGTAGTGGCCGTCCCAGGGCTTCACCATCGCACCCTCAAGGCCGTTGGCCCGGTGCTCGGCGTAGATGGCCTGGATCTCCTCGTGGGAGTTCGCCTCGCGTAGGTCTGTCACCTGGATCGGGGCGCCCTCGGGCGCGCAGCGCACCACGAACTCCAGCACCTTGCGCCGGATCTTGAGCGGGACCTTCCACTCGATCTGGCCGGTGTCGCGCATGATGGCGTAGGGCACGATGTCGAACACGTTCAGGATCGTATCGGTCGCCTCCTCGTCCTTGCGGCGCAGATCGCCCGAGGTCGTCTTGTAGGAGCCGGACACCGCCTCGCCGTCGATCGCCGCCGACGGACCAGCGTCGCCGCCCAGGACGTCCCAGATGAAGCGGCGCACCTTGTCGGTCATCCCCGGGCAGCTCTCGGCGTTCTGGACCTTGGCCCGGGCGTTCTCGACCATCTGGACCAGGTAGGGGCCGGCCCAGTCGAGCTGCGGGAAGTGGTTGCCCACGCGCGAGAACGCCTTCGAGACCCCGGCCGAGACCAGGCTCATGCCCCGGAAGCCGTCGAGCTTGGGCTCGATCGGGACCGGGAACGTCTTGATGCGCTTCTCCTCGTAGGCCTTGGACAGCATCAGGTCGAAGGTCGGCACCGTATTCGGCAAGACCAGGTTGATGGTCTTCTCGGAGATGCCGCAGCGCAGGTCCTTGGCCAGGATCCGGCGCAGGACCTCGCAGGAGGCCGGCTCCAGGTCGACGAGCATGCGCTCGACCGCGACCTTGGCGGCGTTGCCGGTCAGCTCGCGCTTGGAAAGCTGGTGCAGCATCACCCAGGGCTGCGGGCTGGTGTGGTCGAAGCTGAGCCGGCCGGCGCCCTTCACCTGGGGCGGCGTGATGCCGAAGGTGATGAACGGGTCGTAGGCGAGCTGCACGACGCGCTGGACGGTCGGGTCCTCGATCTTGGACCGGAGCAGGTCCTCCTTCGCGTTGCGCGAGGTGGTGGCGCCGATCTCCTGGAGGAGGCGGTAGACGTCGATCGAGTTCACGCGGCCTGGTCCTTCTGTGCTGCGGCCCGGGCGCGGGCCATCTCGAGGAGCGACATGCCCTTGCCGGCCGGAGCCGGTGCGGGCTTCGGGGTGGGCTTGGGCTGCGCAGGGGCGGCCGCAGGCGGCTTCGGTGCCGGTGCGACAGCCTTGGGCGCGGGCGCGGGAGCTGGCGCCTCGCTGGCCCTGGCGACGGCGCGGGTCACGGCAGCCGACAGGTCGCCCGACAGCGCGGCCGCCTTCAGCCCGTCGTCAGCGGCCGGCGCCGACTCCTCGCGCTTCACCGCGGCGAGCTTCACGCCCGCGGTCTTCTTGGCCGCCCGGGGCTTGCCGGCACTGGCCGCCTCGTTCGCCGCCCGGATCGCATCGGCTTCGGCGCCCTCGACCGCGTAGCGGTTGACCGCGTCGTCGCGCACCAGGATCGGGCGCACCGCCTCGAGGATCTCACCCTTGAGCGGGAGCACCTTCGGCTCGGCCGAGAAGTAGGGATCCTCGCCCGTGCGGATGATCGCCCGGTTGATCCAGTAGACCGGGCACTTCGAGGACATCAGGCAGGCCTGGCAGCCGCGCCGCTCGTCGGGCTTGCGGCCGCGAGCCACCTGCTGCTCGAGCTCCAGGCAGTCGGCGAGCCGCGTCTCGGCCCCGAAGATCGGGCAGACGATCAGGGCCTCGTTCTTCGGCGAGTAGGTCTTGATGAGCGTCATCTACCAGGTCCCCCAGTTCTCGTTGTGGGCGACCTCGTCGGCGACGGACGGCCCGGCCGGCTCCACGAAGTCGGTGAACTTGTGCCGGGGCTGGTAGCCCTTGCGGACGATCTTCCCGTCGCGGTCGAACTCGGGTTGCGGATCGGGAGTGCGCACGCCGGTCGTGTCGGCGCCGGGCGCGATGTGCTCGAGGTTGTCCGGGCCGAGCTTGGACAGGTAGAGGATGCCGAGCTTCTTGCGGAAATCGGCCTCGTCATCGCACTGCACGATGGTGTCCCGGGCCGGGTCGTGCTCGTAGCCGTTCCGCTTCTTGTCGCGGTCCTTGCTCTCAAACTCAGCGACGGCCGCGTCAGAGTGGTGGAACGCATCCACCCGCATCTGGCCTTCGGCGTTCTTCTTGCCCCAGCGCTGGATGACGATCGCGCGGCCCTCGCCGTTCACGATCAGCACTTGGTGATATTCCTTGGTGCCCTGTCGATGCAGCATCGACTTCTTGCGCAGGGCGATCGGGTAGACCGGCATGGCTCCTCTCTGCTGTGCGTGTGTCTGTGTCTCGCTCGCTGACTATAGCGAGCGTGCGTCGGTGTTTCGTGTCACCACTGACTTATTGCGTCAGGCAGTGAGCGGCGCCTTCGCCCGGCGCAGCGCCGTGTAGGGGTTGCGCAGGCGCCATTCGACGGCCAGCCGCGGGCTGTATTCCTGGGCCTGCCAGAGCGCCTTGCGCACGACCTCGGGCTTGGCCTCGTTCGGGTCCTGGTCGAGCGGCAGCAGGGCGATGCGGGCCTTCAGCCCGATCTTGCGGATCGACTCGGCCGCCTTCACCGCGGCGGCGAGCGCGTCGGGCGTCCCGTCCCAGCAGATGATGACCTCCTGGAGCCCGTAGCCCTTGAGCACGAGGAGCTGACCGAGCTGGTCGCGGCCCTCGAGATCGCCGGTCGACAGGTGCTTGCCGAAGGAGCCGACCGGGACGATGTCGCGCAGCTCGCTCTCACCGTCGATCGCCGCCTTGAGCGAGAACACGTCGAAGGCGCCCTCCCCCATCGCGATCCGGCGCGCCCGCACGGCGTTGTGGCCGTTGTAGAGGAAGCGACCGGTGCCGGGCAGCGCGGGCGGGAACAGGTATTTCGCGTCCTGGTCGCCGATGATGTCCCGGCCCTGGAAGGTCACGAGCTTGCCGTCGAGGTCGTAGACCGGGATCAGCAGCCGCTGCTCCCACTTCTGGCCGCCCCGGCTGCCGTCGTCCTTCGTCCAGTTCCACCAGCCGCTGTCGCAGTAGCGCAGCCGGAAGTAGGCCGCGAGCTCCACGCCGATCCCGCGGCTCTCGAGGTATTTCAGGTTCTGGCCGTCAGCCGTCGGCAGCGCGAAGCTGTCGGGGAGCTTGATCTCGTCGGGCACCTCGACGGCGGCCGTGATCGTGCGCTTCGGGCGCCAGCCCTGCTCCACGCAGGCCGCCTTGACGTGCTTGAGGGTCTCGCCCCACTTCTTCGCGTCCTTGTCGCCGTGCAGGAAGGCGTTGACGAAGGACAGCTTGTTGAAGCGGGTCTCGCACACGAAGCAGTTGCCGATCCCGGACTCGGCGTTGAGGTAGACCCGGTAGCGCCCGTCCCGGCAGTGGTCCTGCGGGCAGTCCTTCACGTTGATCTGCATGCCCGACGAGCCGCGCGTGGGCCCCTTGTAGGCCAGGCCCTCGCGGTCGAACCACTGCTCCAGGTCGAGCTCCTCGGACAGCTCCTGAAAATCGCTCACGGGCGCCTCCAGCCGAGGGACTCGAGGGTCTCGCGCACGGTCCGGGCCTGCTCGAGGAAGCGCCGGCCCGTGACCTTCGGATCCTCGAGCACGCAGTCCCACTGGAAGTTGGCGTTGCGCGCCAGCACGCGCGCCGCGCCGATGTCCTCGTCGGTGAACCCGTCGAGCTGCTGCTCCAGCGGGTAGCCCATGCAGTCCTTGCCCGAGCGGTCGATCATGCGGTGCCTCGGATCTCGCCGCGCGTGGCCGCCTGGATCGCGTGCGCGTCGCTGCCGGAGGCCAGGATCCAGGCCCGGATGAAGGAGCTGGCCCAGATGTCGGCCGGGTAGCGGACCTCGACCTCGAGCACCTGGATCGGCGGCAGCCAGAACCGGCGCCGCTCGACGAACCTGAAACGACCCGTCCTCATGCCGCCCTCCTCTCGTCCTCGTCGTTGAGCTCGATCGCCACGCAGCGCGGCTCCATCACCACCTCGACGGCGTAGCGGCCGGCGATCCGGGCCGGCGCCAGGATCTCGACCACGTAGTCGAAGGCGTCCCAGCTCTCGGGATCGTTCTCGACGTTGGCCTCGATCAGCATCTCGGCGACGTCGGACCCGCGCACGAACTCGGGCAGATCCACCTCGGCCTGGCTCTCGTAGGGCTCGGGCGGCTGGTAGCGCCGGTCCATCTTGATCTTCTGGCGCGGGCATTCGCGCCAGAGCACGGTGATCTTGGCCATCAGCGGCTCACCCCCAGGACCTTCGAGAGGAACTTCATGCGGGCCCGGTCCTGCTGGATGCGGATCACGACGCCCTCTTCGCCGTTGCGGTGCGCGACGAACTCGATGCGGGCTTCCGAGACCTGCTTCTCCTCGGACGTCGCCGAGATCGCGATCACCACGTCGGCGATGCGGATCTTGTTGAAGTCCTCGGCCACGTCGGTCGCCTTGACGCTGGTCGCCTTGGCGCCGTCGCGGTTCGTCTGCGTGGCCGTGAGCACCGCGGCGTTCTGCTCGAAGGCGATCGCGCGCAGATCGACCCAGATCGACTTGCTCTCCTGGATCGGATTGTCGTTGCGGTGCTCCGCGGCCATGATGTCCGCGTAGTCGACGATGATGAGGTCGAAGATGACCCCGCGCGCCCGGTAGCGCTCGATCAGCCGCCGGAGCTGGCTGCCCTTCATCGTCCCCGTCGGGAACTCGTGGATGTAGAACTGGCCCGACTTCTTGGCCGCGAGCTCGACGGCCTCCTGCACCTTGAACGGGTTGTCGTTAAGGCCCTTCATCAGGGTGTCCGACACGTTCGCGTCGAGACGATCCGCGATGATGCGCGAGGCGACCTCGAGGGAGACGTAGAGGACGTTGAAGCCGGCGAAGGCCGCATACTTGCCGAAGTCGGCCAAGCCCATCGACTTGCCGCCCTTGGCCGGCGCCATCAGCGCCGAGAGCTCCTTGCGGCCCCAGCCCTTGTGGTAGAGGAGGTCGTCGATCTCCTTGATGCCGGTGGTGATGCCGTCGGGCTTGTAGAGCCCGGCCGCGATCATCTTGCGCCGCTCGGTGCGCTCCTGGATGTGGTCGAAGTAGTTGATGCCGCTGGCGTCGTCGGCCACGCCCACGAGCTGCGCCGCCGAGATGCGCTGGGCGATCTTGGCGAAGTCGCCCCGGTCGAGGTCCCCGACCGAGGCCAGGATCGCCTCCTCCAGCGCCCGGTGCTTGGCGAAGCTCGCGACCTCGTCGACCACGAAATCGCGGTCCGAGATGTCGGCGGTGAGGAGTTCCTTCACCTTCTCCTTGACATCGGCGACCATGTCCTTGCGGATGGTCTTGTTCGCGATGCCATTGGCGATGAGCCTGACAAGTGTGACCTTGTCGGGCAGCATCTTATACTTGGCGAAGTATTCCCCGGTCAGCTTGACCAGGACGGCTTCGGACTCGTTGACGAAGTAGAAGGGCTGGATCAGCCCGTCCGTGCGCTGCGCGAAGACCGGGTCGCGCACCTGGAGCGCGGCGACCTTGCTCTGAAACTCGGCGTCGAACTGGAAGGCGCCCGGGTTCGCGGGGACCGCGTCGTCTTCCTCGACCGTGACGTACGCGGTCATGGATCAGGCCTCGAGGATTTCGTAGCCCGTCAGGTTGCCCTTAAAGTAAGTCATCGCTGACTGATCTCCGCGGGCGACCTTGATGGTGAACTGGTCGGCGGCGACGAGCCGCCCGGTCCGGGTGGTCGCGCCGAAATGCACGGTGATCTGCCGGCCGATCGCCGCCTTCAGGTCGTCCTGGTGGTTCCAGGTGCGCGGCTTCATCGGCTGCCGAGGCGCGCTCGGACCACGACGCTCGATCACGGGGCGGGTCTGGGGCTTCATCTCGCGTTCTCTCGCTCGTGTTGTGTTGCGTCGCGTCGTCTATAGCGAGCGCAGGTCGGGGTTTCTCAGCGGACGTCGTCGATCCGCGACATCACCACATCGCCCCAGCGCGCCCGGGCCTTCTCCTCCGGGAGCACCTGCTCGTCGTAGATCAGGCCCTTGAGGGCGTGGACGATGTTGGAGCGCTTCGACACCTGGGCGAGCAGCCACTCGTGGTGCGCGTCCTGGATCGGCGAGGCCTGGTAGCGCTCGTTCTTGAAGCGCTCGTCCTTGGCCACGTAGAGGATGCCGCTCTGCCGGTCGGTCCAGGTGTCGGACACGGCCGTGAGCAGGTCGAAGTTGTAGAGGTGCGTCGGCCGCGGCAGGTATTCCTTGCGGCACTTGCGCAGGGACCAGTGCATGGCGATGCCGATGTAGAGGTCGTAGGGCATGCACAGCCCGTCGGCCATCTGGCGCGCCTTCCACAGTCCGGCCCGGTCGGTGTTGCGCTTGGCCAGGTCGAACGGATCCTCGGCCTTGATCCCCTTCACGTAGTCGGCCTTGGCCCGGTCGAAGGTCGAGGCATACATCTGCCGGTAGACCCGGCGGTAGGCGTCCGTGAACAGGTAGGTCGCGTGGACCGGGTGCATGAAGCGGTAGTCGAACCACTTCGAGGCCATGAGCCAGCGCTCGGGCTCGACCCACTCGTCGGGCAGCGCGTGCATGATGTCGTGGCAGGCCTCGAGGGGGAGGTCCGTCCCGAAGACGTGTCTCTCCCCCTCCCCTGCCGTGTCCTGTCCCGGTGTCATCGTCGACCTTCGCGTGAGCTGCCCGAGGCCGGGCGCGTTGCTGTGCTGCTCACGCTATAGTCGCGCAGCGTCGGGTCTTCTGACCTAGACCTCGGCGCCGATGAAGCGCCGCAGGCCGGCGTGGTCGGGCTCGTCGTCGTTGACCGGCTCGACGGCCACGGGCGTCTCGTAGGCCTCCAGCACGTCCTGGCAGAAGCCCGAGCGCACGACGTCCTCGCGGCCGAACCGGATGATCCCGACGCTGCGCACGCGCTCCAGGCGCGAGACGGCGTCCATGAGCCCCGACGGGCCCGGGATGTCCTTCTGGGCCGGGTCGCCGTTGACCACCACGCGGGTGTTCTCGCCGATGCGGGTGAGGAACATCTTCATCTGGCCGGGCGTGGTGTTCTGCGCCTCGTCGAGCAGCACGTCGGCGTCCTTGAGCGTGGAGCCGCGCAGCAGCGCCAGCGGGCGCGCCTCGATCCGCCCTTCCTTGATGAGGTATTCGGTGAAGCCCTTGCCCAGGACGTCCTCGAACGCCTCGCGCACCGGCCGGAAGTAGGGCTCGAACTTCTCGTCCAGCTCGCCGGGCAGGAAGCCGAGGCTCTCGCCGGCCTCGACCGCGGGCCGGGTGATGACCACCCGCTCGATCTCGCCGTCGCGCAGGCGCTCGGCCATGCGGGCGGCGGCGAACCAGGTCTTGCCGGTGCCGGCCGAGCCCAGGGCGATCGTGAGCGTGTTGGAGCTCATCGAGACGTCGAAGCGCGCCTGGGCGGCGTTGAGCGGCTTTACGGGCGCCTGCCGGGGCTTGGCCGGCGCCTGCGGGCGCCGGTTCTCGGCGACGAGTTGAAGGAGCGGACCGTGCTGAGTGCCCTTCCCCTGACGCTTGGCGTCGCGGCGCTGCTTACGGCGGATCGCCTTCTCGGCGGTGTTGGTCGCGGTGCTCATGTCGACTCCAGGGTCGGTGGGGAAAGAGAGCGAGCGCACATAAGTAAGCACTGACTTACTTCAGGACGCAAGCGGTCATTCGGCCAGGAGCGCGATCTCCTGGGTGGCCGTCAGTGCGAGCGTCTGCCCGGGCAGGACCCGCAGCTCGGAGTCGAAGCCGTGGATGATGAGCAGGCCGCCGTCGGTGCTCCGGGCGTAGTTGCGGAACACGAGCCAGGCCGGCCACGCCGACGGGGGCTGCCCCGTGTAGCGGAAGCTGTCGATGATCCGGCGCATCAGACGATCTTCGCCGCGTCGTCGAACAGGACCTGGAGCTGGGTGGCGTCCATCCCGAGCTCCTGGCCGATCGCCTGCACGTAGGGGTTGGCGATCTCCCAGTCGTTGGCCCGCTGGAAGAAGATCTTCACCGGCGGGTAGGGGTGGTTGAGCGCGATGCTCTCGACCAGGGGCAGCAGCCCGCGGTTGAACAGCGCCGTCACCGCCTGGGCGGCCGAGACCTTCGTGACGGGCGGCTTGGGCGGATCGACGAACTCGCCGGTCGCCAGGTTGCAGACCTTGTTGGCGAACAGGCCGTCCACGTCGACGATGTCGAGGTCGACGCCGCTGATCTCGACCACGCGCCCGTTGCCCGGGAACATCGCGTGCTCGTCGCGCACCGCGGACAGCACCATGTCGCCGGCCGGCGTCGGCACCAGGATCGCCCGGACCGTGCCCTCGGTCCAGTTCTCGGCCTTCCGCGAGAAGCTATACCAGTCGAGGCCATCGCTGATGCGGCGGCTGAACAGGGTGCCGGGCGGCACGAACATGCCATCCGGCGGCTCGGTCGGCTGGTAGATCTCGAACGCGCCGTGGTCGATGACTGAGTAGGACATGCTTCTTCTCGGGATCAGTTGATGTAGGCGACCGTGACCCAGTTCTGGTCCGGGTCCGTGACCTGGACGTAGCGCCAGCGGGCGTTGCTCAGCAGCTTCCAGGAGTTGTCGGCGGCGAGACCCGTGACCACGGCGCCGGCGAAGGGCTCGTAGATCGTGCCGTTGGCGTTGCCGGTGGCGTTAAGCAGGTCGACCGCGGTCTTGTCGCCGGCCTTCACGAGACGGACGTTCTTGATCGAGTTGTAGTAGCGGGCCCAGGCGGTCGCCCGGTCCTCGATGCGGGAGTTCAGGCCACCCGACGCCGGGCCTGTGCCGAACTGCTTCGAGCCGAAGTCGCCGCCCTGCCCGATCCAGAAGATGACCGAGTCGTCGGCCGCGCTGCGCCAGTAGAGGTAGCCGTCGGCCTCGAGGCGCCAGTAACCCTGGAAGCCGGCCGTGTAGCCGAAGGTGATCCGCGGGTTCACCTTGGCCAGCGTGATGTCGCCGGTGAGCTGGCCGCCGACCTTGTCGAACTTGCCCGAGATGTCCGGGCCGGCGTTGCGCAGCGCGCTCGCGAAGTCGCCGATCGCCGACGACCACACCGAGCCGTCCTTGCCCACGCGGAACACGTCGGCACCCATGAAGAGACCGAACACGTTGGCGTTCTGGTAGAGCGTCGCGGCCGTGCCGCCGGCCCGGTCGTCGAGCTGGAGCGCCGCCGCGGCGCCCGTGGCGCGCAGGAGCGGGCTCAGGACTGTGCCCGGAGCCGTGAACGAGCCGTCGGCGCCGAACACCGAGTAGCGGTAGGCGTTGGCCGCGCCCGTGCGCACGACCAGGTTTTCGGTGCCCGCGTCCGTGTAGAGGTAGGTCTGCCGGCCCGAGAACTGGAGCGAGGCGAAGTTGACGCCCGCGCCGAGGCTCGCCTTGGCGTTCGGGTCGAAGTTCCCGTTGTCCCACGGCGTCAGGTTCGCCCAGCTCGGGCGCGCGGAGACGGCGAGCGAGGCGAAGCTCGCCGCGCCACCCAGGGTCGCCTTGGTGCCCGGGTCGAAGTTCCCGGCGTGCCACACAGCCTTCCCGCCCACAGCCACGGACGCGAAGCTCGCGTCGCCGCCGAGCGTCGCCTTGCTCGAGGGGTCGAAGTTGCCGCTGTCCCACGGGGTCAGACCGCCCCAGCTCGGGCGGTTCTGGACCGAGAGCGAGCCGAAAGAGCCGGCGCCGGCCACCGTGACCTTGGGCGCCGTCACCTCGCCGGTGAAGGCCGGGCTCGCCAGGTTCGCCTTGGTCGAGGGGTCGAAGTTCCCCGCGTGCCAGACCGCGCTGGTGCCGACCTTCAGGGCCGCGAACGTGCCGGTCCCCGAGGCCGACAGGTCGGCGACCGAGGTCGCGCCCGAGACCGTGAGCGCCGAGAAGCTGACGTTGGAGTTCAGGCTCGCCTTGGTGGACGGATCGAAGTTGCCCGCGTGCCAGACAGCCTTGTTGCCGACCGTGAGCGCGTCGAAGGCGCCGGACGCCGAGGAGACCGACGGCGCGCTGATCGCGCCTGTGAAGGCGGCCCCGCCCAGCCCGGCCTTCGCGGTCGGGTCGAAGTTGCCGGCGTCCCAGACGGCCTTTCCGTTGACGGTAGGCCGGGTGCCGAAGTCGGTCGCGCCCGTGACGTTGCCGCCGGCCTTGTCGAACTTGCCGGCCAGCGCGGTCGCCATGTCCGAGCGGATCGCCGTGTCGGCCGCGGCGAAGTCGGTGCGCACGCTGTCGAGCGCGGCCTGGAGCCCGGACACATCGGCGACCGCGATGGCGAGCGCCGTCTTCAGGGCCGCGGCCGTGATCGCCCCCTTGAGCCCAGCCACCGAGAGCACGGCGTCGGTCGGCGTCAGCAGCTCCTTCCAGTTGGCGAGCGTCGTCGCCGGCTCGACCTTCAGGATGAAGCACTTGTTGAGGTCGGAGCGGATCGCGATGTCGCCGCGCTCGGCCGTGAGCGCGAGCATCTCGGCCTCGGACGCCACCGGGAACGTGTCGGTGATCGCGACAGCCGGGATGATCGAGGCGTCGAGCTTCGAGTTGGCGTCGAGCACCGGCACCTGGCCGGCACCCGTGCCGGCGGCGAGACGCGCGGCCGTGCCCAGCTCGGCCTCGATGGCAGCCTTGGCCGCAGCCGTGTCGCCGGCAGCGGTGTCGCTGATCGCCTGGAGCTTGCCGGCCAGGTCGGTGATGTCGGCCGTGACCAGGACCGTGCGCAGGTAGGCCAGGATCTGGCCCACGCTGATCTGCACGTCCCGGCCGCTCTGGACCGCGGCCCAGAAGTCCGCCGAGCCCAGGGCGGTTGCCTGCGGCTCCTCACTCGCCTTGCGGTTTGCCACCGTTCGATCCTCTGCCTGGAGCCTAGTTGCTGTCGTCGTTCTCGACCTGCTGAAGGTCGCCAGCCTCGGTCAGGCGGATGTCGCCGTCCTCGGTGAGCCTGTAGGTCGCCAGTGCGCCGAGCTGACCGGTGACGGTCGCCTTGCCGGCGGCCTTGCCCTTCAGCGCCTTCGCGATGATCTCGTGGCCCGTCAGGCGGCCCGCGCCCGCGGGGTGGCCGCCCAGAACCTTCGCCACCCGCAGCGCGCCAGCGGGGCTCGTAGAGCCGTGCGTCGCGCCCGCGAGGGGCTTGCCCACTGCCAGGGCGCCGGCGGCCGTGCTGGAGCCGCGCAGCGTGCCCTTGAGCGCCGTATCGGTGCGCAGCTCGCCCGAGGCCGCACCCGTGCCGACGATCGTGCCGGCGAGGAGCTGCTCGACCAGAAGCCGGCCCGTCGCGGAGCCGGTGCCCTGGGCGGTCTCGCCCGCGAGCAGCCGCCCGATGCTGGGCGCGCCGGCCGCCTGGCTCTTGCCGGCGCTCGTGGCGCTGAGCGGCTTGCCGATGTGGAGCGTCCCCTCCCCGCTCGACCGGCTCGAAGCCCAGCCGACCAGGCGCTTGCCGACGACGAGGGAGCCGGCGACGCTCGTGCGCCCCGCGGCCTGCCCGTGCATGTCGTCGCTGAGCGAGGAGCGCAGCCGGCCGGTGATCGTGCTGCGGCCCGAGGCGGTCCCGTGCAGCGGCGCGATGGTCAAGAGGTTCGCCCGGATGCTCGTGCGGCCGGCGGCGACGCCCGCGAGGTTGTCGGCCCGGCTGGTGATCGAGAGGCGGCCGGTGAGGCTCGCCCGGCCCAGCGCGGACCCGGACAGCGCAAAGCGGTCGCCACCGTAGTAGCGACGGCTTGCGGCAGCCGTGTAGGCGCTGGGGAGCACGAGCCGGAGACCTTAGTCTTCGGTGATGGCGAGGGCGCCGACCGGGAAGCTCACCGGGTTGCCGGGGTTGATCGTCTGCTTGCCGCCGGTCAGCGGGGCCGACTCCAGCATGGTGCCGCCGGCCGCGGCCGAGAACACGGCGAAGTGGGTCACATCGGTGCCGCCCGCGGCGTTGCCGAAGTCCACGATGGCCGAGTTGGAGATGGTCTTGTTGGCCGGCTCGCCGAACGGCGCGGCGACGCGCCCGTCGGGACGAACCGCGGTCGTGACCTCCTGGCCGCCGGTGCCGGCGTCGGTCGGGTCGCCGTTGAACAGGGCGATGAACAGGCCAGCGGGCGGGGCCGGGAAGGCGGTGCCGCGCAGCCAGTTGAGGAGGGCGTTCTCGAGGTAGGTGCTCTTGCCGGCCATTCGGGGCTCCTGTGGCCGGGCAGAGCCGGCATCGGTAAGTCAGTGGTGACTTATCATAGCCGAGGAGGAGCCGGCGATCCAGAGGCTCGGGAGCGCTTCCTACCCCGGATGCCCAACGCCATCGCCCTGTATGTAGATAATCAGTAGTAGTCTAATACTAATATCTAAATACAGGCCGATGGCACCGGGAAGTCTTGGCTACCGGGCATAATCCCGGCGCACGGCGTTGATCCAGTCCACGGCGCGCTGACCGCAAGCGGTCTTGGCCCGGTCGAGGACCTTCGCCTCCCCGATGATCCGCACCACGTCGGCCTTGGAGAGGGCCCGGTCCGGGATGTCGGGGAAGGCCCGCGCGAGGCAGCCCTGGACGCCGTCGGGCGCCGCGGGCAGCGTCACGCGGATGCTGGTCCCGGTGAGCGGGGCCGGCGCGTTAGAGGTTACGCAGGCGCCGAGCGACGTCGCCATCAACGCACTCGCGATCACGGTCCTTGTCCTTGGCCAGAACATCGTTCAGCTCCTTCAGCTTGGCGTTGTCCGCCTTCTCGGCGGCGAGGTCCTTCGCGGCCTGCGCCGCCTGCTGCTTGTTCTGGGCCTCCGCGAGGTCGGCCCGCTTGGTCTCGGCGTCGAGCGCGCGGCTGGCCTCCTGCTCGAAGGCGAGGTGCGCACCCTTCGCCTGCCCGGCCTGGTAGAGGGCGCCGCCCACGATCAGGCAGATGCCGGCGATGATGAGCGGCTGCTTGATGAAGCTCGGCAGGAAGGTCGTGCCGAACACCGCGAGCGCGATGAGCGCGATCCCCGCGATGCCCGAGAGCGTCGCGAGGATCGAGAAGGCGGTCCAGCCGTTGGCGAGGGTGAGGAGCAGACTGCTCATTTCACCCCCTCGAGGCAGAGGTTCTTCTCGCGCGTGCGCCGCCCGATCAGCTCCTTCTGCTTCGTCCACGCCATCATGGCGTTGCAGGCTTCGACCTTGCGGCCCTGGTTGTAGAGCCGGACGGTGGTCGACTTGCAGAAGCCGGCCTGCCCGATGTTGTAGGCGAACGAGACGAAGGCGATCTCCGTCTTGTCCGTCATCGGCTGCTTGACGCAGCTCTCGACCTTGTTGGCGAACTCGTCGATCCGCTTGAGCAGCAGCGCGTCGCACTGCGCCTTGGTGTAGGTCGCGCCCCACACGGCACCCTTGGTCTCACCGTAGCAGTAGGTGTTGACCCCGACCGTGTCCTTGTAGGTCCGCAGCCGCAGACCCTCCTCGGTGCCCACCTGGCTGATCGCCGCGACCCCGAGGGCCGTGGCGACCAGACCACCGAGCACGGTGCGCTTCGTCAGGCGGCTCACTGCTCGCCGCCCGAGACCGAGGACGGGGTGATCCCGTCCTGCGTCACGAGGCGCGAGTAGCCGGCGGCCGCGCTGACCAGGATGTAGAGGGCGACGAAGACCTTGTTGTCGATCGGCGGGTTCTCGAGGAGCGCCTGCATGCCGAGCTGGACGGCCGCGAGCAGCGACGCGAGCAGCGAGAACCGGACGCTCCAGGTCTTCTTGATGAGGTTCACCCAGTCGTCGCGGAGCTGGACGGCGAGCGGGACCTTGGCGAACTGGGCCTTGAGCCAGGACCAGACGGCGGACGGGGACAGGGACATAGCTTCCTCTCTCATGTGATAAGTCAGTGCTGACTGACTATCCGGGTCAATGGACCCAGGTCTTGACCATGCCGGTGACGCCCGTGACGGTGGCGAGCAGCCAGCCGATGAGCCCACCCAGGCCCAGGATCGCGGCAGCGCCGGCGCGGTAATTCGAGATCATCTTCTTGAGAGCCTCGATCTCGACCTTCGCCGTGGTCAGCTCGGTCTTGGTCGAGGCCAGCTCGTTCTTGGTCTGCTGGAGCTCGAAGGAGGTGGCCTGGAGCTGCTCCTTGACCTTGGTCAGCTCCCGGCTCGTCTCCTTCAGCTCGTCGCGTGCCTCCGTCACCTTCTCGGTGAGGACTTCTATCTTGGCGATCAGCACGGCTAGCCCGCTGTCAGGGATTTCAGGCATTGCGAGATCTCCCGAACGGGGTGAGTAAGCAGTGACTTATTATGCCCGAAGCGCCCCGTTCTGAACACCCCTCCCCCGGTTATGAGGCGAAGGCCATTCCGTGTCGGGCGAGCAGCCGAACGATGGCAGCGTGGCTTTCGCACTGCTCGATCTCGACGTTGAGGGCGATCCGCTGGAGCTCCAGGGCGTCACCGGCACCGTTCGCGCGGTCGAGGATGGACTGGGCGAGGGTCGCCGAGTCGATGCGCCGCAGTCGAGCCTCCTGTTCGATCAGTGGCGAGGACCCGCCCTCAACGACCAAGCGCGCCTGCTCGGCCTTGCGGACATACATGGCGCGCCGGCCAGCCGGCACGTCCTGATGCGCGAGCCCCTCGTAGTGGGCGGCGACGATGGCCTTGGCGCGCTCGCGCGCGTCCGGGAGGGCGGGTCCGTGGATCATGGCTTACTCCGTGACGTCGACGAAGCGGACGAATGGCAGGATCGGGAAGGTGTCGCTGACGATCACCGCATAGCGACCCACGACCCGCGCGGTGAGGACGTAATCGCCGCCTGCGAAGGTGCTGCCGTAGTCGAAATCGGAGTAGTCGGCCGTCCGATAGGTGGCGAACCCTGGCGGCACATCACGAAGGGTCGCCGTCTCCCCGCGCTTCAGCGTCTCGGGCTCGAACTGACCGTCGTAGGTCGGGCGATCGACGAGAACGGGCTCAGGGCCCGACAGGTCGACCATCTGCGAAACCTCGTTGTTGGGGAAGTAGCCCGAAACAGGGATGTGCTTGGGCACTCCGATCCCAACGAGCATGCCGCTCGCAACCATCTCATCGTATTGAGAGCGTAGCGTGCTGCCGGTCGCGTGGATCTTGCCGGTGAGATCGTAGGTGTAATAGCTCACATAATCATTCGGACTGGTCATTTCAGGATCATCCACTTCTCGAATACGGCGCCCACAGCGGGCGACGCCTGGTTGCCGCCGGCTCTAGTCCGTGACGGTGAGGGTGAGGGCGGCCGGCAGCACCGGGAACGCCTCGAACAGGATCGCGTAGGTGCCGGGCACGGTGAACCCGATCTTCAGGTCGCCGCCTTCGTGCTCGTGCGTGCCCGAGACCGGGCCGGCGAATGTGATGGTGCAGGCCGGAACATCCGGGAGCGTCGCCTCCTCGCCGGCCGGCAGGATCGGGCGGTCGAAGCGGCCCTCGAACTCCGGGCGGTCCTGGATCACTGGCTTGGCGCCCGAGAGATCCACGTAGCGTCGGGAGGTGAACGTCTGCATGCACCAGCCGCCGTCCCCGAACAGGATGCGGATGCCACGCTCCTGCTCGTCCTCGGTGAAGCCGACCCCCTGAAAGCGGTAGCCGACGATGCGCCCGGTCTCGTCGTAGGGCACGGCCTCGGCCGGCGTGATGTAGTCGCGCTTCTCGGTCATCGTGCAAGCTCCGTGACTGAAAGATAGACGTCGCCAACATTCGGCTCGCCGTTACTGTCGGTGACGCGCAGAATGAGGTTGCCGATCTGCTTGGGCTCCCAGGAAAACACCAGCACAGTCGGCGTCATGAACTGGAAGCTTCCGCCCGCTGAGACGGAGTAGAGGTAGGAAAAGCTGTTCACGACGCCCCGCAGGACCGTCCAGGTCTGGCCGCCGTCGGCCGAGTAATCGACCGTCAGCGCTCCGGTCGACGCGTTCTGCGGGTGCGGGGTGCCGCCATCGCCCTTCCGGTAGGCGAGGATCTGGAAGATGCTGGTCAGCTCGCGGGCGGCGATGGGCACCGACGTGACCTTGCCCGGGTCTGCGTTCGCGACGGTCTGGGAGACCGCCTTGCCGGCGATCTTGACCGTATCGACCTGAAGATCGCCGATCTTGGCGTTGGTGATCGCCGCGTTCCCGATCTGAGCCGACTGGATCGAGGCGTCCTTGATCGAGGCACCGTCGATGGTCGCCTTACGGATGTAGCTGCCGTCCAGCGAGGTCTCGTCGTCGGTGATCTTCAGGACGGCCTGGCCGTTCTTGTCCCGGACCTCCATGCCGAAGATCTCGGTCTTGCCGTCGCCCTCGAAGACGCCGACGTTGCCGATGGAGACCTGCTCGACCCCGTTGTTGGCGACGATCCGCATGAGCTTGTTGCGGGCGTCGAGCTGGAAGTTGGCCGAGCCGAGGAAGATCAGGTCCGCGGTGATGGTGCCGGCGCCGAGCTTGTCGGCCGTCACCTCGCCCGCGGCGATCTTCTCGGCCGTGATCGCCCCAGCCGCGATGTGCGACGCCTGGATGGCACCCGCCTTGATCTGGTCGGCCGTGATCGAGCCCGTGTTGATGCGCGAGCCGTCGATGATCGTGCCGCCGTAGATCGGGTTGAGGCCGGCGAAGCCGTCATAGGAGCACAGGAGCACAGCATCTGGGTCTGCCAGGATGGCCGCATAGTTCTCCAGCCCGGCCTGGACCACGCCCTGCTGGGCCCGGCTCCACCAGGCGAAGGCGTGCTTGCCGCCCGTGGCGATGCTGCCCGAGGCCACGGCCGCGGCGACCGCATGGCCGTCGTCGCCCGTGAACAGGATCGTGCCGGCGCTCCAGGAGAGCGTGGCGTCCTCCTTGTCGGCCGAGAAGTCGAGCCCGACCGTCTGGAGCCCGCGCGCGCCGATCTTCAGGGTGTTGGCGGCGATCGAGTTGGCCGCGATGTGGCCGCCGTCGATCTGCGTCGCGTCCGGGCCGCCGAGCCACGAGGCGAGCGAGACCTCGCCGCCGATGCGGATCCGGTCGGCCTGGATCGAGCCGGCCTTGATGTTGTCGCCCGTGATGGTCCCGGCGGCGATGCGGTCGCCGGTGATCGTCCCGCCCTTGATCTGGTCCGCGGTGATCGTGCCGGCGACGATGCGGTCGGCCGACAGCGAGTTGGTGGCGATCGAGCCGCCGTCGATCACGGTCGAGGCGTTGGCGACCCACGGGGCGAACGCGGTCTGGTTCGCCAGCGCCTTGCCCAGGTAGAGGCCCGTCCAAGCGACCTGCGGAGCGGCCTGTCCGATCCAGATCGCGCGCTGCACCGGCACCACGAAGGCGGCGCCGGCCGGCGCGGTCCCGAACACGCCCACGCGCGCCATCGTCTCCAGCGGACCGACACCAGGGGCGGCCGCATGCACGTCGCCCGAGGCGGCGGCGAGCGGCTGGCGCGAGGCGTCGAGGAACAGGAGGATGACCTGCGCCTGCGCGCGGGTGATCGAGGCGTAGACCGACAGCTCGTAGCGCTGGCCGGGCGCGACCGGGTAGGCTTCGTCCCAGCCGGCCGGGAGCCGGCGCTCCAGCACCAGGTCCGCGTAGGCGCCGGCAGCCGGCGTGTCGGCGCGCGCGACCAGCGCGGCACCCATCCCGGGCGGGGCGAAGGTGGTCGAGGCGGTGATCGCCGGGGCCACGCCGTCGGAGGCGCCGTGCAGCGCGAAGCCCGAGACGCCGCCCAGGAAGTCGGCGTTGAACAGCAGGTTGCCCGAGGACAGCCCGACGGCGATCTTGTCGGCCGTGATCGCGCCCGCGGCCAGGGCCTCGGCCTTGATGGCGCCGGCGGCGATCAGCCCGGCCGTGATCGAGTTCGCGACCAGGCGGTCGGCGTCGATCGAGTTGGCGGCCATCTTCTCGGTCGAGATGGCGCCGTCCTCGATCTGCGTGCCCTTGATCTGCCCGACGATGCCGCCTGCCGTGGTGTTGCCCACGACCGGCTCCCATTTGCCGTCCTCGATCTGGTAGAGCTTGCCGTCGGTCTTGAGCAGCAGCACGAGCGGGCCGTCGTAGTCGGCGAGCGCCGGCAGCGTGTCGACCACGCCGATCGCCGTCAGCCCGTCGGCGAACGAGGTCTGGTCCAGGATCTGGCCGGCGATCTGCTCCTTGGTGATGACCGGCGAGACCGCCTGCACCGGGCCAGCGAACACCTCGCTCTGGGTGCCGGACGTGTTGACCGTGCGCGCCCAGTAGAAGCGCGTCTGGCCGGCCGGCAGCGTCTTGTCGATGAAGGTCTGCGCGCCCGCGACGGCGCGCCCCAGCGACGCGCGCTGCGCATTCTGGGCAGCAGCCGCGAACAGCTCGACATACGCAAGATCGGCCTGGGCCGGGTCGACCCAGCTCAGCACGGCCGTCTCGAAGGCGGCGACGACCGCGAGGCCCGTGACCGGGTCCGGGGCGGTCTCGTTCACCGCGGCGACGATCGCGACCGGGTCCGACCAGGTGCCGACCGTGTCCGAGCCGTTGTAGGCCCGCACCCGCACCGCGTAGGTCTGCCCGGGCGCCAGGCCGTGCCGCTCCCAGGCCGGGTCGGTGACGCGCTCGCGCACCCAGGTGCCGCCCTCGACCGCGACCTCGACCTCGTAGCCCGCGAGGTTCTCGGACCCGCTCTTGTCCCAGCTCGCGCGCACCACGGCCGTCAGGGTGCCGTCGATCGCGGTCTCGGCCGCGGTCTCGAGCTTCAGCCCCGTCGGCGCGCCCGGCACGTCGGTGTCGATGATCCGGTTCGACACCCACACCTTCTGCTCGGGGCCGACGTTCAGGCCCTGCTTGCCGAACTGGTCGTAGGCGGCGACCCGGACGAAGTAGAAGGTCTCGGGCGTCACCTTGAACGAGACGAGGGTGGAGTTGCCGTCGTAGGCCGGCTTGGTCGCCGCGGGGTCGAAGCCCGAGGCCTGCTCGAGCCACACGAGCACGCCCGCGAAGTCCGGGTCGGCCGGCCGGTCGAAGGACACGAATAGGCTCTCGGTCGTCGTGGTGATCGAGGGCGAGATCACGTCCGGGGCGGCGTTCTCGCACACGAGCGTGGCCGGCGCGCTCTCGCGGCCGAGCACGTCCCGGGCCCGGACCTGGACCCAGAACTTGCGGCGCGGGCCGCCGTCGGCCGCGTTGGCGTCGAGGCCGTAGGTGAAGGTGGCGCCGGGCGCGACCCAGTCGGACACGAGCTCCTGCGTGTCGACGTCGAGGATGCGCACCACGAAGTCGATCGCGTAGGGGATCACGGCGTCCGGCCAGGTGACGTCCCAGTCGAGCACCAGGTCCTTGCCGGCGAAGGCGCCGTCGCCGGCGTCCTGCCCGCGCACGCGCAGGTTCGCGACGGCCGGCCCGGGCTGGCCTTCCCAGCCCGCGACCGTGAAGGCGAGCGAGGCCGGCGCCGAGCGCTTCCCCTGGCCCTGGCCGGTCACGGAGGCCGTCCAGTCGCCAGCCTTGAGGTCGGGCAGCGTGATCGAGGGGTTCGAGGTGACGCCCATGTCGACGTCGCCGTCCGGGCCGGACAGGAGCACGCTGTAGGCGTTGCTCATCCAGTCGGAGGCCGGCGTCCAGGACAGGAGCACCTCGATGTGCGGCAGGCCGTCCCGGAACGTCTGGGTCTCGGTCGCCTTCAGGTTCACCGGCGGCAGGATCTTGGTCGACGGCCGCACGTAGCTCGGCGGCGCGAGGAAGACGTTCTGCTCGATGCGGGCATACTTCGTCGGGTCGTGGAACAGGGCCGCGACCTTGAAGGTGTTCTTCTTCGGCTCCGTGACCGAGAGCACGCGATACTGGCGCGGGGCCACATCCGTGCTCGAGATCGCCCACATGGCGCCGGGCGCGATCTCGCCCTCGAGCTCGGCGTCGAGGACGGCCGTGACGTTGCCCTGCTCCCAGCCGATCACACCCCGGGTCTCGATGACGCCGGCCTTGTTCACCACCGAGATCTTGTAGGTGGCCGTGGCCGTCGGCTCGAAGGCCTTGTCGAGGTTCAGCCGCGAGGGCGAGTGCGAGATCACTCGGCCGCCGATGCGGGTCTGAGCCTTGCGCGGATCGGCGATGGCCACGATGTGCCCGGGCCGCAGCGGGTCGGCCGCGAGCGCGTCGAGACCCATCTCGAACTCGACGCTCTCGGTGGCCGTGTAGTCGGTGTCGAGCGTCCAGGCGCCGATCCGGTGCGCGAGCCCGCGCGAGGTGCAGCCGACCGCCTGGATGTCGGTCTGGCGCCAGCCGAACTTGTCCAGGCCCTCGTCGTGCTGCACGACCTCGATGGCGTTCCGGTAGAAGTCCTCCGGGTCGTTCCACGAGACCATCGCGACCGTGTTGCGGGTCTTCTTGGCCGTGCGGGAATACTTGAACTGGCCGCCGATCACGTTGGCCGGGGCGAGCAGCTTCACCGGGTCGGCCGGCTTGTCGGCGACCGCGAACACCTGGCCGACCGACCAGAAGGCCATGCCGCGGAAGGCCGCGGTGATCTGCTGGAGGACCTTGTAGGCCTCGTCGCGCGAGTTGATGACGCCGTTGAAGGTGTAGCGCGGCTCCTGCCCACCCTTGCCGTCGGCGACCAGCTCGTCGCAGTAGCCGGCGATCTCGTAGAGGCCGAACTTGTCGATCTTGGTCTCGTCGATGAACTCGCCGAGGCCGTAGCGGTCGTTGGTCAGCAGGTCGTAGAAGATCCACGCCGGGTTGTTGGTCCAGGCGCGCTTGAAGGTGCCGTCCCAGAAGCCCGTGTAGGTCCGGGCCTCGGGGTCGTAGTTCGAGGGCACCTGGATGATGAGGCCCTTCACGTCGTAGTAGCGCGAGGGGATCGAGCCGCCGAACTGCTGGGCGTCGAGCTCGAGGGCCACGAGTGCCGTGTGGGGATAGGTGAACTGCCCCTCGACGATCGTCGTGTAGCTCTCCCAGATCAGGCCGGCCTGCATGTAGTCGACGGTCGGATCCGGGCTCTCCCGGCGCACGCGCAGGCTGTAGGGGTGGCCGCCCGGCGGCAGGCTGACGACGCTCGCGCGCTCGTAGGGCGAGGTGGTCTTCTGCTGGAGCAGCAGCTCGCGGTGGACCTCGGTCCACTGGCCGCCGTTCGGGCGGATCTCGATCATGTAGTCGAGGTCGTTCGGCAGCAGGGAGCCGTTCTTCGGGTTCTGCACCACGAGGGTCGGGATCTGGCAGACGACGCGCACCGAGGTCGCGTTCTCGTCGGCGATCGTCCGGACCGGCGGCTCCTGGGACTTCTTGATCTCGACGCCGACCGAGTAGGTGGTCTCGGACGAGGCCATGCCGATCAGCGGCGGCTGCTCGGGCTCGCCGTGCCGCTCCTGCCAGGTCACGCCCACGAAGTTGAAGGTGCCGTCGGCGTTCTGGAGCGAGGTCTGGTCGAAGAAGATCGACTGCGCGCCGTTGACCAGGCCGACGATCTCGCCCTCGCCCAGCACCTCGACGAGGCGCGCCTTGGCGTCCGAGCGCAGCGTGTTCGAGGCGTCCGACTTGCCCGCGCTCGAGCCGCCGAGCTTCGCCGAGCTGCCGCCGCCCGAGCCGCTCACGTCAGCGCTGACTGACTCCAGCGCGCGCAGGTCCTCGATCATCGCGTCCATTTAGAAGCCGCCCTTCGTGTCGCCCGTCGTCTGCCCGGTCTTGATCGAGGTCGTGACCGAGCCGTCCTCGTTGATCTTGGTCACGGTGCCGTCCGGGCTCGCGCCCATCGCGATGTCCTCGACGTCCAGCCCGGTCGAGGCCGCGATCGAGCCGCACATCACGCGGCCGTAGATGAGGGGCACGGCCGTGCCCTGCTCGGTGCCGTTCGTCGGCCCGGAGAAGGCGAAGCTGTCCTCCTTCTTGCCGGTGTCGGAGGACTCCTTCTTCGTCATCATCTGGGCCGCGCCCGAGACCGCGAGGCCGAGGCCCAGCACCGCGACCGAGCCCCACATGCCGCCCGAGGTCAGGCCGGCGAGCGGGGCGGCCAGCGTGCCGCCTGAGGCGAAGATCGCCACGCCGACCAGCGCGACGCCCAGGATGGCCTTGAGCGCGCCGCCCTTGGCGCGGCCGGCCGCGACCGGCACCAGGTGCAGGTCCGCCTGGCCGAGGCGCAGCGTGTTGATGTCCTCCTCGCCGAGCCGCAGCCCGGTCCGGCGCTCGCCGCGGATCACCTCGTAGGAGCCCTGCTTCAGGGCCTCGAGGAAGCCCTTCACCTGGACGCCGATCCCGCGGATGCACTCGCCGACCGTCGCGGCGTCGAGCCGGAACTCCGGGCCGAACTCGCGCTTCAGGCGGCCGTGCAGGATGACCCTACGCATGGGCGTTCTCCTTCAGGAGCGCGTCGAGGCGCTCGTGGCGCAGCCACTTCTCGACGGCGCGCAGCCAGATCCCGATGGGCTCGCGACGCGACACCCGGGTCGGCAGGTGGTGGAGGATGAGGTTCGAGCCGAGGTAGACGCCGCCGTGGTTGAGCTGGGTCACGCCGGGCCCGAGCTTCACCAGGAAGCAGTCGCCCGGCATCACCTCGGAGACCGGGATCTCCCGGAAGCCGACGTCCGCGAACGCCGCGTAGAGGTCGCGGTGGTCCGCCTCGTAGGCCGGATCCCACCAGCCGTCGGCGCGGGCCTGGGCGCGCAAGCTGACCGGCGGCAGCGGCCACTCCTTGGTGACGTCCTGGGCAGCGAGCCCCTCGCGGCCGAGCGCGTAGGCGTGGCGCACGAGCTCGTAGCAGTCGGTGACGCCGTGCCGGAACGGCCGGCCGATCAGCGGGCCCTGGTCGACGCCCTCGCCCCAGATGATCGGGTCGGCGCAGTCCTTCCCGTCGGTGGCGAGGATCACCCACGGCAGGTCCGTGTCGATCTGGCCCTGCATGTCCGCCTCGCTGGGGAACAGCGGGCCGTTCGGGTGGCTATGGATAACGGCCTGGACGTCCTTGCCCTGCTCGCGCAGCCGCGCGAACACCTCGCCCGGGATGACGAAGTCGCGCTCCGGGTCGGCGGCGTAGTTCGGCACCGGCTTGTAGCGGCCGTTGACCAGGAGACCGCAGGCCTCCTTGGGGAAGTCGCGCAGCGCGTGGGCGCGCGCGGCCTTCAGCGCGGCGTTGGGCAGCTTGAACATCACTGGGTCCGCACGCGGGCCATGCCGGGGAACGACCAGGTCGGCAGCGCCGCGTTGGTGCCGAACCGGGCCTGGCAGTCGACCAGCCGGCGCCCGCACACGTCCTGGGCCGGGTCGGAGACCGGGTTGGCGTTGCGGTCGAAGCACGCGGAGCCCGTGTAGGGGCAGCTCGCCTTCTCGTAGGAGAACGCCCCGTTCTTGAAGCGCCGGTAGCGGGCGGTGCAGGTGTCGCGCAGCATCTGCCGGCCGGGCAGCTTGCGGCCCTGCTGGTCGAACGAGGCCGACAGCTCGAACTCGATGTAGACGGGGTTCTCGTCGGTGAGCTGCTCGACCTCGAAGGTGTCCGGGCCGTAGAAGGCCGTCGGATCGGCCTGCGCGCCGCCGTCGAGGAACTGGGCGAAGGTGCGCACGCGCTGCACGGTGCAGCCGATCAGCTCGTCGCCCCAGGTGTTCACAAGGTGCTGGATCACCTCGTTGGAGTTGGCGAAGCGGATCTTGGGCTGGGGCAGCGAGCCCTGGCCGTTGGTCTCGTAGTCCGAGAAGTCGATGTCCACGGCCGTGTAGACGACGCCGCCGAACGAGACCTGCCCGTCCGGGTGCGCCGACTGCGTGAAGTAGTAGACCGGGCCGCCGATCGACGTCGTGTCCAGGCGGAACAGGTAGACCTGTTCGCCGGGGCTCAAGCTCTGAACGGTGGCGTGGATCGACGACATGGCTGCCCTTGGGTGAGCGGCCATCATAAGTCAGCGCTGACTTATCGTCCAGGGGTCAGACGAGGGTGAAGCACTGCCGGAAGGTGGCTTCCATCGTGTTGGGCGTGCCGCGCTTCCGGCTCCAGTCCTTGCAGGTCCACAGGATCGGGGCGTCGTCGTCGGACAGCGTGTAGTAGAACGGCTCGAAGCCGCCGCGCGCGACGAGGAACGCCTCGATCTCCTTGGCCTGGGCCGGGGTGAGGACCTCCCAGGAGAGGTCCACCACCTTGCGGATGTGGTTCATGCCGTCGCCGGCGACCTGCGTGTAGCCGTCGCCGAACTCGGCCTCGAGCAGCTTCAGCTCCGGCTTGTCGGTGCTCTCGGTCGGCGGATACGCCGGGGTGAAGGTCGGGACGGCCATGACGATCCTCAGTTGTTGAGCATGTTGCCCGGGCGCTGCTGCACGGCGAGCTCCTTCTGGATCATCGCGCGCATCATCGTCTGGACCTGCGTTGCGGTCTGCTGGGCGAGGTCGGCGTTCTGCTCCTTGGTGCCGCCGGTCGCGTTCATCTGGATCGTGGGCGCGAGCGTCACGATGTTGCCGGCCTGGGCGCCGCCCATCGCCGCCATCTGCTCCTTGGTGAACACGCCCTCGCCCTTCTGGGCGATGATCGGCACCTCGTCGGCGCCGATGATGCCGCCCGTGTGGAAGCGGGGCGCGCCCGAGAAGATCGACGGCGAGACGTTCCGGGTCATGGAGAAGCCCGCGCCGACGATGCCGCCGGTGTGCATCGCGCCGAACAGCTTGGCGCCGCCGCCGGCCGAGCCCGCGGCCTTGGCGCTGCCGCCGCCCAGCAGCGACTTCAGGCCACCACCGACCCCGGAGCCGCCGAGCGCCGAGGACAGGAGATACCGGATCCCCATCTTGGTGATGTCCTTGGCGATCGACTGGAACAGGTCCGCGAAGTTCGCCTTGCCGGTGGTCACGAAGGTGGCGAGCTGATCGGTGGCGCTGTCGAGCCAGCCGGTCGCGGCCTTCTGCATGTTGTTGCCGAGGTCCGACCACTCCTTCTGCTGCTTGCCGAGCGGCGAGGAGGCCTCGATCCGCTTGCGCTCCGCGATGATCCGGTCGGCGAGCACCTTCTCGACGGCCGCGCGCTGGTCGGCGTTGCCCGAGACCTGGTTGAGCAGGTCCTGGAGCCGCTTCACCTCCTCCTGGTAGCTCGCCTCGCGCGCCTCGTCGGCCGTCATCAGCCCGCGGTTGATCTCGCGGGTCTTCTTCTGCTCGGCCTGGATCGTCGAGGAGACCTCGTAGTCCTTCATGCGCTGGAACAGGGCGTCGTTCGACGCGGCGAGCGCGTCGTAGCCGGCCTGCGTGAACGACGGGTCGACCTTCATCAGCTCCTGGTAGCGCTGCTGGTCGCGGAGCTGCTCGGCCCGGGCGCGCTGGACGCTGGCCGGCAGCTTGTAGGTGCCCTCCTCGTCGAGGCGCGCCTTGAGCTCGGCCTCCTTCACGTCCAGCTCGTCGCTCTGCTTGGCGCGCCGGTCCTCGGCCTGCTTCAGCCGGTTGCGCTCCTGCTGGGCGCGCGCGGCCGCGGCCTCGACCTCGTCGAGCTTCTGCGCGGAGGCGATCAGCTCCTTGTAGCGCTCGTTGTCCGGGTCCTTCTGGCCGTCGGCCGAGCCGAACTTGCCGTCGCGGATCAGGCGCCGGGTCTCGGACACGCGCTTGCCGTAGCCCTCCTCCTTCTCCGAGGCCTTCTCGGTGAGGTTGATGATGTTCTTGAGCGCGTCCTGCACCTCGTTGTCGTTCTGCTCGATGGTCGCGAGCTGCTGGGCGGCGCGGGCCATCGACAGCTTCTCGGCGTCGGCCTGCGGGATCGTGGTCGGGATCCGGGCGCGGCTGTCCGTCGGGTTCACCGGGTAGTAGCCGGAGTCCTGCTCGACCGTGTTCCCGCCCTGCCGGCGCAGCGTGTCGCCATACCAGTCGCGCGCCTTGCCGGCGCCCGCGCCGGACTGGAGCCCCTCCCAGGTGCTCTTGAGCGCGGCGACCACCTTGTCGGTGAAGCCGTTGTCCTGGAGCTCCTTCAGCAGGTCGCCGCCGCCGGTGTTGCGGCTGTAGTCCTGCTGCGCGAGCTTCCAGGCGGCCGCGTCCTGGTTCTCAGGCGTGAAGGGCATGCCGCCCATGCCCAGGCTGTCCCAGGTCGAGGCGACGATCTGGTAGCGGCCGGCCGCCGACGACTGGCGCCCATCCCGGGTCGGCTCGTAGATGCGCGGGTGCTGGTCGTAGCTGTCGAACGTGGCGCCGCCGCTCGGCGTGTAGCGCACGTTGTAGCGGCCGGCGCTCTCCGGGCCCGAGATCGCGTTCAGGAAGGCGATGGCCGCGGCCGGCAGGTTCGTCGAGACCGGGTCGGTCGAGGAGCCGCCCGTGACCTGGCCGTTGCGCGACACGGGCGAGTTGGGCACGCGGATGTTGGCGCCGATGTTGAGCTCGGTGATCGCCGAGGCGTCGCCCCGGACCACGCCCATCCAGCGGGCGAGCTCCTTCATCTTCTCCAGCGCCTGGTCCGAGCCGCCGACGCCCTGGCCGCCGAGCAGCTTGCCCCACACGGTGCTCGCGGCGTCGGTCGCCTCCTTCTGGGCGGCCTGGAGCTGGGTGCGGGCGGCCGCGATGGCGCGCTCCATCGGGGTCTGGTTCGAGCCCATCCCCTTGTAGAGGTCGTTGTTCAGCCCGACGACGATCTTGTCGACCGCGGAGATGTTGCGGTTGCGCGCCTCGAACAGGTCCTGCTCGGCCTTCTGCTGGGCGTTGGTGGCGTCGCGGTCGAACTTGTTGCGGCCTTCCATCAGCTCGTCGAGCTTGGACTTCTCGGCCTGGGCCTGGAGGAGCTGGCCGATCAGCTCCTGCACGCGGCCGGAGTCGATCGGGCCATACTTGCCGGCCGCGAGCTTCGCCTGGAGCTCGGCCACCTCACCGGAAGCGCCGGTCAGGTTCGCGCGCACGCCCTGGATCGCCGCCGACAGATTGTCGAGCGCCGTCTTGCCCTTCTGGTAGAGCTTGTCCTCGTCGATCGGCTTGGCGAGGAGCGTCACGCCCATCGGCTGCTTGGCCAGCGTGTCGCGCGCCTTCTGAGCGGCCTGCTGGCGCTTGACGTAGCCGTCCATCTCCCGCTCGAGGGCCTCCTTGGAGAGCCCGTCGGCCTTCTGCGCCTTGTCCTTGGCGTCCTCGTAGGCGGCCTGGGAGTTGGCGATCTGGAGATCGTAGATGCCGAGCTCGCGCTCCCGCTCGGCCTTGGCGTATTCCGCCTTCAGCGCGTCGGTCGACTTGCCGGCCTTGGCCGCGGCGGCGAGCGCCGCCTCCTGCTTGTCGGCGAGCTCCTTGCCGTAGAGGTCGAACAGCCGGAGCTGATCGCGGCCGTTCTGGTCGAACACGCGCAGCTTCTCGTTGGCCACGCGTTCGGCCTGGTTGACCTGGTAGTCGGCGCTCACCTGGGAGGCGCGCTGCTCGTCGGCCTGGATCTTGGCGCGCTGGTCGGCGATCTGCTTGGTCAGCTCGGCCAGCCGGTCATCGCGCGAGCCGGAGCCCACGTAGATGCCCACGTTCTGCACGCGCTTCTTCTCGGCCTCGAGCGCCGTGAGCTGCTCCTTCTCATCCTGGATCTGCTTGACGAACGATTTCAGGCTCTCCTTCGAGGCGCTGGCGCCGAACTTCTCGACCTCCTCGCGCGCCTCCTTGGCCTTCTTGCCGAACAGGTCGAAGTAGCTCACCGCGAACGTGATGCCGGCGCCGATCGCCACGAGCACGGGCGCGAGCTCGAGGAGCGCCACCGAGGTGGCGACGATGGCCGTGCGGACGGTGGCGAGCCCGGCCCGGAAGGTCGCGAACGAGGCGCCCGCGGCCGAGAGCGAGGTCTGCACCTGGTCGAACCGGGTCGGCAGCTCGCGGATCGCGACGCCCAGCGCCGTGATCTGGGCACTCGCCTGGCCGAAGGCGCTGCCGATGGCCATGAGCGCCTCGAGCACCTTGGTCGCGCCGATGCCGGTCGCGAGCGCGATGCCGACCTGGACGATCTCGGTGCGGAAGTAGGCGATGCGGCCGACCGCGGTGTCGACGTAGCGGATCAGCGTCGTGAGCGCCGAGCCGATCGAGTTCGCGAGGTCGACGGCGCCCCGGCTCTGGAGGATCTCGTTGAGCTGGGCGGCCTTGGCCTTCACCGTGTCGAAGAACGCGCCGCTCTCGCCCACCTTCACGGCGAGGTCCTGGAAGCTCGAGCGGAGCTTCGTGACCATGCCGTTGTAGGTGTCCATCTGCGCGGCCGCGGCGCCTCCGAAGGTGCGCTCGAACTCGCCCGACATCGCCTGGATGGCGTTCTTGGCCTCGACGGTGCCGGTGGCCAGGAGCTTCGTCAGCTCGGAGTAGGTGACGCCCATCGACCGGGCCATCAGCTCGGCCGCGCGCGGGACCGCCTCACCGAGCTGCTGGCGCAGCTCCTCCATCTGCACGACGCCCTTGCCGGCCATCTGCTGGATCGCGAGCGAGGCGCGCTTGAGCTGCTCCTCGGAGCCGCCGAACGACGCGACGGCGTCCACGAGGCCGGTCATCGAGCCCTTGGTCGGGTCGATGCCGGCGCTCTTGAGCTTGACGAACACGTCCGTCAGCCCGGCCATCGTGTAGGGGGTGTTCTGGACCTGGTTGCGCAGGTAGGCGAAGTTGTCGCCGACCTCCTTGACCTTGTCGGCCGAGGTGGCGAGGCCCTCGAGGGTCTTGCGGGTGGTCTCGAACCCGGCGTTGACCTGGATGATGGACTGCACCCAGTCGGTCGTGACCGACTGCAAGGTGCCGATCGCGCCCCGGACCTGGGAGAGGATGACCGTGACGTCGCGCAGCGAGCCGATCAGGCCCTGCGAGGCGCCCTGCATCGCGTTGACCTGGCGGATGCCCTGGCCGACGGAGGCGCGAAACTCGTCGACGGACTGGCCGGCGCGCAGCATCCGGGTCGTGAAGGAGCCGTCGTCCAGCTCAAGCTCTACCCGGATTGCAGTCATCGCCTCAGAAACCCCGTGCCATCGCTTTCAGGTCTGCGAGCCCCGCGCGGTCCAGCTCCTCCTGTGTGGCCTTGCCCTCGTCCTTGACCTTGATGACCACGCCCATCTGCTTGCGAAGGCGCTCCTGCATCTGGCCGTAGGCCTCCGAGGAGGTCGCGGACGCCACCAACTGCAACTGCCGGAGATCGACTTCCGAGAGGATGCGGTCGATGTTCTTGGAGTAGAGCCAGAACGTCTTGAGCGGCATGCGCATGACGTCCTGGAACTTCATCCCGTAGTGATACGAGACGCGGGAGACGAAGAAGCCGAAGTCGATCGCCTCTACGCCGCCGCCGCCGGGTTTCCCTCGGAGGCCTCACCCGACACCTTCTTGGTGCCGTCGTTCTCCTGGGCGATGCCCATGAGCTTGTTCAGGTTCACGAGCGGGAGCTTGCGCAGCATCTCGTCGGTCATCGACGGGAAGGCCCGCAGGATGATCTGGATCAGGCCCGAGACCTCGGCGTCGATGTCGCCGTCCTTGCCCAGGGTCTGGAGCAGCTTGGTGTTGGCGATGAAGTCCTCGACCGACACGGGCACCAGCTTGTGGCGCTTGCCGCCGAGCTTGGCGACGATGTCGGGGAACTGGTCCACCGCGTCGAGGTCGATGATCTTCGTGGACATGCTGCCCTTCTGCGCTCGTGAAAATGACTTGCCGAGCGGATGCACGGAAAGTCAGTGGTGACTTATCTTGCCCCGAAAGGCAAGGGCTTACGCGCCGGCGACGGCGTCGTCGCCCACGTAGAACAGCGTGCCGTCCTTCGGGTCCGGGTAGCCCTTGAACGTGCAGTTGTAGATCCGCTCGTTCTCCAGCTCGTAGGCGAACTGGAGGCCACCGGCGGTCGCCGCCAGCGGGATCACGAAGTCGTCCGAGTTGTCGGTGGCCGCGTTGGACTTCGGGTGGAACCGCAGCTCCTTGGCGATCTTCAGCAGCGAGGTGCCGACGCCGTTGGGGATCACGACCTTCTTCTTGGTCGGGTCGTCCTTGTCGGTCACGATGACCGCGCCGGGCATGATCTTGACCATGTTCTCGATGGTCGTCTCGGCCAGCGGGACCTTCGCGGTCACGGTCCGGCCCATGATGACCTCGTCGATCGGCGACTTGCCGAACTGGTCGATCTCGACCTCGTGGGTGTCGGTCGTCACCTCGACGGACACGCCGCCCTTGGTGTAGCCGAGGTCTTCCTCTCCGAAGAAGACGGCGCACACGCCCATCTTCACGTTCTTGGTATCGGACGCCATCTCAAATCTCCTTCGCCGAGCCGTCGTCTGCCTTCGCGGATCGTCTCTCGCGAAGATGAATCAGTGGTGACTTACATTCTATCGCAGCACGTAGCAGGCGTCCAGGTTGATGGACCACTCCTTCCCGTTTCCGTCGGAGCGGGGGTAGATGATCGGCAGCGTGCGCGGGCGCAGGTAGTTCACGAACATGACCTCGACGCCCTTGTCGTCGGTGAAGCTCCGGTCCGTGAAGGTGAGCGCCTCGGAGACCTTCCGGGCCAGCGCGTCGCCGGTGGCGACCTTCTGGGCGCGCACGATCGCCTGCACCTGGCCCTTCAGGTAGCCCGGGATCTCCCAGTCGATCGGCACGCCGAGGATCGGCAGCCTCAGCAGCACGCCGGCCCGGGCGTCGGCCGGCATCTCGTCCTCGAAGATGGACGTGCCGGGCGTGCCGATCTTGGCGGCCTCGAGCAGGTCGGCGAGCAGGTCGATGCGCATCAGAGGGACTTCCCGCGAATGGCCGCGAGGACGGCCTGGATGAGCGAGGGCTGGACCTTGGGCGCCTCGGCCTGGGCCGCGCGCTCGAGGAACTTGGAGCCGATGTGCCGACCGGGGTTGGCCTCCATCTTGGCGAGCGTGCCCGGGCCGGCGCGCTTGGCGTCGTAGTTCTCGTGGACCTCGACGGCGTAGAGGTCGACGTTCACGCCGTCGACGAAGCCGCCGACGTCGATGTCGATCTGAAGCCGGCCCCGGAAGGTCGAGTAGCTCTTGGTCTGCCGGATCGAGTCCTCCAGCGCGTGGGTGTCCACGGGCGCGTTGAGCTTGGCCTCCTTGGTGATCCGGTCGGCGGCCGCCTGCATCACCTTGCGGGCGTTGGCCGGCACCAGGAGCCCGGTCGAGCGGAGCTGCGCCTGGAGCTCGACGTCCCCGGTCATGCGCATGCCGACGTTCACGACACGATCTCCTCGCTGTCTTCGTCGTCGTCCCAGAGCACCAGGGTCGTGTCCCAGTGGTCGAGCTTGCCGAACACGTCGCGCCGGGGCTCGACGCCCTCGATGCGCAGGACCACGCCGTCGATCTTGAAGCGGTCGCCGCGCTGCGGGCGCGTCTCGACCCGGAACAGGATCCGCGCGTCGGCCACCTGCTCCTCGGCGTTGCCGTGGGTCGCCGACTGGTCGGTGCGCACGCTGGTCGGCGCCACCTGGGCGCGGAGCTGGATCAGGTCGCAGCGCACGATCTCGGAGGCGGCCGCGTAGAGAGGCTCGCCGCGGCGCGAGTTGCCGATCTTGCGGGTGAGCGTGCCCGTCGTGTTGCCGATCAGGTTCATCGCGTGCCTCGCAGCGCCGCCGGCACGCGCAGGCGCGCCTCCGCGTTCGGGTGGAAGATGTCGTTGCGGATCTCGCCGTAGGCCGGCAGCGCCGTGCTCGGGCCCAGGGCGACCTGCAGGCCGTGAACGCCGGCCTTGCCGTGGGTGTGCTCGACCTCGGCGACCGCGATGCCGGCCTCGGAGAGCACGGCGAGCACCACCTCGTTGTAGGCGGACAGCAGCGCCTGGCGCCACGTCGTGCGCACGAACAGCCGGGACGGCCACTTCGAGGAGCGCCGGTCCCGGAAGTAGAAGGCCGGCGCCTCGGCGGACGCGAACTGGTGCTCCATCAACGCGCGCCGGACCGTCGAGCCCTTGGCCCGGGCGGTGAGCTGCGCCTGGAGGAAGGCGTGCCGGATCGCCTGCTGAAGCTGCGCGACGTCGCGCTCGATCTGGATCGTGATCTCGCGCAGCAGATAGTGCTCGGTCGCGCTCAGCAGCTCGCTGGCAGCTTCCGTGAGCGCGCGCTCAGTCGTGCTGCCCAGATCGTCGGCCGCGTCTGAGAGCGCGTCTGCTGAGACCTGGCGGATCGCGCTCGTGATGTGACCCTCCTCGGCCGCGAGGTAGGTCCGGGCGAGCTCGTAGGCGCGGCTCCCCGCGCGCTCGACGGCCGGCACGTAGCCGGCGTCGCGCTGCCCCAGCGCCTCGGTGTAGAGGGCGCCCCAGGCGTCCACGAGCGCCTGGTAGCGGGCGCCCGCGGCGTCGGCCGCCTGGGTCATGAGGTTGAGCGTCATCACGCGCGGGCGAGCCTCGAGCGGATCTCGATGAAGCCGGTGAGGTGGGCGAGCGTCTCCTTCGAGATCCCGAGCTCCAGCGGCTTGCCCGAGCGGAACATCGCCGAGCTCTCGCCGGTGGTCTTCGACAGCAGGCCCTGCGAGCGCGCTTCGTCGGCCGTGCCCGAGGTCAGGATGGCGTTGGCCTCCTGGACCTGGGCGCGCAGCAGCGCGGAGCGGAAGTCGGGGTTCAGCGTCTCGAACCACTCCGGGGTCATCGCCTGCCACTCGCGCGGCACGATGCGGTCGATGACGCCGCCGATCGTGTTGAAGCTCCGATCGCAGCCGTCGTCGTAGCCCGGCGGCAGCACGCGGTAGCCGAAGCGGGTGAGACGCCGGAACGCCTCGATCAGCGCCGGCTCCTGGTCAGTCTGCTCGAGGGCGTTGAAGCTCTCGATCCGCGGCATGTCGGCCGCGGCCATGACCAGGCGCTCGTAGGTGCCGAACGAGTTCACGAGGTAGCGCAGGCGCAGGCCCGCGCGCAGGAGCACGCTCTCGCGCAGCTCGATCACGCCGTCGGCCGTGGTGAGCTCGACCTCGACGACGCGCACGGCCAGCGGCACGTCCACGGGGAGCGCGTTGACCGAGGCCGGGACCTTGTAGGTGATCGCGTCCTGCTCGAGCACGGACGCATCGGGGATTTCGGGCCCGTGCAGGACCCGGCCGTCCTCGTTGAGGACGGTGACGATGATCCCGGTCGGCTGGACCGCGACGCCCTGGGCGTTCTGGAACGGGACCGTGACGGAGAAGGCGCAGCCGGCCGGGAGGTTCTTCATCGGGATCAGGCCTGCTCGCTGCCGTCGGCGCCCGGGCCGGCGTCGGTGTTCTTGGCGCTGGGCGGGGTCGTGGCCTTCGGCTTGCCGTCCTCGTCGGTCTCGGCCTCCTCGGAGCTCTCACCGTCCTGCTGGCCGTCCTGCTGGCCGTTCTGCTCGCCGCCCTGCTCGCCGGCCTTATCGTCCTCGCCCTCGACGACCTCGTTCGGGGTCGAGGCGCCGGCGTTGGCCTGGTCCTCGCGCACCAGGTGCCCGGCGTGCTCCAGCTCGGCCTTGAGCCGCAGCTCGGCCTTCAGGATCACCTGGATCGCCTTGTTGATCGAGACCGCCTTGATGTTGAGCGGGTCCATGATCGCCCGGAGCCCGGCGAGGCCCTTGGTCTCGGCGAGCTTCTCCAGCTCGTCCTTGGTGTGGAAGGTGATCGTGGTCGGGTCGACGGCCTTGGCGGCGCGGGGCGCGGCCGGGACGCTCGGCTCGTCGCTGGCGCGCGCGAGCGGCGTCAGGACCTCGGCCGGGATCGACATCGAGCCGTCGGTGAGCATCCGGTGCTGGAGCGCGGGGTTCTCGCCCTCGTCCCCCTCGTCGTCCACCTCGATCAGGGAGAGCGACGCGCCGATCTTGACGATCTCGCGCCGGCCGACGTGGTCGACCGAGATGCCGTCCTTGAACAGCGTGATGCCGATCTCGCCGGTGAAGCCGGCCCAGCCGGGCTGGGTGATCTTGATGCGCGCCATCTCAGGCCCCCGCGATCATCTGCTGGAGCGAGCCGTCATTGTCGGCCAGCGCGAGCTGGGTGAAGCCGCCGATCAGCCGCTCGCCGACGAAGATCTGCGGGGCCGTGAAGGTCTCGGAGCCGACGCGGCCGGCGACGTAGGCGCGGGCGCCCGGGTCGGCCTTCATGTCGGCGTAGCTGTGGTCGTAGGCGCGGTTCTCGCAGAGCGCCTTGGCGCGGGCACACCAGATGCAGTCCGGCTGCCCGTAGATGCGGATCGCTGGCATCTGGGTCCTTGCAGGGTTCGAGACGACGAAAGGGCGGGGATCGCTCCCCGCCCTTTGATGGTAAGTCAGTGGTGACTTATTGTCGAGACCTTAGATGTTGGTCACGCCCTTGAGACGGGCCACCGAGGTCGTGCGCTTCAGGGCCGTGCCGCAATACCACTTGAGGCGCCAGCGCTGGGCGTCCTTGCCCTCGAGCTTGCCGATCTCCTCGACCCGCAGACCGGCGGTGGCGCCGCCGTAGAGGCCGTGGATGCCGTCGACCTCGTTGAGGCGCAGGGCGTAGATCGAGGTGGAGGCGGTCGACGCGCCCTGGACCTCGTCGGCGGTGATGTAGTCGTTGATGATGACCGGGGTTCCATCGAACGCCGGCAGCGCCTTGCCGAAGTCCTTGACGATGATCGTGCCGGCGTCGTTGCCGCCCATGGCGCGCAGGAGCGCCTTGATCGAGCGCCAGGTGCCCTTGCGCATCATGAGCACGTCGGCGCCGCCGATGACCGCGTCACGCAGCTCGTCGAGCATGGTGAAGGAGACGGCCGCGCCGTCGGCGCCGGCGATCAGGGTCTGCTTGGCCGGAACCAGCGCCTTGACGCCGTCGAACTCCTTGCGGTTCTTCGTGGTGTCGCCGTTCACCAGCGTCCGACGGAACTGCATGCCGAGGGCCTTCGCCTTGGCGGCGAGCTGCACGGCGAGCTGGTCCTGGGTGTCGGACTGGGTCTCGACCAGGAAGTTGTCCAGGTCGACGTGGCCAGCCAGGATGCGCAGCTTGGCCTGCACTTCCTCGAAGGTCGCGGCGCCCTCGGTGATGTCCTCGTAGGGGTCGAGGAACGCGCCCTCGGACAGCGTGGCCTCACGAATGTAGTCGTAGGCCTTGCCGTTGACGTGGACGAACGGGAACAGGGCGAACAGGTCGTCCTGGACGATGATCTCTTCGATGATGCCGCGCTCGAGCTGATCGACGCTCAGCTTCGCGGCCTCTTCCACAAGCAGGGGCATTCCCAATTCTCCTTGGCGACTGCCCGTGCCGGGCATAAGTCATCGGTGACTTACAATAGGATATCCGGCACGGGACTCGTCGCCAAGCAAAATCAGTCAGCACTGACTGATTTTTTGCACCACGCAAGGGGTTTCAGGCCCCGAGCGCGGCCTTCTTCGCTGCGAGAGCCGCGCGGATGCGGGCGGCGCCCGTCAGCTCGGTCGTCTCAGCTCCGGCCGTCTTCGCCTGCTTGGTGTTGTCCGTGGTCTTCGACCCGGCACCCGTCGGCATGGTGGAGCGCAGCATGTGGTCCTTGTCGGGATCCAGCTCGACCAGCTTGGCGATGGCCGCCTCGAAGCCGAGCTTGTTGCCCTGGGCGTCGACGAGGGGCGTGCGATCGGCGGCGCCGCGCGGCTTGTCGTAGGCCACGACCTTCGTGCCCTCGGTCTCGAAGTGCGAGCCGTAGACGGTCCGGGCCTTAGCCGGGGTCAGCACCAGCTTCTCGCGGATGAACGACGAGTTGCCGAAGGCCGAGCCGACGGTGAGCTCGGAGATCGTCGCCTGCGCGGCCGCGAGCTCGGTGTCCTTGGCGGCCACCTGGCTGCGGATCGCCTCGAGCGCCGTGTTGTGCTGCTCGGTCATCGACTGCTTCACGCGGTCGAACTCGCCCCGGGCCTCGGCCGCGGCCAGCTCGTCGGCCGCCTTCTTCTCGGCAGCAGTGCGCTTCTCGGCGAGCAGCGAGGCGACCTCCTCGGGCGTCACCTGCCCGAACGCGGCGAGCTTCTCCTGGGCGGTCTGGGCCGCCTTCTTGTGCTTCATCGTGTCCTTGAGGAGCTTGGCCACCTCGTCGGTGATCTGGTCGCCGGCCTTGGGCAGCGTCGGCTCGGTGCCGGGCTCCGGCGTCGCGGGCGGGGTCGCGGGCGGCGTGGCCGGGAGAGTGGCCGGGGGCGTCGCGGGCGGGGTCGCCGGGGGCTCTCCACCACCTGCACCGCCCTCGCCCGGGGCGTCGTAGACCGGCCGGGAGTGGCCGAAGGGGTGCGTGAAGATCGAGTGCAGCGGGAAGCTGCGGGCCTGGTAGAACTTGGTCACTGTCATGCTCCTTGCGCCACAGTCTCTCGGGCGCGCGGGGTGGTGCCGGGCCTGGGGATCAGGCCGCGGTCTTCTTCTGGGTCTTGTCCGTCACCTGACCCTGCCGACCCTTCGTCGAGGTCTTCTTGGTGTCGGACTGCCCGGAAGTCTTGGAGGCCGTGGGCGGCGCGTTGCTGCGGCTCGCGGTCAAACTCTCGCCGTCGGCGCCGGCTGCCGGCGTCGTGGCGTTGAACATCAGCCGGGCCTGCTCGATCGGGTCCTTCGGCCAATCCTTCAGCTCGTCGAGCATCTTGTCCTTGATCGCCTTGGCGATGCCCGGGAACAGCTTCTCGATGACCTGCTTCATCTGCTCGGCGCGCACCGTCTGCGGCGCGTCCATGAGCGCGAGGTTCTGGGCGACCGTGAACTCGTCGAACAGCGAGCGGACGTCGAAGGTCTCGGGGTAGGAGACGAGGTTCTCCTCCGGAGGCGTCTCGCCGGTCCAGAGCGCGACCAGCTCCACGATCTTGTTCTCGACCTGCTGGAGCGACTGCGCCTTCGAGGTGAGCAGCGAGTTCAGCTTGTCGAAGTCGTAGGCCTTGGCCACGCCCGAGGAGTTGTCGATCCCGACCGCGTTGTCCTGCTTGGTCCGCTCTCCGCTCGCGCCGGCCGTCTGGTAGATCTCGGCGATGATCTTGTTGATGACGGTGATGATGAGCTGCGCCTGCTTCGGATCCGGCGACAGGAACTTCGGCTCACCGCCCTCGCTGTCGTATAGGAAGGTCCGCTTGGTGCCGGCCTCGATCAGCGCGTCGTAGCCCTTCTCGCCCGGGAGCACGGACTGGGCCGGCATCGCGAGCTGGGAGAAGGTCTGGTCCTGGATGATGGCGTCCAAGTTCGACAGGTAGTTCGCGGTGGCGCGATCCAGGTAGGCGATCTCGTCGATCAGGCCCGGCGCCCAGTAGAGGTTCTCGCCTATCAGATGGTCGGCGAAGAAGCACGGCACCCGGCCGATCGACACCGCGCCGGTGCCGGTCTGGTCGACGCGCGCGTTGCCGCCCCGGGTCGTGTTGACCTCGAAGAGATACCAGTCGGTGCGCGTCCAGAGCCGGTAGCGGACCTTGACCTTGCCGGTGGCCGTGATCGGGTCCTTGTCGTCCCGGTAGGTCTCGGCGACCAGGATCCAGAGCAGCTCGCCGTCGTCGTCGTCGAAGCCGTAGTCCAGAATGTTCTGGGGCTTGACGATGTAGGCGTAGACGCGCGCGCCGGCCTTCTTCTCGTCGGCCTTGGTCAGCGTCTGGTCGGTCTTGGTGCTGTCGACGAACACCGCGCAGCGCCCGAGCTGCGACGTGGTCGAGGAAACGAGGCGCACGAACTGGTCGATGTTGAGGTTGGAGCGGGTCGAGGCCTTCCAGAAGGTCTTGATGTAGTCGGGCGCGTCGTCCTTGCGGATGACGTCGCCCTTGAAGAGATACTTCTGGACGAGCTCCACGATCTCGCGCGTGTGGTTGAAGCGGTAGGCCCGCGCCACACGGTCGTTGAACTCCTTGCGCCCCTCCTTGAGATACTTGTGGATGTTCGCCTTGAACCAGTCGCGCGACCCTTCGTAGGTCGCCTCGAGGAAGGTCCAGTGCTTGATCCGGTTCTCGTATTCGGGGTGGCGCCGCTTCAGGAACTCCTGGAGCTGCTTCTGACTGGCTCCAGAGAGCATGTTCCGCGCGCCTCACCGATTGCAGGGGTCTGAGGCCACAATAATAAGTCAGCGCTGACTTGTACGCAACCTCAGACCGACACCCCAAGGACGCTGATGCGCCGGACTGGGAACTTGAAGTCGATGCAGTAGCCGATCGCGTCCATCGGGTGCTCGACGCCCTGCGACTTGTCCACCTCGCGGGTGCCCGGCTTGTAGATGGTCTGCTCGAAGCCCGCGATGACGTGCTTGCACCTCCGGTCGACCCGCAGCTTCACCATGCCGTCGGCCGCCTTGAGCATCCGGTTCACCGCGTTGACGCGGTCGGCCACGGGCGGGTGCTTGCGCTTATACTGGAGCTTGCGGAAGCCGCCCTGGCGCAGGATGTCGAGATCGCTCTCGCCGCGCCCGTGCCCGCGCTGCGCGCCGGCCGGATCCGGGAAGATGATGACCGACTTCTGCTGCTTGAAGTAGCGCCGGTCGAGTTCGAGGCAGACCTCGGCGGTGGACGAGTTGAACAGGATCGCCTCGCCGACCACCCACACCTCGCCGTTGTCTTGCGGCTGCATGATGACCGAGGACATCGGGTCGATGTTGAAGTCCTGGCCCACCCAGATCGGCAGGTGTGGGTTGAAGGCGAAGTCGCCGACGTGGATGTTGCGGTCGAAGGCGTAGTAGACGCGCCCCGACATGGTCTCGAAGCTCGCCTCGAACTCCTGGCGGAACGACTTCTCGTCCATGTTCTGGCGCGCGGACGCGATCTCCTCGAGCGGGATGAACGGCGAGGTGATCGTCGGAAACTGCCAGGACTTGTGGTCGTTCTTGCGCAGCCGGCCCTTGCTGTCGCGGTAGGTCTCGCCGCGCTGGCCCTTCATGTAGACGTCGTAGAGCCAGTTGTAGGCCTTGGGCGTCCCGATGATGATCGCCTCACCCCGCGTCGAGGTGAGCGTCGGGTAGAGGACCTTGAACCAGGTGTCGGGCTCGATGTCCTGGGCCTCGTCGACGATCACCAGGTTGAGCGCGACGCCGCGCAGGCTGTCCGGCTTGTCCGCGCCCTTCAGCTCGATGCGCGAGCCGTTGCGCAGCCGCACCGTCATCCGGGTCTCGTTGATCGAGCGGATCCACTTCTTCGGGATGGAGTCCTTCAGCTCGTCCCAGAGGATCGAGCGGGCCATCCCGTAGGTCGGGGCCACATACCAGATGAGCTGCTTGGTCTTGGCCGCGGCCGCCCGGACCGCGAGGATGCGCGCGAGCTGCGTCTTGCCCCAGCGCCGGCCGGCCACGACCACGCGCACGCGGCGCGGGTCCTTGAACACCTTCGACTGGCCGCGGTGGAGCGTGAACTCGTGCGCAGGCGCGCCGCCGAGCCCGGGCAGCAGGGCGGCGGCGCTAGTCATCGTCGCCGTCCTCGATCACCTCTTCCTCGCCGAGGGCGGCGATGGCCGCCTCGTCGGTCTCGTCGAGGATCTCGGCGTCGTCGGCCTCCTGGGCGTCGCGGCGCGCCTTGATCTCGGCGTCGGTGAGGTCGCGGATCACGAGCTGCGGCAGCTCGCGGTCATCCACCTCGTCGTGGGCGTCGAGCAGGGTGAAGCGCTCGTCGCGCGCGGCCACGACGATCTTCATGGCGCGCTCCAGCGCCTTCAGGTTCTTGTCCTCGGTGGAGAACGGCCGGTCCTCCTGCTTGGCCTTGGCGACGAGCGCCATGGCCTGCTGGGCGAGGATCGTCGTCCAGTTGAGGTGCTCGGACCGGGCCTTCTCGATCTTCTGCTTGCGCTCGGCCGTCAGCTCCTCGGCCGTCTTCTCGGCGGCCTTCACGGTGGCCGCGGTGTTGGCCTTGGCGACCTCGTGGGCGCGCGAGCCCCGGCGGATCCCGGCGCGCTTGATGCGCTTGGCCAGGGTGTCGGGCTTGATCTTGAACCGGGCGCAGATCTCCGAGGCGTCCGCGGTGCCGAGCTCCCACAGGTCCTTGATCTGCGCCCACTCAGCGGGCGTCAGGCGGCGGCCGGCGTCGCTCGCATCCTCGTTTTCGAGGGCGGCGTCGTCTCCCGGAACCTGATCCTCACCAGTCAGCACTTACTTACTCCATCGGGCGTGGCTCGGGTATTCCGGCGCCATCGGCCTGTATGTATTATATAGTTGTTTCTTTAGTAGTTATATACATTCAGGCCGATGGCGCCGGATCCAAGTCCATCGCGGCACCGGAATTGGACCGCAGCATCTGGTAGGCGAGCAGCGTCGGCGCGATCGTCAGCTTCCGGCGCTCCCCGTATTTCCGGGCGATCAGGCCGTGCCGGTCGAGATACCGCAGCGAATACTGGAGCGCCTGGTCGGTGATCCCGGCCCCGTAGGACAGGCACGCCTTCAGCTCGTGAAACCCGATGTCCCGGCTGCCGTCGGCTGCCGCGAACACCAGATTCATGATCTCGTGCTGCTTCTCGGTGCCGGCGAAGGTCTCAGCCATCGACCGGCTCCTTGAGCGGCTCGTTCACGCCCTGCCAGTCGAATGCGGACAGGGGAAGGCGCTCGGGTAGGGCCCGGCCGCGATCGGGGTTGCGCCACACGCCATACATCGGCGAGGCCAGCGTGATCTGCTGGAGGCTCTTGAAGACCTGGCGCGCCTCCATGGCGTCGACCCGGCCCTGCCCCTTGTCCCGGTTGTTGCCGGTCTTCTCCAGCGCCGAGTGCCGGTAGTAGAAGTCTCGGGCCGCCCGGAGCAGCCGCTCGCGCTCGGCCGGGGCCTTGGCGTCGAGCTCGGCCAGGATCGCCTCGTAGTCGGACGGCGACGCCTCGAAGTGGCCCCGGAAGAACTTGAGCCCGGCCTCGAACTTGTTGGCGTTCATCGGCTTCACGAACCGGAAGCCGGCCTTCTGGCCGAAGTGGTTGAACTTGGACATGGAGCTCTGGATCTCCATGATCGGCGCGCCCTCGAGGCGCGAGGCCAGGTTCATCATCCGGTAGCCGGCGCCGATGCCGCGATACATCGTGTCCACGACGAAGCGGGAGATCACCCGCATGTTGCGGTTCACCCAGACGTAGCGGTCGGTGTTCGTGAGCTTGGTCTCGGACCCGCCCGGCTTCAGCTTCGGGAAGGCGATGTGCCGTTCCTTCAGTAGGCCCTTCGGGTTGGCCGTGACCAGGACGCCGATCGTCTCGCCGGCGAGCGTCAGCTTCCAGAAGCGCGGGCCGATCGGCAGGTTCTCGGCCTTGTAGTGCAGGTCGTGCAGGAGCTCCCAGTCCGCCTTGGTGCCGCGCTCCACGATCATCTCGTCGATGAGCGAGAAACGGGGCGCAGGAGCGCTCTCGCGCTCGATCAGTGTCTCGGGCGCTTGATACGCGCGGACGCTGTGAGCGAGCTCCCCAGCGCGACCGGGCGCGTGTTCCTGCACGACGTCGAGCATCACTGGTAGCCCAGCGACTGCGCGAGCAGCATCGCGGCGATAATCGAGGCGCCGAGCGCCAGGCCGAGCACGGCCTCGAGGCGGTCGCGCGGTCTCACCTGGCGTCCCCGGTCCGTGGGCTCGTCCAGCGGGTGACGATCGGGCAGCTCTGGCCGAGCGTGGCGCCGACGACGGCCTTGCGGACGTGCTCCGGCATGTCCTCGAGGCGCAGGTCCTCCAGGATCAGGGCGCCGACGGAGAGGGTCAGCAGCACGGACCGGGCCGAGGCCTTCACCACGAGCTGCTCGAGGCTGGTCTCGACGAAGTGGGTCCCCTGCGCCTGGACGTTGGTGGCCGGGCCCGTGGGGCGGATCAGGACGACGGTGGTCATGGTGCGGCCTTCTCGATGTCGACCCGCTCGCGGAAGCGCTTGGTCAGGGTGAGGGAGGGGGCGAGCTCGGCCGTCAGATCGGTGTGGGTCGTGGCGACCATCAGCGTCCGGCCCTGCCGGCGCGCGACCTTCTGGATATTGAAGGCGACGACCTTGGCCGTGACCCGGTCGAGCACGGCGCCGAACTCGTCGGCGATCCAGACGTCGGCGCCGGACTCCAGCACCTTCGCGAGCTTCAGCCGGTAGCGCTGGCCGTCGGAGAGCTCCGAGGGCTTGCGGATGTAGATCCAGGCGTCCGAGATGCCGGCGAGCGCCAGCAGGTGGGTCGCCTCGGTCATCGACGCGCCGACCTGCTCGATCACCGGGCGGTCATCGAGCACGATCTCGTTCAGGTCGGCGACCTTAAGGCCGCCCGCGCGCATCTGCGCGGCGAGCTCCTTCAGGAGCAGCGACTTGCCCGAGCCCGACTGCCCGGTGATGTAGACGACGTCGGCCGGCCGGACCTCGACCTCGAGGCCGTCGTAGATCACGAACTCCTTGTCGGAGAGGCCTAGGCCGAAGCCCTCGGCGACCTCGAGCACGCGCGGGGTCCGCCCCACCGAGGAGGTGAAGGCCTTCGAGATCCGGTAGACGCTCACAGCGCGTCCTCCGGGCCGTCCATCAGGACGACCTCGTTGCCGTCGCGCATGTTCTCCAGGCCGAACTCGGCGATGTCCTGGAGCGCCTGGTTGAGCATCACGGCGCCGCCCGAGAACAGCAGCGCGGCCTCGTGGTCGCTCTTGCCGGGCGGGAGGATGACGTGCTGCTCGATGCGACTCTCGTCGATGTTCCAGCCGATCAGGCAGAGCCCGTGCAGCCGGCCAGCGCGGTAGTCCTCGAGCAGCTCGGTGAGCGCCTCGATCGCCTGCTTGTCGCGCTTCGGCGGTCGGACGCGCTTCGGGGCGGCCCCGGTCTCGGGCGCGGGCTCGTAGGGCTTGCGCGAGAAGATGTGGAACACCTTCGGCGTCGTCGGGGCGGCCGCAGCCGCCTCGTCGGCCACCGCCTTCAGGCGCTTGCGGAGTTCGTCGAGGGCATCGCTCATGGGCGTGTCAGTCCTGACTTAACTCAGATGCCAAACTCGGTAAGGAAGCCCATGAAGGCCTCAGCACCCTTCTTGCCGGTCTCGGCCTCGATCCGGGCCATGAACGCCTTCACGCGCCGGCCGTCGGCCACCGAGACCTTGGTGAAGCCGAACACCTCGGCGAGCCGGGCCGGCGCCTCGTCGACGGCGGCCGCCTTGGCGTCGTTCTCGGTCTTCTGCTCCTCGACGGCCTCGCCGATGTCCTCGACGAAGGCGTCCTCGAGCATCTCGCCCGGGTCCTCGACCAGGAAGTCGAGCTCCTTCTCGTCGAAGCCCAGGTTGTCCATGTCGATGCCGCCGGTCTCGGCGAGCGCGGACAGGCCCTGGCGCAGCAGGTCGGTGTCGTAGTCCTGGTTCGAGACCTGGTTGTCCGAGAGGCGCAGCGCGTCGGCCTCGGCGTCCGTGAGCCCGTGCAGCACGACCACGGGCACGGTCTTCATGCCGAGGTGCAGCGCGGCCAGGCGCCGGCCGTGGCCGTTGATGACCTCCTTGGTCTCGGCCCGCACGACGATCGGCGCCGTCCAGTGACCCCGGGCCCGGATCACGCCGGCGAGCTTCTTCGTGCTCTCGGGCGTGTGCTTCTTGGCGTTCTTGGCGTAGGGGACCAGGTCCGCGACCGGCCAGTGCTCGACGACCAGGTTGGCCGGATCCGTCTTAGCCGTCGTCACGGGACCATTCCTTCAGCATGCCGAGGAGGGTCGCCTCCGAGGGCTCCTCGTCGTCGATCTTGGGGTCGAAGTTCTCCCCGGCCTTGCAGCCGAGGCAGGCCCGCACGAGCCGCGTCGGGTCGAAGTGGACGCACTCCTCGCACTCCGAGAAGCGCTGCTCGATGCGGATGCCGGTCACAGCGGCTCTCCGAAGCCGTCGGCCTCGGGGATCTCCGTCTCCTCCTCGGCGCCGGGCACTGGGGGCGCTGCGGCGCCGAGGAGGAGGAAGCAGAGCGCGTCGCCCGCGTTCATGAGGGCGGTGGCCGCCTCGAAGCCCTGGCGCTTGCACGTCCGGGTGATGAGGTCGGTCAGGCGCTCCGCGTCGGCCAGCGGCACCTGGAAGCGCATCATGGCGTGCGTCTTCGGGGCCGCGGCGACCGGATGATCGTCTTCCGGCGCGGGATCGGACTCGGACTCGTCTAAATCCAAGTCCTCCAGCGCTATAGTCGAAGACGAGAAGATCGACGTGATCTCCTGGTCTGTGAACGGCATGGTCTCCTGGAAGCCCTCGACATCGTCCAAGCTCCGCAGCAGGGCGGCGAGCTCGCTCGCGTCGTCCTCGCCGTATCGGACGTTGTCGATCAGCCCGATCTTCTTGGCCTCGTCGTCGCTGACCCGGCCGAAGTTGAGCACCGGCACGGTGGCCAGGCCCAGGTCGGAGGCGCAGCGCCAGCGGTGCTCGCCGCCCAGGATCTCGAAGCCGGTGTCGGTCTCGCGCACCAGGATCGGGCGCACGATGCCGCGCTCGCGGATCGAGGCGATGAGCTTGCCCTCGTTGTCCGGCGCGACGTGGTTGGAGTTCCACGGGTTGGGCCGGAGCTCGGTAGGCGAGACCTGAAGCGAGTTGGGTTGCATGAGAGGATTTGGTAAGTCAGTGCTGACTGACTTGTCAATGCCAACGCGGGGAAAAAGTAAGCCGTGACTGATCTGGTCCAGATGGCCGTGGGCACCGTGAACGCCCAGCTCGTGAACCCCTCGAAGGCGGTGAAGGCGATCGCCCACAAGACGCTGTCCTACGTCGTCGAGGGCGCCGAGTTCTCGGGCGCCGGCAACGGTCAGTGGAACGGGCGCTCGTCGTTCTTCTCGAACCTGCGCGGCACCTTCCCCGCGGGCTTTGCCCACCTGCTGCACTCGGAGCTGGTCCGGGCCGGCCACCGCGTCCACGTCGTGAAGAAGCCGCTGCCCGAGCCGCTCGGCCCGGAGGATCCGCAGGTCGACGCCTTCGGCAACGACAATCCCGACTACGACTACCAGATGCGCACGATCCGGCAGCTCCTGCGCCACGGGCGCGGGATCGCCCAGATCGCCACCGGCGGCGGCAAGTCGAAGATCGCCAAGCTCGCGGTCGCGCGCATCCGCCGGCCCACGCTGTTCATCACCACCCGCGGCGTGCTCATGCACCAGATGGCCGACGGCTTCCGGGACGCCGGCTTCAAGGTCGGGCTGATCGGCGACGGCGAGTGGAGCCCGGTCCGGGGCGTGAACTGCGCGATGGTGCAGACGCTCGTCGCCCGGCTCGAGGAGACCGACGTCTCCAGGGAGCTCATCAAGGGCGTCGAGCGGCGCGCCGCGGCCGAAGAGAAGGCCCGGGCCGGGCTCGAGGCCCGGATGAAGCGCGACGGCGCGAAGCCCCGGGACATCAGCATCGCGCTCGACAAGCTGGAGAACGAGCAGATCGACGCGAGACCTTCCGACGAGGAGATGGCTGCCGAGGCCTCGCGCCGCGCGATCCAGCAGATGACCCTGCGGGCGCGCACCATCAAGTTCCTCGAGATGATCGAGCTGGTGATCGGCGAGGAGGCCCACGAGGTCGGCGGCACGAGCTACTTCGAGATCCTGCGCCACTGCCGCAACGCCCGCTACCGCCTGGCGCTGACCGCGACCCCGTTCATGCGCGCGGACGCGGCCGACAACATGCGCCTGATGGCCGCCTTCGGCCCGATCCTGATCCAGGTCACGGAGAAGGAGCTGATCGACAAGGGGATCCTGGCCAAGCCCTACTTCCGGTTCGTCGACACCCCGACGCCCAAGGGCCTGTTCAAGTCGACGCCCTACCAGCGCGCCTACGCGATGGGCTACGTCAACAACGTGCCGATGCACCAGGCGATCGTGACCGAGGCGAAGAAGGCGGCCGAGCTCGGGCAGCCGGTGATGACGCTGATCCAGCGCACCGCCCACGGCGACATCCTGGCCGAGCTGATGCGCAAGGCCGGCCTGCGCGTCGTGTTCCTGAAGGGCGAGGACAACCAGGCCGCCCGGAAGGCCGCCCTCGCCTCGCTCGCCGATGGGCGCATCCACGTCCTGATCGGCACGACCATCCTCGACGTCGGCGTCGACGTGCCGGCCGTCGGCCTGGTGCAGCTCGCTGGCGGCGGCAAGGCCGAGGTCGCGCTCCGGCAGCGGATCGGCCGCGGCGCCAGGCGCAAGAAGATGGGCGCCAACATCTTCTTCATCTCGGACTACTCGACCGGCCCGAACAGTCACCTTCAGGGCCACGCCCGCGAGCGCCGGGCGATCATCGAGGGCACCGACGGCTTCCGCGAGGGGATCCTGAAATCGGGTGCCGACCACCCGTGGCGCCTCGTTTCGGCGACGAAGCGCGCAGCCTGATCGCTATAGTGGGTCCCATGAGCAAGAAGCCCCACCTCGTCGACCCGGTCCACCTCTTCGATGAGCGTGGGCACGCCCTCTCCAGCTACGACGTACAGGAGACGATCATCCAGCAGCTCCGGACGGAGAACGCCCGGCTGCGCGCTAACCTCGCCAAGATCAACCAGATCCTGGCCAAGTCGAAGGCGGCCCACGCCGCTGCCACCCCGCCCCGCACGCACTAGCGGCGGCGGGTTTTCCTCATTGTTTTACCAATGGCTTAGTGCGCCCGGAGCCATCAGTCAGTGCTGACATGAATTACGCGATCACCCTTCCCCGCTACATCGCCCTGTGCGGCAACCCGCTCTCAGGCAAGAGCACCGTCCAGGAGATCCTGCGGCGCGACTACGGCGTCACCCCGGTCGACGACGGGCACGCGATCCGCTCGATCGCCGTCGAGCACATGGGCCTGACCTGGGACCAGGTCCGCACCCAGGCCGGCAAGCGCGAGAGCGTGCAGCTCGCCGGCAAGGACTGGGTCGTTCGCGACCTGCTCGGGCAGATCGGCAACCAGCTCGAAGCGCTGCTCGGGCCCCACGCGATGCCGTTCCTCACCGAGCGCACCGTCGCGGCCCGGGCCGGGCACTTATCGTTCGGCTTGGTCCGGCGCGACCAGGGCCGCTACTACCAGGAGCGCGGCGGCGTGGTGATCGAGATCATCAACCCGAGCGCGGGCCCCTCCCCCTACGAGTTCGACCGATACGACCGATCTGTCGTCGACCTCACGATCGAGAACGACGGTCGCTGCCTGCGCGCGCTGGAGAAGGCGGTGTTCGCCGCGCTCCAGGAGCTGCACGCCCGGCGCGCCGACTGGCTGGCCCGCGTCACCCAGCAGGCCGCTTGATGATCCGCTGGTTCGACTTCTGGCTTCGGTCGGTCACGACCGCGAACGCCCTCACCCTCGCCTACTGGACGGCCATGTCCCGGGAGGCAGGCGCGCTCATGGAGGAGGACCGGCGATGCTGACCCGCTCGAATATCAAGGGTAACCGGGCGCCGGCCGACCACCTCGAGGTGCGCTGCGGCGAGACCGGCCGGCTGCTCGGCTGGATCTCGGGCATTCGGGCGGCCCTGGTGCCGGCCGACGAGCTCCTCGAGTTCGTGGCCGACCCGGACGGGATGGTGATCGAGGACGAGGACGGCGTGCAGACGCAAGGCCTGATGAGCGGCGTCCGGGTCGACGAGTTCGAGGCGCGCTTCACCGACTACCGCACGCACGCCGCGCTCGACCACATCCACGCGATCGTGCCCGAATACGCCCGGTGCTCGCGCCTCGAGGGCGTGCAGGCCTGCGTCTACACCTGGACCGCTGCCGTGGTGAGCCCCGAGGAGGCCGAGGAGCTGTTCGACTTCGACAACTTCGTGCCCTTCGGCGAGGCCGACGGTGCCCTGATGGCCGAGGAGGCGCTGTTCCACTCCTGGGGCAAGCCGGCCGCCCCGCTGAAGGTGCCCGGCTCGCTCCTGAAGCCGTCGAGCGTCGCGACCACGATCTCGACGCTGGGTCGCGTCACGACCCCGGTCTCGGACCTCGCCTCGGTTCTCGTGAACGTGAAGATGCCTGTCTCGGAGCTGGGCAAGACGCTCAACCAGCTCGGCGCGGCCGCCGCGAAAGCCGGCTCTAAGATGAACCGCGCGCTAGAGCGGCAGATGGGCGGCGATTTCAGCGGCAAGAGGCGGTAGCGGTCCAACGTCCGGCCGCACCTGATCGTGCCTGCGCTGCCAGCCCACGCTGTGGGTCACGCCGCTGATCTCGATCGTTCCCATCGCGAACACGAGAGCGCCGGCGCCGACGATGGCGCCTACGATACCGAGGCATAGCCAGTCGAGGAGCGCCTCCCGGGGCACCGAGGAGCGCTCCCACTGGACGGGCACGAAGGTGTGTTCTGCGATCAGAACCAGGCAGGACCAGAGCATGACGGCTCCCTAAATATCCGGTGCGACGCCCTGTTCCACCTGTGTTCACGTAGCCGTTAACGACCTGTGAACCTATGAGAGGCCTTATGCGCGCATGATCGCATTAGGCCTTGAGCGAGTTCGCCCATGAAGACCCTCGCCGTGCTCTCCCAGAAGGGAGGGGTAGGCAAATCCACGATCGCCCGGCTGATGGCTACGGCCTACGCCGGCGTCGGTTGGCGCGTGAAGCTCGCCGACTTCAACGTGAAGCAGCTCACCAGCGTGGACTGGGCCGGGCACCGGCTGAAGAACGAGCTGACGCCCGAGGTGCCGGCCGAGGCCTTCGCCAACGTCAAGAAGGCACTGACCCAGCAGACCCAATACGACCTCATGGTGTTCGACGGGAAACCCGACTCCGACACCATCACGCTGGAGATCGCCCGGGAGAGCGACCTGATCCTGATCCCGGCCCAGGTGACGCTCGACGACCTGAGCCCGCAGGTGAAGTTCGCCCACGAGCTGCTCCAGCGCGGCGTGGAGCGGTCCGACATCCTGTTCGTCCTGAACAAGACGCTCGACAGCGCGGCCTCGATCGCCGACGCCAAAGGCTTCATCGATGCCGCCGGCTACCGCTGCGCCTCGACCGACCTGCCGGTGAAAACCGGCTACCAGCTCGCCCAGAACCAGGGGCGCGCCATCAACGAGAGCCAGTATCCGAGCCTCAACGAGCGGGCCGACGCGCTCGCTCAAGAGATCATCGACCGCTTCACCGAGCTCGCAGGGACCAAGAGATGAGCCGCCCTCGCCTGTCCGCGCCGCCCCCGCCTCCCAAGGACGACAAGCCCGCAGGCCGCCTGGCGCACGCCGTGCCGGCCCGGGCGGAGGCGCCCCAGAACATGACCAGCTCGAACCAGAAGCGCTGGGTGGACCTCTCCTTCAAGCTGACCGAGGACGAACGCGACGAGTTCATCCTCGAGGCGGCCAAGCGAAAGATGAAGCACAAGGAGCTGTTTCAGGCTGCCATGCAGCACTACCGGGACACATACCCGGTGCCCGACAGGTAGCGTCAGACCCCATTGAGCCACGCTTCCCGCGGGCGTAGCGGGGTGCCCTTCGAGGGGTAGGTTCTCGAAGGGTGTAGCGTTGGATCATCGCGAGAAGCTCGCCGGGCAGCCGGCGTTCGAGAGGTTGGAGAGGCTCACGGGTATGCGCCTCTCCGAGAAGGAGCTCGCCGCCTACGAGCAGCGGGCTCGGGAAGGTGGTATAACCATCCTGGAGCTGTTCGATCGGGCCTCTGAGCGGATCGAGCGCAACCTGGCGCGAATGCGCTCCGAGACGGGGACGACCTTGCATTGAGCGAGCCCTACGACCTTCTCGAGCACCACAAGCTCCAAGACGTCCTGAAGGGCGCTCGAGAGGTCCTGGCCCTGATGACGCCCGAAGAGCGCGCTGACGCGATAGCGGAGGCGATCTCCAAGGGTGTCGAGGTCGAGGTGCTAGTGGCCCGGGCGCTCGGTGCGATCGTGCGCGGCTACCAGCTCGAGGAGATGGCACGTCGCGACGTCCAGAAGGAGCGCGAGAAGCTACCCAAGGTCGGATGGTGAGAGACCCAAGGCCCGTATGGTGACGGCCGGTTTAACCAACATTCAGGTCCCTCAAATGTCGGTTACACCTCGCTAACGGACGAAATCTAGGGTCGATCCAGTCCGGTCTGGATCGCTCTGATGGTTGCCACCTTCGCGATACTTGGGTTCTTGCTGTTCGTCTCGGGAGTCGTCCGCGCGATCCAGGCTCATTCCAATGGGCGTGAGAACTACGCGACGGCATGCGGGGCTTTCGCGCTGTTCGGCCTCGGCCTGGTCATCGCTCCCATGTTCATGAAGCGCCAGCCAGTCGTGCCAGAGGCCGTCGCTGCGACGCCAGTCGTCTCGGAGTTCGAGGTCAAGCAAGCTGCGAAGACGGCAGCGCGCCAGATGGGAGAGGCGGCCGTGCGCGCTGCGCTGCTGGAGCCCTCGTCCGCCCGCTTCAGCAGCCAGTTCGAGGTGTTGGCGCAGGGCGGCTTCTACGTCTCCTGCGGGATGGTCACGGGTCGCAACAGCTTCGGTGGATACGCGCCCATGAAGCGCTACTACACTATCGGACCGACGGCGATCGTCGAGAGCGTGGAGTTTAGTTCGGCGTTCGAGAATGACTTCCGGAGCTACTGCATGCTTCCCGATTTGACGCGTTGATACAGGCGTTCCAAGGATGATCCCAAGGTCGGGAGCGTCGCTCGACCGATCGCCGGGGTAGAGAGTGCCTGGTCTCCCAAGGGTAGATCCGGGAGCTGCGAGGGGACCCGAGGCACAGCCTCCGAGGGCGCGCCAAACCCCTAGGACTTCGACTGTGACGCAGGATGTACAGTGGCTTTGCCGCAACCATCCCCTAGTCGTCGATGTCTGTGGCGAACATACCACGCATCCACCGAGCAACACGCCGGCTCAGGATGTAGCGGAGGCGGAACCCTTCTTCGTTCATCTCAACGATATCCTCGATGGTCATCGCGGGCTCGGTTGCTATATTGATGGCTGCTTGTCGCACGCCCTCGTGGCTTATACAAGTCAGGGCTGACTTATGCACAGAAGGGAAAAGCGTGCGTGGGAAGCTCACTGGCAGGGTCCGCGTGCGGGTGCTACCCGTGTTGCTCGCACAGCGTCGGACACGCTGTGCGAGCTCCTGGTGCGCTTAGAGCGCGATGTCGAGGTGCTTCGCGAGACGCTTCGTGGTTGCGTTGCTCAGGTCGACGACATAGGCAACCTCGTTGCGGTCGTCGCGGATCTCCTTGAGAACGTTGAACATTTGCAGTGCGTTGATGGACGAGGACGACTGGGTGTCGGCAGTGTTGCTCGCGATGTTCTTGCCGTAGCGCACGATGTGTTGCGCCTTGGACGCATCGACCTTGAGGTCCAGGCACAGCGCGCTGTGGGCGTCGCGGTGCGTCATGCTGCTCTCTGCCTTCGTCAGCGCGATGGCAGTGCGCAGGAGCGTCTGGGTGTAGGCGTTGAGCGACTCCGCAGCCGCAGCGGCGCGAGCCACGTTGGCGATCTTCTGGGCGCTGTAGACGTTGAAGCGCTTGTTCTTGCGCTCCTGGCGGTTAATGAAGTTGGCGTCAACGCTGGCAGCGTGCATGAATTTGCACACATCGACGTGGGCGAAATCAGCGGCAAGACCGTCAAGGGTCTTTTGAATGTTCATGTTCTCGGAGTTCTGATCTGTCTCGTAAGACTTGCGCGAGACGATGGCGGCGGCAATTTCGGCGGTGTAGGTGGCGACGGCTTCGATCAACCTGGTCATTTGCTTGTCTTTCTCGATATGTGTCGTGATGACTTCTGTAGAATACTCGGGGGAGGCGGGGGAGCAAGCGCCCCGAGACGGAAAAAGCGAACAAGTCAGCTAAAACTGATTTTCTGCGGAAGCTCGAAATCCGTGCCCCAGCATGGGAAAGCTGTGAGGTCGGCGGAAAAGCCACTTGGCTTTCCCATAGGATTCCGCGGACGCGCCCTGTGGCTGGGCCGCCACTGTGGCGGCGGTGATGTCACAGCGGCTTCCCCGCCGCACCCGGGTCCCATGGCCTCCCACGGGGCGCCGGGCGCCGCCATGGGGCTCTCCGGTAGGGACCCCGGGCCGTTCCTGGAAATTCCAAATGGGCCGAGTCGGACCGGATTGGCGCCATGGACCGGGACGCCCATGGCGCACCAGACGCGAGAAACGGCACGAGGAGCCCCATAGAGCCCCGCGGAGCACCAATGCCAGCTGAGAACCCTCCCATGGGCGCCCACGGGCTAATTCTCGCGCTCCCATGCGCAGGCACCCGGTCGAGAAAAGGGGCGCCCCGGGATACGATGCCCCTCGGTGCGCGCGGCGCTCGGGTGTCTCGGTGTCAGATGAAGAGGTCGTCACGGAGCAGCGCCTTCTGGGCGCGTGCCCGGGCGCGGTCTCGTCGGCGTGCGGCGCGGGCTTGCAGGTGCTCGGCCCGGGCGAGCTGACGGGCCAGGCTGAAGGGGATCGTCTCGCGCTCGGTCTCGATGGCGCGGGCGATCTCGCGCAGGTTGCGCGACGCTTGGTCCGAGACCACCCGGGCAGCGGCGCGTCGTCGAGCACGGGTCTCGGTGTCGAGGCTGTCGAGGTAGTCGCCGCACTCGGCGAGACGACGGGCGACGGAGGCGATGAAGTTGGTCATTGGCATAGCTCTGCTGTGTTGAAGCATTGTGCTTCGTCGTTTGCAGCAAGAGATTAGCGAATGTCATAGAGTTTATGTGCGGAATGTATTGGCGACTACTTGGAAGATGCTCGAGGAAATACATGCCCGGCGTGAGGTGGCACGGGAGGCTGCTCCATGGGCCGGCGCTCCCATGGAAGGGCACAGGACATCATAGAAGGCCGTGGGCTGGAGGAGCGTAGGTCAGCCTCCGCCTGCCATGGCCTCGATCCGTGTTCTATGGACGGGTGTACCGGGGCGGGAGCCCATGGGAGCGGCCGGATGCCCAACTCGGGAATGCGCCATCGGCCTGTATGTAAATATCTACGCTTCTAGAGATGTATCTACATACAGGGACGCGGACTTGGATATCCGGCCGGTCGGCTGGGGCCGGCCACGGCGGCACGGGTTGGTACCTGAAGGCGGGTTGGTACCTGAAGGGATGTCCGGCCGTTCCGGATTCCGGGTTTAGGTCCGGATTGGGCGGTGTGGCGGCAGGGATCGGCTTCGGGTGGCGCTGCCGGGTGCGGGGCGTGGAGCGCCGGTGGCAAGGCGTGTTTTGGAGCTGTGGGTCGGTTGTGGTTGGGGCGGCCGAAGAGATGTACATGTTGTCTGGCAGTTTCTCTCTGTAAATTCTTCATGCACATCCACGGAGCCAAGTCCTCGTCTCTCTGCGCGTTCCCGTTGAACCTCGCTCGAGTCGCACCGGTTGGGTGGACCATGCCTCGACTGAACTCGGCCAGTCGTGAGCCCCTCGCCTCTCATTGAGGTATCGGGCTTGATCCTCAAGGCGTGCGCTTTCTGCGTCGTTGCGCCCGTTATGCTGCACGACCTGGGGCATGTTCAGGGAGCGCATGAGCGTTCTGAGACACGGCGATTTTGTCCGGACGCGAGCAAAATCGCACGTTGGCCGGACATCCAGGGGACACGCGGGGGACATCTAGGGGACATTGCGGGGACAAGAGCCGCTGGTCGCATTGGGCCGGCGGAGACATCCAGGGGACGTCTTGTCATTGAGGAAGCCGTCGGAGATCGCGTGCCGACGCGTCGGATTGGGCGTGGCGCCAGCCAAGTCAACGAACGAGGCGTAGGGGCCGAGCGCCTGCCCCTCAACGAAGGCGACGCTCATGCCACACGAGCCCGCCGCGCTCCAGAACAAACAAGTCCGCTGATGAGCGCACACAGGACGAGTCGGGAACGGGGCATGCCGAAGCTATTTGAACAGGTCGTTGGTATCGTGACGGCCTACGTGGCTGTCCATCGCCTTGACTGCAGCGCCCAGCGCGGCGCTGTAGGCTCGGCCTGGGGCCGACAATTGGGCCGAGGATCGACCGGCTTAGCCATCAAGTGCCCGGCTTCCACACGAAGCGGCTTGAGTCATCGGCTCGCGCCCTACTGTGGCGCTCGGTACCGACATTGCGGCGCGGTTCTGCGGGGACGAGCCAATGGTCCCTACCCCCGGTAAACGTAAGCGAGCTCAACGGCTTCTTCGTGGGTCGACTCGGCGTGCGTATAGTAGCCGGTGTGATGTGAAAGGATCTTCACAGCGGCATCAATTTCCTTCTCGATATTCGATGCCTCGACGACCGATTCTAGAATAACCGGAACCTTTGACATCGCACAGGCGAACGGTTCGTAGGCGTGTTTTGCGCCAAAAGACATAGCGAAATGCTTGCCTCGGCTGTTGACCTCACTCATATGAACCTGCGCCAGGCGGTCGCCGAACTCGGTTAGAATGCAAGCCGCTTCCGTCATAGTTGGATCGACCTGTCTCGCGTGCGCGATGTCGAAGCACAACTTGGCCCGCGGCAGATCGGCGAAGAAACCGGCAAGTTCCGCGACGGTGCGACCCGTTGGCTTCCTCGAGTCCATATTTTCAAGGCACAGGTGGCTGCCGAGTCGGCGCCATAGCGACCTGTCTTTGATGCAGTCCGGATGGACGATGATGTTCAGGCCCCTGCCCGCGATCTCCATGAGCTGCTCGACCATGCCGGGCTCGTCGGTGAAGTTGGTCGGCGCATGGAAGCTGATATAGCGGTAGCGGTTCTTGAGCGTGCCAAATATGGATGGCAGCGCTGCAAGCAGGGCCGGAAGTTCGACGGAGCGCAGGGCTGATAGTTCCACAGCGGTTGCGCGCGTCGGCTCAAGTAACTCGAGGGCGTGTGCGAAATCTTCGTAGGCCAGCGCGCCCGTTGAAAATCCAACTGTGCACATCAGAAGACTCCATATTTCTTCACGAGAGCGGTGACGCGCTCGTCCGTGTCGAACATCAGTTTGGTCAGGGCCTCATCGAAGCGATATGCCTCGTCACGGGCCGCCAGAAAGATCGGATTTTCGTACGCCTCGTCGGGTGATAGTCGCTCGAGGAGTTCGCGGTGCTCTTTATTGTTGAGCAGAGCTAGAAACGAGTCGTATGCGCCGAAGATATCGTCGGCCAAGGAGGGGCCGTATTCCTCGACGATGGTTGCCAGCGACTCAAGCGGCGGCTTCTGTGTCCAATCTCGCAGATATGATACGAGTCTTTGCGTGATGAGCGGCTCATCAGCGGGGTCCGGGTTCTGTAGCGTCCACGTAATGCACATGAAAAACCCGGACACAAACAAGAGCTTGCGCGACATCCGCAGTTTGATGTTCCGAAGTGCCCATTTTTCGCGGCCGCGCACCCGATACTTATTGGCATAATCGACAGCCATGGTGCGCCAAAAGCGAACGACGTCGTTAAGAAGGAAGCGCGGTATTTTGTTTTTATGCTGGTTGGCCGCGATGAAGTTTGCGTCTTCCTCGACGTAGCGGTTCAAGATGCCGTTCAGGACACGGCTATGGACGAGTTTGCTTCCGGACAGATCGATCGGTGCTGACTCCAGCAACAGCAGGAGGCGCCGGGTCATGTTCTTGTTGGTGTCCTCATCGCCGCCGATCGCGTGGATCAAATCGTGGCTGAAGACCAGGCCTCCGAACACCTCGGTCGGTCCCGGGACCTTGAAGCCTGCCCCGGTCAAATTCGGCCTCAGTGACTGAACGATCTTCAGGTGGCCCGAGTCGGCGAGGCCGTCGATGATGACCGTCCAGTCGAGGTCGCTATCGGCGGTGTACTCACCTCTCGCTAGGGAGCCGAACACCACCAGCGTGCCTTCATCCGTCGGGAGCAGGTCGGCCGCGATCTCGGCAAGCGCAGCCATCTTGCTGCGGCTCAGAGCCTGGGCATTCGCGATTGTGGCCCAGCGCGCTGCATCGCCGGCTCTGAGGCGGTCGAGGGCGCTGGCTTGCATCGGCGTCGATCCTGTCCGGTGTCCTGTCTGATGGGACGCGTTCATCCGCACGCCTCTATCCCATTCTCGCGGTCCCGTCTCCCGTCTCCCCTAGCTTGGCGACCGATTGAAGGCTGAGGTCTCTACCAGGGATCGCGTAGGAGGGGCCAAAGAGAGCCGTGGACGCCGGTGCCGCAGAAGAGGACGCGCTCGCCGTGGACCGGATGGGCGTCTGATCAGCGCACACGACGAATGCACGGCTCAAGAAGCAGTTCGTGCACATCTCGTCCACGAGGCGATCGCCGATCTCGACGAGGTACGGGCGGAGATCGTGCTCCCGCTGCACTGTGGGCCGACGGCGCCCGCACCGAGCATTGATTGCCGCGTCACCGACGCGGTTAGCGCGACAGCACGCCCGCTGACGTAATCGAAGCGTCGCGCGCGCTGGCGCTTATCGCGCGACAACGTGATCGCGTGCGTGCTCGACTGCAACGGCTGAGGACGGGGTACGAAAACCGCTTCACGCGCGAACACATAACCGCTTTGGGCTCGCAGTACCGCAACCAAGTTTTTCTCGAGGCCACGACGGGAGAGGAGCCTTGCCTGAGCCTGACCCCAGCTGACGCCCACGTAGGAGTTGCTGCGCAAACCCTTCGTCTAGCCGCGGCGAGGGGTAGAATCGATGCGGCGCATCCGCTCGGGGACGAACCTGGGTCAACAGCCGCACCCCTCGCGGCGGCCCAGCTGCCAGTGGCCTTGCGCAGGAGGCATTCGACCGAGGCGGACATCGCGCGGTACCGCATCCGGCGCAGCAATCCCTCTTCACATCAACGACATAGCGAAATGTGCGTTCTGACGAGCAACTGTAATCCACGGCGCAAGCCAGCGGAAGGCGCATCACGGTCTCGGTGTCGGCCAAGATGGCGCGGCGAGCGTAGTCGCGCTCAAGCGTCTTTGCGAACGCCTTCACGACGCCGTAGCTCTGCCGCGAGCGGAGGAAATGAAGCAGGGCTGTGCTCCCAAGCTGCAGCGCAGGCCGATGTTTCGGACGCCGTGTAAGCGGAGCCGTTAGCAACAAGCCACAGCATGAGGTGCGGCACCCGCACCTCGGCAAAGCGTTCCTCGACGCGGACCAGCATCAGCGTGGCTGCTTTAACAGTAACCACACTCTGGCACTCAGGTGACCGCGGTCGGAGCGGGAGCCATTCACCCGGTTCGGCTTAATGGAAGCAACCCCAGACTCCTATCCGCGCCTACCTTCGGCAAGACGGGAGGCGCAAACAGACCGACAATTGGGAAACGCTCACGGGTTAATAGGAATGGGCAATCGAATCTTCCGCGAGTGGTGAACACACGGGCCATTTATTCCGATCCATGACCACGACAAACGTAGATTGACGGTGTTGAACCAGGAGAGGACTGTTACCCGAGACGGCGAAGCATATCCAGGAAGACGCCCCGCTCGTCTTGCGACAGAGGCTCAAGCGTCTCCTCCGTAATGCGGAACCCATCCTCAATCGCGATTTCGACAGTCTGCCGGCCAAGTGGCGACAAGCTGACGGTCCTCGACCTGCGATCGCTCTCATTAACTCGAATATCCAGTAGCCCGCCATCTCGAAGACGATCGACGACGCCCTTGATCGTGGCGGCGTCGAGACAAATGAGCTGTCCTAATTCGTTGTGCGCACATGGACCGTGTTTGTAGAGCGCTACCAGCGCCGCCAGCTGTGTTTGCGTCACGTTCGCCGTCATCCGCGCGGCAAATATCGCCGAGTGTCTCTGATAGGCGACCCTGAGCAGAAAACCGACCTGCTCTCGGAAGAGATAGGCGTCGACGTTCCTCGAACCCGTCTTGGGTTTGAGCAGCGTATTTCTCTTCATTGACGAAACTCGCTCCATGAACCTTCTCCGCGCATGAAGGCGGTGCCGACGATCGATGTCGTGCGCCGGCCGTGCGCCGCACACGTTGCCGCAATGATCCACGTAGCCGAGAGAGCGTGCGGAAACCATGGCCGTTACACTCGGATTCCATCTGCATTCACACGTGTGAAAGGCGATCTGTCGGGTCCTCGATCGTGGCGTCCCTCGTTTCGGGTGCCAATGCCGCCATCGCCGACAGCCTGCATCAGTTCGATGGGACTCAGCGGATCTCGCAACAGGAACATCACTCAAGATTCCGAAGCGGACGGGTGGCGGCATAAGATTTCATAGCGGTACGCCATCGTCAACAAGCCTTTAGAATTATAATTATACTCATTAGGCGGCGTCGATCGTCTCGACTGCCGTTTTTTCGGGCGCAAATTGTTCACATGTATTCATCAGTTGTCTTGAGCCATTACACCATTTGTATCGCCAGCAATCACCGCTGCGCAAAATTGTTGCAGTGCATCGACGCATTTGTCCAGCCGAGCTTGCTAGGCCTGTTGACCGTATATAGTTTGCGTGCCAAGTATCTTGGCGACGGCCCGGACGGCCGCCGCCATGGACTGCCTGGCGGTGGGGCAAGCCAACGGACGAGATCAACATGGCGCTAGAAGCGAAGCAGGGAGAGGGCATCGGCGCGCGAGTCGAACGCAAGGAGGACTCGCGCTTCATGAGAGGGCGCGGCCGATACGTCGGGGATATTGCGATCCCGGGTATGCGCGACGTTGCCTTCCTGCGTAGTCCTCTCGCCCACGGGCGCATCCTGAGCGTCACGAAGCCGGCGGGCAACGAGGGGGCTGTCTTTGTCGCCGAAGACCTTAACGGCGTGGTGGCCCCCGAGTGCCGGCTGGCAATACCGGGGTTCAAGCTCTCTGCGTTCCCCCCGCTGGCGAAGGGCAAGGTGCGATTCGTCGGCGAGCCAGTAGCCATGTGCGTAGGGGCCACCCGAGCCCTCGCCGAAGACTTAGCCGAGGAGGTCGAGCTTGACCTCGAGGAATTGCCGGCCGTCGTCGACAGCGTTGCGGCGCGAGACGGGTCTCCCGTGCTAGTCCACGAGCACTGGAACGACAATGTCTTCGTCAGCACACACATCGACACGGGCATCGCCGAGGCCGCCCGTGCGGCGACGGTGAAGGTATCGGGGAAGTTCAAGGCTGCCCGCCAAGTCATGAACCCTATGGAGGGGCGGGCTGTGCTCGCGTACTGGGATGACCGGGCAAACCAACTGGTCGTCTACGCCTCGACACAGGTGCCGCACCTTATCAGGCTCGGGATTTCCGAATTTCTTGGGCTCGAGCAGGAGTTCATTCGGGTCGTCGCGCCCGATGTCGGCGGCGGTTTCGGCCTCAAGTGCAACTTGGAGTCAGAGCAGCTACTAATCGCGTGGCTAGCGATGACCTACAAGAAGCCTTTCCGGTGGATTGAGGATCGTCGGGAGCACTTGATAGCGGGCGCCAACTGTCGCGATCATCACTACGAAGTCACTGCCTACGCTGACGGCCGCGGAATGCTGCTGGGGGTCGATGTCGAGGTGCACGTTGACGCAGGAGCCTATTCTGTATGGCCTTCAACCTCCGCACTGGAAGGTACCATGGCGGGGAACCACTTTCCGGGACCCTACAAGTTCTCAGCATATCGCGCCCAGACCTATTCGGTTGCGACGAATAAGCCTCCTGTTTTGCCCTACCGGGGTGTGGCACGTACCAACATTTGCTTCGCGATGGAGCTGACGCTCGACGCGATAGCCCGGAAAATCGGTCGCGAACCCTGGGAGGTGCGGCTTCAGAACTTGGTTTCGGCTGCAGCCATGCCGTTTACCAATCCCACCGGAAGAGTCTACGACAGTGGCGACTACGGCAAAAGCCTTCAGATGGCGGTAGAGCAACTGGACGTGCCTGCAATTCGGGCCCAACAGGCTAGCAACTCTAAGAGTAACAAACGCATCGGGGTGGGGTTCGCGAACTATATAGAGATGACTGGGCATGGGACGGCAGCCTTCGTTGCAGGCGGCTACGCGTTCATTCCGGGCTACGAGCAGGCAACTGTCCGCTTCACGCCCGACGGGGGCCTTGAGATCCGTGCAGGTGTGCACTCCCACGGGCAGGGAATGGAGACCTCCCTAGCGCAGATCGCGCACGAGGTGTTGCACGTCCCCCTGGCGCGCATCGCGGTGGTTCTCGGCGACACGGCCCTGACGCCCTACTCGACCGGAACCTACGCTTCGCGCTCGATCACAATGGCAGGCGGCGCCGTTGCGCGAGCCTGCGCCAAGCTCAAGGAGCGAATGACCAAGATTGCCGCGCACCTCCTTCAGGCGGCGCCAGTTGATGTTACCCTCGTGGGCGACCGCTTCCAGGGGCCCGTCGGCGACATCGCCATGCGTGAGGTTGCTGTGACGTGGTACCGGCAGCCGCAGCGTCTACCCGAAGATGTAGACCCCGGCGGCATTGAAGTGACCGAGGGATTCAAGGCCAAGGCCGACACCGGCCAATTCGCCTACGGCAGCCATGGCGCGCTGGTGGAGGTCGACCTTGACCTGGGCGAGGTCAAAATCCTCGACTACGTCGTGGTGGAGGATTGCGGACGCATCGTCAATCCTTTGATCGTCGAGGGGCAGGCCTACGGCGGAACGGCCCAAGGCATCGGTACGGCACTGTTTGAAGAAATGACGTTCGACCAGAACGGGCAGCCGCTCGCCTCAACCCTGGCCGATTACATGCTCCCCGGCGCGTCCGAGATGCCGCAGATCAAGCTTATGCACATAGAGACGCCATCGCCTCTGACCGAGTTCGGCATCAAAGGAGCAGGCGAAAGCGGCGCGATCCCACCGCCGGCGGCCATCCTCAACGCGGTCAACGACGCGATCAAGGAGTTTGGCGTTGTCATGAACGAGCTGCCTCTAACGCCGCGAAGGCTGCTCACTCGCCTCGCGGAGGCGAGAGCTGCGGGCAATGACCCGCACCTGACTGCCCCTGCCGACGTGCCAACTCAAACGAAGGAGTTCGCATGACGCCCGCTGCCTACGAATACGTGCTGCCAGCGGATGTTGCGAGCGCGATTGCGGCGCTCGAGGCCGCGGACGGCGAAGGTAAGGTCATAGCGGGCGGACAGTCGCTTGGACCGATGCTCAACCTGCGGATCGCGCGACCTCGCGTTGTTGTCGACATATCTCGTATGCCCGAACTCCGGGCAATTGAGGATCATGGGACGCATTGGCGCGTGGGCTCGGCGACGACTCACGCGGAGATCGAAGACGGCGCGCTTGCCGTCGCTGGTCGGACCTGCCCTTTCGCGTCCGTCGCCCGTCGGATTGCATACCGCGCGATCCGCAACCGAGGCACGATCGGTGGCTCGTTAGCGCACGCGGATCCCTCAGCCGACTGGGTCCTTGCTTTGACCACGATGGGGGCGACCGTCAACGTCGCGGGACCCGGCGGTCGGCGCAAAGTAACGTGCGCTGACTTGATGATTACGACGTTCACTACAGTGCTCGCGCCGGAGGAGATCATCGTCAGCGTGGATCTTCCGAAAAGTGGCAAGCATTCCCGTTGGGGATACGCCAAGGTTTGCCGCAAAGTCGGCGAATTCCCATCGGCAAGTGCAGCTATCATTTCTGACCCAGACAGAGATGGGTGTCGGATCTACCTAGGAGCGCTCGGAGGTCCGCCCCAACCGCTAACACGGGAGGGCGAGTCGCTCGACGACCTCGACGCCTCGATTGCTGCCCTTACGGATCGCGTCGGAGAGGCGGCTCCCGATCTCGACGGACCTGATCGCCAGATCTTCACCCACTGTCTCGCCCGCGCCATCGACCAGGCCCGTCATGCTTGACATCGCACTGACCGTAAACGGGGAACGCCGCACCGGGCGCGTGGAGCCGCGCACGAGTATCGGTGAGTTCCTGCGCGAGTCGCTGAACCTCACGGGCACTCACCTGTCCTGTCAACACGGCGTCTGCGGCGCATGCACGCTGTTGGTAGACGGCAAACCCATGCGGTCCTGCATCATGTCTGCGGCGCAGGCGAATGGCCGCGAGATTATCACCATCGAGGGATTCGACGACGATCCAGTCATGTCGGATTTGCGCCGAGCGTTCAGCCGCGAGCACGGACTCCAGTGCGGGTATTGCACGCCCGGAATGCTGGTCACAGCTAGAGATATCGTTCTCCGGTTGGGCGATCCTGGCGAGGAGCGCACCAGGGCTGAACTCGCCGGAAATCTGTGTCGCTGCACGGGTTACGTGGGCATCGTGAGGGCCATCCGCTCTGTCGGCGCCACGCGACCCGCTGAGACGCAGCCTCAGCCCCCTCGCTTGGCACCCGTTGCAACTGTAGTGCCCTCCACTTCGCCGAAGGCCGGCCTCGAAGCCCTAGGATCCGCTCCCACTCGGCTCGGGCCGACGCCGAATCGACAGGACGAATCCGGCCAAGTTCGGTCCAAGACATCAGGAGGGACTGACGGTCCCAGCATCACGCAGACGGCCGTCGTTCATGCCGGAATAGATGACACTTGGGCTTTGTTTCGTGATCTGAACCGCGTTGCCGGCTGCGTACCGGGTGCGGAACTCACGTCATTCGACGACACGACATTTGAGGGGTTGGTGGCCGTAGCTCTGGGCCCAATTCGAGCTAAGGTTAGTGGTCGCGGAACCTATGCCTTCGACAACGCGGCACATAGCGGCGCCATCACCGGCTCTGGACAGGATAAAATCACAAGGTCCAAGGTCAGAGGCGACTTGAGCTTCAAGCTTAAGCCGCTTAGCCCCAGCTCAACCGAGCTTACTGTAACCCTTGCATTCGACATCCAGGGTCCCCTCGCCCAATTCTCGCGGTCCTCAATCGTCCGCGAATTTACAATGCGGCTGATGGAAGAGTTTGCGACCCGTGCAAGCGCCTCAATCACAGGCGGTGAAGCGTCAACGTCAGCGACAAGGCCGCTTGGCGCCTTTGCGGCGGCGCGCATGATGCTCGCGGCGCTCTGGAATTCGATCTTCCGTCGCCAGTGACGGAAGCAAAGGGGTCGTCCCGTCGTCAGGACTCTATTCAGCGACGGAACTGAGGGACCATGCGGGTATGCGGCGGATAATCGCGCGTCGGCCCGCTTGGGTAAGAGAGCACAACACGGAGGAATGGACATGTACGCACCCGCGGCAATCCCCGATTTCAAGGCGCTTCGGCACTGCTGGCACCCGGTGGCCTTCACTAACGAGGTCACCGACAAGCCCTACGCAACCCGTCTCCTGGACGAGCAGATCGTTGTCTGGCGGGACTCTAAGGGCGCAGTCCACGCCATGGCGGACTTGTGCATCCACCGCGGTACCGCACTCTCGATCGGTAAGGTCGTCGGTGACGAAATCATGTGTCCCTACCACGGCTGGCGCTACGGGAAGGACGGTGCCTGCACTCTGATCCCGCAGCGCGAGAATCCCCGCAACGTGCCATCGAAGGCCCGCGTGGCTGCCTACAACACGCAAGAGCGCTACGGTCTCATATGGGTGGCGATGGACGAGCCGCGCTGGGCCCTGCCCGAAATCCCGGAGATGGAGGACGAGGAGTACAACAAAGTCTCGGCCGGCCCATACCCCTGGAAGGCGGACTCGTCGCGTCAGGTCGAAAACTTTACCGATTTCGGCCACTTCCCTTGGGTCCACGCCGGCCTGCTCGGCGACCCTGACCGCGTCGTCGTCGACAAGTACAATGTCGAAGTTCGCGGGCATGTGCTGCATTATACCTATGATCGCCCCGAGGTGAACAACACGGATGACTTCCCGGTTTTTGGAGGCGAAGCCCAGCGCAACGCCCCAATTCGACATTCCCGCTATGAGCTGCAGGTCCCTTACACTATCATCCTGCGCCACAACTGGGGCGGACGCGAGCAGATGGTGCACATCTTTACTTCGCAGCCGATCGATCGTGAGCACTCGCGGGGGTTCATTCGCACCGCTCGCAACTACGCCCACGATCAGGACCCGAAGGTCATGGTCGACTTCAACGACGTTATCTTCGACCAGGATAAATTCATCGTTGAAACGCAGCGGCCTGAACACGTGCCGTTCGATCTCGCGGACGAACTTCATCTCGACTTCGACAAGGTGGCGGTGAACTACCGTAAAACCATGCGCGAGACCGGATTGGCAATGAAGAACCCCGACGGAGCCAAGGACTCGATCGCGGCCTGACTATGAAACGCCCCGGCCTGCAATGGGCCGGGGCGACACGGAAACAGTAGGGTCGGAGCTATGAAAACCATCGTGACGGAGCACCGCGACGAACTCCAAGTCGTCGCGAAAACCCCGGCCTCCGAGACCGTTGTGGCCGTCACCTTAAGCCGGCCGGACGGCCAGGAACTACCCGGATGGACCGCCGGAGCACATATTGACCTTGAGTTGCCTAACGGCCTGACCCGGCAATACTCGCTCTGCGGCGATCCGAATGATCGCCGGATTTACCGTGTTGCAGTTTTGCGGGAAGAGGCTGGGCGAGGGGGCTCACAGTTCATCCACGAAGAGCTCGCGGTTGGCCAGAGAATCAATGTTAAGGGGCCGCGGAACAACTTCGGCTGGGTGCGATCCGATCGGCAGTTATTCATTGCCGGTGGGATTGGGATCACTCCAATCGTTCCGATGATAGCGGCGGCGGAACGGTCCGGTGTAGATTGGCGGTTACTGTACGTAGGACGTCGGCTCGGTTCGATGGCGTTTCTAGCTGACCTTTCGCGCTACGGTGACCGGGTCAACGTCGTGCCTAAAGACAAACGGGGCCGGATCGATCTTGCTGCCCAACTGGAGGGCCTAGATCGCGAGACCTTGATTTACTGCTGTGGGCCGGAGGCGCTCGTCGCGGCAGTGGAGGCACTCGCTGGCAGGCGACCGGAAGGGACGCTCCACGTCGAGCGCTTCAAGCCGAAGGCAGCCTCAACCGAGGCTGGTGCCTTCGTCGTTGAGCTGCGGAGATCAGGTGTGACGCTGGAGGTCCCGCCGGACAAGTCGATCCTCGCTACAATCCAAGAGGCCGGGCTGATCGTGCCCTGCTCATGTGAAGAGGGCACGTGCGGGACCTGCGAGACCGGCGTGCTGGAGGGGGAGCCCGACCATCGAGACTCGGTGCTCAGCGCTGCGGAGCAGGCGACCAATAGGGTGCTCATGATCTGCGTGTCGCGCGCGAAGAGCGAGCGGCTCGTACTGGACCTTTGAGGGTCGGGTCGCGCCTGTCGCCTGGCAGGTACCGATGTCCCAACCGGGAAAGATAGTAATGGAACTTGCATCAGTTGAAGAGCTCGCTGCCAAGCGCGAGACACACGCAGCTTCGTCTAGCGACCCGTTTGTAGTGACCGTGCTCGACAGCTCCGACACGCATCCGACGTTGCGCATTGTCCGCGGCGCAGGCGAAGTTAAAATCCTGAGCTGGCCTGGTAATGGCGCCCAGCATCGCAGTCTTCACCTCCTCCGTCTTGAGGATGGCGCAGCCACCATACCTCTCCAGCACCCATCCGAGAGCGTATATTACGTGATCGATGGAGGTGGAGCGGTCACCGACGCCGGCACCGGCGAACGGTTTGAGCTCACCGGCGGCTCCATCGTCCACGTCGGTCCCGGCGACACCTATCATTTCGACGCGGGCGTTGATGGATTAAGCATAGTCGGGGGGCCGTGCCCACCTGATCCCAACCTTTACAAGCTGATTGCGTTCCCTGGGGAGACGGCGTGATGGCGATCAGGATCTTTCACCGAGATGGGCCGAGTCTGCGTCTCCCAATGATCTCTAAGGATGCCCGCATCGTCGTCTGGCCTGGCGTCGGAGCTTGGGACGCCACGCTTGGATACGTACGCATGGAGCCCGGCGAGGCCAATGTCCCCCATGTGCATGAGTCCTCCGAGGACACGATCTTCATACTCGAGGGTACGGGGACGGCTCACGACTATGACGCGGGCAAAGAGCTTCGGTTCCACGCAGGCTGCGTCGTGCACGTGCCTCCGGGTGTAAAGCATGCGGTACGCGCCGATCCAGACTGCGGAGTGACCAGCGTCGGTGGCCCAGCGCCCGCCGACATTCAACTCCTGAAGAGGATCGGCGCACTCTAGGTGCCGCGACAGCAGACCGGCCCGCCCGGGATGAGCCTGTTTCGCAGTATTATCCTAATCAACACACCACGCGACCCGCACGAACAGGCGACGTCGTTCGATACCGAACTGAGGAACCACTAAGATGCTGAGGTCATTGCTTAGACCCGTAGCCCTGGCACTCTCCTTGGGCTTCTGCGTGGCAGCATCTCATAGTGCCCAAGCTACAGAGAAGATACGTATTGCGGTTCCGACCAAGGGCTATTGGTCCACTACAGTGGCGACAGCTGCTCAGGAAAAGGGTCTTTTCAAAAAGAAAGGCATCGACTCGGAACTAATCATATTCCGCAGCGGTGCGGACTGTTTTCAGGCCGTTGTTGCCGATGCCGCGGACCTTTCGCTGAATTCGCCAACTAGTAACGCGCAAGCCTACAAGCGCGGCGTCAAGACGTTGGTTGTCGGCATCGGCAGCGATGCCCCCCTCGGCTGGCACCTCGTTGTCAAGGCGAAATCGCCCGTCGACGATCCGCGGAAGCTGGCAGGTAAGCGGGTTGGAATGAACAGCGCCGGCTCGCTGTCGGACCTACTCGGTCGTTGGGCCGCAGCCCGAACCGCGACGGCAATGCAGTTCGTTGCGCTCGGTGGAGGCGGGGTAGCTCCGAACCTCCTTTCAGGGAATATCGACGCAACGGTGCTTTACCCACCGGTGACCTACGACCTAATCGCCTCCGGTGAGATCCGATCGCTCCTCGATTTCAGTAAAGAGATGCCGAAGGCTGCGATCGATACCTGGACCACATCGGAGAAGATACTTTCCGCCCGAAGCACGGCAATCCGCTCAACTGTGGACGCGTTGTTCGAGGCGGTTGTCCTCCTGCAGGGGGACCGGGATTACGCGATCGAACTGATCATGCGCAACGGGGCGGTGTCGAAGCAGACAGCTGCACTCGAATACGAAAACACCATCCTCAAGCTCCCCCGTGAAAATAAATTAGATCCCGCTCTGGTCGATCAGTACATCGACTTCGCTCGCCCGACTGAGCCAGATTTGCCGCACGCCGACGTTTTGGTTGCCAAACCAGCGAAGCCGTGACGGCAGCTGGGCACCGCTGTCGCCCATCATTTCTCCGGAAGCCTCATGGGCGACCGACACCATGAGCAAGGAGTAACTGACATGACGAAGGCCGCCGCAATGAGCGCACGGACGATGGGGGCCGTAGCCGACGCGGCGCCGGCCGCCCTGGCTAAGGAACGCCGTGGTGAAATCGTTGTATCGGGTGTTTCGCATCGATACGGCGGTATGCTTGCCCTCGATTCGATCGACCTCAAAATCGAGAGCGGCAAATTCGTTGTGCTTGTCGGACCATCAGGGTGCGGCAAGTCCTCTCTGCTCATGATGTTGGGAGGGCTCGGGCGCCCGACCCAGGGCAACATATCCTGTGCCGGGCGGCCGTTGGTGACGCCCGACCCGCAGCGCGTTGGGATTGTGTTTCAAGAAGCCAGTCTCTTTCCTTGGCTGACCGCACAGCAGAACGTTGAGTTCCCTTTGAAATTGCGCGGCGTGCGGAAGGAGGAGCGGTCGGACCGGGCGAGGGCCGAGCTCGACCGGGTCGGGCTCGGCGGCTTTCGCGACAAATATCCGCATGAATTGTCTGGAGGTATGAAGCAGCGCGCCTCGATCGCTCGAGGACTCGTTCAAGATCCGCCAATCCTGCTCATGGATGAGCCTTTCGCTGCGCTCGACGAGCAGACTCGCTTGACGATGAGCGACGAGCTCCTGCGCATTTGGGATCGTACTCGGAAGACACTCGTCTTCGTTACCCATAGCCTCACAGAGGCCGTCTATCTTGCCGACGAGGTTGTCGTCATGAGCGGCCGCCCTGGAAAAGTCATCGACCGCATCGACGTCGATCTGCCGCGCCCGCGGACCCTATCGATGATCTCGACCCCCGCGTTCGCCGCCTACAGGGACCGCATCTGGGGCCAGATCCGTAATCCGGAGGAGCGCTCATGAGGCCGTCCCCTTCCATCATGCGCTTGGGCATCGTCGCGACGATATTGCTCCTATGGCAAGTGGTTCCGGTTGTTTTCGGGATCCCGGAAATTCTCCTCCCCAGCCTGACGCGGACTCTCTCCGCTGGCTTCGAATCGCGCGGGCTGTTCCTCGAGCATTTCCTCATCACAGCTTGGGAATCGGCGCTCGCGGTCGTGATCTCGTGTAGCCTCGGCCTGGTGCTTGGTGCCCTCGTTGGCGCGTCTCGCACGGTTTCGAGGACGATCGTCCCCCTTGCCTCGATGCTTTACGCGATCCCACTGGTGGTACTCTACCCACTGTTCACAGTCTGGCTTGGAATCGGTTCGGCGTCCAAGCTCGCTTTCGGCTCCTTCTACGGCTTCGTGCCAACTTTCCTAGCGAGCGCAGCCGGCGTCTCAACTATACCCAGCAATCTTCGATTGGTGGGTCGCAGCCTAGGGGCAACCTCGCTGCAGGAACTGGTCGGGATTGTCCTGCCTGCCGCCATCCCTTCGATCGTGTCCGGAGTCCGTCTCGGGGGCGCCCTCGCGATCGTGGGCGTCATCGCTGCCGAAATGCTGACGTCTTCTGAAGGGCTCGGTTACCTGATCTCGCAGTTCCGGACGATGCTCGATGCGCCAGCGGTATTCTTCTCCGTTCTGTGCGTGATCGCGCTGGTGGTCTTGTTCGAGATCTTGATGCGCACCCTTGACGCGGGTTGCCGCCGGCGTTGGGCGCCCTGGAAATCGCTCGAGCTTGCTGTGAGTGGCGAGCAGCCTGCCGCAGCCGCAGCAGGCTGATTGGTCAGCGAAGTCCGCTAAGCGGCGGACAACGCCGCCGTCCAGAGACACAATTGAGGCTTGAACGAAAATGCGTGTCGGCGACGTGATCGCGCAGTTGGCCATCGTGGGCGCGCTAGTTGTGCTCTGGTGGGGCTTGACGGCGGGAGGCTTTGTAAGCCCGTTCGTCCTTCCACCTCCGGGACGGGTAGCGGCGGCATTCGCTGAGCTGGTTCAGCGGCCGGACACTTGGTCTAATCTTGGCTGGACAGTATCTGCGGTGCTGGCTTCAGCCGCTATAGCAGTGCCCTTGGGTGCAGTAATTGGCTTCGCCACTGCAGCTAGCGATTACTGGAAGGACGTCCTGCGCCCGATTCTCTACTTCCCGCTCAGCATACCAAAATCTGTCTTCCTCCCGCTATTCATATTGACGCTCGGTATTGGGCCGGTGCAGTCTATCGCGTTCGGGACGTTTTCGATCGTCTTCCTGATGGTCGTCACTTCAATAGCCGCCGTCGAGTCCGTTCCTGAAGAGTATTTGCGCGTCGCCCGCTCTTACGACGCGAGTCTCGTCCAGACAGTCCGCCACGTCTATCTTCCAAGCATGGTGCCGGTGCTCCTGGAGGGGCTCCGGCTCTCGATGATCTTCGGCTTCACGGGCATTCTCGTCGCGGAGATGTATGCATCGAGGGGCGGATTCGGCCGATCGCTATCCTCGTGGGGTGAAAACTTTCAGGTCGACCAGCTCCTCGCCGGCGTCATCCTCGTTTCTCTCGTGGCGATAGGCTTCAACGAGGCGGTGCGCGCGGCTGAGCGCCGTGCCGAGCGGTGGCGCACCTGAGCGAGACACCACTTTCCGGGCCCTAACAAATGGGCACCCGGGCAAACGGCGTCCCCGGGACGCCATCCCCTGGAACGAAGGAGCACAATCCATGCAGGACATGGTCCCCCCGGATCTAGCCGACCGCGGCTTTGGGCAAAGCGTCGGTTTCGGCCGCAGCCCAGCACTGCTCGTCATCGACGTGATCGAAGCCTTCACGAACCCAAACTCGCCCCTCGGGGCGTCTGCCGATGCCGAAGTCGCCGAGACCAACCGCTTGATTGACGCGGCCCGCTCGGCGTCGATCCCAGTGATGTTCTTCACTATCCGTTACGACGATGAGAATTTCAGTGACGCCGGCGTGTGGATACGGAAGGTTTCGGCGCTCCGGACGCTGCTGTCGTCGACTGGAGGCAGCGAAGTCGACGGTCGGTTACGCCGCGAAGGGACAGACGATCTAATTGTCAAAAAGTACGCCAGTTGCTTTTTCGGAACCGACCTACTGTCACGGCTAGTTTCTCGCGGCGTTGACACCCTGATCCTTACCGGATGTACGACGAGCGGCTGCGTCCGAGCGACTGCCGTTGATGCCTGCCAGCTCGGCCTACACGTCATCGTCGCCCGGGAAGCCGTCTTCGACCGCCTGCCTGCCTCACACCACCAGAGCCTGGTCGACATCCAGCTGAAGTACGGCGACGTGATGTCTGTCGATGAAGTCGTGGCGGCCGTTGCACCAGCCGAGCGGGCCGCGCGCCTGGCCTAAGCTGCTGCAACGGAAGCACGATGCGGTCGCCCCAAGACTCATCTTGGCTGCCGCCCACTCTCGATTAATGGGACGAGCACATATGAAAAGCGCGATCGTCGTCGGAGGCTCCATGGGGGGCCTCCTCGCCGGCAACATCCTCCTTAGAGCCGGGTGGGACGTCCGCGTATACGAGCGGACAGGAGGCGACCTCCAGGGCCGTGGCGCCGGTATCGCGACCCAGCGAGCGCTTATGGCCGCGCTCGGGCGCGCCGGCGTGACGGTGCCGCCTGGGATCGGCATCTCGTTCGAACGGCGCGTGATGTACGACCAGGCCGGGGAGATTGTCGGCACACACGCCTACGGGCAGCACACCACGTCTTGGGGCGTTATTTACGGGCTGTTGCGCGCGGCCTTCCCGGACGAACGCTTCCACGGAGGTCGGAACGTCGTTTCTGTCGGGCAGACGGCGGACGCCGCAACCGTCACGTTTGATGATGGGAGCTCTGAAACTGCCGATCTCTTGATTGGTACCGATGGTATCCGTTCAACAGTTCGGGCTTGCCTGTTCCCGAATGTGCAGCCGGCCTACGCGGGATATGTTGCTTGGCGGGGGATGCTCGACGAGGCCGACGTTCCAGTCGACTTCAAGGAGACCGCCTTCTCGTCCTTCAACTTCGGGTTCTGCCCTGGAGAGGAAGCCGTCGGCTACCCGGTCGCTGGCGCCGACGGGTCGACAGAGACGGGGCGGCGGCGGTTCAACGTCATGTGGTATAGGCCCGCTGAGGCCGACACTGAGCTGCGCAACTTGTTGACCAGCAGCGATGGAACCCACTATGCGAATGGAATTCCGCCCCACCTCGTCCGCCCGGAACTTGTCGAGCAGGTGAAGGCGGACGCCGCGCGGCTTCTTCCCCCGGTCTTCGCCGAGACCATGCGGCGCATGGATGGCCTCTTCCTACAGCCGATCTACGATCTGAAGAGTCAGTGCATCGCCCAAGGTCGCATCGTTCTCGCGGGTGACGCAGCCTTTGTCGCTAGGCCGCACTGTGGAGCCGGGGTGAGTAAAGCAGCGGCCGACGCTGCCGGACTGGCCGACGCCCTGGCAGGAACCGACAATGTGGCGGAGGCGACCGCTCGCTACAACGCTGAACGCGGCGCTGCAGGCCAAGACGCCGTCGAGTGGGCGGCTCACCTCGGCTCCTACTTCCAGATGGATGCCGACGGGCGGCGACGGTCCAACTATACGCCGGACGCTCCGCCGGTCAGTCCTGACTTCATCATGCGCAACACCGGCATCGAGCTGTCCGAGGCAGCCGCGGCTCGCGCAGGGTAGGTGGAGCCGCCTTATGGCGTGCGCGAGCCGCGCGCCCTTCGCACCAGCACCCCGCGGCCGGATGTCACCAGCCGAACTCCCCCAATTGGGAAAGACCATGAGCACGGAATTCATCTGCGTCACATGCGGCACTCAATTCGCACCGTCTGAAAAGGCGCCCGACGACTGCCCGATCTGTCTCGATGAGCGGCAGTACGTCCCAGCCGCGGGCCAGGGGTGGACGACATTCGCTCGCCTGAATCGGACACACTCCAACACCTTTCGACACGACGGCGCCGTTCTCGGCATTGGCGTAGCCCCGCACTTCGCGATCGGCCAACGCGCGCTCCTCTTGCGCACTCCCGCCGGGAACGTCCTCTGGGATTGCGTCAGCTTGCTGTCCGATGCAGCGGTTGAGATCATCGAGGCGCTTGGCGGGATCGACCACATCGCGATTTCGCACCCGCACTATTACACGACTATGGTGGAATGGAGCCGGCGGTTCGGAGATGCCCCGATCCATCTGAACGCAGCTGACCGCGAGTGGGTCATGCGGCCGGACCCGGCCGTCCGTTTCTGGTCAGGTGACGCCCTCGAGATCCTTGACGGGGTCACGCTCGTGCGCACCGGCGGCCATTTCGAAGGCGGAACAGTGCTCCACTGGGCTGGGGCACACGAGGGCAAGGGGGCACTCTTTACCGGAGATTTGATCCAGGTGACGGCGGATGCCCGCCACTTTGCTTTCATGCGGAGCTACCCGAACTTCCTTCCCCTAGGCGCGAAGGCCGTCGAGCGCGTAGCAAATCGGGTCACCCCCTTTCGGTTCGACGCCGTTTACGGAGCCTTCTGGGACAAGGTCGTCCCGTCCGATGCGGCGGACGTGCTGAAACGCTCCGTCGCCCGCCACTTGGAATGGCTCGACCGCGACGTCGCCTGAGGGCCTCACCATGCGCCACAACGATCCAACCGTAATCGCGGAGGTCCTCGCGGCAGTGTCGGCCTACGACGCGGCCCTTGTGGCGAACGACCTTCCTGCGATCGACGCGATGTTCCTCGATGATCCTGGGACTGTCCGCTACGGCGAAGCTGAGAACCTCTACGGGGCGCGGGCCATAGCCGCGTTCCGCGCTGCCCGTCCCTCTGGCCCGAAGCCGCGGGCTATCTTGCGGACCGAGGTATCGACATTTGACGCGGATTTTGCCGTCGCCAACGTCGAGTTCCAACTCCCCAACGACGCGCGCATCGGCCGTCAGAGCCAGACCTGGGTGCGGGTGTCAGGAGTATGGAAAATCGTTGCAGCGCACGTGTCTTATATGCGCGCCGCGTAATCGTGCGGTCCGAGGATTGAGCAGAGCGGCGTTCCGCGCCGGTCTGCCGAATGACCAAGGTCTGGAAGGAGCTTCACACGCCATGGCCGACCGACCACGTACCTTGTTCGAGAAGGTCTGGGATGCGCACGTCGTCGAGGTCCTACCGGACGGCATGACCCTGCTGTACATCGACCGCCATCTCGTCAACGAGGTAACAAGCCCGCAGGCGTTCGCGGGCCTGCGCGCTGCAGGTCGCCGCGTACGCCGGCCCGCAGCCACCATCTCGGTTGCCGACCACAACGTGCCGACGGATGCAAGCCGCCTCGACCGTATCGCGGATCCGGACAGCGCCTTGCAGGTCTCCACGCTCGACGAAAATGCCAGAGGGTTCGGGCTAGTCCACCTCCCGCTGAATGATCGGCGACAGGGCATAGTCCACGTCATAGGGCCGGAACTCGGCTTCTCTCTCCCCGGTATGACGATCGTGTGCGGCGACAGCCATACCTCCACCCATGGCGCGCTCGGTGCCCTCGCCTTTGGTATCGGCACTTCCGAGGTCGAGCACGTCCTGGCGACTCAAACTCTCCTCCAGAAGCCTGCCAGGAACATGCGCGTGACCGTGTCCGGCAGCCTCGGTCCGGGCTGCACAGCCAAGGACATCGCGCTCGCCATCATCCGAAAGGTTGGGACGGCGGGTGGAACCGGCCACGTGATCGAGTACGCGGGCCAAGCCATCGAGGCCCTGGACATGGCCGGCCGGATGACGGTGTGCAACATGTCGATTGAGGCGGGCGCCAGGGCCGGCTTAGTCGCCCCGGACGATAAGACGTTCGACTATGTCCGAGGTCGTCCGATGGCGCCCTCCGGCGACGTCTTGGAACAGGCGATCCAATGGTGGCGAACCCTCCGGACTGACCCGGATGCCCGGTTCGACAAGGAGGTCGTGCTGGATGGCGGCTCAATCGAACCTATGGTTACATGGGGGACGTCTCCCGAGGATGCCGAGCCCGTCACGGGCATAATCCCGGATCCGGAAGACGTCACCGACGTGGCGCGGCGAGAGCAGATGCGCCGTATGGTTCGATATATGGGCCTGACACCAGGTCAGCGCCTCACAGACCTCCGGATCGACGCGGTCTTCATCGGCTCCTGCACGAACGGACGTATCGAGGACATCCGTGCCGCTGCCATCGTTGCGCGTGGCCGTAAGGTCGCGAAAGGGATTCGCGCCCTGGTCGTCCCTGGGTCGAGCTCGGTCAAGGCGCAGGCTGAACGCGAGGGTCTCGACGTCCTCCTAAAGGAGGCCGGCTTCGAGTGGCGCGAGGCCGGTTGCTCCATGTGCCTCGGCATGAATCCAGACCGCCTGGAACCAGGCGAGCGTTGCGCGTCCACTTCTAACAGAAACTTCGAAGGTCGCCAGGGTAAGGGCGGCCGGACACACTTGATGTCACCTGCAATGGCAGCTGCAGCGGCCGTCTTTGGCCACATCGCCGACGTGCGAGACTTGGCCCTATGACGCCTTTCACAGCCTTCGCGGGCATTGCCGCGCCATTCCCGATGGCTAACGTCGATACCGACACGATTGTGCCGGCTCGCTTCATGAAGACCGTGGAACGTTCCGGACTTGGCAGGGCGGCGTTCGCCGACCTTCGATTTGAGTCAGATGGGTCGGAGCGGCCAGACTTCGTGCTGAACCAACCACAGTTCCGCGACGCCGAGATCGTGATCGCTTACGAGAACTTCGGATGTGGGTCTTCGCGCGAGCATGCCCCTTGGGCCCTCCGGGATTATGGGATCCGCTGCATCATCGCTCCCAGCTTTGCAGATATCTTTCACAATAACAGCTTCAAGAACGGCCTCCTGCTAATTTCACTAGAACGTGAGATCTGCGATCGTCTGATGAACGACGCCCGAATGGGCGGGAACGCACGCTTCGGAATCGATCTGGCTGGACAGCTCATAGTCCCACCCAATGGTGAGGGCATCAAGTTCGAAATTGATCCAACACGCAAGCACAAGCTTTTGAATGGCATCGACGATATAGGCGAAACCCTCATTCGAGAGCAGCAGATCAGCGCCTTCGAAGACCGTCACGGAGTGGAGCGCGCGTGGCTTTTTGGACCTGTAGTGGATGAGAGTCGCTAAAATGAGCTGTTCTAGGTTCTGACAACCATCACTTGTTGATATTTGGTCGACAGCGATCTTGGGTGGCCATCATCAGCAAATATATTTTCGATTTTGCATGCTGGCATTTGCATTCGTTATGCTTGCAATTCTGCATCTGTAGTAAACTCGACTGCAATGGACTCGGAAAATGCCGTATGTGAATGAATGCTTTTAGGATCTGCCCATTGCGACACTAACGCTCACGCACTTCCGAAGTTGATCCATTATCCAAACAGTTCGCGCGCGCAGCGGCCATTCGGACCGATGGATAAGCCACAGCGTGTCCACTACTGGTGTATCCAAGTCGACGACGCGGATTGCTTCCTGGTAACGGAAGGCTTGGCGCGCGTAGCGGGGCAGCACCGTCGACCCTAGTCCGCGGGCAACTGGCTCCAAAATCAATCCAACTTGATTGCTGAAGCCGTGCACGGGCAATTTTTGTCCGCTGCAAAGGCCGGGGAAATTCTGACTTAGAAGACGCGTCGCCATAGCGAGCCCATCTGGATGGTCGATGAAGCCAATCCGCTCTAGATCAGTCCAGCGCTGCACCTCCTCGCTTGCTGGCACAATAAGTTCGAGCGCCTCCTCGGCGAAGGGGCTTGCCACGATCCGTGGATCGTCCGGCTTCAGGGTGATTAGCCCGACCTCGAACCGGTTCTGAAGCACGGCGTCGAGCACCTCGTTGTCGGGAGCGAAACGGTGCCGGATGGTTATTCCCGGGCGTGCCTGCTGCAGGTCAAGGAGCTTGGGATAGAGGAATAGCCCGATGCTCCCAGGCGTGATCAGGCTGACTTCGCCTGTAGCGGCATCCGCGTCGGAAAGGCGAGAACGCATGCGCTGATCTGCCAGTTCGACCTCGCGACAGTAGTCCAGCAGCGCCGATCCAGAGGGAGTGAGCTCCAGTGCGCGTGGGCGACGGATTAGAAGAGGGCCAAGCTCATCTTCAAGATGCCGGACATGCTGGCTCACCGCGGCCTGGGTTAGGCCCATTCGCTCAGCCGCTTTCGTAAAGCTGCCGGCGTCAATCAGCACCGCGAAGGTGCGTACCCACTGTGCGTTCAACATAAGCAAATGTGATCGATTCCATAACGTTCGCTGCCTTTAACTTATAGCGAGGCATGGCTACGATGCTATCCCCTCTCCCATGAAGGTCGAAGGCATGGCCGCCTATCCCCGCAGCTTCTCCCACATCGGCCTCTCGGTTTCTGACCTTGATGCGGCGGTGCGGTTCTACACGGAGGTCATGGGCTGGTACCTAATCATGCCACCCACCACGGTCAGCGAGGACACAAGCGCCATCGGCCTAATGTGCACGGACGTATTCGGGGCAGGCTGGGGCTCTTTCCGTATCGCCCACCTCTCGACGGGGGACCGAGTCGGCGTTGAGATCTTCGAGTTCCGCGGAGCGGAGCGGCGGGAGGACAATTTCGAGTACCGGAAGTCCGGCGTGTTCCACTTCTGCGTCCAGGACCCCGACGTCGAAGGGCTCGTCGCCAAAATCGTCGCGGCTGGCGGCAAGCAGCGCATGCCTGTGCGAGAATATTACCCCGGCGAGAAGCCCTATCGGATGGTCTACGTGGAAGACCCGTTCGGCAACATCTTCGAGATCTACAGCCACAGCTACGAGCTGACCTACTCCGCCGGTGCCTACGGCAGCCCTGCGGCCGCTTGAGGCCAGATTTCGTTGAAAAACTCGGGATCTGATCGAAGCAGTGCCGTAGAGGACGGCGGCCGGAGAAGGACGTGCCATTGAATTGCTCAGAACCCACTACCGGGATGGAATTACACCGTTATCGAGAGAAAAATCTTTTCCCGGGCACCGCCTTCGATGCCGCTCAAAGCGCGGTCTCCGACTTTTTCAACGAAATCGGCCACCAAGCAGCCAGTCGCTCTGAGCGGGCCATCTGCCGGCTCGCGCCCTCATTTTCCGATCGCAAGAGAGGCAGATGTCCGCCCTGTTCACGCCCTACACCCTAAAGGACGTCGCGCTGCGCAACCGTATCGCAGTCCCGCCGATGTGCCAGTACAGTGCCAACGACGGCTTCATCAACGACTGGCACCTCGCCCACTACAGCGGCATTGCCCGGGGAGGCGCCGGGCTCGTCATCGTCGAGGCCACGGCCATCTCACCGGAGGGGCGGATCACCCCTGGCTGCACGGGGCTTTGGCAGGACGAGCAGGTCGAGGGCTTGGCGCGCGTCGCCGCTGCCATCAAGGCTGCCGGATCAGTGCCGGGGATCCAGATTGCCCACGCCGGCCGCAAGGCCAGCGCGAACCGGCCGTGGGAAGGCGACAATCACATTTCCGATGGAGACCCGCGCGGATGGAACACCCTGTCGCCCTCGGCCCTCGCGTTTGGCGCCAACCTGCCGAAGGTGCCAGGTACGATGACCCTGCAGGACATCGGCCGGATCAAGGCCGACTTCGTCGCCGCCGCGGTTCGCGCCTGTGACGCCGGCTACGAGTGGCTGGAGTTGCACTTCGCCCACGGCTATCTCGCGCAGAGCTTCTTCTCGGTCCGCGCCAACGAGCGCACCGATGTGTATGGTGGCGACGCCGCAGGCCGCGGCCGCTTCCTGCGCGAAACCCTGGCCGCCGTTCGCGCCGCCTGGCCTGAGCGCCTGCCGCTCACCGTCCGCTTTGGTGTGGTCGAGTTTGACGGCCGGGACGAGGAGACCCTAGGCGAAGCCATCGCGCTCACGCGGCAGTTCCGGGCCGAGGGCCTCGACATGATGAGCGTCAGCATAGGCTTCTCGACTCCCGACGCCCGCATCCCGTGGGGGCCGGCTTTCCTGGCGCCGATCGCTCAGCGGGTCCGTCGCGAGGCGGCCCTGCCGGTCTCCTCGGCTTGGGGCATCGACGCGCCCACGGTCGCGAACCGTACTGTCGAGCAGGAGCAGGTCGACCTCGTGATGGTCGGTCGCGCTCACCTCGCTAACCCGCACTATCCCTATGCCGCCGCGATCGAGCTCGGCGAAGAGCGGCCGGCATGGGTGCTGCCGCCACCCTACGCCCACTGGCTCGAACGCTACGCCGGCCGGCAGGAGGCCGCGACGCACCGGCGGGCTTCGGCTCTCGGGTGATCCCGACCTCGGACCCTTACGGAGGAGATCCATGCCGCACGAGATCGTCCGCGTTCGCCATGAGCTGCACCGTCGCAGTCTGACGGTGCAGCGAGTCGAGCGGGTCACGCCTGGGATGCTGCGCATTCACCTCGGAGGCCCTGAACTAGCCGGCTTCAAAAGCCTGTCGCCCGACGACCACGTGAAGCTGTTCGTGCCGGGCAGCGGCGGCGAGCGACGGGACTACACCCCACGCCGCTTCGATTCCGAGGCTGGCGAGCTCTCGCTCGACTTCGCCCTCCATGAGGCCGGCCCCGCAACCCGTTGGGCGCTGGGGACGAAGCCGGGAGACATCATCGAGATCGGCGGTCCACGCGGCTCAATGATCGTGCCCTTCGACTTCGACTGGTGGCTTCTCGTCGGCGATGAGACCGCCCTGCCGGCCATCGGCCGCCGGCTTGAGGAACTGCCGCAGGGCGTGCCGGTCACCACTGTCGTGGCGATCGCCGGCCAGGCGGAGGAGCAGCGCTTCGACACCGCCGCTGCGCATCGCGCGATCTGGGTGCATCGCCCGCTTGGAGAGGCCGACGATCCGGCGCGCGTTCTGGACGCCCTCGCCAAGATCATACTGCCACCGGGCGACGGCTTTGTCTGGGCCGCCGCTGAGGCCGGCGTCGCTCGCGCCATTCGCGTGCAAGTCGAAGCCCTCGGCCACCCCAGCGCATGGCTGAAGGCGAGCGGCTACTGGAAAAAGGGCGTCGCCGACGTCCACGAGAAGATCGAAGGCTGAGCAAGGCCATGTTCCTCCAGAAGCGCACGCGCGCTCTCGTCCTAGCACTTCTAACCCTGACGCTGACCGGCCCTGCCGACGCGCAGACCATTCCGCGCGACGAACTGCTGTTCCTGACGTCCGAGTGGAAGGGCGAGCGCTTCCCAGACGGGCGCCCCCGCGTCTCCGACGACCTGATCCGGCGCGCTGCCAGGATCGGCATTGAGGAGGCCTGGACGGTCCTGCAGAACGAAGGCTACCGCAACCAATTCGAGGGCAACTGGAAGCAGGTGGACGACGCCATTCCGGTCACAGGCCGCGCCGTGACGGCAGCCTTCCTGCCCTCGCGTCCGGACGTGGAGCGGCAGGTGAAGGCGCGCGGCGCCGCCCAAGGCAGGACGGGCGATACCAACGCCTGGCCGATCGCAGATCTCCAGCGCGGCGACGTGCTGGTCGTCGACGGCTTCGGTAAGATCAAGGACGGCACAATCATTGGCGACAACCTCGGCAACGCCATCTTCACCCATACCGGCACCGGCGTCGTGATCGATGGCGCCGTACGCGACCTCGGCGGCCTGAGGGCGATTAAGGGCTTCAACGCCCTAGTGCGCGATTTTCATCCATCGTTCCTGATGGATATGACGTTGATGGGCCACAATACGCCCATCCGGATCGGCGGTGCCGTCGTGCTGCCGGGCGACCTCGTGATCTCAGAGAAGACCGGCGTCCTGTTCATCCCCGCCCATCTCGCCGAAAAGGTGGTCGAGACCGCTGAATTCATCGGCCTCAAGGACCGCTTCGGTCAGGAGTCGCTGAAGTCAGGCCGCTTCGGCCCCGGCGACATCGATGCCCAGTGGTCGGAGCCGGTGCGGCAGGCGTTCATGGCTTGGCTCGACGGTCAGCCGGAACGCGGGACGCTGACCCGGGCGAAGTTGAACGGCCTTCTTCAGAAGAGAACTTGGTAGGCCAGCACGCTGGACGACAACCTAGCTACCATAGAGATGAACAATAGCCGCCTCGGCGCATTGAGGCGATAGATCACACGTTCGCGCTGCGTTTCAGGCGAAATCATACTTCAAATTGGAGAAAATCATGCACGAAATTGAATGGCCCGCGAACTACGTTCCAGGATTCACAGATAATTTTGCTTCTAATGAAGTGATTGCGTCCGGGCTAAGCGCAGCCCTTGTGTGGCCGTTTCTAAGCGAGGCTTCGTTATGGCCGACTTACTATGCAAACTCAGCGAACGTTCGATTCCATGACGGCAAGGGGCCTGCATTGGCACTTGGGGTGTGCTTCTATTTCGAAACGTTTGGCTTCCCTGTTGAGGCCCAGGTCGTGGAGTACCAGTCCCCAGCGGGCAACCAGCCGGGACGGCTCGCTTGGCATGGCTGGGCGGGCGAGGGCGGAACACGGTTGGATGTCCACCATGCCTGGCTCGTCGAAAATCTGCCCGGGGGGCGAGTTCGAGTCCTTACACAGGAAACTCAGAAAGGGCAGCCAGCGCGCGATCTCGCGAGGACAAAGCCGAACCCAATGATCAACGGACATCAGGATTGGCTCGACGGACTGATAGCCGCGGCTAAGCAGAGGTCGGAGCGCTGACTCGCCGTCCCTATTAATACACAGGCAGCCGCTGGGACAGGGCCGACGCTTTCACCTCAGCTGAGTACTCACAGTGCATTTGGGCAGCGGCCTCAATCCATAATAAAACGACGCGGCGCTGCTGGTTTCGACGATCAAACGATACTCGAACAGTATTTGGGGCTTGGCAAAAATCTCGTTTCAGCGAGCCAATTTGCCAAGCTCTGCCTGCAGGGTGTTGATACCCCAGTGTTCGACATAGCGACCACCGATCACGCGAACAATATCAATGACATCGATTGATATAGGACGTCCAGTCGCCTCAATGCCAAAGAACGAACCGCTGTGTATTCCGCTAATTGTTTTCCGCGTAGTAACTTTGTCTCCCTCGGCGACCTGATCATGGATCACGACCTCAAGAGCTGACATCGCCGGACGGAGGATTTCCTCGAAGGTAGCCCAAAGGCCTTCTGGTCCGTCCGGTGCACCTGGTGCGGCGGAACGGTTGACGAAGCTCGGGTCTACGAGCATGTCGAAAGCTGCCCGATTGCCTCGGACAATCACCTCATCGTTAAAGCGGCGGACCACTGCCTTGTTGTCGTCCAGCGGCATGGTGCTCTCCTATTTACGGGCAGACTGAACCTCAACCAAGCGTATAAACCAGAGTCTATCGCCGAATGCTATAGTATAGCGCTGATCTATGCGTGTTCAATCCGCGCCAGACGTAGCGTTCTAGGGCTTTCAACAGCAAAACTGGGCGCTGTCTATAGCCGTGATGGGCGAAGCCAAGTCGACGGCAACCCGTTCCGGCATACAGGATTCGCCCGTCTTTGAGCAACCCAGGCTATTGCAGCTGATCAAGCTCTACTCTGAAGCGCCGCCAACTTTCTTGCTGCGCCCCTTCTGGCTAGCAGCCGCTCACCATATCGTGCAACCATGACAACTGACTTCCAACTTCCCGCTTGCATAACTTCGCTGAGCTCAAGACCAGCCGAAAGCATATCTTGAGCTGCGCCGACCCGAGTCGAGTGCGCAGATGGAGGTCGGCTAAGTCGCAAGTCGGCCAGTTCGGCTAGCTTGCGGAATATCCGTCGCACCTCCTGAGCCTCGAGAGGCGTACGGCTTGGGCGGCCGCCTTTGTCGACTGCGCGAAACAACGGTCCGCCGGCGAGCATCCCAAAGTTTAAATAAGCTTCGACGCGCGCCATCGTATCCGGAGCCAAGTATTTGATGGTGCCTGCCGCTTCTTGGTCGCCTTTAGAGCGTCGTACCAGGATCGTGCCGCCACCATCGTCGGCACGTTGCAGATCCTCAATGAGAAGGCCAACGAGTTCGGAGCGTCGTAGCAGTGTGTCGTAGGCCACAGAGATCAGAGCCGCGTCGCGAAGCCCGAGGAGATCGGAGCTGTCTGGCGCTTCAGCTACGACCATGCGCTCTATCGCGCTCCGATTGAGAGGCTCCGCCTGCTTTTGCCGAACGCCTCTCATTCGGTTCATTCGCCTCAGAGCAAGGCGCACGACCTCCGCTTCGCAGGGGTTCGGCAGCTCGGCGGCACGATGAAGAGCAGCGATCGACGAACGATAGCGCCGCACCGTAGCCGGCGCTTTGAGCTGGCTCATCGCGTCGATGAAAGCCACAACTGTCTCAGATGAAGCTGGGATATTTTGACGGTGGTTGGCTCGACACCAGTCCGCGAACACCCTTGTGTCAGCATGGAGCGCGCGAACGGTATTATCGGCGAACGCGCCTCGCGCCGCGCGCGCGTACCCGTCAAGTCGCTCGGCGAGCATGTCGAGCGGGACCGGCGGCGGCGCTTGACCGCTTGCGACGGACGCGGATGTCAACCTCGTTCTGATGCCCATGCCGCCTTCTAGCCCTTACGGGCGCTGTTATCAACGATAAGTGTAATTATCGGTGGTAACGGCGCGGCGTTTCGCGGGCAGCGCTATATCTGCTAGATGGCGAACGCGCGCCGTTCCAGCTCCGACACGCGGCTGGTGCCGACGACGTCCTCATCGGCGCGCACGGCTTTTTGGCCGCCCTCCAGCATGTGAGGCTTCCACGAGAACAGCGGGCTTGGCGCGGTGCCGTAGCGGCGGGCAACGGATGATACGGACGAGCCGGGCTGCTGGCTCCTCGACAAGGCGGATCTTCTCGGTGGTGGACCAGCGCCGGCGACGCTGAACGCCGGTCAGGATGTCGCCGCGCATTGGCGGCGCGGTCGGATCGGATGAGAGAGCTTTACCCATGGGCCAACGCCGATGCCTTTGTGAGATATGCCGCCTGTCCAGTCAAAACGCGGTGCGGTTCAAGAGGGGCTGACACCGTATAAGCGTATGCTTCAAGCCCGGACGAAGTAGTCCGTGCGCCTCAGCTTGATCGGTTGAGCCACATCTCAGGGGCATGCATTTAGACAGACCTAGATGATCAGGATGGATTCTCAATAGCGGTGACGATATAAGAGCAATTTTTCATAAGTACCTATATATACAGAACTGCTGGATGCCATGAAGAAAGCAAGGAAGGCGCTGTTATGCGGGTATATTGCACGTATTGAAAATATTATAGACAACAATCACCCAAGCAACTGCCGATAATGCCGCAATTTTCAATAATGAATAAGCTTGAATACGCAGAAATTTTGCAGGTCTAAGTCGACCCTTGAGCGACGAATATTGCGGTGCGATATGTGGCGCGGCGCTATCAATGGGGCTGGCTCATCCCAGTCAAGAGGCGTAAGATTTCAAGGACGATGCGCAGAAAATCGTTGTGTTTAATCGTTATAATTGAAAATGTCCCCGCCCTTCGCAGGGCTTACCGGCGCCTTAGATCTATACTAATGTCCGACGTGAACCATAATATTCTGCTACCGAAGCGGTTTGCAAAACTTCTTGATGGCGGAATAATCGTATCTACTGGTGAAAATGAATTCGATGCAGAGAAGCGTGTTCTGACACCCTTCAAACAGGGGCTGACTGCTGCGGTTACCCTCGAGGGACGCATGTCCTGCCAGATCGATGACCGCTCCCCCATCCAAATCGAAGCGCCTTCCGTGAGCTTGATCCTGAACGCCTCGGAGCATCGGCGCGAGCAGACATTCGTCCGACAACAAACGTTTAGATACGCCTTGGTTCATCTGTCGAGAGAAGTCGTGGAAACCCACGTGGGGGTTCCGTTCGCGACGCTGCTCGCGAGGGCAGCAACGCCGGGAGCGATTTACGGTCCTGCCTTCATCACAACGGACGCTGACCACGTTGTCCGCTCCTTGGCCTCACAGATCATGGTCTGCCCGATCTACGGTGCTGCACGAAGCTTGTTTTTACTTGGAAAGGCTTTGGAACTCGTCGCCTATGCGCTCGAACGGTGCATGCCGGCCCTCGGCCCTGCAGAGGTCAATGGCGGCCTGTCCGCCGACGTCATCGATCGCGTGACGACCGCTCGCGATATCCTAGTGCGGCGATACGCCGAGCCATTGAGCGTGCCGCAACTGGCTGCGCTAGTCGGATTGAACGCCAAGGCACTGGCCGCCGCTTTCCGGTGCCTGTTCGGGACGGGCATTCCCGAATTTCTGCAGGAGTATCGGCTTCAGGTCGCCTACGACACTCTCGCAAGCGGGAAAGCCGGCGTCGCCGAGACTGCCTACCGCGTCGGCTATACGCCGGCCTATCTATCGACACTGTTCCGCAATCGGTTCGGACTGTCTCCACGCAATCTCCGATGATGGTAGATCGTAATTGTTCCAAATAGGATCGAAAGACATAGGCGTAATCTCGAAAGTCGCAGAAATTGCTCCGCTTAGATCTCCGTCGGTATGACTGGGGCGCCTGGGAGTTCGAAAACCTTCGCTCATCCCAGGATGGCTGTTCGGGATCAAACGACGTGTCGAAGTTCCCCACGTCCTGCCGCGAGGCTCGGTCGCCGCTGTTCCTCGTCGGCGGCGCGCTTGTATCCCTGCAGGTGAGCGCCACGCACGCTGCGCCGGCGTCCCATCCGTTGGTACAATCAGCCGAGATACAACTCGATGCGCTGTCCGTAGAAGGCAGCGGCCTATCCACGACGGGAGCTTCCGTAGGCTACGCGCCCACCGTCACGTCGACGGGTACCAAGACAGCCACGCCGATCGGTCAGACCCCTCAGTTCATCACGGTGGTGCCCCGGGCGCAGATCGAGACGCAGGCATCCGTCACCGTCAACCAAGCCCTTCGCTACGAGCCCGGCCTTGCCGCCGAGACGCGGGGCGGCAACCGGTCTGACAGTGTCTTTGTACGCGGCTTCGGTGGATTCGGCGGCAATGCCAACTACGTGCAGTTCCTCGATAATCTTCGCCTGCCCAAGGGCGTCTCCTACGCGATCCCGTCCGTCGAGCCCTACCTGCTCGAGCGCATCGATGTCATCCACGGACCGGCCTCCGTTCTCTATGGCCAATCGAACCCCGGCGGCCTGATCAACCTCGTGAGCAAGCGGCCGCTCAGCATGCCCTACAACGAGGTCTTCACCCGCCTCGGCAGCTACGGCCATGTCGAGGGCGGCTTCGATCTGAGTGGGCCGGTCGATCCGGAAGGACATCTGCTTTACCGGCTGATCGGTCTCGGCCGCGACACCGATAACGCCGTCAAGGACAGTGCCGACCAGCGTGCGATGATTGCACCGATGCTGACGTGGCGCCCCGACGCCTCCACAACCCTATCCATACAGGGACTGCATCAGCGCGATCCCAACAGTTTCCAGTCTAACTGGATGCCGGCTCTCGGCACGCTTCTGCGCAATCCGAACGGGCAGATTCCCTACACCTTCCAGAGCGGCAACCCGCTCTACAACAGCTTCAACCGCGAGCAGTCCGCCTTCAGCTACCAGTTCGAGCACGTATTTGACGACACGTTCGCCGTCCGTCAGAACTTTCGATACTTTCACCTCGATACCGACTTCAAGGCGTTCTCGGTCCCGGCGAGCGGCAGCGCGTTCGCAGCGGGGTCCCTATGCGGTGGTCGAACAAACTTGTGTCTTGCGCGTACGCCGCAGCACTACATCGAGAGCCTCGATTCCATCGCACTCGACAACGAAGCCGAAGCACATTTCTGGACGGGACCGCTCAAGCATACCGTGCTGACCGGTCTCGGCTACCTGTGGACCGGGCCGACGGCGAGGTACGGCACAGGCACGACGAGTTACGTCAACTACCTGACGTCCGCCTACGGGGCATTCACCGTTCCAGGGCTGACGACGGAGCAGCGTCAAGACAACAGCCAGCTCGGCCTGTACGCCGAGGATCAGATCCAATTCGAGAACTGGCACCTGCAGGCGGGCGTCCGCCATGACTGGGCTCGGAACTGGGCGGAAACCACGACGCTGGCCACTGCCAAATCGACGATCGCTCGGACCGACAGCCAAGCGACCACAGGTCGTGTCGGTCTGCTCTACCAGTTCGAGAACGGCATCGCTCCGTTCGCCGACTACGCAACCTCCTTCGAACCGCAAGCGGGTACGGGCTATGGCGGGACGGCGTTCAAGCCGACCACAGGCGAGCAGTACGAGGCCGGCGTCAAGTACCAACCTCCGGGCGTTGACGCCCTCGTCCAGGTCGCAGCCTTCGACCTGACCCAGTTCAACGTCCTGACCACGGACAACGTCCACACCAGCACCAACACGACCCTGACCGGGTGCAGCAGCACGGTCTGTCAGGTCCAAACCGGCGCGGTCAATTCGAAGGGTGTCGAGTTCAGCGCCAAGGCCTCCCCCCTGCCCGGGCTCGCCCTGATCGCCTCTTATGGCTATGCCGACGTCAAGGTCACCCGCAGCACCGTGGTGACGAGCGGGATCGCGGTGCAGGGCAAGCGACCGATCGGCGTACCCGACCAGACCATCGCGGGCTGGGGCGACTACACGATCCAAACCGGAGCCCTGCGCGGGTTCGGCTTCGGCGGCGGCCTGCGCTACATCGGCTCTTCCTTCGGGGATGCAGTCAACTCCGCCGCCTACAGGGTGCCTGGCTACCTGCTGGCCGATGCACAGTTCCATTACGACTTCGGTGCAGCGAACCCCGCATTGCGGGGGCTGACCGCCGCCGTGAACGCCACGAACCTCTTCGACAAGCACTACGTCTCGGCCTGTGCATCGGCGAACCAGTGCTTTTACGGATCGAGCCGCACGGTGCTGGCTACCATCTCCTACCGCTGGTGATCGCGTGCTGACACGACCCGCAGCCCATTTTCCAGCCCCGGTGCGCGTCCCGAACACCGAAAGCTGGAATATCTGCTCACGTGCCGGGCTCGCCTACCGCATCTTTTTGGCCTGGCCCGAGGGGGAGCCACCATCGGAAGGGTGGGACGTCGTCTATCTCCTCGACGGCAACGCTTGGTTCGGCACCCTCGTCGACAGCCTGCGCATGCAGAACAGGCGGCCGGACGTCACCGGCGTCGGTCCGGCCATCACTGTTGGCATCGGCTATCCGACCGATACCGTCGTCGACGTTGAGCGGCGCCGGTACGACCTGACCCCCTCTCGTGGTGCGCGCGCTTCGAGCGAAGACGATGCCTCCATCGGCGGCGGCGACGCGTTCCTTGCGTTCATCGTGGAAGAACTCGGGCCGATGATCGATGCTCGATTCGGTCTTCACCTACCGCGTCGAGTCGTGTTTGGCCACTCGTTCGGAGGCCTGTTCGTGCTCCATGCGCTTATGACCCGACCGGACGCCTTTGCGGCTTACGCCGCTGCCAGCCCCTCGTTGTGGTTCGACGGTGGTTCGATGCTTCGTACGGCCGAGACTGCACGGATCCCGTCGTCAGCGTCCGTGGTGATCATGGCGGGGGCGTTGGAACAGCCGGACAGCCGCGCGTTGGACGGAGCGGGGGGGCAGGCACCATGCCGGATGCCCGACCGCGCCATGATCGACAATGCTCGGACCATGGCCGAACGCCTGGGCGCGCGTGGCGATGCCGGGCCGATCGTGCGATTCCACGTCTTCCCAGGCGAGAACCACGTTTCAGTCGTACCGGCTGCGATCAGCCGTGCGCTGCCCTTCCTCCTCAATAGGTCGAACACCTCGCGATGAATGCATTGGCGCACCAGCTCGTTCGGGCCGGCCTGCTTCTGGCTGCGCTCACCGGCGCTGCATCGGCGGAACCAGTGAATGCGATCGACAGCCTCGGGCGCAGCGTCGCCTTGGCGGCCCCTGCCCGTCGCATTCTCCTGGCTGCCGGCCGCGACCTGCCCGCCCTGGCTTTGATCGACAAGGATGTGGCCACCCGGATCGTCGGCATTGGGCAGGATCTTAGACGACAGAGCCCCGATGTCTGGAGAGCCTACGAGCGGGCATATCCGCGACTGGCGGAACTGCCGGTGATGGAGACGGGCCCCGGCGGTTTCCCGGCCGAGCGTGCGATCGCGCTTGGCCCCGACCTCGTCATCCTCGGCCGCACCCAAGCCGGATCTCCCGACGCCGATGGTTCCACGCCCCTACTGCGCGCCCTCGGTGCGGCGGGAATCGCCGCCGCCGTGATCGACTTCCATGAGCACCCTTTGCGCGACACGGCGCCGGCCATGCGTGCACTGGGCCGGCTTCTCGGCCGGGAGCGCGAAGCCGACGAGTTCAACGCCTTCGTCGCGGCGCATCTCGCAGCAGTGGCCGTCCGGCTGCGAGGGGCACGGGATGCACCTGTGCTCTTCCTACACACACATGCCGGCGCGATGGCGTGCTGCTTCTCTCCGGGCCAGGGGACCTTCAACGACGACATTCTCGCTGCAGGGGGGCGGAACGCGGCAGCGCCCCTCTTGCCAGGGGCGACAGGCCAGATCAGCCCGGAAGCGTTGCTGAGCCTCGATCCGACGATCTACGTCGCCACCGGCGGAGCGCACCTCGCCGATAAAGGGGGGCTCGTACTCGGCGATGGGGTCGATCGGGCCGCGGCACATACCGCCCTCGAAGCAATTCTACGCGCCCCGGGCCTCGCGCCCCTTTCCGCCGTAAAGGCTGGCCGAGCTTATGGGCTCTGGCACGGGTTCAGTACGTCGCCACTGAATGTCCTCGCCGTCGAGGTCATGGCGAAATGGCTACACCCTGAGCTCATGGAGGACGTCGACCCGGCTAGAACGCTCGCCGAGATCAACGCCCGTTTTCTCGCGGTGCCGATGGATGGTGCATACTGGGTGGCACTGCGATGACCAGGCTCCTCAATGGGGCGAGCGGTTCGCCCCACGAAGGCCGAGACCTTGCTTCGGAGTATGGGCGGACGCTGCGGCAGCGGGCAGCATGGTTGGCCCTCGCCATTCTCGGCGTCGGGCTCGCGTTCCTGCTCGATGTCGCGACCGGTCCATCCTTGCTATCGCCAGACAAGGTGCTGCGCGCGCTCTTCGATCCAGCAGGCGTAACGCCCGCGGAGGCGGCGATCGTTCGGGAGATCCGATTGCCCCCGGCGGTGACGGCGCTCCTCGTCGGGGCCGCGCTGTCGCTTGCCGGTACGGAGATGCAGACGGTGCTCGACAATCCGTTGGCGAGCCCGTTCACTTTGGGTCTCGCCTCCGCCGCGACCTTCGGTGCAGCCCTATGCATTGTACTGGGCACGACCGTGCCATTCCTGCCAACGGCCTGGATCGTGCCCGCCTACGCCTTTGCATTTGCGTTCGGTACGGCCCTGCTTCTGCAGGCCTTGTCGCGGCTGCGGGGTGGACGCGACGGCGTACTGCTGTTCGGCATCGCGCTGTTCTTCACCTTCAATGCGCTGGTCGCTCTGCTGCAATTCGCGGCCACTGAGCAGGCGCTGCAGCAGTTGGTGTTCTGGACAATGGGAAATCTCGCTCGCACCACCTGGTCGCAGATCGTCATCCTGACGGCGATCCTGGCGGTAGCAACCGGTCTATCGCTGCGATCAGCGTCGGACCTGACCGCTCTCCGCTTCGGCGCGGAGCGCGCGCGTACCTTCGGCATCGACGTGGGGCGGCTGCGTCTGGCGGCCATGCTACGGATCAGCCTCCTGACGGCTGCGGGGGTAGCGTTCGTCGGGACGATCGGCTTCGTGGGCTTAGTTGGTCCTCATCTCGCTCGGCTCCTGACCGGAGAAGACCACCGTTTCCTGCTGCCGATGAGTCTGTGCACCGGCGCGCTGCTCCTGTCCTTTGCCTCGACCGCCAGCAAACTCACCATCCCCGGCGTTGTGCTGCCGGTGGGGATCGTCACGGCCTTGATTGGTGTGCCATTCTTCCTGATCCTGATCGCCCGTCAGGGACGTCATGACTGCTGATGGCATGTCGGGACTTGCCGTATCGAGCCTCCGCGTAGGCTATGGCCGGCGTGAGGTGCTGCACAGTCTAACGATCCCGGTGATCAAGCGGGGCCAACTTACAGTCGTGGCTGGGCCGAACGGCGCGGGCAAGTCAACGTTCCTGCGCGCATTGGCCGGGCTCGTGCCGGCTACTGGATCAATCCAGCTCGACGGGCATGAGTTGGTTGGCGCACCGGCCGGGCGACGGGCAGCCAACGTAGCCTTCATGCCTCAGGCGCTGCCTCAGGACTTGGCTTTCACCGTGATCGAGGCCGTCATCCACGCTGCCCGCGCCGGCCGCCGGCCGCTGTCCGGAGACGCGGCACCCGATCGTGCAGCGGCGGTGCTCGATCGCCTCGGTCTTACATCCCTCGGCGGAACCCAGATAGGTCAACTCTCAGGCGGCCAGCGCCAGTTGACGAGCCTGGCACAGGCCTTGGTCCGGCAGCCGCAGCTGCTCCTACTCGACGAACCGCTGAGTGCGCTTGACTTGCGCCACCAGCACGAAGTCCTGACGGTTCTGCGCAGCCTCGCAATGGATGGCCTGATCGTAGTGACCGTGCTGCACGATCTTGGCCTCGCGGCGATCTGGGCAGATCGCATGATCATCATCCACAACGGAGCTGTCTCGGTCGATGGGCCTCCCGACCAAGCGGTGACTTCTGCGATGCTGGCGGAAGTGTATGGCGTCGACGCTACAGTGTGCCGCCGTCATGCAGCCTCGGTCAATATCGTCGTGACTGTCCGTCGTCAGATGATTTGAGACAGGCTGCGGGCCTCAGGAACGGAGGCACTGGTCCACCTGGGTTGAGAAGTTAGGCAGCCTGCGCGTGGTGGCGCAAGCGGCGGTCGGTGAGAGTCTGGCGCT
>Ga0268288_10042_pt1 | contig 147448 bp, 125 predicted proteins | sample BraspS3V5C_FD_191349 | JGI IMG/M metagenome (GOLD analysis project Ga0268288, IMG submission 191349) | Soil microbial communities from Anza Borrego Desert, Southern California, United States - Bradyrhizobium sp. S3-V5C | ecosystem: Environmental > Terrestrial > Soil > Desert | place: USA...
ACGAGCAACGCGGGCAAACCAGATGGCCAGCACCGGGCAGTTCCCGTGGCCATCACTGGGCAGTCCTCATGGCCGTCAGCGGGTCATTCCCTGGCCACCTATGGGCAGCTTTTCATGGCCGCTTACATCGCGGGCAGCCAGCTCCTGCGCCGCGGGGCCGGTCACGGCGACCGGCCTACTCGCCGCTCGGGGGCCAGGCGTGGTGCCCGGGTGAAGGGTTCGCCTGGTGGCCCGTCCCGCTGTCTCGTGGTCTGCGTAGGCCCGGGCATCGACCGCCGCGCAGAGTCAGCGGCGCGCCAGGAGCGCCTCACCGCGCTGCCCATGACGACGTCTGCGTGCCGCGGCGGCACTTGAATGGGCCGTCCCGTCGCGCGTCCCGTTGATGCCCGTGCCCGCGACTCCTACGCCGCTCTCAGCGGCCGGAACGAGCCTCGTCACGTAGAGACCGGGCAGGGGAGTCGCACGGGGTGCAGGCCAGCAGGGCCGTCGCTTGTGACGGTCCACGTGGCGAGGTGAGGGTGACACTTTCGGTGGGCGCCGGACGAGGCCCCCTCCGCCCCCTCTGCACCGTCCGAGGGGGCGGGGCCGGCCCGGCCTCCGGAGAGCCCGTGGCCGCGTCCGCACGGGCACCTGCCACGCACTGTCGACAGCTCCTCGGTCAGGAAGAAAGGGCTGGCCGGTGGTTGCGGCGATGGGCCTCATCATCACCATCGGTGCATCGGTGCATCGGTGCATCGGTGCAGCGGAGTACGGCTTGGCTCTGCACCGGTGCCCACCATGTTGACCGTGACGCCGTGGCCTGCATCCGGGCCGTCGTCCATCTCGGGGCCCAGGGGTGGCGGATGGCCACCCTGCCGGGACAGCCCCCGCCGCCAGGACACACCGTCGGGCACGGGCCCGCGGCACCTGGGAGTCCGGAACCGGGCACGTGGCCGTCAGCAGGGGCCGGGCACGTCCCAGGCTGGCGGGAAACGCTGGGCAGGCCCACGGGGGTGGCCCGGGACCGGCGGGCCTGAACCCTTCGCCGTCCATGCGGGCCGATGCGCGCCGCGGCGTCGGGGCTGCTCAGGGCAGCGCGTCCTCGAGGTCACCCTGGGAACGTCGAAGGGCCCCACGCACCATGGTGCGTGGGGCCCTTCGTCAGGGAATCAGCCGCTCGGGATCAGCGATCCAGGTGAGGGGCGTGCGAGCCGTGCTCGAGCTCGACGGGGTGCTCCTCGTGGCCGTGCTGGCCGTGGGTGCGGGCCTCCACCAGCTCCTCGCGGGAGACCGGGGCGACGCGATCCTGGTAGAACATGCGGTTCAGGCCGGCACGGGCCTTCTCCAGCATGCCCACCTTGCCGTTGCGGCCGGGGATGGCCGGCACCGGGCGACGATCCTCGAAGGACACCAGGCGGTACAGCTCGTAGTCGGTGAGCTGACGGTGCCGCTCGTGGAAGCCGCCCTCGGGGGACATCTCGATGACACCGGCCTCGTGGCCGTGGAGCACGAGCTCACGGTCCTTGCGCTGCAGGGAGAGGCAGATGCGGCGGGTGACGATGAAGGCGATCACCGGGCCGAGGAAGAACAGCGCGCGCAGCACGTACAGCACGTCGTTCAGGGAGAGGCGGAAGTGGGTGGCGATGAGGTCCGAGGACGCGGCCGCCCACATGACGCAGTACCAGACGACGGCGGCCACGCCGATGCCCGTGCGGGCCGGGGCGTTGCGCGGACGGTCGAGCAGGTGGTGCTCAGTGTTGTCCTTGGTGATCCACCGCTCGATCCAGGGCCAGGTGCACATGCCGACGAGCAGGACGCCGACCGGGATCAGCGGCACGAGCACGCCCATGGGCAGGGACACCGAGGAGCCCCACGGCATCGGGATGTTCCAGAGGAAGGAGTAGTCGCCGATCATGCCCGGCATGAGGCGCAGGGCGCCGTCGAACACGCCGATGTACCAGTCGGGCTGGGTGCCGGCCTGCACCGGGGACGGATCGTACGGGCCGTAGTTCCAGTTGGCGTTGATCGTCACCGTGGAGGCGATGAGCGCGAGCACACCGAACACGATGAAGAAGAAGCCGCCGGCCTTGGCCGCGTACACGGGGCCCACCGGGTAGCCGACCACGTTGTCCTCGGTGCGGCCCGGGCCCGGGTACTGGGTGTGCTTGTGCACGACGACCATGAACAGGTGGATGCCGATCAGCAGCAGGATGGCGGCCGGCACGATCATGATGTGCAGGGCGTACAGGCGGCCGATGACCGAGTGGCCGGGGAACTCGCCGCCGAAGAAGAAGGCGGAGAGGTACGTGCCCACCAGCGGCAGCGACTTCAGGATGCCGTCGATGATGCGCAGGCCGTTGCCGGAGAGCACCTCGTCGGGCAGGGAGTAGCCGGTGAAGCCGGCGGCCCAGCCGGCCATCAGCAGGAAGCAGCCGACCAGCCAGTTCAGCTCACGCGGGCGACGGAACGCGCCGGTGAAGAACACGCGCAGCATGTGGACGGACATGGCCGCCACGAACATCAGCGCCGCCCAGTGGTGCAGCTGGCGCATGAACAGGCCGCCGCGCACGTCGAACGAGATGTCCAGGGTCGAGGCGTAGGCCGCGGACATCTCGATGCCGCGCAGCGGGGCGTAGGCCCCGTCGTAGACGACCTCCGACATGGAGGGGTCGAAGAAGAGGGTGAGGAACGCGCCGGACAGCAGCAGGATGACGAAGCTGTACAGGGCGACCTCGCCGAACATGAACGTCCAGTGGTCCGGGAAGATCTTGCGGCCGAAGAACTTCACGATCGGCGACATGCCCATGCGGGTGTCGACGAAGTTGGCGATGCGGCCGGTCGTGGTCGCCGGCTGGAACTCATTCACGGTGGTGCTCATAGGTGTCAGCCACGCTCCCAGTAGACAGGCCCGACGGGCTCATGGAAATCGCTCTGGGCCACGAGGTAGCCCTCGTCGTCCACGGTGATCGGCAGCTGCGGCAGCGCGTGGCTGGCCGGGCCGAAGATGACCTTGCACTCCTGCGTCAGGTCGAAGGTCGACTGGTGGCAGGGGCAGAGCAGGTGGTGGGTGTGCTGCTCGTACAGGGCGATCGGGCAGCCCACGTGCGTGCAGACCTTGGAGTAGGCGAAGATCCCGTCCACGTTCCAGTCCTCGCGACCCGGGGTGATCTTCACCTTGGCCGGGTCGAGGCGCATGAGCAGGACGACGGCCTTGGCCTTCTGGTTGAGCTTGTCAGGGCCCAGGTCGTTCAGGCCGTCGGGGATGACGTGCACGGCGGAGCCGAGCGTGACGTCCGAGGCCTTGATGGGGGAGCCGGTGGGGTCGCGCACGAGGCGCACGCCCTCGGCCCACATGGTGTGGCGCAGACGCTCAGGGCCGAAGTTGTGAGCCTCCTGGTCCGAGAAATTGTCCGAGTCGTCCAGATCGCGGAACACGGCGATGAACGGCAGGGGGGCCAGCAGGGCGGCGCCGATCAGGGTGTTGCGCAGCAGGGGGCGGCGCTTGATCTGCGACTCGTCCAGGATCTCGGAGATCATCCCGGTGGCGGCCACGCGGTCGTCCTCCGAGCGGATCTCGTGACGGTCCTCCACGGTCTCGTGGTCCGGCATCAGGGTCTTGGCCCAGTGCACCACGCCGATGCCGATGCCGAACATGGCGAGGGCGGTGCCCAGGCCGAGCAGCAGGTTCTGCAGGTAGATCTTGCTGAACGCCTCACCGTTGCCGATCTGCCCCACACCGAAGTAGCCGATGAAGAAGAGCACCGTGCCCACGATGGAGATGAGGAACATGACCGAGACCTGACGCTCGGCGCGCTTCGCGGCCTTCGGATCCTCATCGGCCAGGCGCGGACGGTGCGGAGGCAGGCCCGGGTTGTCGATCGCGTACCGGGGCGCGTCCTCGCCGGCGTGCTCGAGGGAACCCGAGCGGTGCTCGGTCCCTTCAAAGCCTTTCTCGCCCATATGTCCTGTTTCCTTTACTCGAGTGATGAATGTCGATGACGGGTGGTCGGCGCGCCTGCGCCGATGGGATCAGGAGGATCGGCTGGTGAGCCAGACCATGAAGCCGATGATCAGCGCCAGGCCCGCGGTCCAGATGAACAGGCCCTCGGAGACGGGGCCGAGCGAGCCGAGGGTGAGGCCGCCGGGGGAGCCCTGGTTCTCGATGGTCTTGAGGTAGGCGATGATGTCGCGCTTGTCCTCGGGCTTGATGTTCGAGTCGGAGAACACCGGCATGTTCTGCGGGCCGGTCTCCATGGCCTCGTAGATGTGCTTCTCGTCCACGCCCTGCAGAGACGGGGCGTACTTGCCGCGGGTGAGCGCACCGCCGGCCGCAGCCGCGTTGTGGCACATGGCGCAGTTGATGCGGAACAGGTCGCCGCCACGGGTGATGTCCACGTCCTCGTGGTTCACATCCAGGTACTCGTCCTCTGGGATGGCCGGGCCGGCGCCGAGGGAGGCGACGTAGGCGGCGAGCTGAGCGGTCTGCTCCTCGTTGAACTGGTTCGGCTTGGCCGGGGCCTGCGGGCCGTTCATCTGCATGGGCATGCGGCCGGTGCCGACCTGGAAGTCGACGGACGCGGCGCCGACGCCGATCAGGGACGGGCCGGAGGGGCCCCCCGCGGCGCCCATGCCGTGGCAGGAGGCGCAGTTGGCGTTGAAGAGCTTCTCGCCCTCGGTGATGTCATCAGCCGAGGCGGCCGCGGTGACCTGCGTGGCCGCCTGTGCCTGGTTCACGGTGCTCGCGACGGAGTACAGTCCGCCGGTCACCAGGAGTCCCAGCAGGAGGAGCGCCAGCCCCATCAGGGGATGGCGTCGGTTCTGCGAAAGTGCCTTCACGGGGGTTTCCTATCGTTCTCTTACGGGCCGGACCGCTGCGTGCCCCCGGCCCGTACCTGACGTCGGTGCGGTGAGTGAGGGTCGTCTTACTTCAGGAAGTAGACGATGAAGAACAGGGCGATCCAGACGACGTCCACGAAGTGCCAGTAGTAGGACACGACGATCGCCGACGTGGCCTCGTGGTGGCCGAAGCGGCGGGCCATGTAGGCGCGGCCGATGATGAAGAGGAACGCGATCAGGCCACCGGTCACGTGGATGGCGTGGAAGCCGGTGGTGATGTAGAACGCCGAGCCGTACGCGTTCGCCGCGACGGTCACACCCTCGGAGACGAGGACCGCGTACTCGTAGGACTGCACCGCCACGAAGATCGAGCCCATGATGAAGGTCAGGATGAACCACTCGACCATGCCCCACTTCCCGAACTGCAGGAAGCCGCCGGTGCGGCGGGGCTGAAGGCGCTCGGCGGCGAGGACGCCGAACTGGGCGGTGACGGAGGAGAGCACCAGGATCGTCGTGTTCACCGCGGCGAGCGGGACGTTGAGGATCGCGGTGTGCTCGGCCCAGAGCTCCGGAGACGTGGAGCGAAGGGTGAAGTACATGGCGAAGAGCCCACCGAAGAACATGAGCTCGCTGGCAAGCCACACCATGGTCCCGACCTGCACCATGTTCGGCCGGCTCGGGAGCCCCGTGGTGGGCTGATGGAGAGTGGGGTTAGCTGTGGTCACCCAGCCATTATGGCCCCAAACACCGCCCGGGCGGTAAATCGAACCTACCGTGTCGCAGGACAGGTCGTCAGCACCGTCGGGGGGTTTCAGTGTCAGTCGGGGGCTGGCGTCCAGGGGATGTCCAGGTTCACGGCGGGCGGCGCATGACACGACGCGGTGCCGGGTGCGGCCGGGCCGCTAGGCTCAGTGCGTGAGCACCCCCGAGAACACCGCAGCAGTCCTGGGGACCTCCTGGCCGGAGGTCTTCCGCGCCCTCACCGTCGGTGAGGACCTCAGCGACGACGTCGCCGCGTGGGCCATGGGGGAGATGATGGCCGGCGATGCCACCGAGGGGCAGGTGGGCGGATTCCTCCTCGCCCTGGCCGCCAAGGGGGTGACGGTGCCGGAGCTGCGCGGCCTGACCGAGGCGATGGTCCAGGCGGCGAACCCGGTGCACGTGCCGGGGGAGACCCTCGACGTCGTGGGCACGGGTGGCGACCGCCTGGGCACCGTGAACCTCTCCACGATGTCCTCGCTCGTGGCCGCCGGTGCGGGCGCGCGGATCGTCAAGCACGGGAACCGCGGCGCCTCGTCCACCGCCGGCGCGGCCGACGTGATCGAGGCCCTCGGCGTGGACCTGTCCATGCCGACCCGGAAGGCCGAGGAGTGCGCCGAGGCCGTGGGCATCACGTTCCTCTTCGCCCAGAACTACCACCCGTCCATGAAGTATGTGGCCCCGGTGCGCAAGCAGCTCGGCGTGCCCACCGTGTTCAACTTCCTCGGCCCCCTGAGCAATCCGGCCCAGGTCACCGCCCAGGCCCTGGGCTGCTCGAGTGAGGCCATGGTCCCGCTGCTCGCGCAGGTGCTCGCGGACCGGGGGGTGCGCGGCTTCGTCTTCCGCGGGGCGGACGGCCGGGACAAGATCACGACGTCGGGGCCGTCGACCGTCATGGAGGTCCGGGACGGTGTGCGCACCCACGAGCTCGATCCCCGGGAGCTGGGCATCGACCTGGCCCCCGTTCAGGCCCTGGCCGGGCGGGACGGTGCCTACAATGCGACCCTCGTCCGCGCTCTGCTGGCGGGGGAGAAGGGTCCGATCCGCGACGCCGTCCTCCTCAACGCGGCCGCGGGCCTGACGGCCTGGGACCGTGACGCGGACGCGCCGCTGATGGAGCGGCTGGCGGCCAACATGGCGCGGGCCGCCGAGTCGATCGACTCCGGCGCCGCGCGTGACGTCCTGGACCGCTGGGTCGCCTTCTCCCGGTCCTGATGGTGCGACGACGGGCCCTCGCCAGCGAGGTGGGGCCCGTCGTGGGGAGGACGCTCAGGAGTCGAAGCCGAGCGCCCATCCCTCGCCGAGGTCCTCGGACGAGTAGGTCCGGAAGGCCAGCATGGTCTCGGTGTCCTGGATCCCGTCGACCTTGGAGAGGTGGTCGGCGATCACGTCGGCGAGGTCCTCGTAGCGGCGCACCTTGACCATCGCCACCAGGTCCCACGCGCCGGTCACGGAGTAGACCGACCCGACCCCCTCGAGCGCGGCGAGGGTCTCGGCGGTCTCCGGGATGCTGGATTTGTCGGTCTTGATCAAGACGATGGCGGTGACCACGGGCGGTCCTCATTTCCTCGATGCTGTGGGTCCGGTGTCCGGGATGATCCTAGCTGCGCGCCGGGCCCTCACCTCCGGGTGCGGCGCACCAGCCAGGCGGTCACGGCCCGGCGGCCCAGGAGCAGGACGCCCAGCACCCCGAGCGCCACGAGCACGAAGGACACGGGTGCGCCACCGAGGCCGAAGGCCACGCGTAGGACCATCCCGACGGCGACGGTCCCCAGCCACACGATCACGCCGTGGGGCCACACGCGGGCCCAGGTCCGGTGTCCGGCGGTCAGCCCGGTCATGACCAGGAGACCCGCGAGGAACGGCGCCGCCGTGACCAGCAGCCCCAGCGGCCCGCGCTCTGTCGCGTGCTGCCCCTGGCCCAGAGCCACGAAGAGGAGGGTGAGGAGGAGGTCGACGGCAAGTGCCGGCTGGGCGCCGCGCGGGTCACGGTGCTCGGCGGGCACGGCACGACGGGCGGTGGGGGAGGACGTCATGCATCCAGTCTGGCCCACCGCAAGGTCGAGGCGGCGCGTCCAGCCACAGGTGACTCGGTGGACGGGGCCTATGACAAGATGCCAATGTTGTCAGAGGTAGGCTCTCTGTATGGTGTTCGTGCATCTGGTGCCCATCCGACCGACCGCTGCCACGGCCGACGACGCCCGACGTCTGGCAGCGGTGCTGCTCGATGATCCTCACCCGGACGCGTCCGTAGCCGCGGCGGTGTGGCGTGGCGACGAAGGGAACCCCGACGCCGATGCAGCGCCGGGCGACGGCGAGCTGGCCGTCGTCGTCGAAAGCATGGCGGCTGCGGTGGGCCTGGCGTTGTGGGCTGTGCGGACCGGGTCCTGGGCGGTGCTGTTGGATCCCGAGGATGCCCTCGACAAGGACTCATTATTGTCGTACCTGACGCCAGCCGAGCGGCGGCGCGCCCGGCGGGCACCGGGACGGCTGGTGCTGCCGCACGGACGACGCCCGGGCCGCGCCTCGGAGACCGGCCGAGAGGCTGATCTGCGCTGTGCAGAGGCCACCCTGCAGCTGGTCGCCACGGTGGAACGGCGCCGGTCCGATGACCAGCATGCGGCGGGGCGGCTGGTGGAAGCCGGCGCCAGTCAGCGAGAGGCGGCGGCGGAGCTCGGGATCAGTCAGCAGGCCGTCCATTCCCGGTTGCGGCACGGGCTCTGGCACGAGAGCCGGACGGCCGTGGCGGCCGTCCTGCCGTTGCTGGAGCGGCTGTCCGCAGACCCGGGGGAGTGAACCCCGGCACGCGGTGTCGGTGCCGCCCGGCGCGGCCACCTGGGCCAGTTCACGACGCAGCGCGTGCCGCGCAGGCGGCCTCCGAAGGGGAGGCGAAGAACGGGCTAGTTGACATAATGTACATTATCGGCGCACGGTAGAAGGGCGGACAGGGGCGCCCCGCGCGGCGGGTCTCGCGCGTAGCCTGGACCCATGACGATCATGACCGACCAGCGCGACCGCCCCCTGCACGCGACGATCGCCGTCGTCCTGGCCATCGCCACGGCGGGCTACCTGGCTCCGTGGGCCATTGCCGCCGTCCGCGGCCGTTCCAACGTGTGGGCGGTGTTCTGGGTGAACCTGCTCACGGGGTGGACCGTCCTCGGCTGGTGCATCGCGCTCTACATGTCACTCACCAGCCATCGCCGGCTGCGGCCCTGGGGTCCGCGCGGCCTCTGACCGCGCGGACCGCCCCTCAGGACAGGCGCGCGACGACGGCCCGCACACCGTCTCCCTCGGCGACCAGGCATCGCGGGCCGTCGACGTCCGCCTCGTCCGTCTCGGACAGCTCGACCGGCACCTCGAGCTCCCCCGTCGCATCGGCGCCGATCACGCGGAGGGTGAGATCCGGGGCGCGCGTCTCGAGGTAGGTCCCGGACTCGTCGTGCATCTCGAGCCGGGCCTGCGGGATCTCGCCGCGCACGGCGGCTGCGAGGATACGGCGCGCGTCCGGGTCGGTGGCGGCGTCCACGACCCAGCGGTGTCCCAGGACGGAGTGCTCCACCTCGGCCACGACGTCTCCCTCGGCGGGTGCGTCGCCTCGGTAGGCGAACGCAGTCTGGTAGAGCCGGTCCCCCACGCGCACGAGCATCGACTCGACGCCGATCTCGCCGGTGGGATCGTCGAACCGGTACGAGCCGACCTTCTCGGCGGTCACGTCCTCGGGCAGTCCGTGCGCCACGAGGCGGCGGCGGATCCATTCGGGCTTGTCCGGGTCCAGGCGTGCGGTGTAGATGAGAGCCATGCCCCGACCGTAGCCCCGACGTCGTCCGCCCGGGAGGGCCCGCCGGCCGGCGGCGCGGCTCAGCCCTGCACGGCCCGCACGGCGTGGTCCATGGCCCGGTAGGCGTCGAGCTCGCGGGCTTCGGCCGCGCCACCGATCAGGCGCACCGCCTCCGGCGCGTAGCCCGCAGCCACCAGGTCCTCGACGAGATCCGTCTCGGACTCCTGCCCGGCGCACACGACGACGTCCGTCACGTCCAGGGTCAGCGCCACGCGGGCCTCGGGGTCCTCCGGGGACGGCGCGGTCACGCGCAGGCCGTCGGGGCCGAGGCCCTCGTAGGTCACACCGGAGTGCAGGTGGACCCCGTGCCGCCGCAGCTCGGCGCGGTGCACCCAGCCGGTGGTGGGGCGCAGTCGCACGCCGATCGGTCCGGGGCTGCGCTGGAGCAGGTGGACCTCGCGTCCGGGGTCGGCCGCGGCCGGCTTCGCCAGCTGGCCCGGCGTCTGAGAGGTCAGTGCCACGCCCCAGCGGGCCCGCCAGTGCTCCTGCGTCTCGGGTGTCCCGTCCGGCCGTTCCGTGCCGGCCGCCAGGGCCTCGGCGACATCCACGCCCACGCCGCCGGCGCCGATCACCGCGACGCGCGGGCCGACGTCGACGTGCCCCAGGACCACGTCGTCATAGGCATGGACGGCGGGCGCGCCCGGCTCCCCCGTCCCGGGCAGATCGACGGGCCGGGGCCGCACGCCGGTGGTGAGGAGCACCTCGTCGTAACCCGGCCGCCCGTCGTCGGTCAGGAGTGTCTGTGCGGATACCTCCTCCCCGGTCACGAGCGTCACCCCGGACGCCGCCGCGCGGGCCGCCAGGTGCTCCAGCGCGGGACCGAACTCCTCCTTGCCGGGGATGCGCCGGGCGAGCCGGAACTGGCCGCCGGGCTCGGCGTGCCGGTCGAACAGGGTGACCTCGTGCCCGAACCGGGCCGCACGCTCCGCCGCCGTGAGGCCCGCCGGCCCGGCACCGACCACGGCGATCCGGCGCCGGCGGCCGAGGGCCACCGGGACGGGCGCGGCGTACTCCGGCTCCGTCTCCCGCCCGGCGCGGGGGTTCATCAGGCACGAGACCTTGGCCCCGGTGAACACGTGGTCGAGGCAGGCCTGGTTGCAGGCGATGCACGGGGTCAGGGTCCGAGCGCGCGGGTCGCTGATCGCGGCCATCCACTCGGGGTCCGCCAGCAGGGGCCGGGCCAGCCCGACGAGCGCGGCGGCCCCGGACGTCAGCGCCTCCTCCGCCTCGGCGGGGGTGGTGAGCCGGTTGGAGGCGATCACGGGGATGTCGACGGCGGCGGTCAGGTCAGCCGAGGCGGCGAGGAACGCGGCGCGCGGCACGGAGGTCACGATGGTCGGCACGCGGGACTCGTGCCACCCGATGCCGGTCATCAGGACGTCCGCTCCGGCGGCCTCGAAGGCCCGGGCGGTGTCCGCGATCTCCGCGCGCGTCTGCCCGTCGGGGACGAGGTCCGCCGCCGAGGTGCGCACCGAGAGCACGCCGCGCTCCCCCAGCGCCTCGCGCACGGCCGCGACCACCGCCGCCGGGAACCGGCGTCGGCGCTCGGCGTCGCCCCCGTACTCGTCCGCGCGTCGGTTCGTCGCCGGGGCGAGGAACTGGTTGAGGAGGTAGCCCTCCGAGGCCATGATCTCCACGCCGTCGTATCCGGCCTCCAGGGCCAACGTGGCCGCGCGTGCGAACGCGTTCACGGTCCGCTCGATGTCCGCGGCCGTCATCTCCCGGGGCGTGTGCCGCGAGATCGGGGCTCGCACCGCGGAGGCCGAGACCAGGTCGGCGCTGGGGGCGTAGCGCCCGGCGTGCAGCAGCTGGGCGAGGATCCTGCCCCCGGCGGCGTGGACGGCGTCCGTGACGACGCGATGGGCGCGCGCGTCCTCCTCGCTGGCGAGCATCCCCCCGCCCAGCGTCACCGTGCCCTCCGGGACGACGCCCAGGCCGCCGGTGACGATGAGTCCGACGCCGCCGCGTGCCCGCTCCGCGTAGAACGCCGCCAGCTGCGGCAGGTCGTCGTGCCGATCCTCCAGTCCCATGTGCATCGAGGCCATGACCACCCGGTTGGGCAGCGTGAGGGGGCCCAGAGTGATCGGCTGGAGCAGGGGCGAGACCGCGACGGGTGAAGATGTCATGCAGCTCACATTACCGGTCGGTAGCCCCCTCCTTCCAGGACCGCCTGGGGACACGCTGTGTCCGACGCCACTGCATAGGGCAGGATGGGGATCACACGTCGACGCGCGGCAGACCCGTCCGCGCACCCGACACGGAGGGGAGCGCACGCATGGAGTGGATCGAGGCGAACGCGGGCTGGCTGTGGCTGGTGCTGGCCGCCGGCCTGGCCGGCGTCGAGCTGCTGACCCTCGACCTCGTCTTCCTGATGATCGCCGCCGGGGCCGGCGCGGCGGGAGTGGTCGCGCTCGTGGGCGGCCCGCTGGCGCTCCAGCTCGCGGCGTTCGCCGCCGTCGCCCTGCTGATGCTCGCCGCCGTGCGCCCCGTCGCGCTGCGCCACCTGCGCAAGGACACCGGCGCCGGCGCCTCCTACCTGGACACGCTTCCGGGGCGCCGCGTCGCGGCCCAGGGCGCGATCACCGGCGACGCCGGCACGCTCGCCGTCGACGGCGACACCTGGTCCGCCCGCGTCGAGCCCGGGGCGCCCGAGGTCGCCCCCGGCGACGAGGTGACCGTCCTGCGCATCGACGGGGCCACCCTGGTGGTCCGCCCGCTCCCCCGCATCGACTGGGAGGCGGACGGCGCCTGAGCCGCCCCACGTCCTCGTTCCGACCGCACCGACCGCACCGACCGCACCGACCCCAGAAGAAGGGACCCCGATGGAAACCCTCATCGTCCTCGTCGTCCTCGCCGTCCTCGCGGCGGTGATCGTGGCCTCCTCGGTCAAGATCATCCCGCAGGCGCGGACGGCCAACATCGAACGCCTCGGCAAGTACAACCGCACGGCCGGCGCCGGGCTGACCCTGATCATCCCGTTCGTGGACCGCATGCTCCCGATGGTGGACATGCGCGAGCAGGTCGTCTCCTTCCCGCCCCAGCCGGTGATCACCGAGGACAACCTCGTCGTCTCCATCGACACGGTCGTCTACTTCCAGGTCACGGACGCCAAGGCCGCGACCTATGAGATCGCCAACTACATCCACGCGGTGGAGCAGCTCACCACCACCACCCTGCGCAACGTCGTGGGCGGCATGAACCTCGAGGAGGCCCTGACCTCTCGCGACTCCATCAACTCCCAGCTGCGCGGCGTGCTGGACGACGCCACCACGCGCTGGGGCCTGCGGGTCTCGCGGGTGGAGCTCAAGGCCATCGACCCGCCCATGTCCATCCAGGACTCGATGGAGAAGCAGATGCGCGCCGAGCGCGACCGCCGCGCCGCCATCCTCACCGCCGAGGGCACGAAGCAGGCCGCCATCCTCACGGCCGAGGGCGAGCGCCAGTCCCAGATCCTCTCCGCCGAGGGCGAGGCTCAGGCCCGCGTGCTGCGCGCCAACGCCGAGGCGGAGGCGATCGAGGTGGTCTTCGACGCCATCCACTCCGGCGGCGCCGACTCCGAGGTCCTGGCCTACCAGTACCTGCAGTCCCTGCCCAAGATCGCCGACGGCCAGGCCAACACCATGTTCGTGGTCCCCGCCGAGCTCACCCGCGCCCTGCAGGGCCTCGGTGAGGCGTTCGCCCCCGGCGACGGCGACCGCCCCACCCCGGAGCACGCACCCCGGCGTCGGGACTCCGGGGACCGCGCGGGCGAGCCGGGAGCCGAGCACTCCGGCGTCACCCCGGAGCGCGCGCGTCGGCCGCGTGGGTCCCGTCCCACCACCGCGGACGCCCTGCGCGCCAGCGGCGTCATGGACGCGATGACCGCGGGCGCGGTGACGGCGGAGGACATGCCGCAGACCTCGCTCGACGAGGCCCTGGCCACGCCGCAGGAGATCGAGCCCGACCCGTCGGCCGGCCGCACCCCCGGCACCCGCCCGGCCGGCGAGGCCGACGGGAATGCTGTGGGACACTGAATGGTTCCATCGGTGAGAACGACCCGCCGCGCCTCGATCGGCCCGCGCCCCCGCGCGGGCCTCGGCGCGGCCTGACGAGGAGGAAACGTGAGCGATCGCAGCCTGCGGGGCATGCGCCTGGGCGCGCAGTCCCTGGAGTCCGAGGCCGGCGTCGAGCCCGCCGCCCGGCAGCGGGTGGAGTACCGCACGGAGGACGGCGAGCAGGTGTTCGTGACCTTCTCCGTGGAGGCGGACGTGCCGGCCACCTGGACTTCGAAGACCGGCAAGGAGGCGTTCCTCGTCAGCGGCGAGAAGCCGGCTGAGACCGAGGGCAAGCCCGTGCGCACCCACTGGGACATGCTGCGTGAGCGCCGCAGCCTCGAGGAGCTGGAGGAGACCTACAAGATCCAGCTCAACAAGCTGCGCGCCAGCCGCGGCGAGGAGGTCGACGCCTGACCCGCCGCTCCCCCATGCACGACGGGGCCGGATCCGCCATGGATCCGGCCCCGTCGTCGTTCGGGGACTGTGCGCCTCACAGGCCGAGGCGGGCGCGCAGGCCCTCCCAGCGCGCGGCCAGGCCCCACCGGGTCACGTTGACCACGGCCTCGCCGATGATGCCGCCGCTCATCTTGGACTCGCCGAGCTCACGCTCCACGAACGTGATCGGGACCTCGACGATCCGCTTGCCGAGGCGGGCCGTGCGGAAGGTCATGTCCACCTGGAACCCGTAGCCCTTGGACTCGATCGCGTCCAGGTCGATCGCACGGAGCGTGTCGGCCCGGTAGGCGCGGTAGCCCGCCGTGATGTCCGTCAGGTTGAGGCCCAGCATGATCCGCGGGTACAGGGAGCCGGCCCACGAGATCATCTTGCGGGAGGTCGGCCAGTTCACCATCTTGCCGCCCGGCACGCGGCGCGAGCCGATCACCAGGTCCGCAGTGCGGACGGCCTCCAGCAGGCGCGGCAGCTGCTCGGGCTGGTGCGAGCCGTCCGCGTCCATCTCGACCAGGACGTCGTAGCCGCGCTCCAGGCCCCAGCGGAACCCGGCGATGTAGGCGCCGCCCAGGCCGTCCTTGGTGGTGCGGTGCAGCACGTGCACGGAGGGGTCCTCGGCGGCGCGGGCGTCGGCCCAGTCGCCGGTGCCGTCCGGGGAGGCGTCGTCCACCACGAGAACGTCGGACTCCGGGACGGCGTCACGGAGTCGGCCGAGGGTCAGCGGCAGCGACTCGATCTCGTTGTACGTGGGGATGATGGTCAGCACGCGCATGTGCGGTTCTCGCCTTCCGGCCGGGGTCGTGGGGGCGGCCCGCCGGTCGGACGGGCCATCGCATCCGTTCGAGTATAGGAAGCGGAGGTCTCAGGCCGGCGTCGCGGCGTCGTGAGCGTCGCGGGCCACGTCCTCCGCGGCGATCCGGCCGTCCACCCAGGTGGCCCGCCAGCGGGGCAGGGCGGTCTCGGCGTCGAGGGCCGGCAGCAGCGGCGTGCCGGCCCGGGTGTCCGTGCTCCACGCCGCCACCCGGCCGTCCGGCGACTGCACAGCGACCGCGTCGGCGTCCCAGACGCCGAACACGGCCGGGGCCGACACGCTCAGGCGCGGGGCGACGGACAGGCGTGCCGCCGGAGCGTCGGGCAGCGCGCGCAGCGGGGTGCGGGTCGCGGCGGCGAAGGCGGAGCGGGCGGAGATGCGCTCGTCCGGGTCGGGGTGGGACAGCGCCGACCGGACGGCGGCCCACGGGTCCCCGGCCGGGCCGGCGCCCAGGCACACGGTGACGGCGTCGGCCAGCAGGCTCGCCACGGGGGCGTGCAGCACGCCGTCCGCGTCGGGGACGACGGTGGCGCTGACCCCGGCGGCGGCCAGGAAGGCGCGGTCCTCGGCGGTGACCGGGTGGGTGACCACGAGCCGATGGCGCACGCGGCCCAGGGCGGCGGTGCCGAGTTCCTCCGCGACCGAGCGCAGGGCGGTCAGGGCCACGTCCTGGGCGGCGGGCCCGGCGTCCGCACCGCCGTCGGGGACGAGGTAGGCCTGCTCCCCCGCCTGGGTCGAGGCCGTCAGGAGGCCGGTGAGCGTGGCGGGGTCGGTGTCGGTCCCGACGGGCAGCCACACCCCGGCCGCCTCGGCGTCCACGCGGTCGGCGTGCCGGTAGACGACGGTCTGGACGTCCTCGTCGGCGGGCGCGGCGCCCGTGTCCTCGGGCCCGGCCAGGACCGTCACGACGGCGGTGCCGCGGCTCAGCGCGTCCCGCGCGTCCGCGGGCCGGGCCAGCGGCTCGACGAACACGGGCACGACGACGGCGCCGTCGAGGTCCCGCCGTTCGTCACCCGGGTCGGCCACGCGGTCCGCGGAGTCGTCCGCGCCGAGCCAGGCGATCATCCCGTCCCGGACCAGCAGCGCCTGTGCGTACGGGTCCGTCGTCGAGTGGATGATGCCGCGGGTCAACAGGTGTGCGCTCACCCGCCCACCCTAGCCCGTGTCAGTCCTCGTCCGCGCGGGGCGCCGAGGCCGCCGGCAGCGAGGTGGCCACGACGCCGCGGGAGACGAGGTCCGCGGCCCGGCGGCAGGCACGGCTGCGACGGGCGTCCCCGGGGACGTTGGCCAGCTGGTCCAGCACGTCGATGACCTGCCGCGCCCAGCGGACGAAGTCGCCCGCGGCGAGGTCCGCGCCCTCGAGGGTGCGGCGCAGGGTGGCCCCCCGCACCCAGCGATGCATGGGCGCCACCAGGCCGGGGTCCGTCCGGGGCGTGGGCTCGAGCCGTGCCTGGGCCTCGTCCGTGCGCAGGCGCTCCTCGATGCGCTCGGCGGCCTCCGCGACGCGTGCGAGCCTGGGGGTCGGCATCGGGACCAGTCCGGGCTCGGTCTCCCCCTTGCCCTGGTACACGAGCAGCGCGGCGACGGCGGCCCACTCCTCCGGCGTCAGGCCGTCCGTGGCCGGATCCTGCAGCACCAGGGAGGTGAACAGGTCCCGCTCGCCGTAGATCCGGCGCAGGGCCTCGCCGCGCTCCGTGAGCGCCGCACGGGGCGAGGACGCGTCCTCCTGGACGTAGCCGTAGGCGCGCAGCAGAGCGACCACGCGGTCGAACGTGCGGGCGATGGTGTTGGTGCGGCCCGCGATGCGTTCCCGCAGGACGGAGACCTCCCGCCGCATGGCCCACCAGCGGTCGCCCCAGCGGGCGTGCTCCTCGCGGTCCTGGCAGCCGTGGCACGGGTGGCGGCGCAGCGCCCGGCGCAGCTCCTCGACCCGGGGTGCGGCCGGGTCCTCCCGGAGGCGGAAGCCCGCCGTGCGGCGGCCTCCGGCGGGCGGGCGGCCCGTGCGCACGGCCTCGCGCATGAGGGCGGCGACGTCCTTGCGCTGCGTGGGCGTCTTCACCTGCACCACCTGGGGCAGGGCGGCGCCCGCCACCGGCTCGACCGGCCCGGCGACGTCGTCCACCGCGATGCGGCGCAGCTGCGCCTTGTCCGTCACGACGCCGACGCGCGGGTTCTGGGGGTTGCCGGCGGGGAACACGACGACCGCCCGGCCGAGCGCGCGGCCGGCGTCGAGTTCGACGACGTCCCCGACCGCGAGGTTCGCGAGCGAGTCCTTCACGGCGGCCAGGTGGGCCCGACGGCGCCCCTGCGAACCGGACTTCTCCGCGGCCGCGAGCTCCTTGCGCAGGGTGAGGTACTCGGCGAAGTCGCCGAGGTGACACGGCATGGCCTCCTCGTACTTCTCGAGGCTGGCCTGCTTCGAGCGGACCTCGCGGGCCAGCCCCACCACGGAGCGGTCCGCCTGGAACTGGGCGAACGAGGACTCGAGGATGCCCCGCGCCCGCTCCGCGCCGACCTGCGCCAGCAGGTTCGCGGACATGTTGTACGTGGGCCGGAACGAGGAGCGCAGCGGGTAGGTGCGGCGCGAGGCCAGGCCCGCGACGGCGGCCGGGTCCAGCCCGGGACGCCACATCACCACGGCATGGCCCTCGACGTCGATCCCGCGGCGGCCCGCCCGGCCCGTCAGCTGGGTGTACTCCCCCGGCGTGATGTCGACGTGGTTCTCGCCGTTGAACTTGACCAGCTTCTCGATCACGACGGAGCGGGCCGGCATGTTGATGCCGAGGGCGAGGGTCTCCGTGGCGAACACGGCCTTGAGCGCGCCGGCGGCGAACAGGTCCTCGACGGCCTCCTTGAACGGGGGCAGCATGCCGGCGTGGTGGGCCGCGAAGCCCCGGGACAGGCCGTCCCGCCACGCCCAGAACCCGAGGATCTCCAGGTCCTCGACGGGCAGCAGACGCGCCGCCTCCTCGACCCGCTCGGCCACGAGCGCCTTCTCCCGCGCCGTGGTGAGGTCGAGCCCGGCCCGCAGGCACTGTTCCACCGCGGCGTCGCAGCCGGTCCGGGAGAAGATGAAGGTGATGCACGGCAGCAGCCCGTCGCGGTCCAGGGCCCGGATCATCTCCGGGCGCGACGTGGACAGCCGCGGTCCGCGCCGCTGGCCGCCGTCGTGACCGCCCGGCCGACCGGAGACCGGCCGCTCCCGGTCCAGCGCGGAGGAGCCGGTCCGGCCCCGGCCGCCGTCGCGACCCGTGCGCCGGCCGCCCCTGGCCCGCCCCTTCGGGCCGCCCCCGCGCCCGTCGCGGTGCTGCTGCCGCCCGGGCCGTCCCCAGTCGGCGCGCTGGAACCGGCGCTCGGCCTCCTCCCCCAGGCGCTTGAGCTCGGGGTTGAGCAGGGCCTCCCCGTCCCGGTCCGCGGTGTCCTCGAAGGCGATGTCCTCGGCGAACAGGTCGTAGAGCCGACCCCCGGCCATGACGTGCTGCCACAGCGGCACAGGCCGGTGTTCGGAGACGATCACGGTGGTGGCGCCCCGGACCGTGTCGAGCCAGGCCCCGAACTCCTCGGCGTTGGACACCGTGGCGGACAGGGAGATCAGCTGCACGTGCTCGGGCAGGTGGATGATGACCTCCTCCCACACCGGGCCCCGGAACCGGTCGGCGAGGTAGTGGACCTCGTCCATGACGACGAAGCCGAGGTCGATGAGGGTGTCCGACTGCGCGTACAGCATGTTGCGCAGCACCTCGGTGGTCATCACGACGACGGGCGCGTCCGGGTTGACGGAGGTGTCCCCCGTGAGCAGGCCGACGTTCTCCGCGCCGTGCACGCGGGCGAGGTCCGCGTGCTTCTGGTTGCTGAGGGCCTTGATGGGGGTGGTGTAGAACGCCTTCGTGCCGCGGGCCAGGGCCAGGTGGACGGCGAACTCGCCGACCACCGTCTTGCCGGCGCCGGTGGGCGCCGCGACGAGGACGCCGTGGCCGTCCTCGACCTCGGCGCACGCGCGGCGCTGGAAGTCGTCGAGGGGGAAGCCCACGCGTGCGGCGAACCGGCCGAGCTCGGAGCCGGCGTGGTGCCGGGCCGCCCGGGCACGGGCGTAGCGCTCCGCCGGGCTCAGCTCGGGCTCGTCGTGCGGGGTCGCGGACGCGGGATGGTGGGCCATGGCCCCACCCTACTGGCGGGTCCGGACACCGTCGTGCTCGTGCGTCCGGGCGGGAGGGCTGCGGCGGGCGCCGCTCAGATCTGATCGAGCGGCTTCGGGCCTGCGGCGAGCTCCGCCTCGACGTCCATCTCACGCTGGCCCTTCCGACGGTCGCGACGCCGGTCGCCCCACAGACACAGGACGATGGCCACGCCGAAGAGGACGACGAGCGGGATCGCCATGTAGAACATGGAGATGGCGTCCGCACCGGGGGCGGCGATCGCGGCGATCAGCATGATCACGAAGACGGTGATGCGCCAGTGGTGGACGATCGTGCGGCCCGGCAGGATGCCGAGCATGTTCAGTCCCACCAGCAGCACCGGCAGGACCATGGCCACGCCGAACGCGAGGTAGAGACGCGTGACGAAGCTGATGTACACCGACGCCGTCGGGAGGTTCGCGCCGCCCTCGGGAGTGAAGCCCACGAAGAACTGGACGGCCTGCGGCATCACGAGCCACCCCAGCGCGATGCCGAAGATGAACAGGGGCACGGCCGCGGCGATGAAGCCCAGGGCGTACTTCTTCTCGGCCTTCTTCAGACCCGGCACGATGAATGCCCAGATCTGGTAGAGCCAGACCGGGCTGGACAGGATGAGCCCGATGAACATGCTGACCTTGAGCATGAGGTCGAACGGCGAGGCCACCGTGTCATAGGCGACGGCCGCCGTGTGTCCCTGGCTGGCGATCTCCTTGACCGGGCGGAACAGCTCCGCCATGACCGGCTGGTAGACGAGGAAGCCGATCACCATGCCGACCGCGACGGCGAGCGCCGACTTCAGCAGTCGGTTGCGCAGCTCCGTGAGGTGCTCGCGCAGCGGCATCTCGCCGGTGGGGTTGTCCCGCCGCTTCCGGCGGCGCCGGGTGCGGCGGGCGACCTCGTCGACCTCGGTCATCGGGTGGGGGTCCTTCCGGCTCAGCGCGGGTCGCGCGGGTCGGTCTCGTCACGCTCGACGACGCGGCCCTCGACCGGCTCGTCCGCGGCGGTGGAGCCGGCGCCGGAGCGCTCGTCCGTGGTGCCCTTGCCCTCCGTGCGCATCTGCTTCACCTCGGAGGAGAAGATGCGCATCGACTGGCCGAGGTTGCGGGCCATCGCGGGCAGCTTCGGCGCCGCGAAGAGCAGGATCGCGAGCAGGATGATGATGACGAGCTGCCAGCCCTGGAGTCCAGCCATGATGAAGGGTCCTTTCGATGGGGTTCCGGGGTCCAGGCTACCGCGCCGGCAGGGCCGCGAGGGCATCGCCCAGCGCGTCCGCCACGGACGTCCGGAGGTCGGCGGGGGCCAGCACCTCGACGGCGCCGCCGTGGCGTCCGACCAGCGCGGCCGCCACGCCGGCGTCGGTCAGATGCACCCGGGTGAGCCGGTCGCCGTCGGGCAGGTCGGCCTGGGCGTCCGGGCGGTAGCCGGCGGCCGCGTCGCGGACGGGATGGGCCCAGCGCAGCAGCACCGGCACCCCCGCAGTGTCGTCGGGATGGACCCGCCAGCGCGCGGGCTGAGCCCGGGGCGCGAACGTCTCCCCCGTGGGTGCGGGCGCGCTGATCCGGTCCACCCGGAACACCCGGTGGTCCTCGGCGCGACGGCACCACGCCTGCAGGTAGAGGCGCGCCCCGTCCTGCACCAGGGCCAGCGGCTCCACGTCCCGCTCGGTGAGGGCATCGGCATGCACGGAGCGGTAGGTCAGGTGCACGACGGCCCGCTCCGCCACGGCGGCCAGCAGGGTGCGCACCGTCGCGGGGTCCACGGCCACGTCCCAGTGGGCGGCGACGGCGACCGGGGGCTCGCCGGCGGTGTGCGCCTCGGCCTCCCGGAGGGCGGCGTCGTCCGCGTCGTCCGCATCCGGGGCCCCCGCGTCCAGGACCGCGGCGCGGATCAGGCGCTGGGCGGAGCGGGCGGCCTCGCGGTCGGCCTCGTCCAGCACCGGCAGGTCCGCGACCGTCTGCAGGGCGGCGACGAGGCTGTGCGCCTCGGGGCGCGTCAGCCGCACGGGACCGGCCAGGTCGGCGGCGCGCTCCACGTGGACGCGGCCACCGACCTCCGCCACCTCGAACTGGAAGCCGGGGAAGTCGCGCTCGGGCATGCCGCAGTAGCGCAGCGTCTCGAGGTCGGCGTCGAGGCGCTCGTCGGTGATGCCGAGGCGGGCGCGCAGCTCCGCCCGGTCCACCCCACCGGCCCGGTTGGCCAGCCCCACGATGTCCAGCAGGCGGCCCACGAGGTCCTCGCTCGAGTCGCGGGCGCGGCGCCGGACGGGCGCGGCGAGCGCCACCTCGAGCAGGGCCGGGTCGGCGGGACCGGCGTGGGTCTCCGCCGCGGCGGCCAGGCCCGCGCGGACGCGGTCGGTCAGGTCCGGGTGCGCGGCCGAGGGCACGGCCCGGCCCAACAGGCCGCCGATCTCTGCGGCGAGGCCGTCCTCGCGCGGCCCGGCGGGGGCCTCCCAGAGCTCCCAGTCGGGTCCCGGTGCGGCGCCGTCCTCGACCCGGGGCTCGGCCGGCTCACCGACCGCGCGGACGCCCTGACCCCGGCCGGGCGCGAGCCACACCCGGACCCGCTCGGCGTCGGCCTGCCCGGCCAGGCGCGCCACGAGGCCGGCGTGGTCGTGGTCCTCGGGACGGCCGGGGGCGTCCGTCGCCCGCTCGACGCGGCGCGGCTCCCCCTCCATCCGGGTGAGCCGGAAGCTGCGCTCGGCGCCGCGGTCGAGGTCCCAGCCGGTGAGGTACCAGCGGCCGCGCACGAGGGTGAGGAACCAGGCCCGCACGGTGCGCCGGGTGGCCCGCCCCCGCGCGTCGCGGTAGGGGAAGCGCAGCACGGCCTCGTCGGCCACGGCCTGGGTGAGGGCCTCGAGCCGGGGGTCGGCCCGGGGCATGAGGGTGTGGTACCCGGCCAGCTCGTCGTCGCCCGTGAGGTCGGTGGCCGGCTGGAACAGCAGGCCCACGGCGCGGACGACGTCGGCGCGCAGCGGCGAGTCACCCCACAGGCGACGCGCCCGCACGAGGGCGCGGCGCTCGTCCACGGTGAGGTCGAGGTCGCGCAGTAGCAGCGCATCGCGGACGACGCGGTGCCGCACCCCCGCCTCGCCCTTGTCGAAGCCCGCGGGTTCGAGGGTCTCCAGCGGGACCCCCACGGCGCGCAGCACGCGGCGGTCCCGCTGGAAGAGCTTCTCGAAGGCGGCGTCCGTGAGCCCCTCGTAGCCGACGACCTGCCGTCGGATCCGGTCACGCTCGAGACCGTGCGGTGCCGAGAGCAGCAGCCACAGCAGCGAGATGATGCGCTCGGCGGCCTCGTCGCCGGCGCGCCGCGGGGCGGGTGGGGTCACGGGGCCCGGGGTCAGTCGACCGAGACGAGGTCGCAGACGAAGATGAGCGTCTCGTTCGGCCCGATCGCGGAGCCGGCGCCGCGGGCGCCGTAGCCCAGGTGCGGCGGGATCTCGAGGCGGCGGCGGCCGCCGACCTTCATGCCGAGCAGGCCCTGGTCCCAGCCGGCGATGACCTGGCCGACGCCGACGGTCAGGGGCAGCGGGGTGCCGCGGTTCCACGAGGCGTCGAACTCCTCGCCGGTGGACCAGGCCACGCCCACGTAGTGGACCTGCACGCGGGAGCCGGCCTCGACGGCCGGGCCGGAGCCCTCGATCAGGTCCTCCACCACGAGCTCGGTGGGCGGGGTCTCGCCCGGGAAGTCGATCTCGGGCTTGGTGCGGTCGTAGTCGCGCTGTCCGAAGGACACGGTGCTCTCCTCTTGGGTTCTCGTGGACGGGGTCAGTTCGCCGACGGGGTGGCGGACGCCTGGGCGTCCAGGATGTCCACGACGAACAGCAGGGGCTCGTTCTCGCCGATGTCCGGCGGGCTGCCCTGCTCACCGTAGGCCTTCTCGGCCGGGATCGACAGGAGGACGCGCGAGCCCACCTTCTGGCCGGCCAGACCCTCCTTCCAGCCCTCGATGACCCGGTTGAGGGAGAACGTGATGGCCTGGCCCGTCTCCCAGGACGAGTCGAAGACCTCGCCGTCGGACCACGTCACGCCCTCGTACTGCACGGTCACGGTGTCGTCCGCGCCGACCTCGCGGCCCTCGCCCTCGATCAGGGGCTGGACCACCAGCTCCTGGGGCGCCTCGCCGTCGGGCTTCGCGATGCTCGGCCGGCCGCTCTCCTCGTCCACGGTGACGTCGGGCAGGCGCTCGTCCCGCTCGGTCACCTCCTCGCCCTCGGCCTGCTTCGGCAGGATGGCGTCGATCTTGTAGACGAACAGCTGGGCGGGCTGCGTCTGGGTGGAGGGGGAGGCGCTCGGCGACGCGCTCTCGGTCTGCGGGACGGAGACGTCGTACTCGGGGCTGTACGCGGCGACGATCGTGCCGGCGCCGTTGCCCACCAGCATCTCGTGGATCTCCGGGTTCATGGACTTGAGCTGGTCGTCCACGGGCACGGCTTCCGGTTCGCCGCTGAAGTTCTCGGCGACCACCTCGCCGCTGGCCGGATCGACGACGGCGATCGACATCTTCAGGACGTCGCCCTCCTGCACCTGCTCCCCCTCGCCGGCGGTCAGCACGCGCGTGGTGGGCTGGCCGGTGTCGATCTCCCCGTCGATCTCGACCGTCGGCGCCCCGCCGTCGCCCTCCGTGAAGGTGACACCCGTCAGGGCGTCCGGCTCCCCCTGGCCCTCGCCGACGGCCGCCCGCTCGGGGGCGGCCGACGTGGAGGCCGACGCGGCGTCGCTGTGGGGCTGGTCCGCGCCGTCGTCGCCGGTAGCGCAGGCGGTGGCCAGCATCAGGCCCGCGGCGCCGAGGGACAGCAGCGGCAGCAGGCGGCGACGGCGGCGGGCCGTCGGGGGCTGGGGGGTCTGGAACGAACTCATGCGGGTCACCCTAACGGCGCGTCCTGGACGCGCGCTGTCAGGCGATCCGCTCGAACAGCCGGTCGACGGCGGCCGACGACGTGTCGAACGGGTCCTTCGTCACGATCGCGTGCAGCGGATGGTCGGTGAGCTTCAGGGTCGTCCAGTCGACGGCGTAGTCCAGGCCGCGCTCCCGGGCGCGGGCCACGAAGTCCGCGCGCACGCGGGCCCGGGTGGTGGGCGGGGCGGCCTCCACGGCGGACCGGGCGGCGTCCTCGGGCAGCAGGCGCGCGACGGCGCCGCGCCGCCGCAGCATGCGGAACAGCCCCCGGTCGGGGTCGATGTCGTGGAAGGCCAGGTCCAGCTGGGCGAGGCGGGGCGCGTCCCAGCCCAGGTCGTGGCGGGCCCGGTAGTCCTCCAGCAGGCGCAGCTTGATCGCCCAGTCGATGCGGTCCTCGATGCGGGACCGGTCACCGGTGCGGACGGCGTCGAGCACCTCGCCCCACAGGGTGAGGACCTCCCCCACCCGGTCGTGGTGGGCACCCTCCGCGGCGACGAAGGCGCGGGCCCGCTCGAGGTAGTGCTCCTGCAGCTCGAGCGCGGAGGCCTCCCCCTCCCGGAGCGCGATGCGGGCCGTGCCGGTGAGGTCGTGGGAGATCTGCCGCACCGCGCGGGTGGGGTGGGCGACGACGCGGTCCCCGAGCGGGAAGCCCGCCTCGATCATCCGCAGCAGCAGGTCGGTGGCGCCGAAGCGCAGCAGGTGGGTGTGCTCGGAGAGGTTCGTGTCCCCCACGATCACGTGGAGGCGCCGGTACTCGGAGGCGTCCGCGTGCGGCTCGTCCCGCGTGTTGATGATCGGCCGGGACCGCGTGGTGGAGGAGGACACGCCGTCCTGCACGAAGTCGGCGCGCTGGGAGAACGCGAAGTGGGCCGGGCCCTCGCCCTCGGGCCACGTGCCGGCGGGCACGACGCGGCCCGCGCCCACGAGGATCTGCCGGGAGACGAGGAACGGGACGAGCGCCTCGGTGAGCCGCCGGTACTCGGTGCGCCGGCGCAGCAGGTAGTTCTCGTGGGAGCCGTAGGAACTTCCCGAGGAGTCGGCGTTGTTGCGGTAGAGGTGGATCCGGCCGCCGACCCCGTCCGCGGCCATGCGCTCCTCGGCCTGGACCACGAGGTCGTGCAGCAGCAGGTCCCCCGCCCCGTCCGAGGCGATGAGCTCGTCGAGCGTCGAGCACTCGGCGGTCGCGTACTCGGGGTGGGACCCGACGTCGAGATAGAGCCGGGAGCCGTTGGACACGAACACGTTCGAGGACCGCCCCCACTCGACCACGGGCCGGAAGAGGTAGCGGACGACCTCTTCGGGGCTGAGCGGGCGCCCCTGCGGGTTCCAATGCTGGACGCCGTACTCCGTCTCCAGCCCGAAGATCCGGCGGGCGCGGTCCGCGTCGGTCACTGGCCGCCCTTCTGGACGAAGCCCTTGACGAACTCCTCGGCGTTGGACTCCAGCACCGAGTCGATCTCGTCCAGCAGGCTGTCCAGGCCCTGGTCCTGGGCCGCGGGCTTCACGTGCGCCTGGCCCGCCGCGGCGCCGGTCTCGTCGTCGCCGCCGGACGGGCGTGGGCGGATCTGCTCCTGGGACATGGTGGCCTCCTCGTGCGTCGACGCGGGTCGGTGTGCTCCGTCCGCGTCCACCCATCCTGCCCCACGCGCGGGCCACGTTTCAGCCCCACGTCCCCGGGTTGCCCCGCGCTGGCAGGATGGGGGCATGCGTCTGTGGACCCTTCACCCCCGCCACCTCGACCGTCAGGGCCTGACGGGCGCCTGGCGCGAGGCCCTGCTCGCGCAGGCCGTCCTGGCCGGCCGCACGCGCGGGTATCGGGACCACCCGCAGCTGCTGAGGTTCCGGGAGCACCCGGACCCGTCCGGCGCGATCGGCGCGTTCCTCTCCGGCCTCGAGGCCGAGGCCACGGCGCGCGGCTATCGCTTCGACCACTCCCGGATCGACCGGCCGTGCCCCGCCCCCGACGGCGCGGTGCGCATCCCGCCCGCCGGTCTCGCACCGATCCCGGCCACCACGGGCCAGCGCGACCTGGAGTGGCGTCACCTGTGCGCCAAGCTGGCCGCGCGCAGCCCCGCCTGGCTCGAACGGTGGTCGGACACGCCCGTCCCCGACGTGCACCCGCTGTTCACGATCGTCCCGGGGCCGGTCGCCTCCTGGGAGCGCGCCTGAGGGCGGGCCGCGGTCGGGCCCGGTCTGGCACCGTGGGGGCATGATCCGCGACGAGAGCATCGAGAGCTATCTGGGGCGCCTCGCCTCCGGCGAGCCCACCCCCGGCGGCGGCGCGACGGGCGCGCTCGCGGTCGCCGAGGGCGCCGGACTGCTGGCCATGGCGGCCCGGTTCAGCGCGGCCGAGGAGGACGCCCGGGCATCGGAGGGCCTGATCGCGGCGTGCCTCGGCCTCGCCGACGGCGACGAGCGGGGCTTCGGCGCCGTGGCCGAGGCGTTCGGGCTGCCCCGCGACACCCCGGAGGACCGGGCCCGGCGCTCGGCCGCGATCCAGGCCGCCCTGGCCGAGGCTGTCCAGCCGCCCCGCGGGATCGTCGACGTCGCCGAGCGTGCACTGGGCCTGGCCGAGCGTGTGCTGGACGCGGCGAACCCGAACGTGCTCTCCGACGTCGGTGCGGCGCTCGGCTGCGTCCGGGGCGGCCTCACCGCCGCCGCGGTCACCCTCGAGACCAACCTGGGCCCCCTCCGCGACGAGGGCCTGGAGGGCGTCCTGCGCACCGACGTCGACCGGGCGGACCGTCTCGTCGCGCGGGCGGACGCCCTGCTGGGCCGCGTGCGCGCGGCCGTCGCGGGCTGAGCGCCCGCCCTCGCCTCAGGCCCGCGCGCCGAACAGCGGCGGCAGCGTGGCCACGAGCGCCTCGTCGTCGGGCCGGGGCGCGGCGGCGTCCTCCCACCAGCCGGGCAGGTCGACGGCGGCGCCGACCAGCGGCTCGGCCAGGTGCAGCCGGTGCACCCGCTCCCCCGCCCCGCGCAGCAGCAGCGTCTCCCACGCGGCGCCGGCCACGCGGTCACCGTGGCGGCCCACGAGGTTGCCGCGGGTCCACGCGCGGGTGGCCCGCGGCGGCATGCCGACGGCGGCACGGATCTCCGCCTCGTCGGCGAGCGTCCGGAGGGCGCCGGCGGCCACGAGGCGGCGGTGCAGGGAGCGGGCCGGGCGCAGGTCGGCGTACTGCAGGTCCACCATTGCGAGGCGGGGGTCGGTCCAGTCCGCGCCCGTGCGGGCCCGCAGGCCCTCGAGGACGCGCAGCTTGGCCGCCCAGTCGGCTCGGTCGCTCAGGGACAGCGGATCCGCGGTGGCGTCGTCGAGGTCGATGGCCCAGGCCTCCAGCACCTCGCGCGTCTGCGGATCCGTCACCCCGAAGGCGGCGCAGTGGGCGCGGGCCGCGTCCAGGTAGGACCGCAGGATCTGCAGCCCGGTCCAGTGCCGGCGCACGGGGCCGTCCGCGGTGCGTTCGAGCAGCGGCACCGTGGCCCGCAGACCCGGGTCGTGGCTGATCGTCTGCAACGCGGCCACCGGGTCGTCCAGGGTGAGCCGGGGCGCCGTCCCGGCCTCGGCCATCGCGAGGACGAGCGCGGTCATGCCCATCCGCAGCCACGTGGCGTGCTGGCTCAGCGTCGCGTCGCCGATGATCACGTGGAGCCGGCGGTAGGCCTCGGGACGGGCGTGCGGCTCGTCCCGCGTGTTGACGATCGGCCGGTGGATCGTGGTCTCCAGCCCCACGGGCTCCTCGAAGTAGTCGGCCCGCTGCGACAGCTGGAAGCCCGGCCGCTCCCCCGCCGGGCCGAGCCCCACGCGGCCCGCGCCCACGAGCACCTGCCGCGCCGCGAAGAACGGCAGCAGGACGGCGGTGAGCTCCTCGAAGTCGAGGGACCGGGCCACGAGGTAGTTCTCGTGCGCGCCGTAGGACTGGCCCTTGCCGTCCACGTTGTTCTTGTAGACCAGCACCTCCGGGGCGCCCTCGGCCTGGCCGATGTGCTCGGCCGCCGCCTGCGCGACCAGGTCACCGGCGGCGTCCCACACCATGGCGTCCCGCGGGGTGGTCGTCTCCGGCGACGAGTACTCCGGGTGGGCGTGGTCCACGTACCAGCGCGCACCGTTGGCCAGCACGGTGGACAGGAGCAGGTGCACGGGCTCCCCGTCCGGGCCCACGAGCGCCTCGTCGGTCAGCTGCGAGGGGTGCGCCGCCGAACGCGGCAGCCGCCAGCCGCGGGCGTCCACGAGCGGCGACTCCCCCGTGTAGTCCCACTCCGTGCCGGCCACCGCCGAGCCGGACCGGGTGACCAGGTCCGCGTACGCGTTCACGAGCTCGACCGAGAGCACGCTGTGGTGCGCCCCCGGGTTGGCCGGCGCGTGGATGCCGAACTCGGTCTCCGTGCCCATCACCCGGTGCACGCCCCAGCCGGCGGCGTCCCTCCCGTTCGGGGGCACCGCCGCGCCGTGGAACAGCCGGCGCTGGCCCTCGAAGGCGGGGGTCGGGCCGACGTCGACGGCGGCGGCCCGGGCGAAGCCGTCCGCGGCCCCGCGGCCGAACGCGCTCATGCCTCGACCCCCCGGACCATGCGCAGCGAGCGCAGCCGAGGACCGCGCCAGCCGGAGGTGCGCGCCCACTCGGCGGGCGCGACCGTGGCCAGGAGGTCCGTCTGGTCCTCCAGCACCGCGGCCACGGCCTCGCGCAGGTGGCCCTCGCGGACGCCGAGCGCGGCCGGGGCCTGGCCGGCGGCCAGGTAGTCGCGCACCGCGTGCCGCTTGGCGCGGTCCACGACGTCGGCCACCACGGCGCCCGAGACGAGGTCGGCCAGGTGCAGGGCGTGGGTCGTGCCGGACACGTCCGTCAGCTCCGCCAGCGCGGTGTCCGCGCCGCGGTCGTAGAGGGCGGCGACCGTCCGGGCGATGAGCGTCGCGCGGGCCGCGTCCGCGGAGCCGGCCGCGACGACGTCGTCGGCGTGCAGGGGCACGTCTACGGTGAGGTGCTTGGCCATGATCTCCGCGGCGCCGTCGGCGTCGGGACGGTCCACGCGGATCTTCACGTCCAGTCGGCCGGGGCGGAGCACGGCCGGGTCGATCATGTCCTCGCGGTTGGAGGCGCCGATGACGATCACGTTCTCGAGGGCCTCGACGCCGTCGATCTCGGTGAGCAGCTGCGGGACGATCGTGGTCTCCACGTCCGAGGAGACGCCGGAGCCGCGCGTGCGGAACAGCGACTCCATCTCGTCGAAGAAGATGACCACGGGGAAGCCGGCGTCGGCCTTCTCGCGGGCCCGGTCGAAGATGACGCGGATCTGCCGCTCGGTCTCGCCCACGTACTTGTTCAGCAGCTCGGGTCCCTTGACGTTGAGGAAGAACGAGCGCTCGCCGTCCGCGCTGCGGGCCGAGAGGGCGTTGGCCACGGCCTTGGCGAGCATGGTCTTGCCGGTGCCGGGCGGGCCGTACAGCATGATCCCCTTGGGGGCGCGCAGACCGTGCTCGCGGTAGACCTCCGGGTGCAGGAACGGGATCTCGACGGCCTCGCGGATCCGGTCGATCTGCGGGCCGAGGCCGCCGATGTCCTCGAACGTGACGTCCGGGACCTCTTCCAGCAGCACCTCGTCCACCTCGGACAGCTCGACCCGCCGCAGCGCCCATTCGACGCGGGCGTCCACGGTGACGGCGTCCCCGTGGCGCAGGTCGACGCCCTCCAGCGCGGGCGCGCGCCGCACCACGCGCTCCTCGTCCGCCGTGCCGGCCAGGACGAGGCCGCCGTCGGGCAGCGCCTCCTTGACGCGCAGCAGCTGACCCGACCCCGTGCCCGGGGCGACGCCGACGATCGAGCTGGACTCGTCCAGCAGCACCTGGGCGCCGGGGGTGAGGCGGGCGGCGTCGAGCAGTGGGGAGACCGTCACGCGCAGCCGCCGGCCGTTCTGCACGACGTCCGCTCCCCCGCGCACCACGGCGCCGGTCTCCACGCCCTCCTCGGGCTCGCGCGGGGCGTGGACGGCCTCGAGGGTGGCGAAGGTGAACGGCGGATGCGTGACGGCGTCCAGGTTCTCCTTGAGCGTCGTGATCTCGGCGCGCGTGGCCTCGAGCAGCTCGACCATGCGCCGGTTGTTGCGGGCGGCCGTCTGCGTCTGGGCCTCGGCGGCCCGACGGCGTTCGCTCAGGCCGGCGGCGTGCCGCTGGGCGGACTGCAGCTGGTGCCGCAGCCGTTCGGCCTCGGCCTGGGATTGCCGCAGCAGCTCCCGCGCCTCGGCGAGGCGCTGCTCGGCGTGCTCCGTGCCTGATTGCGCGTGGTGGTCCACCGGTGCTCCGTCCACTCAGTCCTGCTCCCCGGTCTGGGTCCTCCCACCGTACGCGTCCACGCCCTGCTCGGCGGCGCGTGACCGCGCGGCCATGAGGCGGGCCTCCTTCGCCGCCTTGCGCGCCTTCTTGTCCGTGATCGGCCGTTCGCCGAGGGCCTCGGGCGTCCACCGGGCCGCGTCGGCCGGCTGCCAGGCCTCGACGTCCTCGGCCTTGAACTCGGAGACCTTGGAGCGCTTCTTCAGGCGCAGCGCCTCCTCGCCCGAGGCCAGGCGGCGGGCCGTGAGGAGGAAGCCGGTGTGCGCGACCATGCGGTGGTCGGGGCGCACGGCGAGCCCGTCCAGGTGCCAGCCGCGCACGAGGGTCTCGTTGGCCTCGACCTGCGTGAAGCGGCCCGAGTCCCGGATGGCCTCGGCCACGCGGGAGAGCTGGGTGGCGGTGGCCACGTAGTTCAGCCACACACCGCCGGGGGCCAGGACCTCGGCGACGGCGTCGAGGCATTCCCAGGGGGCCAGCATGTCCAGGACCACCCGGTCCACGGAGCCCGGCTCGTGGACCTTGGGCATCTCCTCCTGCGCGTCGCCGAGGTGCACCGACCAGGCGGGGTGCTCGGCGCCGAAGAAGGCCTCCACATTGGCCCGGGCGACGTCCGCGAACTCCGGGCGGCGCTCGTAGGAGTGCAGGCGACCGTGGTCGCCCACGGCGCGCAGCAGGGACATGGACAGGGCGCCGGAGCCCACGCCGGCCTCGACCACGACGGCGCCCGGGAAGATGTCCGCCTGCTGCACGATCTGCGCCGCGTCCTTCGGGTAGACCACCGTGGCGCCGCGGGGCATGGACAGGACGAAGTCGTTCAGCAGGGGGCGCAGCACCTGGTACGGCTGGCCGGCCGAGTTCTCGACCACGACGCCCTCGAAGCCGCCGATCAGGTCGTCGTGCCGCAGCACGCCCTGGTAGCTGTGGAACTCCCCGCCGGGCAGCAGGGTGATCGTGTTGAGGCGGCCCTTCGCGTCCTTGATCTGCACGCGCTGGCCGGCCCGCAGGGGGCCGCGGCGCGCGCTCACGCCGGTGGGTTCGGTCATGGGGGGCTCCTTCGGTTCAGGGACGCCGCGTCGCGTCGACGGCGGCGAGGATCGTCTCGCGGGGCACCACGGAGCGCACGAGGCCGTGCGCGTCGGTCAGCACCCACACGGGGGTCTGGGGGTCGGCCAGGCGGGCGGCCAGGTCGGGACCGGCGGCGGGGACGTCGTCGCGGACGAGGACGGCCTCCGGGGCCAGCGCGACGGCGACCGCGGCCAGGGCGGTGGTCGTGCGGCGCGCCGGGGTGAGGCCCGCCGCGGCCGTGTGGTCCAGCACGCCGCGGGGCCGACCGGCCCCGTCCACGGCCACGACGGCGCGGCGGCCGCCGTCCGCCTGGGCCAGGGCCTCGGCGACGCAGAGGTGCTCGGGCAGGGCGATGGCGGGCACCTCGACCTGCTCGAGCCGCAGGGTCTCCAGCCGGCGGCTCCAGCGCCCGTGGCGCACGGCGTCGTCCGCGCCCCGCCACAGCGTGAGGGCGACCCAGGCCGCCAGGACGACGACGAACAGGTCCGGCGCGCGGCCTGCGAGGGTCGGGGGGCCGAACACCGCCGCGAGGACGCCCACCGCGACGACGCGCCCGGCCCAGCCGGCCGCCTCGACGCCACGGGCCCGGGAGCCGGTGGCGGCCCAGACGGCGGACTCGACCATGCGGCCGCCGTCGAGCGGGGTGCCCGGCAGCGCGTTGAACGCGGCCAGGAGGAGGTTGGCCCACACCGTGACCTCGAGCAGCAGGGCGGGGACGGACGGGCCGGGCACGGCGCGGGCCGCCAGGTGGGCGAGGCCCGCGAGCACGAGGTTCGCGGCGGGGCCGGCCATCGCGGTGAGGACCGTGTCCAGCGGTCGGGCGGACGGGCTGCGGAACTGGGTGTGCCCGCCCCACAGGGTGAGCGCGATCTCCTCGGTGCGCTGGCCGAAGGCGCGGCCGGTGAGGGCGTGGGCGGCCTCGTGGACCAGGACGGAGAGGGCCAGGAGCACGGCGTACCCCAGGGCGACCCCGTAGGCGCCGCCGTCGAGCGAGGGCAGCGCGCGCTGGATCTGCGGGCCGAACGCGAGGGTGATGACCGCGGCGATCAGGAGCCAGGACCAGGACAGGCGCACCGGTGCGTCGGCGATCGTGCCCAGCCGGACGGAGGCGGGCCCGCTCATCCGGGCTCGTCCGCCCCGGGCCTGCGCGCGGCGGCGATCCGACGGACCGCGGCGAGGTCGGCCGGCGTGCGGCCGGCGAGCGTCGTCCACTCGACGGTCGCGAGCCCTGCCGGCAGCGGCAGCACGCTGGGCACGCCGACCGTCGGCAGGCCCGCGGCCACGGCCGCGCCGACGCCCACCGGGGAGTCCTCGACCGCCACACAGTCGGCGGCCGTCAGCCCCGGTGTCCGCTCGGCCAGCAGCTGCAGGCCCAGCTGGTACGCCTCCGGGTCGGGCTTGCCCCGGGAGACCATGTCCCCCGAGACGACGACGTCCAGCGTGCCCGCCGGCGCCCGCTCGGCCAGTGCGCGGGCCAGTGGGGCATGGGACATCGTCACGAGGGCGCCCGACACGCCGGCCTCGGCGAGCGCGACGAGCAGCTCCCGGGCACCCGGCCGCCATGGCACCCCACGGACGACCCCCTGGACGACCTCGTCCATCGTCAGGTCGATGATCCGCTGCACGGGCAGGTCCAGCCCGGCCTCCTGCAGGCGGCGCGCTCCCTCGTCGAGGGGGCGTCCCACGAGGGAGCCGGCCAGGTCATCCGACCAGGTGCCGCCGTGCTCGACCACCAGGCGGCGCTGGACGGCGTTCCACAGGGGCTCCGTGTCCACGAGGGTGCCGTCCATGTCCCACAGGACGGCGCGTGGCAGGTGGCGGGCACGGTCGTCCGGGGCGGGCGCGGGGTGGCGGGGCATGGAGTGCATCCTATCGAGCGCCGCCGCCGGGGTGTGCCGGGCGGGTCGCGGGCCGTGACCCCGTCGTCGGGCCGTGTCTAGGCTGGCCGCCATGACCGACGCTACCTCCGAGGACCAGCCGGACGACGTCCTGGGCCCGCTGCGGACCCACCTGACGGCGACCGTGGACGCGCTCGAGGCCGGGCGGCGGGCCCCCACGGTCCTGCTGATGGCCTTCGAGGGGTGGAACGACGCCGGGGAGGCCGCGACCGGGGCCCTGGGCGCGCTGCGGGAGCAGTGGGACGCCGCGGACGCGGGACGGGTGTGCGACGGCGAGTTCTACGACTACCAGGTCACTCGACCCCTGGTCCGGCGCGACGCCGACGGGCTGGGGACGCTGGACTGGCCGGCGGTCACCCTGCACGAGGCGCTCCTGGACCGTGAGGGTCGGCCCGTCGCGGGCGAGGCTGCCCCGCCGGACGGGGTGCGTGTGCTCCTCGCCGTCGGCGTGGAGCCGAACGTGCGGTGGCGCGCGTTCCTCGAGGAGCTGTTCACGGCGGCCGACGCGCGTGACGTGGATGCCGTCGTGACGCTGGGCGCGCTGCTGGCGGACGTGCCCCACACCCGGCCCCTGCGCGCCCGCCCGACCTCGCCGCTCGTGGACGTGCGGGTGGCCGTCGGCGCGGACCGTCCGGTCTACGAGGGGCCCACCGGGATCATCGGCGTCATCGCGGACGAGGCCGCACGCCGCGGCCTGCCGAGCCTCTCACTGTGGGGGACGGTGCCCCACTACGTGGCCCAGGCGCCCTCCCCCAAGACGCTGCTCGGGCTGGTCGAGGCGGTCGAGGACCTGCTGCACGTGAGCGTGTCCACGCGCGGGCTGGAGGACGACGCGAGGGCCTGGCAGCGCGGCGTGGACGAGCTGGCCGCCGAGGACCCCGACGTCGCCGCCTACGTCCGGCAGCTCGAGGAGGCCCAGGACACCCAGCAGCTGCCGGAGGCCTCGGGCGAGTCGATCGCGCGGGAGTTCGAGCGCTACCTGCGCGGGCGCGGCGGACGCTGACGCCCGGCCGCGTCCGGCGGGGTCAGCGCAGGCGCAGACCCAGCAGCGCCGCCACGACGTCGACCACCGGCACCGGGTCGGCGGCTGCCTCGGCCAGGCCGGGCAGGGTGCCGGCCGCCCATGCGTCGAGGGCCTCCAGCGCGCGGGGGGCGTCGAGGTCGTCCGAGAGCGTCGCGTGGACCGCGTCCAGCACGGCGACGCCGGCGGCGGCATGCGGTCCGTCCAGGGCGGCGCGCCAGCGGGCCACCCGCGCCTGGGCGTCGGCCAGCACCTGCTCGGACCACTCCCAGTCCGACCGGTAGTGGTGCCCGAGGATCGCCGCCCGGATGGCCACCGGCTCGACGCCCCGCGCCCGCAGACGGGAGACGAGTTCGAGGTTGCCGAGGGACTTGGACATCTTCTCGCCGTCCAGGGCCACCATGCCGGTATGTGCGTAGGTGTGTGCGAGCGGCAGGCCGTCGACGGCGGTGGCGTGCGCGGCGGAGAACTCGTGGTGCGGGAACCGCAGGTCGGAGCCGCCGCCCTGCACCGTGAACGGCGCCGGCAGGTGGGCCCGGGAGATCACGGAGCACTCGATGTGCCAGCCGGGCCGACCGGAGCCGAGCGATCGACCGTCCCAGGCAGGCTCGCCCTCGCGGTGCACGCGCCACAGCAGCGGGTCCAGTGGGTCGCGCTTGCCGGGGCGGTCGGGGTCGCCTCCCCGCTCCGGGAACACCGCGGCCATCTCGTCCGGGCCCATCGCGGAGACCTGCCCGAGGCGCCAGTCGGTCGCGGACTGGGCCGCGCGGACGTCGAAGTAGACGTCCCCGTCGGGCTCGCCGTCGCCGCCCGGCACGCGGTAGGCCCGGCCCGCCGCCAGCATCGTCTCGACGGCGTCCACCACCAGGCCCACCGCCTCGGTCGCGCCGACGTAGTGGTCCGGGGCGAGCACCTCGAGGGCGGCCATGTCCGCACGGAACAGGTCGGTCTGCTCCTCGGCGAGTGCGCGCCAGCCGACGCCGGTCGCCTCGGCCCGCTCGAGCAGGGGGTCGTCCACGTCGGTCACGTTCTGGACGTAGGCGACCTCGAGACCGGCCGCGCGCCAGTAGCGGTGCAGCAGGTCGAAGGCCACATAGGTGCTCGCGTGGCCGAGATGCGTCGCGTCGTACGGGGTGATCCCGCAGACGTACAGCGAGGCGCGCTGCGCGTCGTTGCCCGGATGCCGGGTCCGTCCCGTGGCGGTGTCGTGCAGCCGCAGCCGGTCGGGGCGGCTCGGCACGGCGGGCGGGGCGGGGGTGCTCCAGGACTTCACGGGACTCCTCAGATCGGGGTGGTTCGGCGGTGCCGGGCCGCCATGCCCGGCGGCGGGAGCGGGCTCAGGCGCTGATGACGCCCGCGCCCAGCAGGGCGAACAGGACGCCGCCCAGGAGGATGCGGTACCAGACGAACGGCAGGTACGAGTTGGTGCTGATGAAGCGCATGAGCCAGGCGATGACCGCGTAGGCCACCACGAAGGCGATCGCGGTCGCCACCAGCGTCTCCCCCATGCCGTACGGGCCCTGCGTGCCGGGATCGGTGAGCGAGGTGTACAGCTTGTACAGGCCGGAGGCGAACACGGCGGGCACCGCCAGCAGGAACGCGTAGCGGGTGGCGGCGGGCCGGGTGTAGCCCATGGCCAGGCCGGCCGCGATGGTGCCGCCGGAGCGCGAGACGCCCGGGATCAGCGCGAGGGCCTGGGCCAGGCCGTAGAGGACGCCGTCCCGCACGGTGAGCTTCTCGAGCGGCTTGGTCTGACGGCCGAGCCGGTCCGCCAGGGCGAGCAGGACGCCGAACACGATGAGCATGGTCGCCGTGATCCACAGCGACCGGAACTCCGTGTCGATCCAGTCCTCCAGCAGCAGGCCCAGGACCGCGATCGGGATCGAGCCCACGATGATCAGCCAGCCCATGCGCGCATCGGGGTCCGAGTGCGGGATCCGCCCCGTGACCGCGGCGCACCACCGGCCGATGATGCGGGTGATGTCGCGCCAGAAGTAGATGAGGACCGCCAGCTCCGTGCCGAGCTGCGTGATGGCCGTGAAGGCCGCCCCCGGGTCGGTCGCGGAGGGCAGGAACTCGCCCACGATGCGGATGTGGGCGGAGGAGGAGATGGGCAGGAACTCCGTGAGGCCCTGCACCAGGCCCAGGATGATGGCTTCGATCCACGTCACGGAGGGTCACTGTACGCCACGGCCCCGGGTGGGAACCCGGGGCCGTGCGATCCGTCACGAGCAGGACGGTCAGTCGTCGTCGTCCTCGTCGTCGAAGAGGTCGAGCGGGGTGACCTCCTCGGTGTCCGCGTACAGGGCGTCCTCGTAGGCCTCGAAGGCGTCGGCCACGGCGAAGAACGCGGCTTCGACGGCGGGGTCGTCCTCGCCCCGCTTGTTCTGCGCGGCCACGAGGTGTTCGTTCAGGGCGGTGGTGAGGGCCTCGAGGGCCATGCGGGCGTCAGAGCTCATGGGTGAACGGTAACCCGGTGGCCGGTGGCGCGGCCAGGGGTGGGCCGTACGGGACCGGCCGCCGGACCCGACGCCGTCTGCCAGGATGGGCGGGTGCGTGAACAGCTGATGTCCTCGACCCTCGACGCGATCTCCCGCGGACAGAAGTGGGAGTACCTGGTGATGACGGTCGCCGCCCACGAGTCCCTCGCCGACGCCCGGCGGCGCCTCGTGGAGCACGCGGAGTACGGCCAATGGGAGCTGCAGCGCTCCGTGCACTACCGTGACGGGGCGCGCCGCTACTGGATGCGCCGCCGGGTGATGCGCGTGGCCTCGACCCTGCAGACCCTCTGAGGCGCGGGCGCGACGACGGCGCCCCGGCCGTCGTCGCCGCCCGCTGCCCGGATCAGCGCGGCTCCAGCATCCGCTCGAGCACCCGGCAGCCGAACTCGAGCGCGTCCACGGGCACCCGCTCGTCGATGCCGTGGAACAGGGACGTGAAGGCCAGGTCGGCAGGCAGGCGCATGGGCGCGAAGCCGTAGCCGGTGATGCCCAGCCGGGAGAGGGACTTGTTGTCCGTGCCCCCGCCGAGCATGAACGGCAGCACCTGGGCCTCGGGGTCCTCCGCCTGCAGCGCGGCGATCATCAGCTCCACCAGGTCTCCGGAGAAGGGGGTCTCCAGGGCGACGTCCCGGTGCTCGGGTGCGATGGTCACCTCGGGGCCGGCGAGCTCGGCGATCGTGGCGAGGGCGGACTCCTCCTCCCCGGGGATCAGGCGGACGTCCACGGTGCCGGTGGCCGAGGACGGGATGACGTTGTGCTTGTAGCCGGCGGTCAGCCCCGTCGGGTTGGACGAGGTGCGCAGGGTGCCGGCCACCCAGGAACGGGCCTGCCCGAGCGCGTCGAGCTGGGGCGTCGGGTCCGTCTCATCGAAGTCCACGCCCATGATCTCGGCCACCTGTTCGAGCAGCGCGCGCGTGGTCTTGGTGTACACGAGCGGCCACTCGTGCCCGCCGATGCGGGTCATGGCGCCGGCCAGCCGGGTGACCGCGTTGTCCGGGTGCGGGGCCGAGCCGTGCCCGGGGGCGCCCTCCGCGGTGAGGTTGAGCCAGGCGAGCCCCTTCTCCGCGGTCTGCACGAGGTAGGCGCGCGAGCCGTGCACCTCGGTGGAGAAGCCCCCCACCTCCGAGATCGCCTCGGTGCACCCGTCGAACACCTCGGGGTGGTGGTCCACGACCCAGCGTGCGCCGTAGACGCCGCCGGCCTCCTCGTCGGCGAAGAACGCGACCGTCAGGGGTCGCCGCGGCCGGCGGCCCGTGCGGGCCAGGTGCAGCAGCACCGCGAGCACCATGGCGTCCATGCCCTTCATGTCCACGGCGCCGCGCCCCCAGATCATGCCGTCCTTGAGCTCGGCGCCGAACGGGTCCACGCTCCACTCGTCCGCCTCGGCGGGGACCACGTCCGTGTGCCCGTGGATGACGAGCCCCGGCGCCTCCGGATCCCAGCCCGGCAGGTGTCCGACGACGGAGACCCGGCCCGGCGCCGACTCGAAGAAGCGGGGGGTCATCCCCGCCTCGGTCATGAGCCGGGCGCAGTACTCCGCGGCCTCGGGCTCACCGACGGAGACGTTGCCCCCGCGGTTGGTCGTGTCGATCCGGATGAGGTCGCGGCAGATCTCCACGACGCGGTCCTCGGGGCGCGAGCGGGCGGGGTTCTCGATGTTCTCGACCATGGTTTTGAGCCTAGCCCGAACCCGTGCTATCTTTCTCGAGTTGCCTGGAGCGGGACGGACCGGACAGGACCGGAGTGCGGTGGGCGACGGAGCCTCTCCCAGGGCTCCACCGATGAGCGCGAGTGGCGGAATTGGTAGACGCGCAGCGTTGAGGTCGCTGTGTCCGCAAGGACGTGGGGGTTCAAGTCCCCCCTCGCGCACCGCTCGTCGAGCAGCAGGGCCCCGGTCGTCACGACCGGGGCCCTGCGTGTTCCCCGGCCCGGCGTCCCCTCTAGAGTGGTGTCCGTGCGACGGCAGGCGCCGTCGGTGGAACCGCACGACGGCATGGAGGACCCGATGGCCCTGGAAGCCCCCGCACTGCTGCACCGGCTCGCGCGAGCCCACGGGGTGCAGCCCGAGTACGTCGGTCAGGACGGCTCGGCCCAGACCGTGCCGGACGAGGCCCTCGTGAAGGTGCTCGCCGCCCTCGGGGTGTCGGTCCGTCCGGACGGGGTCGCCGCTCTGGCCGAGGCGCTGGAGGAGGCGGAGACGGCCCCCTGGCGGGACGTGCTCCCGCCCACCGTGGCCGCCCGGTCCGGCCACCGCCTGTCCGTGCCGTGCCACGTGGCCGCGGGCGAGCCGGTCGTGGCCCGCGTGCGCACGGAGGACGGGCGGACCCTCGAGGTGAGCGTGAGCGAGCCGGTGTCCGAGGTCCGCCTCGTGGACGGCGTCGAACGCGAGCGCGTCCACGTTCAGATCCCCGCCGACCTCGCCCCGGGCTGGCACCGGCTGGAGGTGACCAGCGGCTCCGGCTCCACCGCCTCCGCGGTCCTGGTCTGCGCCCCGACCCGGCTGAGCACGGCGCGTCCCTTCCTCGAGCGCCGCGGCTGGGGCGCGGCCGCGCAGGGCTACTCGGTGACCTCGGCGGACTCGTGGGGCATCGGCGACGCGGCGGACATGGCGTCCCTGGCCGAGATCGTCGCCCGGCACGGTGCCGACTTCCTGCTGCTGCACCCCCTGCACGCGATCGAGCCCGGCCCCCATCCGGCGGACTCCCCCTACTCCCCCGTCTCCCGTCGGTTCCTCTCGGCGCTGGTCGTGCACGTGCCCTCGATCCCCGAGTTCGCCGACCTGCCCGCCGCGGAGCAGGCGGAGCTGCGGTCGGCCGGCGCCCGCGTCCAGGCGGAGCTGGAGCGCACCGGCCGGATCGATCGGGCCGCCGTCGCCGCCGTCCTGTGGCCCGCGCTGCGCCGCGTGCACGAGGTGCCCCGCTCCCCCGAGCGCGAGGCCGCCTACGCACGGTTCCGCGCCGAGGCCGGCCCGGGCCTGGACGACTTCGCCCTCTGGTCCGTCCTGCGGCTGGACGGCGACGGCACCGGACCCGATCTCGCCGACCCGGCCTGGGCGCCGGGCGGGGTCGAGGCGGAGCGGGTCCGCGTCGAACGCGCGACCGACGTCGACCTGCACCGCTGGGTGCAGTGGATCGCCGCCGAGCAGCTCGCCGGCGTGCAGGAGCGGGCCCGGGCGGCCGGCATGCGCATGGGCGTCATGGTGGACCTGGCAGTCGGGGCGACCCGCGAGACCGCGGACGCGTGGATGCTCGGGGACGTGCTGGTGCCGACCATGTCCGTCGGCGCGCCGCCCGAGCTGTTCAACCAGCTGGGCCAGGACTGGTCGCAGCACCCCTGGCATCCGCGCCGCCTGGCCGAGACCGGCTACGCCGCGTTCCGGGACATGCTGCGCACCGTGCTGCGCGGCGCGGGCGGCATCCGGATGGACCACGTCCTGGGGCTGTTCCGCCTGTGGTGGATCCCGGAGGGCGCCGGTGCCACCCAGGGCGCGTACGTCGAATACGACCACGAGGCGATGCTCGCCGTGCTCACGCTCGAGGCCGAGCGGGCCGGCGTCGTCGTGGTGGGCGAGGACCTCGGCACGTTCGAGCCGTGGGTGCAGCGCCGCCTGGCCGAGGCCGGCGTGCTCGGCACGTCGATCCTGTGGTTCGAACAGGAGGACGGCGAGCCCACCCCGCCGGAGCGCTACCGGCGGCTGGCCATGGCGGCGGTGAACACGCACGACCTGCCGCCCACGGCCGGTTACCTCGAGGGCGTCCAGGTGGACCTGCGCGAACGGCTGGGCCTCTACACCGTGGACGTCGCCCAGGAACGCCGCCGGTCGGCGGAGGAGGTGCGCGCGTTCCTCGCCGCCGCGGCCCGGCGCGGGCTGCTCGCCGAGGCGGACGTGGACGTCCCCGACGCCGGCCCCGAGGTGCGCGAACGCCAGATCGTGGCCCTGCACCGCCTGCTCGCGCAGGCGCCCTCGGCCCTGCACAGCGTGGCGCTCGTGGACGCCGTGGGCGAGCGGCGCATCCAGAACCAGCCCGGCACCCTCCAGGACCAGTACCCGAACTGGACCGTGCCGCTCGGCGACGGCGCCGGACGGATGGTCTCCGTCGAGGACCTGGCGGACTCGGCGTCGGCGGCCCGGCTGTTCGACGCCGTGGACGCCGAACTGCGGGCGTCCGTGCCGGTGGGGATCGGGGTCAGCCTGCACACCTCCCCCCTGGCCCAGCCCGGCCGCGGCGACGCCGGCGGCATGAACGTCTACGTGCGGCAGGCCGCCGTCGCCCTGGCCCGCCGGGGCGTGCGGATGATCCTGCTGACCCGGGCGGAGGAGCCGGTGGGACCGGACGGCGCACGGGTCCGGATGCTGGACGCCGGCGGGCAGGCCCCGCCGGTCACGGTGGTGGATCTCGCGGCCGGGCCGTCCGCTCCCGTGTCCAAGGAGGAGCTGGCGGGACTGGGCGCCGAGTTCACCCGCGCGGCCCTGGACTGGCTCGCCTCGGACGCCGTGCCGGGCGGTCCCGTCCTCGGTGGCACGGACGCCCCACCGGTCGCGTTCGTGCACGGCCACTACTGGCTCTCCGGGTCCACCGCCGCGGCCCTGGCGCGGGCGGCGCACGCCCCGTGCCTGCAGACCATGCACACCACGGCGGCGGCGAAGATGCTCGAGGACCCCGAGCTGCGCGAGCCGACCGCGCGGATCGAGGCCGAGCGCGGGATCGTCGGGCGGGCCGACCTGCTCGTGGTCAACTCCGCCGCCGAGGTCGCCGACCTGCGCGAGCTGCTGGACGTGCCTCGCGCCCGCACCCGGGTGCTGCCTCCCGGGGCTGACCTCGAGACGTTCACGCCGGACGGCGCCGCGCAGTGGCCGGGCGCGCCGGAGGACGACGGGGCCCTGCGCGTCCTGTTCGCCGGCCGCGTGCAGCGGCACAAGGGCCCGCACCTGCTCGTGGCCGCCCTCGGGGTGCTGCGCGAGCGGGCTGGTGGCGCGGGCGCCGACCCGGGAGTGCGCCTGCACGTGAACGGGGCCGCTTCGGGGGACGACGAGCTGGACCTGGCGGGCCTGGCCGCGCGGGAGGGGGTCGCCGACCTGGTGACGTTCTCCGGGCCGGTGCCCGCGCCCGCCCTCGCCGCCCAGTTCCGGGCGGCGGACGTCGTGGCGATGCCGAGCGCGTCCGAGACCTACGGCCTGGTCGCCCTCGAGGCACAGGCCTGCGGCACGCCCGTGCTGGCGCACCGGGTCGGCGGACTGGTCTACGCGGTCCTCGACGGCGTGTCCGGCCGCCACGTCACGGCGGGCACCCCGGAGGCGTGGGCCGATGCCCTGGCCGAGATCCTGGCGGATCGTGACGCCTGGGCCGCACTGAGGACCGGCGCCGTGCGCCACGCCGCCGGCCACTCGTGGGAGGCCTACGCGGACGGGCTGCTCGAGGCCGTCGCCGCCGTGCCGCGGCGGTCGCCCGGGCTGCACGCCTGACCGCCCGAACGCACCGGCCCGCCGAGACAGCGAGTCGCGGCGAGCCGGTGCGCGGGTCCGATGGCCGTCAGGACTCGAGCGGAGTGATCTCCCCGGAGAAGTGCGGGCGCCGGCGCCGCGCATCCCAGCCGCACACGCGCGTGCCGCCGTCGGGCCCGGGCTCGTAGCGGACGGCCACGGTGGTCGGCAGCACGACGGGCGCCTCGAAGTCGATGTGCCAGCGGAACCCGGCGCCGGCCGGCTCACGGCCCTCGAGCATCCGGGCGGCCAGGAACATCCCGTGGGCGATCGCGCCCTTCATGCCGAACAGTCGGGCCGAGACGCCCGTCAGGTGGATCGGGTTCCAGTCCCCGGAGACGCCCGCGTACCGGCGCCCGGCCCCCGTGCCGAAGCGCCACTGGGCGGTCGGCGTCGGGGGCACGAAGTCCGGGCGGGCGGGCCGCTCGGGACGCAGGCCGGAGAGGTGGACGCCCTTGGCGAGGTACCGGGAGACGCCCTCCCACAGCAGTGCCTCCCCGCCGTCGTCGCCGGGCCCCTCCACGGTCACGACGACGTCCACCGCGGTGCCCGCGTGGTGCGGGACGAGACCCACCGCACGCGCGGTGACGCGCAGGGCGGTCTCAGCCGGGACGGGCCGGTGGTGCAGGACGGTGTTGCTCAAGTGCACCAGCCCGGGCAGGGGCAGCGGGAACTCGGGGTCGGCCATCAGCTCCATGGCGGCACCGAACACCTGGGTGTGCACCAGGACCGAGGGCAGGTCCGCCGGATTGGCGGACCCGACGGCCCCGCGCCACGCGGTCACGGCCTCGGCCGGGATGCGGTGGCCGGTCACGACCACCTGACGGTCCGGGAGCTCGCGGGGACGGCGCCGACGGACGACGGCGTCCGTGGCGGCCCGCCCGGCGGCCCGGACGTAGAGCCGGCCGAGGGAGGGCGGGGCGGACAGCTGCGTGGTCTGCATCCTCACGCCCCCAGCTTCGACTGGCCGCAGACCCGCAGCGTGGCCCCGTTGGTGCCGCCGGCGGCGTCCGAGGCGAGCCAGGCCACCGTCTCGGCCACGTCCTGCGGCAGGCCGCCCTGCTGCAGCGCGTTGAGCCGCCGGCCCACCTCGCGCGTGGCGAGCGGGATCTTCGCGGTCATCTCGGTCTCGATGAAGCCCGGGGCCACCGCGTTGATCGTGCCCCCGCGGGCCGCGAGGACCGGGGCGGACGCCGCGGTCAGGCCGATGACCCCGGCCTTCGAGGCCGCGTAGTTCGTCTGGCCGCGGTTGCCCGCGATGCCGGAGATGGAGGCCAGGCCCACGATGCGCAGCCCCTGACCCGCCACGTCCCGGGCGTCCTCGGCGAGGAACGCCTCGTTCATGGCCAGCTGGGCCGTGGTGTTCACGGCGAGGACGGAGTCCCAGCGTGCGGCGTCCATGTTGGCCAGCATCCGGTCCCGGGTGATCCCGGCGTTGTGCACCACCGCGTCCATCCGGCCGTGCCGGGTGCGGCAGTGCTCGAGGATGCGCGCGCCGGCGTCCGGCGCCGTGATGTCCAGGGCGAGCGCGGTGCCGCCCACCTCGTTCACGACCTTGGCCAGCGTCTCGCCCGCCGCCGGGACGTCCACGCCGACGACGACGGCCCCGTCGCGGGCCAGCGTCCGGACGATGGCGGCGCCGATGCCGCGGGCGGCGCCCGTGACCACGGCGACCTTGCCGGCCAGGGGGCGCGCCGCGTCGGCGGGGACCGCGCCGTCGGCGGTGGCGACGGGCACGAACTGGCCGGAGACGTACGCCGCGCGACCGGAGAGCAGGAACGCGAGCGCGCCGGCCGCACCGGGGGCAGTGAGCGGCACGCCCTCGCCCAGGACGAGGCCGTTGGCGGTGCCGCCACGGCGCATCTCGTGCGCGATCGAGCGGGTCAGGCCCGTCACGCCCTGGCGGGCGGCGCGCAGGGCCGGGTCCGTGGCGGCCTCGGGGTCCTCGAACACCGTCACCACGCGCGAGGAGGAGCCCAGCGAGCGCAGCGCGCCGCCGATCTCCAGCGCCACCGCGCCGAGGTCCGCGGGCGTGGCGACCCCGTCGAAGCACGCGACGATCGCCGCGTGGCGTGCGCCCTCCCGGGGGGCGTCGGCGACCTCAAGGCCCCATGAGGCCAAGAGGGTGCGGGCATCCTCGGCTGCGCGGGTCGCGCCCAGGACGAGCACGGAGCCGGGCAGCACGGGGTCGCCGGGGGTGTGCCGGCGCAACTCGACGGGCTGGGGCAGGCCCAGGGCGCCGGTGAGGCGGCGGCCCAGGGGCGAGGCGACGAAGGTGCCGTAACGGTCGGTCATGGTCGGTCCTCTCGGGTCGGGTCGGTCGGGGCTCAGCGGCCGCGGAGCAGGGCCACGATGCCCTGGCCGCCGGCGGCACAGACGGAGATGAGGCCGAGGGAGCCCTCCCCCTTCTCATGCAGCATCTTGGCCAGCAGGGCCACGATGCGGCCGCCGGTGGCGGCGAAGGGGTGACCGGCCGCCAGCGACGAGCCGTGCACGTTGAGCCGGGCGCGGTCCACCGAGCCCAGCGCACCCGGCAGCCCGAGCCGCTCGCGGCAGTACTCCTCGTCCTCCCACGCGGCGAGGGTGGACAGGACGGTGCCGGCGAACGCCTCGTGGATCTCCACGAAGTCGAGGTCGTCGAGGGTGAGCCCGTGCCGGGCCAGCAGGCGCGGGACGGCGTAGGCCGGGGCCATGAGCAGGCCCTCGTGCCCGTCGACGAAGTCCACGGCGGCGTTCTCCATGTCCACGAACTCGGCGAGCACGGGAAGCCCGCGCTCGGCGGCCCACTCCTCGGAGGAGAGCAGCACCGCGGAGGCGCCGTCGGTGAGCGGGGTGGAGTTGGCGGCCGTCATGGTCGCCTGGTCCCCCAGCTGGCGACCGAACGCGGGCTTCAGGCCGGCCAGCTTCTCCGGCGTGGAGTCGGGGCGGAGGTTGTTGTCGCGGGCCAGGCCGTGGAACGGGGTCACCAGATCGTCCATGTACCCGGCGGCGTAGGCGGCGCCGAGGTTCCGGTGGGAGGCCGCGGCGAGCTCGTCCTGGGCCTGACGGGTGATGCCCCACTTGTGGGTGGTCAGGGCCTGGTGCTCGCCCATGGACATGCCGGTGCGCGGCTCGCCCGCGCCGGCCGGCTCGGGCACGAGCTGCCCGGGGCGCAGCTGGGCGAGGGCGCGCAGGCGGTCCTTCGTGGTCTTGGCGGTGTTGAGCTGCAGCAGCACGCGGCGCGCGCCGTCCGAGAGCGAGACGGGCGCGTCCGAGATCGAGTCCACGCCGCCGCCGATGGCGGAGTCGAGCTGGCCGAGCCGGATCTTGTTGGCGAGGGTGCCCAGGGCCTCCATGCCGGTGGCGCAGGCCACCTGGACGTCGGCGGCCGGGGTGGCGGCGGAGAGCGCGGAGCCCAGGACGGCCTCGCGGGTGAGGTTGAAGTTGCGCGGGTGCTTGAGGACGGCGCCGGCGGTGACCTGGCCGATGCGCTCGCCCTGGAGCCCGAACCGCGCGACGAGGCCGTCGAGCGTGGCCGTGAGCATCTCCTGGTTCCCGGCCTCGGCGTAGGCGGTGTTGGCACGGGCGAAGGGGATGCGGTTGCCGCCCAGGATGACGGCGGGGCGCAGCGCTCCACCGGCGACGGCGGGGCGGGAGGCGGTCTCGGACGCGGGGGTCTCGTGGTGGGTCATGACGGTCCTCTCGACGGCGGGCCCACCGCCGACGCGGCGGGGGCGTTTCCACCCCGGACGATACGGACGTCGGCGGGGTGGGTGACTGTGACCCACAGTACCTGATACGCTCGGTTTCGTGAACCCCGTTACGTCCACCGCCCGGGACGGTCGCAGCGTCCGCTGGGACCGGCACCGCGCCGAGCGCCGTCTGGAACTGGTCCGGGCCGCCCGGTCGGCCGTGCACGCCCTGGGCGCACACGCCTCGATGGAGGAGATCGCGTCCCACGCGGGCACCTCCAAGACCGTCTACTACCGCTACTTCGGCGACCGCGAGGGCCTGCGCCTGGCGGTGTCCGAGCGGGTCACCGCCCACATGGAGCGCCGCCTGCTCGAGGTCGCGGACGAACCGGTCTCCGAACCCGAGGCGCTGCGTCGCATGGTCGAGGTGTACCTCACGGTCGCGGCGACGTCGCCCGAGGTGTACGCGTTCGCCGTCGCCCCGCCCCCCGCCGCGGCCGAGGCCCCTGTGCTGGGCCCGTTCCTCGAGCGCGTCTACGCCGTGCTCGAGTCGGGCCTGGCGCGCGGGATGGCCGCGCGGGGCCACGCCCCGGCGCCGGCGGACCCGCTCGCCCTGTGGCCGCGCGCCGCCGTCGGCCTCGTCCGGGCCGCCGCCGAGACCTGGCTGCGGACCCCGGCCGCCGGTCGCATCCCGGTCGAGGCGATGGCCCGCGCCATCGCCGACTGGCTGCTCACCGGCCTCATCGGCGCCGCGCCCGGCGCCTCCCTCGAACCCGCGGCGGCGGACGCCGACCGCGCCCGCCCCCACTCACGAACAGGAGCATCGTCATGACCGTCCACGAGAAGCTCGCCCCCCAGTCCTCGACGCACAGCACCGAGGTTCCCTCCGACGTCGCCGAGATCGCGCCCGAGCGGCCGACGCCCGGCTCCCTCGACGCCGCGGCCCTCGAGGAGGCCCTCCTCGGCCGCTGGGCCGCGGAGCGCCGCGAATCCCGCGAACTGGCCAAGGACCCCGCCCTGTGGCGCGACCCGCTGCTCGGCATGGACGAGCACCGCGCCCGCGTCCTGCGGCAGCTGGGCGTCCTCGTGGAGCGCAACGCGGTCCACCGTGCCTTCCCGCGCGAGTTCGGCGGCGAGGACAACCACGGCGGCAACATCTCCGCCTTCGGGGACCTCGTGCTGGCCGACCCCTCCCTGCAGATCAAGGCCGGTGTGCAGTGGGGCCTGTTCAGCTCGGCGATCCTGCACCTGGGCACCGCCGAGCACCACCGCCGGTGGCTGCCGGGGGCGATGGACCTGAGCGTCCCGGGCGCCTTCGCCATGACCGAGATCGGGCACGGCTCGGACGTCGCCTCGATCGCGACGACCGCCACGTACGACGAGGCGACCCAGGAGTTCGTCATCCACACCCCGTTCAAGGGCGCCTGGAAGGACTACCTCGGCAACGCCGCGCTGCACGGCAGGGCGGCCACGGTCTTCGCGCAGCTGATCACCCGGGGCGTCAACCACGGCGTGCACTGCTTCTACGTCCCCATCCGGGACGAGGAGGGCGCCTTCCTGCCCGGCGTGGGCGGCGAGGACGACGGCCTCAAGGGCGGACTGAACGGCATCGACAACGGCCGTCTGCACTTCACTCAGGTCCGCATCCCGCGCACCAACCTCCTCAACCGCTACGGCGACGTGGCCGAGGACGGCACCTACTCCTCGCCCATCGCCTCCCCCGGGCGTCGCTTCTTCACGATGCTCGGCACGCTCGTCCAGGGCCGCGTCTCCCTGTCCCTCGCCGCCACCACGGCCTCCTTCCTCGGCCTGCACGGTGCGCTGGCCTACGCGGAGCAGCGCCGCCAGTTCAAGGCCTCCGACCCGCAGCGGGAGGAGGTGCTGCTGGACTACCAGAACCACCAGCGCCGCCTCATCGACCGCCTGGCCCGCGCCTACGCGGACGCCTTCGCCTCCAACGAGCTCGTCGAGAAGTTCGACGACGTCTTCTCGGGCCGCTCCGACACGGACGTGGACCGGCAGGAGCTCGAGACGCTCGCCGCGGCCGTGAAGCCGCTGACCACGTGGCACGCCCTGGACACCCTGCAGGAGGCCCGCGAGGCGTGCGGCGGCGCCGGGTTCCTCGCCGAGAACCGGGTGGCCCAGATGCGCGCCGACCTGGACGTGTACGTCACGTTCGAGGGCGACAACACGGTGCTCCTGCAGCTCGTGGGCAAGCGTCTGCTGACCGACTACTCGAAGGAGTTCGGACGTCTCAATGTGGGCGCCGTCTCCCGCTACGTGGTCCATCAGGCCTCGGACGCCCTCCACCGTGCGGGCCTGCACAAGGCCGTCCAGTCCGTGGCCGACGGCGGGTCCGAGCGCCGCTCGGCGAACTGGTTCAAGGACCCCGCCGTCCAGCATGAGCTGCTCACCGAGCGCGTCCGTGCCAAGACCGCCGACATCGCCGGCACCCTCTCGGGGGCCCGGGGCAAGGGCCAGGCGGCGCAGGCGGAGGCGTTCAACACGCGCCAGCACGAGCTCATCGAGGCCGCCCGCAACCACGGCGAGCTTCTGCAGTGGGAGGCCTTCACCCGCGCCCTGGAGGGCATCACGGATGAGACCACGAAGACCGTCCTGACGTGGCTGCGCGACCTGTTCGCGCTGCGCCTCATCGAGGACGACCTCGGCTGGTTCGTGGCCCACGGCCGCGTCTCGAGCCAGCGCGCCCGGGCCCTGCGCGGCTACGTCAACCGGCTGGCCGAGCGGCTGCGCCCCTTCGCCCTCGAGCTCGTCGAGTCGTTCGGCCTCGAGCCCGAGCACCTGCGCATGGCGGTGGCCACGGACGCCGAGACCCAGCGCCAGGAGGAGGCCCACGCCTGGTTCACGGCCCGCCGGGCCGCCGGCGAGGAGCCGGAGGATGAGAAGGCCGTGCGCGCCCGCGAGAAGGCGGCGCGGGGTCGCCGCGGCTGACCGTGGCCGTCCCCGGACGCACACGGGCCCCCGTCACCTCGCGGTGGCGGGGGCCCGTGTGCGTGGTCGGGCGGGCTCAGCGCAGCACGGCCTCGTAGACCTCGATCGTGCGCTCCGCGATGGTCTCCCACGAGAAGTGCTCGATCGCGCGGGCCCGGCCGGCCTCACCCATCGCGCGGGCGCGCTCCGGGTCCTCCACGACGCGGGTGAGCGCGGCCGCGAAGTCGGCGGCGAACCTCTCCTCGTCCACGGGCGCCCCCGTGCCGTCGTCGACCTGCTCGAAGGGGACGAGCAGGCCGGTCTCGCCGTCCTGCACGACCTCCGGGATGCCGCCCACGGCGGAGGCGACGACGGCGGTGCCGCACGCCATCGCCTCGAGGTTGACGATGCCCAGCGGCTCGTAGACCGAGGGGCAGGCGAACACGGTGGCGGCCGTGAGGATCTCCATCACCTCGTGGCGCGGGATCATCCCCTCGATCACGACGACGCCCTGGCGGGTGCGCCGCAGCTCGGAGATCAACTCGTTCACCTCGTGCGCCAGCTCCGCGGTGTCCGGGGCGCCCACGCACAGCACGAGCTGGACGTCCTCCGGCAGCCGCAGGGCCGCACGGAGCAGGTGGGGCACGCCCTTCTGGCGCGTGATGCGGCCGACGAACGCGACGGAGGGCTTGTCCGGGTCGATTCCGTACTTCTCCAGTGCGGCGGTGCCGGTCTGCGGGGTCCAGACCTGCGTGTCGATGCCGTTGTGGACCGTGTGCACCTTCGCCGGGTCCACGTCCGGGTAGCAGGCCAGGATGTCCCGACGCATGCCGTCCGAGACCGCGATGACCGCGTCCGCCCCGAGGTAGGCCGTGCGCTCGGCCCAGCTGGACAGGGCGTAGCCGCCGCCGAGCTGCTCCGCCTTCCAGGGGCGCAGCGGCTCGAGGGAGTGCGCGGAGAGGACGTGGGGAACCTGGTGCAGGAGCTTGCCGAGATGGCCGGCCATGTTGGCGTACCAGGTGTGGGAGTGGATGACGTCGGCGCCCTCGAGGTCCCCGAGGATCGTGAGGTCGGTGGCCAGGGTCTGCACGGCCCCGTTGGCGGCGTCGAACCCGGGCGGGTTCGGGTACGTCAGGACGCGGGCCCCGTGGTAGTCCGGGTCGCGCGGCTCGCCGAAGGCATGGACGCGGACGTCGACGCGGGAGGCGAGGACGCGGGTCAGCTCGGCGACGTGGACGCCGGCACCGCCGTAGATGGACGGGGGGAACTCTTTGCTCACGATGTCGATGCGCACGCCCCCAACCTAGTTCAGCCCGGCGGGGGTCGATAGTCTGGCGGCACGGATGCCCCGCACGCCCCGAGCACGCGTGCGGGTCGCGACGACCCGGCTCATGAGGAGTGACGCAGATGGTGCAGAAGAAGGTCCTCTCGGTCGTGCTGGCGGGCGGTGAGGGCAAGCGTCTTATGCCGCTGACGGCCGACCGTGCCAAGCCGGCCGTCCCGTTCGGCGGCACGTACCGCCTCATCGACTTCGCGCTGTCCAACCTGGTCAACAGCCGGTACCGCGAGATCGTCGTGCTGACGCAGTACAAGTCGCACTCGCTGGACCGCCACATCTCCGAGACGTGGCGGATGTCCACGCTCCTGAACAACTACGTGGCCTCCGTGCCGGCGCAGCAGCGCCGGGGCAAGGACTGGTTCACGGGCAGCGCGAACGCCATCTACCAGTCCATGAACCTGATCCACGACGCACGGCCGGACATCGTCGTCGTCATCGGCGCGGACCACGTCTACCACATGGACTTCCAGCAGATGGTGGACCAGCACATCGCCTCGGGCGCCAAGGCGACCGTGGCCGCGGTGCGCCAGCCGCTCGAGCTGGCCTCCTCGTTCGGGGTGATCGAGACGGACCCGCAGGACAGGACGCGGATCTCGGCGTTCGTGGAGAAGCCGGAGACGACCCCCGGCCTGCCGGACGACCCCACGCAGTTCCTGGCCTCGATGGGCAACTACGTGTTCGACACGGACGCCCTCGTGGCGGCGCTGAACCAGGACGAGGAGAACCCCGAGTCGAACAACGACATGGGCGGGGACATCATCCCGCTGTTCGTGGAGCGCGGCGAGGCCGGGGTGTACGACTTCACCTCCAACGAGGTGCCCGGCGGCACGGCCGGCAAGCACTACTGGCGGGACGTCGGCACCCTGGACTCCTACTACGACGCGCACATGGACCTGGTGCAGCCGTGGCCGGAGTTCAACCTCTACAACCGCGAGTGGCCGCTCTACACCCGCCAGTCCGTCTCCCCGCCCGCCAAGCTCGTGCGCTCGTCCACCCGCCGCCCCGGCTCGGCGAACGACTCGATCCTCTCCCAGGGCGTGGTCATCTCCGGCGGCACCGTGGCCCAGTCCGTGCTCTCCACGGACGTGCGCGTGCAGAACGAGGCGTGGGTGGAGCAGTCGGTGCTGCTGGACTCCGTGGTGATCGGCGAGGGGGCCCACGTGCGCAACGCGATCCTGGACAAGAACGTGGTCGTGCCCCCGGGCGCGCGCATCGGCTTCGACCGGGCGGAGGACGAGGCGAACGGCTACACCGTGACAGAATCCGGCCTGACGGTGCTCTCCAAGGGCCAGCCCGTCCCGACGCCGCACTGACGCGGCCACGGGCCGCCGGTCCCGGACCACCGTCGACGCGCGGGCACGCCCCGGTGTGTCCGCGCGTCGCCGTCCCCGCTGGATCCCCGACCGGAGGCTCGCCTTGACCGACACCACCCCCGACCTCGACGCCACCAACGTCACCCGCGCTGAGGCCGCGGAACGCTCCCGCCTGCTCACGGTGCAGGACTACGCCGTGGACGTGGACCTCTCCGACGCCCGGGACGCCGCGACCGACACCTATCCGGTCCGCACCGTGATCCGCTTCGCGTGCGCCGAGCCGGGCGCGCAGACCCACCTGGACTGGATCCACGGGGGCGTGGAGTCGGTGACCCTCAACGGCACGGCGCTGGACGTGGCCGAGGTCGTGGGCGAGGCCCGGGTGCTGCTGCCCGACCTGGCGGCGCAGAACGTGGTCGAGCTGGTCGGCCGGTCCGTGTACTCCCGGTCGGGCGAGGGCCTGCACCGCTTCACGGACCCCGCCGACGGCGAGGTCTACCTCTACACCCAGTACGAGCCCGCCGACGCGCGCCGCGTGTTCCCGGACTTCGAGCAGCCGGACCTCAAGGCCGCCTTCACCTTCTCCCTCACCGGACCCGAGGACTGGGTGCTGGCCTCGAACCGGCCGGAGGTCTCCCGGACGCCGACCGGGGACGGTGTCGTCCGGGTGGAGTTCGCCCCGACGCTCCCCCAGTCCACCTACATCACGACGCTGCTCGCCGGCCCCTATGCGCAGTGGGAGGACGCCTGGGACGGTCACCCGGCCAGCGGTGCGCAGGCCGTGCCGCTGCGGCTGTTCACCCGGCGCACGATGGCCGACGCGTTCGACCCCGAGGCCGTGTTCGACGTGACGAAGCGGGGGCTGACGTTCTTCCACGACCTCTTCGGCGTCGCGTACCCGTGGGGCAAGTACGACCAGGCGTTCGTGCCCGAGTACAACCTCGGCGCCATGGAGAACCCGGGCCTCGTGACCTTCACCGAGGACTTCGTGTTCACCTCGCGGGCCACCGCGGTCCAGTACGAGGGCCGCGCCAACGTGATCCTGCACGAGATGGCGCACATGTGGTTCGGCGACCTCGTGACGATGCACTGGTGGGACGACCTGTGGCTCAAGGAGTCGTTCGCGGACTACATGGGCGCCCTCGGCGTGGACGAGGCCACCGACTTCCGGACCGCGTGGGTGACCTTCGCGTCCCGCCGCAAGGCCTGGGCGTACGTGCAGGACCAGATGCCGACGACGCACCCCATCGTCGCGGACATCGTCGACCTCGAGGCCGCCCGTCAGAACTTCGACGGGATCACCTACGCCAAGGGCGCCTCCGTGCTCAAGCAGCTGGCCGCCTACGTGGGCCGTGACGCGTTCCTCGACGCCGCACATCGCTACTTCGCCGCCCACGCGTGGGGCAACGCCTCCCTCGCCGACTTCATGGCGGTCCTCGAGGCCGCCTCGGGGCGGGACATGCGCGCGTGGGCGGACGCGTGGCTGCACACCTCCGGCGTGCCCCGGCTGCGGGTCGACGTCGACGGCGACGCCCCGGTGCTGCGCCAGGAGGGCGCGGACCCGGTCACGGGCGGGCCGATCCTCCGCCCGCACGTGCTGAAGGTCGGCGTCTTCACGCCCGGGCAGGACGGCGTCCTGCGCCGCACCGCCCAGGTCACCGCCGATGTGCCGGGTGGGGCGGAGGGCGCGGCCGTGCCCCTGCCGGACCTCGAGGTGCCCGGGGGCGTCCGCCTCGTGCTGCCCAACGACGAGGACCTCACCTACGCCGCCGTCGCGCTCGACGCGGGCTCGCTGCGCGCGGCCCTGACGCACCCCATCGCGGACCCGCTCGCGGAGGCCACCGTGTGGGCCGCCCTGTGGTCGATGACCCGCGACGGCGAGCTGCCGGTCGCCCGGTTCCTGGACGCGGTGGCGACGCTGTCCGCGCGGATCGCGACCGTGGGCGTGCACGCGCAGGTGCTGGCGCAGGCCGCCGCGGCCGTGGGCCAGTACGCCCGCGCCGAGGACCGTGACGCGCTGCGGTCCCGGCTGGGCGAGGTCCTGGCCGAGCAGACCCGCACGCTCGAGGCCGGCTCCGACCGCCAGCGCACCGCGGCCCGCACGTGGGCGACGCTGGCGCGGGCCGACGTCGGGATGGCCGCGGCCCTCGAGGCCGCCCTGCTCGGCGAGGACGCGGCGGCGTTCGCGCCGGGCCTGGCGGTCGACGCGGAGCTGCGCTGGCTCGTGCTCCAGGCCCTCGCCGCGACCGGCCGGGCCGACCAGGACCGCCTGGACGCGGAGCTCGAGGCCGGCCGCACGGCGCAGACCGTCACGTGGCACCGGCTCGCCGCAGCCGCCCGCCCCGAGGCCGAGGTCAAGGCCGCCGCGTGGGAGGCGGTCATGTCCGGCCGCACGACCACCGGCACGGAGCTGTCCAACGACCTGCTCTCGGCCACGGCGGCCGGCTTCGCCGCGGGCGGGGTCGAGCTCCTCGCCCCCTACGAGTCCGGCTTCTGGCCGCGCCTGACCTCGGTGTGGGCCTCGCGGTCCAACGGGCTGGCCTCGCGCGCGATCGGCGGGCTGTTCCCGGGCCGCCAGGACGCGGTGGCCGGCGGCGCCGACGCGCAGGAGTCGCACCCGACGCTGGCCGCGGCCCAGCGCTGGCTGGACGAGCACCCCGACGCCCCGGGGGCCCTGCGGCGCCTGGTCGTGGAGCACACGGACGCCCTGCGGCGGTCCCTGCGCGTGCAGGCGGTGCAGCCGGCGGGCTGAGCGGTAAGCCCTCCCGCGCAGAGTGGTCACGACACGCCGCCTCCCCTCGGGCGAGGCGGTGTGTCGTGACCATTCCAGCTCAGGGCGCGGCGACGCGGAGCACGCGTTCCCGGCCCACCCGGCGCAGGCCCACGGCGTCGGCGGCGCGCTGGGCGTCCCGGTCGCGCATCCCCACCCGCTCGACGACGACGGGCCGCGTCTCCAGCACGGCCGTCAGTTCGGCGTGGCGCGCCACGTGCGCGGCCCCGCCGTCCGGGTCGAGAGACAGCGCCTGCCGGTCGGCCGCGTGGAGCCAGGCCGCCGACACGTCCTCCACCGGGCCGCGCAGGTGCGCGCCGAGGGAGGCGTCGTCGAGCAGGTCGGAGACGTCGGCGTCCGCGAGGCGGGCCACGAGTGCGGGTGGCCCGGCGACCACCGCGGTCGTGTGGAGCAGGACCACGTGCAGCAGCTCCGGGTCGGCGTCCGCGGCGGGCGCGAGCACGACGCCCGGGTCCTCCCACGCCGTCGGCGCGACGCCGAGTCCCGCGGCCAGCCCGGTCCGCAGCGCGGCGGTCGCGTCGGCGCCCAGCACGTCGGCCGGCGCGACCGTGCCGAGGGCCAGCGGGTGGACGCCGAGCAGCCGGTTCAGGGCGCGGGCCTCGCGGTGCGCCCGGTCCACGAGGGCGGCCAGCTCGGGCGAGGTCTCCCCCACCAGCGGCAGCTCGCGCAACGTTGCGGCACCCACCGGCACCCCGGCCTCGGCCGCGACCGCTGCCAGCGCGTCCCAGTGTCGCGTCTCCTCCTGGGCAGGCGTGCGGCCGCCGCCCGGCTCGTCCAGCCGCGGTCCGTGAGCAGAGGCACGCGGCGGCCGGAGGCCAGCTCCAGCTCGAGGGCGCAGTGGACGTCCACGGTCGACCGTGGGCGCCCCGGGGCGTCGGAGCGGGCGATCAGGCGGACGGGGGCGTCGTCGTCGGGGGTCATGGTCCGATCCTGACAGAGCCGCCCCGCCACACCTCGACGCGTCGGGGGCGGTTTCGGGCGGTATTCACGTCGAATACCACCGCAAACCGCCCCCGGACGGAAGCGTGCCGGACGGTGCCGGGACGCCGTCAGGCGGCTCAGGGCACCCGCGCGGTCCACTCCGGGGTCGCGAACTTGGTGCGGGCCAGCTGCTCGGCCTCCTCACGGGTGGCCTCGTCCAGCTCGACGCGGCGGGCGCCGTAGCGCTCCTCGAAGGTGGTCATCATGGTCTCCCAGATCTCGGCGCGGGAGACGCCGGTCTGGCGCCGGAGCGGGTCCACGCGCTTCTTCGCCGAGGTCACGCCCTTGCCGCGCAGCTTCTCCCGGCCGATGCGCAGCACCTCGAGCATCTTGTCCGCGTCGATGTCGTAGCTCATCGTCACGTGGTGCAGCAGCCCGGCCGTGCCCACCCGCTTCTGCGCGGCGCCGCCGATCTTCCCCTGGTCCGTGGCGATGTCGTTGAGCGGCTGGTAGAACGCGTGCACGCCGAGTCGGGAGAGCGCGTCCATGGTCCACTCGTCCAGGAACGGGTAGGACTCCGCCGTCTCCAGCCCGTCGACCAGCGACGACGGGACGTGCATCGAGTACGTGACGCAGTTGTCCGCCTCCATGAACATCGCGCCGCCGCCGGAGATCCGCCGCACCACGTTGATGCCGTGCCGCCGCGCCCCCTCGGGGTCCACCTCGTTGGCGAGCGACTGGAAGGCGCCGATCACCACGGCCGGCTCGTTCCACTGCCACAGGCGCATGGTCGGCTTGCGACGTCCCTCGGCCACCTGCCGGGTGAGCACCTCGTCCAGGGCCACGGTGAGCGCGATCGGCATCGGCTCCGGCCCGATGACCTCCCACTCGTGGTCCCCCCACGTGGTCGCCTTGCCGAGGGCCCGACGCACGGCCGAGGCCACCGCGAAGGCGTCCACGCCGAACAGCTCGGCCTCGGGTCGCAGACCCCGCTCGACGGCCTCCCGGATGACGCGGTGCTCAGCGTCCGCGGACAGCCCGGTCACCGCCGCGTTGAGGTCCTCGAGCGCCTCGTCCGGCTCGAGGAAGAAGTCACCGTTGATGCTGGCGGTCGCGATCCGGCCGTCCGCGAGGCTCAGGTCCGCCGCGACCAGCTTGCCGCCGATCACCTTGTATTCACCGTGGAGAGTCGTCATGCCCGCCAGCCTACGGGCGACGCGACGGGCCCCGCACCGCCCGGATCGCTCCGGGGGCGCGGGGCCCGTCGTCGTGGTGGGCGCGCGGCTCAGGCCGCCGCGGTCACTTCTTGCCGCCGAAGCCCTTGAAGCGGGCGTTGAAGCGCTCGACGCGGCCGGCGGTGTCCATGATGCGCTGCTTGCCCGTGTAGAACGGGTGCGAGGCGGCCGAGATCTCGACGTCGATCACCGGGTAGGTGTTGCCATCGGTCCACTCCGCGGTCTTCTCGGAGTTCGCGGTGCTGCGGGTGAGGATCTTCTCACCGGAGGCGAGGTCGTTGAAGATGACGTAGCGGTAATCCGGGTGGATCTCAGACTTCATGGTGCATCCTTCGTTTCAGCCGCCTGATTGGGACCAGGGGCGCGAGAGGTGTGGTCAGGGGGTCCGCCGGAGGGCGGGCCAGCCGCCCACTCTACCGCACCCGGGCCGGTCAGCGCGCGCGCAGCTCGCACAGCGCGACCGCCGCGGCCGCCGCCACGTTCAGCGAGTCGACGCCGGCGGGCATGGGGATGACGACGTCGGCGTCGGTCTGGGCGAGGGTCTCGGGACGGACCCCCGGCCCCTCCTGGCCGAGGACGAGGGCCAGGCGCTCGGCGGTGCGCAGCGGCTCGATCCAGGCGGAGTCCAGGCCCACGGCACGCTCCGTCACCTCGAGGGCGGCCACCGCGAACCCGGCCGCCCGCAGCGCGGGCAGCGACTGGGCGACCGGACCGGGCAGGCGCGCCCACGGCAGGCGGAACACCGTGCCCATCGAGACGCGGATGGCGCGCCGGTAGAGCGGGTCGGCGGCCTGCGGGGTGAGCAGCAGGGCGTCCCAGCCGAGGGCGACGGCGGAGCGCACCACGGCGCCCAGGTTCGTGTGGTCCACGAGGTCCTCGGCGATGAGCACGCGCCGCGCGCCCGCGAGGACGTCGGCGAGCGGCCGGGGCGCGGGGCGGTCCATCGCGGCCAGGGCGCCGCGGTGCAGGTGGAAGCCGGTGAGTGCCTCGAGCACGTCGTCGGGTCCGGTGAAGACCGGGACGTCCGGGTGGGCGGCGAGCACGTCCGCGAAGGAACCGCGGTAGCGGTCCCCCAGCAGGAAGGAGCGCGGGGTGTGTCCGGCGTCCAGTGCGCGGCGGACCACCTGGGAGGACTCGGCGAGGAAGACGCCGTGCTCCGCGTCGACGCGACGGCGCAGGGCCGCGTCTGTCATGGTCGTGTAGGGGGCCAGGCGGGGGTCGGCGAGGTCCTCGATCCGCTCCAGGCGCACCTCGCGGGCCCCGCCCTCACCCACCCGAGACCTGCCGCATCACCATGACCACCAGCCCGGCCAGGCCCACGATCACGATGGTGACGCGCAGCGCCGTCGGCGAGATGCGCCGCCCGATCCGCGCGCCCACGAGCCCGCCCACGAGCGAGGAGAGCGCGATCAACAGGACGGCCCGCCAGTCGATGCGGTCGAAGGCGAACACCAGGTAGAACGCCGCGGCGGTGAGGTTGACCACCAGCGACAGCCACGTCTTCACCGCGTTGGCGTGCACGAGGGTGCCGCCCACCAGCAGCACGCCGAAGATCGCCATGAGCATGACGCCCTGGGCGGCCACGAAGTAGCCGCCGTAGATGCCGGTCAGGAACACGAGCGTCCACAGTGTCGGGGTCACGGGGCCCACCGGCACGGGAGAGTCCGCGCCGGGGGTCGGTCCCTGGTCCTCCGCCCGACGCCGGACCCACCGCTGGATGCGCGGCTGCAGCACGACGACCGTCAGGGCCACCACGAGCAGCACCGGCGCGACGTAGCCGAACACGGCCGGGGGCAGCGTGGTGAGCAGGGCGGCGCCGATGACCCCGCCGAGCAGGGACGCGACGGTCAGCTTCGGCAGGAGCGCCCGGGACTGGGCCAGCTCTCGGCGGTACCCGTACGTGCCGGAGAAGCCCGAGGCCACCAGGCCCATCGCGTTGGAGACCTGGGCCGTCACGGGCGGGAACCCGACCGCCACGAGCGTCGGGAAGGTGACGAGCGTGCCCGAGCCGATCACCGAGTTGATCGTGCCGGCCCAGAACCCCGCGAGCAGCACGAGCAGGACCTGCCACAGGTCCATGCCCAGCAGCTGCGCGGTCAGCAGCCCCGTCACCGGGCGACGGCGGTGTACCGACCGCCGGTGCGGGTCACCTTCAGGTCCGTGCCGAACGCCGAGGAGAGGTGCTCCTCGGTGAGCGTCGACTCGATGGGCCCGGCCGCCACGACGCCGCCGGCCCGCAGCAGCAGTGCATGCGTGAAGCCCGGGGGCACGTCCTCGAGGTGGTGCGTGACGAGGACCAGCGCGGGCGCGTCCTCGTCCGTGGCGAGCGCCGTCAGCTGGCGCACGAGGTCCTCCCGCCCGGCGAGGTCCAGGCCCGCGGCGGGCTCGTCCAGCAGGAGCAGCTCGGGGTCGGTCATCAGGGCACGGGCGATGAGCACGCGCTTGCGCTCACCGTCGGAGAGGGTGCCGAACGCGCGGTGCGCGAGGCGGGAGAGCCCCCAGGTCGCCACGAGGCCGAGCGCGCGGGCGCGATCCTCCGTCTCGTACCGCTCGCGCCACGTGCCGGTGATCCCGTAGGCGGCGGTGACGACGGCGTCCTGCACGGTCTCGTTCGCGGGCACCTGGGCGGCGAGCTGGGCGGAGGACAGGCCGATGCGCGGGCGCAGCTCGAACACGTCGACGGCGCCGAGCACCTCGTCCAGCACGCCGACGTCGCCGGCGGTCGGGTGCAGGCGGGCCGCGGCCAGCTGGAGCAGCGTCGACTTGCCGGCGCCGTTCGGGCCCATCACGATCCACCGCTGCCCCGCGCGGACCGTCCAGTCCAGGGGGCCGAGGATGTCGGTGGTGCCGCGGCGCACGCGCACGCGGCGCATCTGCAGCACGGCGTCCTCGTCCGGGAGGAACCAGTCGTCGGGAGGCGCGGGGGTGGTCATGGGGGCCAGCCTAGTCCGGCCGGCCGGCGCGTCGCCGATGCGACGCACGCCCGGCCGCGCCCGCACCCCCGCCTAGGATGCCGCGCATGAGCACCCTGCGCCGCCTCGTCGTCACCGCCGACCCCGCCCTCCTCGTCACGGACGCGCCCCCGGCCGGCGTGCCCGACGACGCCGAACGGCTCACCGACGACGGCCTGCTGGGCTGGCGCTTCGCCGCGGACGAGTGGGCGGCGGCCCCGGAGCCGGGCTCCGGGTGGGACGTGCTCACGGTGCCGGCGACGGTCGCCGCCGCGCCGGCGCCCCTCGTGGTGACGGACGTGGACTCCACGCTGATCCGGCAGGAGGTCGTCGAGCTGCTCGCCGCCCACGCCGGCCGCGAGGCCGAGGTCGCCGAGGTGACGGAGCGGGCGATGCGCGGTGAGCTCGACTTCGCCGCCTCGCTGCACGCGCGCGTCGAGGCGCTCGCGGGGCTGCCCGTGGGCGTCGTGGCGGACGTGGTGCGGGCCATCCGGCCCACCGACGGAGCCCTCGCGCTGATCGAGGCCGTCACCGCGGCCGGCGGCCGGGTGTGCGCGGTCTCCGGCGGCTTCACCCAGGTGCTCGCCCCGCTGGCCGAGGCGTGGGGCGTGCACGCCTACTGCGCCAACGAGCTCGAGGTGCGGGACGGGCACCTGACGGGGAAGGTGCTCGGCGACGTCGTGGACCGCGCGGCGAAGGCCGCCATGCTGCGCGCCTGGGCCGAGGACGCGGGGCTCACCCCCGAGCAGGCCGTCGGCGTGGGCGACGGCGCCAACGACATCGATCTGCTCGAGGCGGCCGGCTGCGGCGTGGCGCTGTGCGCGAAGCCGATCCTCCGGGAGCACGCGGACGTCGTCGTCGACGTGCCCTCCTTCACCCCCCTGCGGTGGCTCCTCGGTCTCTGAGGCGTCCGCTCCCGGAGGTCACGAGGGCCGGATCCCACGGATCCGGCCCTCGTCGTCTGGGGTGTGGTGGGGTTCAGTCCTGCCCGAGGAAGTCCTCGGCGCCGCCCACGAGCTCGGTGTGGCCGACCTCGAGGCCCTCGCGGCCCACGAGGGAGGCGATCTCGGCGGCGAACTCCTCCACGGTGTAGAGCTTGCCGGCGGCCTCGCGGCGGGCCTCGATGGCACCGGGCTCGGCGCGGTCGAGCAGGGTGGCGGTGATGGTGCCCTCGATCATGTCGCCGGAGACCACCACGAAGCCCACGCCCTTCTCGGTGAACGCGGGGATGCGCTCGCGCAGGGCGTCCTCGCCGGCGCGCTTGGAGCGGGCCACGGGCTCGTAGGAGTCCATCGTGGCGACCTCGTCGATGAAGTGCGCCTGGTGGGAGGTCACGAACACGATCTGCCCGCCGGCGCCCATGCGCTCGAGCGCGGCGTCGGCCAGCGCGGCCTGGGCGTCACGGTTGAGCTTCATGGCGTAGTCCTCGCCGAACTGGGACTCCATGCCGCCCGAGGCGTTGAGCACGAGCACGTCGAGTGAGCCGAAGTGCTCCACGGCGGCGTCCAGCAGCGCGGCCCGGTCCTCGGCGACGGTCACGTCGCCGCCCACGGCCACGGCGCGGCCGCCGGCGTCCTCGATCCTCTGCACCACCCTGTTCGCGCGCGGCGCCTTCTGGCGGTAGTTCACCACGACGCCCGCGCCGCGGGCGGCCAGCAGCTCGGCGGTGGCGGCGCCGATGCCGCGGGAGGAGCCGGTGACGACGACGCCGCGTCCGGCCAGGTCCTGCTCGGTCATGTTCTGTGCTTCCTGTCTGCTCAGCGGTCGGTGGTCGTCAGTGGCCCATGCCCAGGCCGCCGTCCACGGGGATCACGGCCCCGGAGATGTACGCGGCCTCGTCCGAGGCCAGCCAGCGCACGACTCCGGCCACCTCCTCCGGGGCGGCGAAGCGGCCGGCCGGGATGGACGTCTTGTACTGGGCCTTGAGCTCGTCGTCGAGGGACTGCGTCATCTCGGTGTCGATGTAGCCGGGGGCCACGACGTTCGCGGTCACGCCGCGCGCGCCGAGCTCGCGCGTGATCGAGCGGGCCATCCCGACGAGGCCGGACTTGGAGGCGGCGTAGTTGACCTGGCCGGGCGAGCCGAGCAGGCCCACCACGGAGGAGACCAGGACGATGCGTCCGCGCTTCAGGCGCATCATGCCCTTGGTGGCGCGCTGCACCACGCGGAAGGCGCCGGTGAGATTCGTGTCGATCACCGAGGTGAAGTCGTCCTCGGACATGCGCAGCAGCAGCTGGTCGTGGGTGATGCCGGCGTTGGCCACGAGCACCTCGACCGGGCCGTGGGCCTCCTCGACCTCGCGGAAGGCCGCGTCCACGGAGGCCGCGTCCGTCACGTCGGCCCGGACCGCGAGGACCCCCTCCGGCCCCTCCCCCGAGCGGGAGGTGATGGCCACCCGGTCGCCGTTCGCGGCGAACGCCCGGGCGATGCCCAGGCCGATGCCGCGATTGCCCCCCGTGACGAGGACGCTGCGGCCGGCGGCCTGCGCTTCCGCTGCGGGCGTGGTGGTCTGATCGGCCATGGGAACACCTTCCGGACGGGACGGGACTAGACTGGAGCACCGGCGCGGCGCCGTCGACGCCGTCCTGCGGGACGCCGCCGAGGGCGGGCGCGCCGGCATGTGAACCACCACTCTACGTCCGCGGCCGCGCGGGGGCCCTCCGCAGGGCGCGACGTGCCAGGAGGATGCGCCATGACCAGCTCCGCCGCCAGCTCCCGAGCCGGCCGTCCCGCCCGCGCCGGGCGCGGGACGACACCGGAGGTCCAGGGGGTCACCACCGCCGCCGCCGGCCGCAGCGCGGACCGGGAGGCGCGCATGAAGGTCTACCTGGTCCAGATGCTGCTCCGCACCGCCTGCTTCGTCGCCGCGCTCTTCACCCACGGCTGGTGGCAGCTCGGGTTCATCCTCGGCGCGGTCGTGCTGCCCTACGTCGCCGTCGTGCGCGTGAACAACACCGGCCCGCAGCAGGCCGGCACCCTGCGCGCCGTGCCCGCCCAGGGACCGGCCCTGGCCCCCCGCCCCGACGACACGGCGGCGCCCAAGCCGGTCGTGCTCACCGGCGACCTCGTGGACGACCCGCGCGACCGTGCGCCCCGGGCGCTGGGCCGAGGGTCCTCGTCCGCCGGCGGTCCCGGCCTGCCCGGACGGGGCGCCGCGTGATCGGGGCGGGCCCGGGCGAGCCGGGCATGGACCTGCTGGGCGCCCTCGCGGCCGGCCGCCTCGACCCCGCCGCGGGTGCCTCCGCCACCCGATCCCCGCGCGCCGCCGCGGACGGGCCCGAGCGGCCGGTCTGCTCGCGTCGCGGCTGCACCGCGGAGGCCGCCTGGGCCCTGGAGTGGAACAACCCGCGCGTCCACGCCCCGGACCGGGTGAAGACCTGGCTGGCCTGCGCGGACCATCGGCCCTTCCTGGACGACTTCCTGAGCGCCCGCGGCTTCCTGCGGCGCTCCCGCCCACTCGACCCGCCCGCCACGGAGGCGCCCGAGGTCGAGACGCCCGAGACCCCGCAGGAGCCCCCGCGCCCATGAGCACCCCCGCCCCCATGACGACCCCGACCGCCCGCGACGCCGAACGCCTGCCGCCCCTGCGCTTCGGCTTCCTCGCCACCGGCCCGTGGATCCTCGGCTTCGTGGTGTGCATCCTCTTCGCGTTCCTGTGCCACGCGCTCGCCCAGTGGCAGTGGGACCGCCGCGTGGAGGTCCAGCACCGCGTCAACCGCGTCCTGGAGAACTACGACGACGACCCGATGCCGTTCGCCGAGGCCTCCCGGCTGTTCACCGCGTTCCAGACCGAGGACGAGTGGACGCCTGTGACACTGACCGGCGAGTACCTCGTCGACGAGACGCTCATCGTCCGCAACCGTCCCCGCGCCGGCCAGCCCGGCTACGAGGTGCTCGTGCCGTTCCGGACGGACGAGGGCCCCGTCGTCGTGGTGGACCGCGGCTGGCTCCCGGTGGGCAACAGCCCGGGTCAGCCGGACGCCGTGCCGGCCCCGCCCGCCGGCCACGCCGAGGTCGTGGTGCGGGTCAAGCCCGGGGAGCCGGCCCTGGACCGCGACGCCCCGGACGGCCAGGTGCCCTCGATCGACCTCGCCGAGATCGCCGACACCGTGGGCGGGCCCGTGGCCGGTACGGCCTACGGGATCATGGTCACGGAGGACCCGGCGGTGGAGTCGATGCCGCAGAAGCTCGTCGAGCCCACCCTCGACGAGGGCCCGCACCTGTCCTACGCGATCCAGTGGTACCTGTTCGCGGCCATGGGCTTCGGGGTGTGGGGGTACTCCGCGTGGATGCGCGCCCGCAACGACCGGGCCGACGCCCTCGACGACGCCGCGGACGACGGGCTGCTCTCCGCGCACCGGGTCCCCCGTGCCAAGCCGGCCCGGCGGCGGCGCGACGGGCGGCTCACGGACGAGGAGGCCGAGGACGCGCTCTTCGACTGAGCCGGCCCTCCGCCTCGGCGGCCCGCGGACTCAGGCGAGGGTGATGAGGTCCCTGTAGTCGTCGTTCCAGAGGTCCTCGACCCCGTCCGGCAGCAGCACCACGCGCTCGGGGTCGAGCGCCTCGACGGCGCCCTCGTCGTGGGTCACGAGCACCACGGCGCCCTCGTACTGGCGCAGTGCGTGGAGGATCTCCTCACGGCTGGCGGGGTCGAGGTTGTTCGTGGGCTCGTCCAGCAGCAGCACGTTCGCGCTCGAGGCCACGAGCGTGGCCAGCGCCAGGCGGGTCTTCTCGCCGCCGGAGAGGACGCGGGCGGGCTTGTCGACGTCGTCGCCCTGGAAGAGGAACGAGCCGAGCAGCGTGCGCGCCTGGGTGTCGCCGAGCTGCGGGGCGGCGTGGCGCATGTTGTCCAGGACGGACGCGTCCTGGTCCAGGGTGTCGTGCTCCTGGGCGAAGTAGCCCAGCTTGAGCCCGTGGCCCGCCTGCACCTCCCCGGTGTCCGGGGTCTCCTCCCCGGCGAGCATGCGCAGCAGCGTCGTCTTGCCGGCGCCGTTGTAGCCCAGGATCACCACGCGCGAGCCGCGGTCGATCGCCAGGTCCACTCCCGTGAAGATCTCGAGCGAGCCGTAGGACTTGGAGAGGTTCTCGGCGCGCAGCGGCGTCTTGCCGGAGGCCTGCGGGGTGGGGAAGCGGATCGCGGCCACGCGATCGACCGCGCGCTCGCCCTCGACGCCGCGCATGAGCCGCTCGGCGCGCTTGATCATGTTCTGCGCGGCGGTGGCCTTGGTCGCCTTGGCACGCATCTTCTCGGCCTGGGCCATGAGGGCCGAGGCCTTCTTCTCCGCGTTGGCGAACTCCCGGCGGCGGCGCGCCTCGTCCTGCTGGCGCTGGGCGAGGTAGTTCTTCCACGTCATGTTGTAGACGTCCATGGTCTGCCGGTTCGCGTCCAGGTAGAGGACCTTGTTCACGGTCATCTCCATGAGCTCCACGTCGTGCGAGATCATCAGGAGGCCGCCGGAGTAGGTCTTCAGGTAGTCGCGCAGCCACACGATCGAGTCGTGGTCGAGGTGGTTGGTGGGCTCGTCCAGCAGCATGATGTCCGCGTCGGAGAAGAGGATGCGGCCGAGCTCCACGCGGCGGCGCTGGCCGCCGGAGAGGGTGTGCAGCGGCTGGTCCAGCACGCGGTCCGGCAGGCCGAGGTTGGACGTGATCCGGGCGGCCTCGGACTCGGCCGCGTAGCCGCCGCGGGCCTCGAACTCCGCCTCCAGGCGGGAGTAGCGGTTCATCGCACGCTCCCGCTCGGCGTCGTCGACGGCGGCCATCCCGGCCTCGGCCTCGCGCATGCGGCGGATGGTCTGGTCCAGGTCGCGGGCGGAGAGGATGCGGTCACGGCCGGACTGGTCCATGTCCTCGACCTTGGGGTCCTGGGGCAGGTAGCCGATGCGACCGGTCCGGGTCACGGTGCCCGCCGTGGGCTGCCCGCCGCCGGCCAGGACCTTGGTCAGCGTCGTCTTGCCGGCGCCGTTGCGCCCCACGAGGCCGACCTTGTCCCCCTTGTCCACGCGGAAGTTCACCTCGTCCATGAGGAGACGGGCGCCCACGCGCAGTTCGACATCGGTGACGGTCAGCATGGGGGTGTCAGACTCCAGGGGTCGAGGGAAGGACAGGGGTGCACCGGCGGGGCCCGGCCGATCTCGACGGGCGGGGGCCAGTGCGGTGCCGGGCCAGTCTAGTCCGTCTACACTCTGGCCCCATGAGCTTCAACGAGAACGTGCAGATCGACGCCGGCCGGGCCCGATCGGGCGGTGGCGGCGGGCTGGGGGGCCGGGGCATCGCCATCGGCGGTGGCGGCGGCCTGCTCGCGTTGCTGCTCGCGATCTTCGCCCCCGGGCTGGCCGAGCAGCTCGGGATCGACACGGGTGGCGGGTCCGTCGGCCAGAGCCAGTACCAGCAGCAGACGGGCTCGGGCGGCCAGAGCCAGCCCCTCTCGGACGAGGAGTGCGCCAGCGGTGCGGACGCCAACCAGAACACGGACTGCCGCGTCATCGCGACCACCGAGGCCGCGGACGAGTTCTGGGGCGAGTACCTCGCGCAGTTCTCGGACATCCAGTGGCGCCAGCCGCAGCTCACCCTGTTCCAGGGCGGTGTGAGCACCGGCTGCGGCAGCGCCTCCTCGGCCACGGGCCCGTTCTACTGCCCGGCGGACGAGTCCATGTACTTCGACACCGCGTTCTTCGCGACGCTGCAGACCGACTTCGGCGCCGAGGGCGGGCCGCTGGCGGAGGAGTACATCGTGGCGCACGAGTACGGCCACCACGTCCAGCAGGTCACCGGCTACCTGCAGCACTCCAGGGACGGGACCACTGGCCCGACCTCCGGCGCCGTGCGCGCGGAGCTGCAGGCCGACTGCTTCGCCGGCATGTGGGCCGGGCACGCCGCCTCCACCGTGGACCCCGAGTCCGGCGCGCCGTTCCTGAAGCCGATCTCGCAGGACCAGCTGCGCCAGGCCATCGACGCGGCCTCCGCCGTGGGCGATGACCGCATCCAGTCCACCCACACCGGTCGGGTGGACCCCGAGGCGTTCACGCACGGCACCTCTGAGCAGCGCATGGCCTGGTTCATGCGCGGCTACCAGAGCTCCCAGCAGGAGCCGGACATCCGTCAGTGCGACACGTTCCGGGCCTCCTCCCTGGACATCTGAGCCGCGAGCCCCGGGGTGCCTGCGGGCCCGTCCGCACTCCCCCACCACGACGGCGGCCCGTCACCTTCGCGCAGAAGGTGACGGGCCGCCGTCGTGGTCCGGGCCGGATCAGATGTTGAAGCCGAGGGCGCGCATCTGGTCGCGGCCGTCCTCGGTGATCCGCTCAGGGCCCCACGGGGGCATCCAGACCCAGTTCAGCCGCCACTCGTCCACCATGGTGCCGATCGCGCGGGAGACCTGGTCCTCGATCTCGTCCGTGAGCGGGCAGGCCGCGGTGGTCAGGGTCATGTCCACGAGCAGCGCGCCGTCGTCGGCGTAGTGCAGCCCGTAGAGCAGGCCCAGGTCCACGACGTTGACGCCCAGCTCCGGGTCGATCACGTCCTTGAGGGCCTCACGGATGTCCTCCGTGGGCGCCTGGTTCGTGGTCTCCGTCATCTCAGGCCCCCGCCGCGGCCTTCTCGAAGCGGGCGTAGCCCTCGGCCTCGAGCTGCTCGGCGAGCTCCGGGCCGCCGGACTCGGCCACGCGGCCGTCCACCAGCACGTGCACGTGGTCCGGCTTGATGTAGTTGAGGATCCGCGTGTAGTGGGTGATCAGCAGGGTGCCCATCTCGTTCTGCGCCTGGGCGCGGTTGACGCCCTCGGAGACGATGCGCAGCGCGTCGACGTCGAGGCCGGAGTCGGTCTCGTCGAGGATCGCGAACTTGGGCTTGAACAGCTCGAGCTGGAGGATCTCGGCGCGCTTCTTCTCGCCGCCGGAGAAGCCCTCGTTGACGTTGCGGTTCATGAACGCCGGGTCGATCTGCAGGGCCTCGAAGGCGCCCTTGACGTCCTTGGTCCAGGTGCGCAGCGAGGGGGCCTGGCCGTCGAGCGCGGTCTTGGCGGTGCGCAGGAAGTTGGTCATGGTGACGCCCGGGATCTCCACGGGGTACTGCATGGCCAGGAAGAGGCCGGCCTGCGCGCGCTCGTCGACGCTCATCTCCAGCACGTCCTCACCGTCGAGGGTGATGGAGCCGGAGGTGACCTCGTAGCGCGGGTGGCCGGCGATGGTCGAGGCCAGGGTGGACTTGCCGGAGCCGTTCGGGCCCATGATCGCGTGGGTCTCGCCCGTCTCGATGGTCAGGGAGAGGCCCTTCAGGATCTCCTTGGGGCCGTTCTCGGTCGCGATCTGCACGTGCAGGTCGGTGATCTGCAGGGTTGCCATGGTGGTTCTCCTCGGGTGGAAGGCGGTGGGGTCTGCGGGGCGTCGGTCAGAGCTGCGCGATGCGGAGCTCGTCCTCCATCACGGCGGTCAGCTCGTCCTCGACGTCGCCGACACCGATCTTCTGGATGATCTCGTTGAGGAAGCCGCGCACGATCAGGCGGCGGGCCTCGGTCTCGGGGATGCCGCGGGCCATCAGGTAGAACAGCTGGGTCTCGTCGAAGCGGCCGGTCGCGGACGCGTGGCCCGCACCCTCGATCACGCCGGTCTCGATCTCCAGGTTCGGCACCGAGTCCGCGCGTGCCCCGTCGGAGAGCAGCAGGTTCTGGTTCTTCTCGTACGTGTCCGTGCCCTCGGCCTCCTTGCGGATCAGCACGTCGCCCACCCACACGGTGCGCGCGTCCGTGCCCTGCAGGGCGCCCTTGTAGAGCACGTTCGAGACGCAGTCCGGCTGGTTGTGGTCCACGAACAGGCGGTTCTCGAGGTGCTGACCGGCGTCGGCGAAGTACAGGCCGTACATCTCGGCCTCGCCGCGCTCCGCGGCGAACCGCGCGGTCGGGGTCAGACGCACCACGCCGCCGCCGTAGGACACGGCCACGTGCTTGAAGTGCGCGTTCGTGGCGACCGAGGCCTGCTGGGCCGAGACGTGCACGGCATCGCCCTCCCAGGCCTGCAGTGCGACCACGTTCAGGCGGGCGTCGCGACGCACGTCGAACTCGATGTTCTGAGCCAGCACGGCGGTGCCGCGGTGGGCGATCACGACGTCGGCCTGCGCGTTCTCCTCCACGAGCACGGTCAGGTGCATCGCGGCCGGGTCGGCGGAGGAGCCGACGACGTCGATGCGCACCGGCTCGGCGACCTCGCCGGAGATCGTGACGACGGTGGCCTCGGAGACCGAGTTCCAGGCCGCGGCGGACACGCGGTCGTCCGGGGTCAGGACGGAGCCGACGCGGGCGTCGTCGCGGGCCACGGTCTCCACCGTGACGCCGGCCTGCTCGGCCACGGTCACGGCGGGCGCGGCACCGGTCAGGCGCGCGTCGTCGCCCTCGGGCAGGTGCAGCCCGCCCAGGCGCTTGAGCGGGGTGAAGCGCCAGTCCTCCTCGCGCCCCGTGAGCACGGGGAAGTCGGACAGCTCGAAGGAGCTGAGGCGATCGGCGCGCGAGCCCGCGGCGTTGCGCTCCCGGCCCCCGGCCCGGGCGGCCGGGTTCTGCGCGGCGGTGAGCTTCTCGCCCTCCTCGCCCATGCCCGGGATCATGGTCCGCTGGGTGTTCTCCACGGTGTCGGTCATGTCAGCCCACCGATCCTTCCATCTGCAGTTCGATCAGCTTGTTGAGCTCGAGCGCGTACTCCATGGGCAGCTCGCGGGCGATCGGCTCGATGAAGCCGCGCACGATCATGGCCATGGCCTCGTCCTCGGACATGCCACGGCTCATGAGGTAGAAGAGCTGCTCCTCGGACACCTTCGAGACGGTCGCCTCGTGGCCGAGGGTCACGTCGTCCTCGCGGATGTCGATGTACGGGTACGTGTCGGAGCGGGAGACCGTGTCGACGAGCAGGGCGTCGCACACCACCGAGTTGGCGGAGCCGTTCGCGCCCTCGGCGATCTGCACCAGGCCGCGGTAGGCGGCGCGGCCGCCGCTGCGGGCCACGGACTTGGACACGATCGAGGAGTTCGTGTGCGGGGCCATGTGCACCATCTTGGAGCCGGTGTCCTGGTGCTGGTCCTTGCCCGCGAACGCGACGGAGAGGGTCTCGCCGGTGGCGTGCTCGCCGGTCAGGTACACGGCCGGGTACTTCATGGTCACCTTGGAGCCGATGTTGCCGTCGATCCACTCCATGGTGCCGCCGGCCTCGACCACGGCGCGCTTGGTCACGAGGTTGTACACGTTCGTGGACCAGTTCTGGATGGTGGTGTAGCGCACGCGGGCGTTCTTCTTCACCACGATCTCGACGACGGCAGAGTGCAGCGAGTCGGACTGGTAGATCGGGGCGGTGCAGCCCTCGATGTAGTGCACGTACGAGTCCTCGTCCGCGATGATCAGCGTCCGCTCGAACTGGCCCATGTTCTCCGTGTTGATGCGGAAGTAGGCCTGCAGCGGGATCTCCACGTGCACGCCCTTGGGCACGTACACGAAGGAGCCGCCGGACCACACGGCCGTGTTCAGGGAGGCGAACTTGTTGTCGCCGACCGGGATCACGGTGCCGAAGTACTCCTCGAAGATCTCCGGGTGCTCCTTGAGCGCGGTGTCGGTGTCGAGGAACACGACGCCCTGCTCCTCCAGGTCCTCGCGGATCTGGTGGTAGACGACCTCGGACTCGTACTGGGCGGCGACGCCGGCCACGAGACGCTCGCGCTCGGCCTCGGGGATGCCCAGGCGCTCGTAGGTGTTGCGGATGTCCTCGGGCAGATCCTCCCAGGTCTTGGCCTGGCCCTCGGTGGAGCGCACGAAGTACTTGATGTTGTCGAAGTCGATGCCGGACAGGTCCGGGCCCCACGCCGGCATCGGCTTGCGCTCGAAGTACTTGAGGGCCTTCAGGCGCAGGTCGCGCATCCACTCCGGCTCGTCCTTCTTGCCGGAGATGTCGCGCACGACGTCCTCGTTCAGACCGCGGACGGCCTTCTCGCCGGCCGCGTCGGAGTCGGCCCAGCCGTACTGGTAGGCGCCGATGGCGTTGAGCTCGGGGTTCTTGTCGAGGATCTCCTGGATCACGCCGGGGTCGGCGGTCTCCGCGGAGTCCCGCTGGACGATCTGGTCGGTCATCTCAGCCTCTCTCACTAGTCACTGCGGTCGGGGTCGGTCGGGTGGTCGGCGGGAGCCGGGGCGTGGCCCGCGCGGCTCAGTCGCGGCCCAGCGGCACGTGTGTGGTGCACACGTGGGCGCCGGCGGCGAGGGTCGAGAGCCGGCGCACGTCCACCTCGAGCAGGCGGGCGAACAGCGCGGTCTCCTCTTCACAGAACTCCGGATGGCGCGCGGGAATTCCCTGGAACGGGCAGTGCCCCTGGCAGACCTGGTCCGCGCGGAGGGTGGGCGCCAGGCCCGCGCCGAAGTGGCGCAGCGTGCCGGCGTAGCCGGCCTCGTCGAGGACCCGCGCGAGGATCCGGGTGCGGTCCTGCAGCGCGGTCTCCCGGCCGTCGACGGCGGCCGTGAAGCGCTCCTCGATCTCGCGGAAGGCGTGGCGCGCGGTGCGGCGCACCTCCTCCTCCCCGCCGAGCTCCTCGAGGCGGGCCAGGGTGTCCAGGGCGACGGCGAGGTGGTCCTTGGGCAGGTGCTCCTGCGCGTGCGAGGTGACCACGTAGCGGCGGGAGGGCCGTCCCGCGCCGCGGGCCGCGGTGACCCGCTTGACCTCGACGAGCGAGTCCTCCTCGAGCGCGTCCAGATGGCGGCGCACGGCGGCCGCGGTCAGCTCCAGCTCGCGGCCGATCTCGGCCGCGCTCACGGGTCCACGCGTCAGGACCAGCTGCAGCACACGCTCGCGCGTGCCCTCGGCCGGGGCCGGAGCGGGGGGCGACGCAGACTGATCCGAATACACCACGCCATCATGACCTATTGATCTGGAACGGTTCAAGTGAGGCTCACCTGGCTTGATGACGCCCACGGCGGAACCCGCCGCAGGCCCGGGCACCCCCGGCCCCACGAGCCGGGGTCGCAGGGCCCGAGGACTAGACTGGCACAGTGCCCCGACCTCCCCTGACCCCGGATCCCGTGCCGCGCGACGAGCCCGTCCTGCGCCTGAGCGACGTCCACCGGAGCCTCGGCCGCGGCCGGTCCCGCACCCCCGTCCTGCGGGGCGTCGACCTCACTGCCCGTGCCGGCGCCGTCACGGTGCTGCTCGGCCCCAACGGGGCCGGCAAGTCCACCACCCTCGGCCTCTGCCACGGCATGGACCGGCCCGACGCCGGCACCGTGCGCGTGTTCGGCGCAGACCCGTGGCGGGCCTCCGCCGACCTGCGCGCCCGCATCGGCGTGATGTGGCAGGAGGGCGGCCTGCCGCCCGCGATCCCCGCCCGCCGCTTCGTCGGCCACGTGGCGTCCCTGTACCGCGACCCGCTGCCCGTCGAGCCGCTGCTGGAGCGCCTGCTGATCGCCGAGGTCGCCGGCCGCCCCCTGCGCCGCCTCTCCGGCGGCCAGCGCCAGCGCGTGGCGCTCGCGGCCGCCCTCGTCGGCCGGCCGGACATGCTGTTCCTCGACGAGCCCACCGCGGGCCTCGACCCGGAGACCCGGCCCGTCGTGCACGACGTCGTGCGGGAGCAGACCGACCGCGGCGCCGCCGTGCTGCTGACCACGCACCTGCTCGACGACGCCGAGCGGCTCGCGGACGACGTCGCCATCCTGCGCGCCGGCCGCGTGGTGCGCTCCGGCTCGCTGGCCGAGCTCACGCGCGTGGCCGAGGGCGACGTCGTCGACGTGGACTTCGGCGACGCCTCCCCCGACGCCGTCCGTGCCTGGGCCGACACCCTGCCCGCGCCGCTGCGCGCGGCCGGCCTCGGCGAGTCCGCCCGCCTGCGCGTGGCCGGCGTCCGCGGCCCGGACGACCTGGCCGTCCTCGCGGCGAGCTGGCGGGAGCACGCCCTGATGCCCACCCGATTCGAGCGCGCCGGACTGCGCCTCGAGCAGATCCTCCGGGAGACCGCCGCATGAGCACGCCCGTCGTCGACCACCGGACCCCGGCCGGCACCGGAGCCCACGCCGGCGCCGCCCCGCTGGCCGCCCGCGTCCTGCGTCAGGCCGGCTACGAGACCGGCACCGCGCTGCGCAACGGCGAGCAGCTGCTCGTCACCGTGGTGCTGCCCCTGCTCGCGCTCGTGGGCGTGCACGTCACCGGCCTGCTGGACACCCCCGGCCGCTCGGGCCTGGACGTGGCCGTGCCCGGCGTGCTCGCCCTGGCCGTGATCAGCTCCGCGTTCACGGCCACCGCGATCGCCACGGGCTTCGAGCGTCGCTACGACGTGCTCGCCGCCCTGGCCACCACCCCGCTGGGCACGCTCGGCCTCGTCGCCGGCAAGGCCCTGGCGGTGGTGGCCCTCCTGCTGGTGCAGGTGAGCGTGATCGGCGGCGTCGGCCTGGCGCTCGGCTGGCGTCCGGACCCCGAGGGGATCCTGCCGGCCCTCGTCGCCCTCGCGCTGGGGGCCGCCGCCTTCACGGCCCTCGGGCTGCTGCTCGCCGGCACGGCCCGGCCGGAGGCGACCCTCGCCGTCGCCAACCTGCTGTGGGTGCTGTTCGGCGCCGTCGGCGGCACGGTGTTCCCCGCGCGGGTGCCCGGCGTGGACCTGCTCCCCTCCGGCGCGCTGGGCACGGCCCTGCGGGCCGCCCTCCTGGACGGGGCCTGGTCGCCCGTCCCCCTGCTCGTGCTCACCCTGTGGGGCGCCGTGGCCGTCGCGGCCGCGCTCCGCTGGTTCCGCTGGCGGCCCTGAGCCGTTCCCCGTCCCCCTGCATCGAACGATCGGAAGGACACCGTGTCCACCACCACCCCCGCGGCCGGGACCGCCCCGGCCGGGCTCGCCGCCCGCCTGCCGCAGCGCCTCACGAAGGCCACCATGGCCCTCGCCGTGGCGTCCCTGGCGTCCGAGATCGGCATCATCGTCACCGGCGGCGCCGTGCGCCTCACCGGCTCCGGCCTGGGCTGCCCCACGTGGCCCAAGTGCTCACCCGAGTCCCTCACCAACACCCCGGAGATGGGCATCCACGGCTACATCGAATTCGGCAACCGGACGCTGACGTTCGTCCTGGTGGTCATCGCCGCCGCCATGTTCCTGTCCCTGTGGAACCTGCGCGGCACCCACCGGAGCCCCTTCTGGCTCTCCGTGGGCCTGCTGGCCGGCATCCCCGCGCAGGCCCTCGTGGGCGGCGTCGTGGTCCTGACGCATCTGAACCCGTGGTGGGTGGCCGGTCACTTCATCGTGTCCTCGATCATGGTCGCCGTGGCGACCCTGCTCGTGGTGCGCATCGCCGCCGAGCGCCGCGCCGGCCGGGCGGGCGTGCCCCTCGTGGACGGCGCCACCACCGTCCGGTCCCGTGCCGCCGCCTGGGCGGCGTTCGCGCTGACGTGGGCCGCCGTGTACCTGGGCACCGTGGTGACCGGCACGGGCCCGCACTCCGGCGACCCCGGCTCGCCGCGCCACGAGTTCGACCCGCTGCTGGTCACCCGGGTCCACGTGGTCCCGGTGTACCTGCTCCTGGCGGCCGCCCTCGTCCTGTTCTTCACGGTGCGCCGCGCGGCCGGCGCCTCCCGCCTGCAGCGCGCCGCCGTGCTGCGGCTCCTGCTCGCCCTCGTGTTCCAGGCCGTCGTGGGCTACACCCAGCACTTCACGGGCCTGCCGATCGGCGTGGTCCTGCTGCACATGCTCGGCTCTGCCCTGCTCGTGGCCGCCGCGACGGAGACCTGGGACCGGCAGGTCGCCCGCTACGTCACGGCCGGCCCGGGCGCCGCGGTCGAGGCCGCCGCGCCCGCGCGCACCGTCCTCGCGGGCTGACGCCCCGCGCACGCGAACGGCCCCGCACCGGCAGGTGCGGGGCCGTCGTCGTCTGCGTCCCGGGGAGCGCCCGGGGCGGACCAGCGCTCAGGCGCCGAAGTGCATCAGCGGCGCGCCCACGAACGGGTCCACGGCCAGGGCGATGAACAGCAGCGTCAGGTAGGTGATGGAGAGGTGGAAGACCTTCATGGCCTTGCGGTCCTCGAAGTCCTCGCGCTGGGCCTGCACCTGCAGCACGTGGGACTCCCAGATGAACCAGCCTCCGACGACGAAAGCGACCGCGGTGTAGACGATGCCGGCCCAGCCCATCGGCACGAGCAGGAGGGAGCACGCCACGGTGGCCCACGCGTAGAGCACGACCTGGTTGGAGACGTGGCGCGCGGAGGCGATGGCGCCGAGCATCGGCACGTCGGCCTGCTGGTAGTCGCGCTTGTACTTCATGGACAGCGGCCAGTAGTGCGGGGGCGTCCACAGGAAGACCACGAGGAACAGCACGATGGCCGGCCACTCGACGGTCCCGCGCACGGCCGCCCAGCCGATCAGCACGGGGAAGCAGCCGGCTATGCCGCCCCACACGATGTTCTGCTCCGTGCGGCGCTTGAGCACGAGCGAGTACACGACCACGTAGAAGAAGATGGCGGCCACGCCCAGGCCGGCCGCCAGCCAGTTGGCGCCGAACCCGAGGATCAGGATGGACACGACCGTCTGCACCCACGCGAACACGAGGGCCTCGCGGGGGGTGACCTCGCCGGTGACGAGCGGCCGGTTCTCGGTGCGCTTCATGACCCGGTCGATGTCGCGGTCGATGTAGCAGTTGAAGGTGCCGGAGGCGCCGGCGGCGAGCGCACCGCCGACGAGCGTGGCGATCATGGTGAGCACGTCCGGGAAGCCGCGCTGCGCGAATATCATGGTCGGCAGCGTGGTCACCAGCAGCAGCTCGATCACCCGGGGCTTCGTCAGCTCGACGTACGCCCGGACCTTGCGGCGCAGGGGCAGCGGGGACCGGTCGACGACGCCGGGCTCGGCGGCGGCGACGCGGGCGGCGGACGGCGACTCCAGGGAGGATGACATCTGCTTCTCACGGTGAGGGGACGGTGGGCGTGCCCGTCCCGGGGTTCGGATCGGCCACTCGGGCGGTCCGCCTGCGGGCAGGCCTTGACCCAGTCTACTCGTGTCAACGGCTGTTCGCCCGGGGGCGAACCATGTCATGGGGCGCCCGGTCGGGCCCGCCCCGCCGTCGCGCGGCTAGGCTGGGACGACGGCCCCGCGCCGCGACGCCCCGGCGTCGGCCGGGGCCGCACCCCGACGCTCCCGATCCGCCAGGAGAGAACCCGTGACCGACGCCGCGCAGCCGTCCACCCCCCCGACCCTGGACCGGGTGGCCCCGGCCCGCGGGTTCGTCTACTCGGAGCAGGACCGCCGGATGGTGGACACGCTCAAGGCGCTCTCGGCGGACGCCGTGGAGAAGGCCGGGCACGGCCACCCCGGCACCGCGATCTCGCTGGCCCCCGTGGCGTGGCAGCTGTACCAGAACGTCATGCACCTGGACCCCACGGACGACCGCTGGGAGGGCCGGGACCGCTTCATCCTCTCCGCGGGCCACGCCTCGCTCATCCAGTACCTGCAGCTGTTCGCCGCGGGCGCCGGGCTCGAGATCGAGGACATCCAGGCGCTGCGCACCGAGGGATCCAGGACCCCGGGCCATCCGGAGTACGGCCACACCCACGGCGTCGAGGTGACCACGGGTCCGCTGGGCCAGGGCCTGGCGATGGGCGTCGGCTTCGCGTACGGGCAGCGCCGCGTGCGCGGGCTGATGGACCCCGACGCCGCCCCCGGCACCTCCCCGTTCGACCACCACGTGTTCGTGCTCGCCTCCGACGGGGACATCCAGGAGGGCGTCGCCGCCGAGGCCTCCTCGCTGGCCGGGCACCAGGAGCTCGGGAACCTGGTGGTCGTCTACGACGCGAACCGCATCTCGATCGAGGACGACACGGACGTCGCGTTCACCGAGGACGTGGTGCGCCGCTACGAGGCCTACGGCTGGCACGTGCAGGAGGTCGACTGGACCAACGGCGCCCAGGGCCACGCCGTGACCGAGTACACGGAGGACGTGGAGGCCCTGTACGACGCCCTCGTGGCGGCCAAGGCCGAGACCGGCCGGCCCTCGCTGATCAAGCTGCGCACCGTGATCGGCTGGCCCTCCCCCACGAAGCAGAACACCGGCGGCATCCACGGCTCCAAGCTCGGCACGGACGAGGTCGCCGGCCTCAAGGAGGGCCTCGGGCTGGACCCGACCACGACCTTCGACGTGGACCCCGAGCTCCTGGCCGGCGCCCGGTCCATCACCGAGCGCTCGGCCGAGTACCGCCGCGGATGGGAGGCGGCGTTCCAGGCCTGGCGCGAGGCCCACCCGGAGAACGCGCGCCTGTACGACCGACTGGCCGGACGAGAGCTGCCCGTCGGCTTCGCGGACGCGTTCCCGTCCTGGGACGCGGACGAGAAGGGCATGGCCACGCGCGCGGCCTCCGGTGAGGTGCTCACGGCCCTCGCGCCGGTCATGCCCGAGCTCTGGGGCGGCTCGGCCGACCTCGCCGGGTCGAACAACACGACCATGAAGGGCGAGCCCTCCTTCATCCCGGCCCGCCGCTCCACGGCGACCTGGCAGGGCGACGAGCACGGCCGCACCCTGCACTTCGGCATCCGCGAGTTCGCGGCCGGGGCGATCGTCAACGGCATCACGATCGGCGGCCTGACCCGTGCCTACATGGGCACGTTCCTGACGTTCTCCGACTACATGCGCCCCGCCGTCCGCCTGGCCGCCCTCATGGGCACCCCGAGCACGTACGTGTGGACGCACGACTCCATCGGCCTCGGCGAGGACGGCCCCACGCACCAGCCGGTGGAGCACCTGGCCGCACTGCGGGCCATCCCCGGGCTCGACGTCGTCCGCCCAGCCGACGCGAACGAGACCGCGTGGGCGTGGCGGACGGTGCTCGAGCACCGGGACCGCCCGGCCGGACTCATCCTGTCCCGGCAGAACCTGCCCGTGCTCCCCCGGGGCACGGACGGCTTCGCCCCCGCCTCGGGCGTGGCACGCGGCGCCTACGTCCTCGTCGACGCCACGGATGCCGACGGCGCGCCGACGCCGGCCCGCGCGCTGCTGATCGCGACCGGCTCAGAGGTCTCCGTGGCCGTGCGGGCCCGCGAGCTGCTGCAGGCCGACGGCGTCCCGACCCGCGTCGTCTCCGCCCCGTGCCTCGAGTGGTTCGCCGAGCAGGACGCGGCCTACCGGGCCGAGGTCCTGCCCGACGGCCCCGACGCCCCGGTCCGCGTCTCCGTCGAGGCCGGCGTCGCGATGCCGTGGTTCGAGCACACGGTGACGGCCTCCTCCCCGGGCGCCCGCGTGAGCCTCGAGCACTACGGCGAGTCGGCCGACGGCACCCGCCTGATGGAGAAGTACGGATTCACCGGTGAGCACGTCGCCGAGGTGACCCGCGGCCTCCTCTGAGGCCCGGCGCCCCCGACGCCCCGAGCACGTCCACCCCCGAAGGGAAGGCACCCGCAGACCATGAGCACCCCGCAGAACCCGAACACCGCCGCGCTGGCCCAGGCCGGTGTGTCGATCTGGCTCGACGACCTCTCCCGCACGCGGCTGGACGAGGGCACGCTCGAGAAGCTGATCGCCACCCGCTCGGTCACCGGCGTCACCACGAACCCGTCCATCTTCGCCGTCGCCCTCGCGGACGCGGGCGCCTACCAGGGCCAGCTGCGCGACCTCGCCGCGGCCGGCGCCTCGGTGGACGAGGCCGTCGTCGCCCTGACGACCGAGGACGTGCGCCGCGCCGCCGACGTGCTCGCACCCGTCCACGAGCGCACCGGCGGGGCGGACGGGTTCGTCTCCCTCGAGGTCGATCCGCGCCTGGCCCGCGACGCCGCCGGCACCGTGGCCCAGGCCCGCGAGCTGGCGGCGGCAATCGACCGGCCCAACCTCATGGTGAAGATCCCCGCGACCGTGGAGGGCCTGTCCGCCATCGCGGACGTGCTCGGCGCGGGCATCAGCGTGAACGTGACCCTGATCTTCTCCCTGCCCCGCTACCGCCGGGTGCTCAACGCCTGGCTCACCGGCCTGGAGAAGGCCCGGGCGAACGGGCACGACGTCCGCCGCCTCCACTCGGTGGCCTCCTTCTTCGTCTCCCGTGTGGACACGGAGGTCGACGCGCGGCTGCGCGCGATCGGCACCCCCGAGGCCGAGGCGCTGACCGGCCGGGCCGCCGTCGCCAACGCGCGCCTGGCCTACCGAGCCTTCGAGCAGGCCCTGGACTCGGAGCGCTGGCGCCTGCTCGAGGCGGCCGGCGCCCCCGTGCAGCGGCCCCTGTGGGCCTCCACCGGCGTCAAGGACCCCGCCCTGCCGGACACGCTGTACGTCACCGAACTCGTGGCACCGCACACCGTGACCACCCTGCCGGAGAAGACCCTCGAGGCGGTCGCCGACCACGGGGTGATTGCGGCGGACACCGTCACGGGCGCCTACGCCGAGGCCGATGCCCTGCTCGACGCGGTCGGCGCGGCAGGCGTGTCCTACCAGGACGTCGTGGACGTGCTGGAGACTGAGGGCCTGGAGAAGTTCGAGGCCGCGTGGGACGAGCTGCTCGGCTCGGTCCGCTCCGGGCTCGACGCCCATCGCTGACCGCACCCGCCCCCCGACCCCGCCGCCCGCTCGCCACGCGCACGGAAGGACCCCCCATGAGCACCCTCGGCCTCACCGCCACCGGAGCCGCCCTCGAGGCGATCGACCGCCATCTGCCCGCCCTCCTCCAGGACCGCGTCGCCTCCCGCCTCGGGGCGCAGGACGCCGACCTGTGGGGGGCGCCGGCCCGCGACGAGGCCGCCAAGCGGCTCGGCTGGATCGACCTGTTCGAGGACTCCCGCGCCCTCGTCCCGCACATCGCCCAGCTGACCCGGGAGCTGCGCGCCGAGGGCGTGGACCGCGTGGTCCTGGCGGGCATGGGCGGCTCGTCCCTGGCCCCCGAGGTGATCGCGGCGACGGCCGGCGTCGAGCTCGAGGTCCTGGACTCCACGGACCCGCTCCAGGTCTCCCGCGCCCTCGAGCGCGACCTCGAGCGAACCGTGCTGGTGGTCTCCTCCAAGTCCGGCTCCACCGTGGAGACCGACTCGCAGCGCCGCGTCGTCGAGGCCGCGTTCCGCGACGCCGGGATCGACCCCCGCACCCGCCTGGTCGCCGTCACGGACCCGGGCTCACCGCTGCACGCCGCGTGCGAGTCCGCCGGCTGGCGCGCCGTCTTCACCGCGGACCCGACCGTGGGCGGGCGTTTCTCGGCCCTCACCGCGTTCGGCCTGGTCCCCACCGGCCTGGCCGGCGTGGACGTCGCGGCCCTGCTGGACGACGCGGAGGCCGTGCTCGACCTGCTGATCGCCGACGACGAGGACAACCCGGGCCTGCAGCTCGGCGCGGCCCTGGGCGGCACCCGCCCGCTGCGCGACAAGCTCGTCTTCGCCGACCACGGGTCCGGCATCGCCGGACTGCCGGCCTGGATCGAGCAGCTGATCGCCGAGTCCACGGGCAAGCACGGCACCGGGCTGCTGCCCGTCGTCGTCGCCCCCGGCGACCCCGAGACCGCGTGGGACGCCCCCGACCTGCTGCAGGTACAGCTCGTCGGCGAGGACGACGTCGCGGCCCCGGGCCACGGCGTGCAGGTCGCCGGCTCGCTCGGCGCCCAGCTGCTGCTGTGGGAGGTGGCCACCGCGGTGGCCGGTCGCCTGCTCGGGATCAACCCCTTCGACCAGCCGGACGTGGAGGCCGCCAAGGCCGCCGCGCGCACCCTGCTGGACAGCCCTGCCGCCGAGCGGACGGCCGACGGTGAGGTGGAGGGCGTCGAGGTCTCCGGCCCGGCGTCCGTGACCTCTGCCCCGGACCTGGCCGGCGTGCTGCGCGCCACGGCGGCGCTGGTGCCCGAGGACGGCTACCTGGCGGTCCACGCCTACCTCTCCCGTCACGACGACGCCGAGCTCGAGGAGCTGCGCGCGGACCTGGCAGAGCTGGTCGGCCGCCCGGTCACGTTCGGCTGGGGTCCGCGGTTCCTGCACTCCACCGGACAGTTCCACAAGGGCGGCCCGGCCGTCGGCGTGTTCCTCCAGATCACGGGCGACGCCGGCCTGGACCTCGAGGTGCCCGGACGCCCGTTCTCCCTGGGCAGGCTCATCGCCGCGCAGGCCGCGGGCGACGCCCGGGTGCTGGGCGATCTCGGCCGCCCCGTGGTCACCCTGCACCTGCGCCGCCGCGACGCGGGCATCGAGGCCCTGAGGAACGCCGTCCGTGGCCGGTGAGTCCCGGACCGTCCCCCGCAACCCGCTGCGCGACCCCCGTGACCGGCGCCTGACCCGCATCGCGGGTCCGTCGGCCCTCGTGCTGTTCGGCGTGACGGGCGACCTGGCGAAGAAGAAGCTCCTGCCGGCCATGTACGACCTGGCCCAGCGCGGCCTGCTGCCGCCGGCGTTCTCCCTCGTCGGCTTCGGCCGCCGCGACTGGTCCGACGAGGAGTTCGCCGACTACGTGCGTGCCGCCGTGGAGGCCTCCTCCCGAACCACCTTCGACGAGACCGTGTGGGACCAGTTCCGGGGCGGCCTGCGCTTCGTCTCCGGCGCGTTCGACGACGAGGCGGCCTATGTCCGTCTCGACGAGGTGCTCGCCGAGCTCGAGACCTCACGCGGCACGCGCGGGAACACGGCGTTCTACCTCTCCATCCCGCCGGACTGGTTCGAGGCCGTCTCCCACCACCTGGCCGACCAGGGCCTGGCCGACCGGTCCCAGCCGGCCGACGGCCCGTGGCGCCGCGTGGTCATCGAGAAGCCCTTCGGCCACGACCTGGCCAGCGCGCAGGAGCTCAACGCCGTGATCGAGCGCGTCTTCCCCTCGGACGCCGTGTTCCGCATCGACCACTACCTCGGCAAGGAGACGGTGCAGAACATCCTCGCGTTCCGGTTCGCCAACCGGATGTTCGAGCCGCTCTGGAACGCGGAGCACGTGGACCACGTCCAGATCACGATGGCCGAGGACATCGGCATCGGCGGACGGGCGAGCTACTACGACGGCGTGGGCGCGGCCCGCGACGTCATTCAGAACCACCTCCTGCAGCTGCTCGCGTTCACGGCGATGGAGGAGCCGATCTCGTTCGACGCGGACCACCTGCGCGCGGAGAAGGAGAAGGTCCTCGAAGCCGTGACCGTCCCGGACACGCCCGAGGGACTCGCGGGGGCCTCCGCCCGCGGCCAGTACACCTCCGGCTGGCAGGGCGGCGAGCAGGTCACGGGCTTCCTCGACGAGGAGGGCTTCAACCCGGCGTCCGTCACGGAGACGTACGCCGCGCTCAAGGTGGGCATCCGCACGCGCCGTTGGCAGGGCGTCCCGTTCTACCTGCGGGCCGGCAAGCGCCTCGGCCGGCGGGTGACGGAGATCGCCGTCGTCTTCAAGAAGCCCCCGCACCTGCTGTTCCCCGTCCACGACGGGGACGAGTTCGGGCAGAACGTCATCGTCATCCGGGTGCAGCCGGACGAGGGCGTCACCATCCGCTTCGCGTCCAAGGTGCCCGGCACGCAGACCGAAATCCGCGACGTCACGATGGACTTCGGCTACGGCCACGCCTTCACCGAGGACTCCCCCGAGGCGTACGAACGGCTCATCCTCGACGTACTCCTCGGGGAGCCGCCGCTGTTCCCGCGTCAGGCCGAGGTGGAGCTGTCCTGGCGGATCGTGGACCCGTTCGAGGAGCACTGGGCGAGCCTGGGCACCCAGCCCGAGCCCTACGCCCCGGGCACGTGGGGCCCGCCCTCGGCCGACGCCCTCATGGCCCGCGACGGACGAAGCTGGAGGCGCCCGTGAAGATCCGCATGCAGGACACCACCACCTCCCAGGTGGCCAAGCGCATCACGCAGCTGCGCGAGAAGAGCGGGGTCGTGACCCTCGGCCGCGTCCTCACGCTCGTGATCAGCACGGACGACGCCGGCATCGAGTCCGCCGTCCAGGCCGCCAACGCGGCCTCGTTGGAGCACCCGTGCCGCATCATCGTCCTGGCCCTGGGCGACCCTGCGGCACCCACCCGCCTGGACGCCGAGATCCGGGTCGGCGGCGACGCCGGCGCCTCCGACGTCGTGGTGCTGTGGTGCGCCGGGGAGAACGCCCACGCCGATGAGTCGCTCGTCTCCGGGCTGCTCCTGCCCGATGCGCCCATCGTCGCGTGGTGGCCCGGGGTGCCGCCCGAGGTCCCCTCGGCGACGGCGCTCGGTCGCCTGGCCCACCGCCGGATCACGGACACGGCATCGGCGTCCGCGGCCGAGCCCGCCCTGTGGGCTCTGCGCGCGGGCCACCATGAGGGCGACACCGACCTGGCCTGGACGCGCCTGACGCTGTGGCGGATCCAGGTGGCCGGGATCTTCGACACGCTCGACGTGGCCACCCTGCGCTCGGTGACGGTGGACGGGGCGCCGGACTCCCCCAGCACCATGCTGCTCGCGGCGTGGCTCACCCTGACCCTGAAGGTGCCCGTGACGATCGCGCACTCGAAGGTCGGCCACGGGATCCGTGCGGTGCGCCTGCGGTGCACGGACGGGGACGTGGTGCTCTCCCGCTCGCAGTCGCAGGTGGCCCGGCTCTATCAGCAGGGCCGGCCGGTGCAGCGCATCTCCCTGCCACGCCGGACGATCCAGGACTGCCTGGCCGAGGAGCTGCGCCGCCTGGACCCGGACGAGGTCTTCGGCGCCGTGCTCCACCAGGGCCTGCCGCGCACGGACCTCTCCCCCGTGCAGGCCTCCGAACGCTGAGGGGCCCCCGGCGCCCCACCGGTCCGGGACGCGCGAACGCCCCGCACGGATCTTCCGTGCGGGGCGTTCGCGTCGGGGCCCGGCGGGGCGGCCTCAGGACTCCATGGTCAGTCGCGGCAGGACGCCGAGCAGGGCGATCACGACACCCCAGGCGACCACGGAGCCGACGGTCAGGCGGGTGAGCAGACGCTGGGCGGAGCCCGAGGAGCTCATCGAGCTGGTCACGCCGCCGCCGAACATGTCCGAGACGCCGCCGCCGCGGCCCTTGTGCAGCAGGATGAGCAGCACGATGACCACGCTGAGCACGACCACGAGGATCTGCAGGGCCAGGGTCAGGACGTCCACGGGAGGGCTCCTCGGGTCGAGGTGCGGCCCCGGCGCGCGCCGGGGCCGTCACGGAGAATGCGGTCGGTCGGGCCGGACGGATCAGGCCTGGTCGAACCGGACGATCTTAGCAAACTCGTCCGCGTCGAGGCTGGCGCCGCCCACGAGGGCGCCGTCCACGTCCGGCTGCGCCAGCAGCGCCGGCGCGCTGGAGGACTTCACGGAGCCGCCGTAGAGGATCCGCAGTCCGGCGGCGACGTCGTCGCCGTGCAGTGCGGCCACGCGGGCGCGCAGGGCCGCGCACATCTGCTGCGCGTCCTCGGGGCCGGCGACCTCGCCCGTGCCGATCGCCCATACGGGCTCGTAGGCGACGACGACGCCGGCCACGTCCTGCGCCGACAGGCCCGCGATCGAGCCCTCCAGCTGGGCGAGCGTGTGCTCGACGTGCCGGCCGGCCTGGCGCACCTCCAGGCCCTCGCCCACGCAGATCACCGGGGTGAGGCCGTGGCGCAGGGCCGCGGCGGCCTTGCGCGCGACGAGGGCGTCGTCCTCCCCGTGGAGGGTGCGGCGCTCGGAGTGGCCCACGATCGCGTAACGGCACCCCAGCGCGGCCAGGAACGCGCCGGAGACGTCGCCCGTGTAGGCGCCGGCGTCCTCGGGCGAGAGGTCCTGCGCGCCGTAGACGAGGTCCAGGCGGTCGCCGGTGACGAGCGTCTGCACGGACCGCAGGCCCGTGAAGGGCGGGAACACCGCGACCTCCACGGCCTCCTGGTCATGGTCCGCGTCCGAGAGGAGCCACGTGAGGCGCTGCACCAGGGTGACGGCCTCGAGGTGGTCCAGGTTCATCTTCCAGTTGCCCGCGATCAGCGGCACGCGCGTGGTCTGCTCCGCCATGCTCACGCCCGCCCCTCGCCGGCCAGGGCGGTGACGCCCGGCAGCTCCTTGCCCTCGAGGTATTCGAGGGAGGCGCCGCCACCGGTGGAGATGTGGTCGAACGCGTCGTCGGCGAAGCCGAGCGTGCGCACGGCCGCCGCGGAGTCGCCGCCGCCGACCACCGACAGGCCGCCGGCCGCGGAGGCCTCGGTGAGGGCCTGGGCCACCGCCCGGGTGCCCTCCGCGAAGGCCGGGAACTCGAACACGCCCATGGGGCCGTTCCAGAACACGGTCTGGGCGCCGCGGATCTGCTCCGCGAACGCCCGGGCCGTCTCGGGGCCGATGTCCAAGCCCATGGCGGACGCGCCGTGCGCGCCCGAGGTGAGGGCGTCCACGGCCAGGACCTCGTGCTCGGCGTCGGCCGCGAAGCCGGAGGCCATGACGATGTCCGTGGGGAGCACGATGCGGGCGGCCCCGGCCTCGGAGCGGCGCAGGTACTCGCGGACGGTGTCGAGCTGGTCCTCCTCGAGCAGGGAGGTGCCCACCTCGTGGCCCTGCGCCTTGAGGAACGTGAAGAGCATGCCGCCGCCGATCAGCAGCGTGTCGGCCTTGTCCAGCAGGTTGTCGATCACGGCCAGCTTGTCCGAGACCTTCGACCCGCCCAGCACGACGACGTAAGGCCGCTCCGGGGACTCGGTCAGACGGGTGAGCACCTCGAGCTCGGCGGCGACCAGCGGACCCTGGTAGGCCGGCAGCTGTGCCGCGACGTCGAACACGGAGGCGTGCTTGCGGTGGACCGCGCCGAAGGCGTCGCCCACGTAGGCGCCGTCGTCGCCGGCCAGCGCCGCCATCTCGCCGGCCAGTGCGGCGCGCTCGGCATCGTCCTTGGAGGTCTCGCGGGCGTCGAAGCGCACGTTCTCCAGCAGCAGCACCTGGCCGTCCTGCAGGGCGGCGGCCTTCGCGCGCGCGTCGTCCCCGGTCACGTCCGCGGCGAGGGCGACGTCGGTGCCCAGCAGCTCGGCCATGCGCGCGGCGACGGGGCGGAGGGAGTACGCGGGGTCCGGCTCACCCTTGGGGCGGCCCAGGTGGGCCATGACGATCACGCGCGCACCGGCCTCGGCCAGGTCCCGGATCGCGGGCAGCGAGGCACGGATGCGGCCGTCGTCGGTGACGGTGTCCCCGTCCAGCGGGACGTTCAGGTCGGACCGGATGAGCACGGTGCGGCCGGCGACGCCGGCCTCGAGCAGATCGGTGAGGGTCGGTGCGGGCATGATGCCTCCTGGGGTGCCGGAGCGGGGTCGGTTCACGGTGCAGTCTAGGCGGACGGCCCGGGCCGACGGAGGAACCGTCGGCCCGGGCCGTCGGGCGCCGTGCGGGCTCAGAGCTTCGAGCCGATGAGGTCTGCGAAGTCCATGAGCTGGGAGGTGTAGCCGTACTCGTTGTCGTACCAGCCGATGATCTTCACGGTCTGGCCGATGGACTTGGTCAGCGGGGCGTCGAAGGTGCACGCCGCCGGGGAGGTGATGATGTCCGAGGACACGATCGGGTCCTCCGAGTAGACCAGGCGGCCCTGCAGCGGACCGGACTCCGCGGCCTTCTTGAACGCCGCGTTGATCTCCTCGACCTCCACGTGGCGCGTCAGCTCCACGGTCAGGTCGGTGGCCGAGCCGGTGATGGTGGGCACCCGCATGGCGAAGCCGTCGAGCTTGCCCTTCAGCTCCGGGATGACCTCGCCGATGGCCTTGGCCGCGCCCGTGGAGGTGGGCACCATGTTCTGGGCCGCGGCGCGCGCCCGACGGCGATCCTTCTTGTGCACGTTGTCGTGCAGGTTCTGGTCGCCGGTGTACGCGTGGATCGTGGTCATGATGCCGTCCACGATGCCGAACTCGTCGTTGAGGACCTTCGCCATCGGGGCCAGGCAGTTCGTGGTGCACGAGGCGTTCGAGACGATGTGCATCGACTCCGCGTCGTAGGTGTGCTCGTTCACGCCCATCACGAAGGTGCCGTCGACCTCCTTGGCGGGGGCCGAGATGAGGACCTTCTTGGCCCCCGCGTCGAGGTGGGCCTGCGCCTTGGGGCCGGTCGTGAAGATGCCGGTGCACTCGATGACCAGGTCCACGCCGAGCTCACCCCACGGCAGCTTCGTCGGGTCGGCCTCCTGGAAGAACGCGACGTCGCGGCCGTCGATGCGGAACCCCTTCTCGGTCCGCTCCAGCTCGCCCGGGTAGCGGCCCAGGATGGTGTCGTACTTGGTGAGCCAGAACAGGTCCTCGGGGTCGGCGAGGTCGTTCACGGCGACCAGCTCGAGGCCCTCGTGGCCGCGGTCCCTGAGCACGCGCACGATGTTGCGTCCGATGCGGCCGTAGCCGTTGATGGCGATCTTGGTCATGGTGGTCTCTCTCGTTAGTTCGCGTTGCGTGGTCCCCGTGGCGGTGGGTCCGGGGCGGTACGGTCGAGCGGTCGCGCCCGGTCCGGGCGCGCGGTGGGGACAGGGCCGGAGCGCCGAGCCCCTCCCCGCATCGGGGCGCTGACGTCGTGGGGCCACGACATCAGCGCCCCGGTGCGCGGTGTGGATCAGGCCGGGAGGATCAGGCCGGAGGCGCCGGCGCGGGCGGCCTCGAAGCGGGCCTGCACGTCGGCCCAGTTCACGATGTTCCAGATCGCCTTGACGTAGTCCGCCTTGACGTTCTGGTAGTCGAGGTAGAAGGCGTGCTCCCACATGTCCAGCTGGAACAGCGGGATGGTGGCGACCGGCACGCCGTTCTGCTGGTCGTAGAACTGCTCGATCACCAGGTTGCCGCCGATGGGCTCGTAGGCCAGCACGGCCCAGCCGGAGCCCTGGATGCCGAGGGCGGCGGCGGTGAAGTGGGCCTGGAACTGGTCGAACGAGCCGAAGTACTCGTCGATGGCGGCGGCCAGCTCGCCGGTCGGCTTGTCGCCGCCCTCCGGCGAGAGGTTCTTCCAGAAGATCGAGTGGTTCGTGTGCCCGCCCAGGTTGAAGGCGAGGTCCTTCGACAGCTGGTTCACGGAGCCGAAGTCGCCGGCCTCACGCGCGGCGGCCAGCTTCTCCAGGGCGGTGTTCGCGCCCTTGACGTACGTGGCGTGGTGCTTGGAGTGGTGCAGCTCCATGATGCGGGCCGAGATGTGCGGCTCCAGCGCGGCGTAGTCGTAGTCCAGCTCCGGAAGGGTGTATTCGGTCATGCTTCCTCCTTGGTCAGGCGAGGCTGCGGACAGGACGCCCTCGGCCTCCACCTCGGGCAACCTCGCGTCTCGGCGGCGTATTCCGTCCGTCTCCATTGTGATCGGGGGCGGAGCGCCGGGGCCAGATCCCGTCGACGGTGATCCCGCGCTCAGCCCTCGGAGGCCGCGTCCGTCCCGGGGATGCCCCGCTCGGCGGCCCGCTTGTCCGCCATGGCCAGCAGCCGGCGGATGCGCCCGGCGACGGCGTCCTTGGTCATCGGCGGGTCCGCGAGGCGGCCGAGCTCGTCGAGGGAGGCCTGCTTGTGCTCGAGGCGCAGCCGTCCCGCGTAGCGAAGGTGGTCGGGCACCTCGTCCCCGAGGATCTCGAGGGCCCGCTCCACCTTCGCCCCGGCCGTGACAGCGGCCTGGGCGGAACGGCGCAGGTTGGCGTCGTCGAAGTTCGCGAGGCGGTTGGCGGTGGCCCGGACCTCTTTGCGCTCGCGCCGCTCGCGCCAGAGGGTTGCGGTCTGCTCCGCGCCGACGGCGGCGAGCAGCGTGGCGATCGCCTCGCCGTCGCGGACCACGACGCGGTCCGACTGACGCACCTCGCGTGCCTTCGCCGCCACGCGGAGCCGACGCGCGGCCCCCACCAGCGCGAGCGCGGCCTCCGGGCCCGGCGTGGTCACCTCGAGGGCCGCCGAGCGGCCGGGCTCGGTGAGGGAGCCGTGGGCCAGCAGGGCCCCGCGCCACACGGCGGCGGTGGCCGCCGTCGTCCCGCTGACGAGGACCGGCGCGAGGCCACGCACGGGCCGTCCCCGCTGGTCGATGAGCCCGGTCTGCCGGGCGAGGTCCTCTCCCCCGCGCACGACCCGGAGCACGTACCGCTGACCACGGCGCAGGTTGCCGCCGGAGACCACCACGATCTCCGGGGCCAGGCCGTACAGCTCGGTGATGGCGGCGCGCAGGCGGCGCGCACTGGCGCCGTGGTCCAGTTCAACCTCCACGACGACGCGGCCGGCCACGAGGTGCAACCCCCCGGCGAACCGCAGCATCGCCGCGGTCTCCGCCCGCCGCTCCGGGGTCGCGGCGACCGGCACACGGGCCAGCTCCTCCTTGAGGGTCATGGTCAGCGCCATGCTCGTGCTCCTTCTCGGCGAGGTGCGCGCGTCAGTGGGTCATCGCCTCGTCGATCGCGACGGCCAGGCGCAGCGGGTCGTGGACCTGGGGATCCTGGGCACTGCTCACTCTACTGAACGCCACGCGCGCGCCCATCCGGGCCGCCTCGGCCTCCACCGCCGCCCGGTCGGTGACCGCGTCCACGTCGGCGATCACCACGTCCAGCCGGAGGTCCGGCGCATAGGAGCGCAGCACCTTGAGGTGGTCGGCGTGGGTGAGGCCGGTGGTCTCCTGGTCTCCCGTGCGCAGGTTCAGCACCATGAGGCGCCGGGCGGTGGTGGCGGCGAGGGCCGCGCGCACGTCCGGCATCAGCAGGTGCGGCAGCACCGACGTGTACAGCGAGCCGGGTCCGAGCACCACCCAGTCGGCCAGCTCGATCGCCGAGAGCGCCTCCGGGGTGGCGGGGGCGTCGGACGGGCTCAGGCGGACGTCGGTGACGCGCCCCTCGAACGCGGCGACCGCGAGGGCCACCTGGCCCTCCACGCATCGGGTGCGCAGGCGGCCGTCCGGGCCGGCGCTGAGCACGTCCCCGCCGATGGTCAGCGGCACCCGCGAGACCGGCAGGACCTCACCGTGCGCCCGCAGCAGGGCGCCGGCCCAGCGCAGCCCGTCCACCGGGTCGCCCAGCAGCTCCCAGAGGGCGACGATCAGGAGGTTCCCGAGCGCGTGGTTGTCCAGGGTGGCCTGGTCGGCGGGCACCTCGGTGGAGCGGAAGCGGTGCTGCATGACGTGGGCCCAGGTCCGACCCCAGTCGGTGTCGTCGCACAGGGCGGCCAGCGCCATGCGGAGGTCGCCGGGCGGCAGCACCGCCATCTCCCGGCGGATGGTGCCGGAGGAGCCACCGTCGTCCGCCACCGTGACGATGGCCGTGAGGTGCCCGGCCACGTGCCGCAGGGCCGCGAGGGACGCGGAGAGGCCGTGGCCGCCGCCGAGGGCGGTGACGCGGGCCGTGGGGCGGGACATGCCCGCACCCACCCCGCGCCCTTCCGAACCCATCCCGGGCGGCAGGGGCAGTTGGCCGGTGAGCGGGGACGTCATTCGCGCCCCATGTCCCGGTGCTGGACGTGCACCGTGACGTGGGGCACCTGGGCCAGGCGCCGGGCCAGCTCCTCGGCGACGGCCACGGAGCGGTGCTTGCCGCCCGTGCAGCCGATGGCGAGCGTGGCGTAGTGCTTGTTCTCCCGCCGGTAGCCCTCGAACACCGGCCCCAGCATGGCGACGTACGTGCGCAGGAAGTCCTCGACACCGGGGCGGGAGAGCACGTAGTCCGCGACCGCGGCCTCCGTGCCCGTGTGCGGACGCAGCGCCGGCACCCAGTGGGGGTTGGGGATGAAGCGCATGTCCGCCACGAAGTTCGCGTCCGCCGGGACGCCGTACTTGAACCCGAAGCTCATGATGGTCAGGCGCAGCGTGACGGGGCCGGACTCCGAGAACAGCTCGGTGATCTCCGTGGCCAGGCCGTGCACGTTCAGCTCGGTGGTGTCCACCACGACGTCGGCACGCGCCTTGAGCGGCTCGACGACGTCCCGCTCCGCGCGGATGCCGTCCAGCAGCCGGGCGTTGCCCTGCATCGGGTGGGGGCGGCGGCCGGCCTCGAAGCGCCGGAGGAGCACGTGATCGTCCGCATCGAGGAACACCGTGCGGTACTCCACCCCACTGTTGGCCAGGTGCTGCAGGGCGGCGTACAGCTCCTCGAAGTAGGAGCGCGAGCGCACGTCCACCACGATCGCCAGGCGCGGGAACGCCTCCGGCGAGCGGGCGATGAGCTCGGCCAGCGTGCCGAACAGGGCCGGCGGCATGTTCTCCACCACGTCCCAGCCGTGGTCCTCGAGCGCGTGCGCGGCGGTGGTCCGTCCGGCGCCGGACATCCCGGCGATCACGAGCACCTCGGATGTCGGCGGCTTCTCCGGCTGGAGGGTCTCCTCGATCATGACTCCACTGTATCCGCGGGCGTGTCGGCCGTGAGCGCCGTGTGGACGGCCTCGGCCAGCCGCGGCCCGATGCCGGCGACCTCGGTCAGCCGGTCCACGCCGGCGGCCCGGATCTCGGCGACGGAGCCGAAGTGGTTCAGCAGCGCGGTGCGCTTGGCCGGGCCCAGACCCGGGATCCCGTCCAGGGCGGAGACGGTCATCGCCTTGGACCGCCGGCTGCGGTGGCCCGCGATCGCGAACCGGTGCGACTCGTCACGGATGCGCTGGAGCAGGTACAGGCCCTCCGAGGTGCGCGGCAGGACCACCGGGAACTCGTCGCCCGGCAGCCACACCTCCTCGAGCCGCTTGGCCAGCCCGACCACGGGCAGGTCGTCCAGGCCCAGCTCCTCGAGGACCGCCGCGGCCGCGGCCACCTGGGGCGGGCCGCCGTCGACCACCACGAGCGAGGGCGGGTACGCGAAGCGGCGCCCCGCCTCCTGATCGTCCCCCTCGACCTGACCGGACAGCGGGGCGCCCTCCGCGCGCTCCTTGGCCAGGCGGGCGAAACGCCGCCGCAGGACGTCGCGCAGGGACGCCGTGTCGTCCCGGGCGGCCTCCCCCGTGACGTTGAAGCGGCGGTAGTCCTTCTTCTTCGGCAGCCCGTCCTCCATGACGACCATCGAGCCGACCACGTTGGTGCCCTGGGAGTGGGAGATGTCGTAGCACTCGATGCGCAGCAGGGGCTCGGTGATCTCCAGGGCCTCCTGCAGCTCCCGCAGGGCGGCGGAGCGGGTGGTGAGGTCCCCGGACCGCCGCGACTTGTGCAGCTTGAGGGCCATCTCCGCGTTCTCCCGGACGGTCTCCATGAGGTCCGCCTTCGAGCCCCGCCGGGGCACGCGCACGGCGACCCGGGACCCGCGCAGGCCCGAGAGCCACTCGGTGAGCTGTGCGGCGTCGTCGGGCTCGACCGGGACGAGGATCTCGTGCGGGATGCGCTCCGGCCCCTCGAGGTCGCCGTAGACCTGCTGGAGCAGGTGCGCGACCATCTCCGGCTCGGCGACGTCCTCCACGCGCTCCATGACCCAGCCGCGCTGGCCGCGGATGCGTCCCTGCCGGACGTGGAACACCTGCACCGCGACCTCCAGCTCGTCCGCGTGCAGGGCGAAGATGTCCGCCTCCGTGTTCTCCGGCAGCACCACGGCGTTGCGCTCGAACACGCGGCGCAGCGCGGCGATGTCGTCCCTCAGCCGGGCCGCGTCCTCGTAGCGCAGCTCCTCGACGGCACGGGCCATGGCCTTCTCCAGCTCGCGGATGAACCGGTTCGCGTCCCCGGCCATGAAGTCGCAGAAGTCCTGGGCCAGCGCGCGATGGTCCGCCGGGCTGATCCGGCCCACGCAGGGCGCCGAGCACTTGCCGATGTAGCCGAGCAGGCACGGCCGGTCCTGGGCGCGGGCCCGCTTGAACACGCCCGCCGAGCACGTGCGGACCGGGAAGACGCGCAGCATCAGGTCCACGGTCTCCCGGATCGCCTTGGCCGGGTGGAACGGGCCGAAGTACTTCACGCCGGGCTTCCGGTCGCCGCGCATCACCTGGACGCGCGGGAACTGCTCGTTCATGGTCACGGCCAGGTAGGGGTACGACTTGTCGTCCCGGTACATGATGTTGAACCGGGGGCGGTACTCCTTGATCCACGTGTACTCGAGCTGGAGCGCCTCCAGCTCGGAGCCGACGACGGTCCACTCGACCGCGGCCGCCGTGAACACCATGGTCCGGGTCTTGGTGGCCAGCCGGGCGGGGTCCTGGAAATAGGAGCTCAGGCGGGCGCGCAGGTTCTTCGCCTTGCCGACGTAGACGACGCGTCCGTCCGCGTCGCGGAAGCGGTAGACGCCGGGCGACGTGGAGATCTCGCCCGGAGCCGGGCGGTAGGAGGCCGGATCAGCCACGGGCACCCGGGGCGGCGTTGTAGGCGTCCACGCGCTCCTGCCCCGAGAGCGCGCCGATGGCGTCCATGATCGCCGCCGTCGCGTCGCGGCGCTGCGGCAGGGTGTGTCGACGCCCGGGGTGGCCGAAGTCCAGGGGCGCGCCCACGCGCACGGAGAACCGGTGGGGACGGAAGCCGTTCGTGTCCGGCGGCTGGAGGTGCTGCGTGCCGACGAGGCCCACGGGCACCACGGGTGCGCCGGTGGCCAGGGCCAGCCAGGCCGCACCGGTGCGGCCGCGGTAGAGGCGGCCGTCGCGGCTGCGGGTGCCCTCCGGGTAGATGCCGACGCCCTGGCCGGACTCGAGCAGGCCCACGAGGGACTCGAGCGCGGCCACGGAGGCGGCCTGCTCGCCCCGGCGGACGGGGACGGAGCCCACGGACTCGAAGAACCGCCGCCGGACGCGGCCCCGCAGGCCCATGCCCGTGAAGTACTCCTCCTTGGCGAAGAAGTGGACCGGGCGGGGGGCGAGGGCCTGGAGGATCACCGAGTCGACGAAGGACAGGTGGTTGGAGGCCATGACGAAGGGGCCCCGCGCAGGGACGTGCTCCATGCCGACGACCTCGGGGCGGCAGGTGAGCCGCAGGAGCGCGGCGGCGCTCCTGCGCACGGGCTCCGACGTCGCCATGGCTCTCCTTCGTCCGCGTCCTGCGTGGGTGGGGTCCATGCTACGCGAGCAGTTCCGCGAGGAACCGGCCCGTGTGGCTCTCCGCGACGTGTGCGACCTCCTCCGGCGTGCCCGCGGCCACGATCGTGCCGCCCCCGGAGCCGCCCTCGGGGCCGAGGTCGATCACGTGGTCGGCACTCTTGATGACGTCGAGGTTGTGCTCGATGGTGAGCACCGTGTTGCCCTTGTCCACGAGGGACTGGAGCACGTGCAGGAGCTTGCGGATGTCGTCGAAGTGCAGCCCCGTGGTCGGCTCGTCCAGCACGTAGATGGTGCGGCCGTTGGAGCGCTTCTGGAGCTCGGCCGCCAGCTTCACGCGCTGGGCCTCGCCGCCCGAGAGCGTGGTGGCGGGCTGGCCCAGGCGGACGTAGCCCAGACCGACGTCGACGAGCGTGTCCAGGTACCGCGAGATGCGGGTGTACGCGCTGAAGAAGTCCGCGGCCTCCTCGATCGGCATGTCGAGGACCTCGGCGATGTTCTTGCCCTTGTAGGTGACCTCGAGCGTCTCCCGGTTGTACCGGGCCCCGTGGCACACCTCGCACGGCACGTAGACGTCCGGCAGGAAGTTCATCTCGATCTTCAGCGTGCCGTCGCCCGCGCACGCCTCGCAGCGCCCGCCCTTGATGTTGAAGGAGAACCGGCCCTGCTGGTAGCCCCGGACCTTCGCCTCGGGGGTCTCCGCGAAGAGCTTGCGGATCGCGTCGAACACGCCCGTGTAGGTGGCGGGGTTGGAGCGCGGCGTGCGCCCGATGGGGCTCTGGTCCACGTGGACCACCTTGTCCAGGTGCTCGAGCCCCTCCACGGACCGGTGCCGGCCGGGCACGAGCTTGGCGCCGTTGAGCCGGTTGGCCAGGACCTTGTAGAGGATCTCGTTGATCAGCGTGGACTTGCCGGAGCCGGACACGCCCGTCACGGCGGTGAGGACCCCGAGCGGGACCTCCACCGAGACGTCCTTCAGGTTGTTCTCCTGGGCGCCGCGGACCGTCAGCACGCGCCCCTTCTCCGGGACGCGACGCCGCTCCGGCACCGCGATGGAGCGGCGCCCGGAGAGGTAGTCGCCGGTGACGGACCGCGTGTTCGCCTTGAGATCCGCCAGGGAGCCCGAGTGCACGACCTCGCCCCCGTGCTCGCCCGCGCGAGGACCGATGTCCACGATCCAGTCCGCCTCGGCGATCGTGTCCTCGTCGTGCTCGACGACGATGAGGGTGTTGCCGAGGTCCCGCAGGCGCAGGAGGGTCTCGATGAGGCGGCGGTTGTCCCGCTGGTGCAGGCCGATGGACGGCTCGTCGAGCACGTAGAGGACGCCGACCAGCCCGGAGCCGATCTGCGTGGCCAGGCGGATGCGCTGGGCCTCGCCTCCAGAGAGGGTGCCGGCCGGCCGCTCCAGGTTGAGGTACTCCAGGCCGACGTCCAGCAGGAACGCCAGCCGGGCCAGGATCTCCTTGAGCACCTGGTCCGCGATCTGCCGCTCGCGGTCCGTCAGCCGCAGCCCCGAGAAGAACTCCATGGCCTCCCGCATGGGCAGGCGGGTGGCGTCCGCGATGGACAGGCCGCCCACGAGCACGTTCAGGACCGTGGGGTTGAGGCGGGCCCCGTGGCACGCCGGGCACGGGATCTCCCGCATGAACGACTCGTAGCGCTCGCGGGCGCCGTCCGACTCGGTCTCCCCGTGCTTGCGCATCACGTAGGGGATGACGCCCTCGAAGCCCGTGGTGTAGCGGCGCTCGCGCCCGAACCGGTTGCGGAACGTCACCTCCACCTTGAAGTCCTTGCCGTTCAGGACGGCGTCGCGCTCCGCCTCCGTCAGGTCCTTCCACGGGGTGTCCAGGGAGAAGCCCATCTCCTTGCCCAGCCCGCCGAGCACGCGCAGCCAGTAGTCCGAGGTGGACTTGCCCAGCGACCACGGCACCACGGCGCCCTCACGCAGGGACAGCTCGTCGTTGGCGACGACGAGGTCCGGGTCCACCTGCAGGCGGGAGCCGATGCCGGTGCACTCGGGGCACGCGCCGAACGGGTTGTTGAAGGAGAACGAGCGCGGCTCGATCTCGTCCACGGTCTGCTCGTGCCCGTTGGGGCAGGAGAGCTTCTCGGAGAACGAGCGGTACCGGGGGTTGCCCTCGGCGTCCCGCCCGCCGAACTCCGCGGTGTTCTTCCTGGCCTTCTCGGCGACCGGCTCCACGTCCACGAACTCGGCGACGACGAGGCCGTCCGCCAGCTTCAGGGCGGTCTCCACCGAGTCGGTGAGGCGCTGGCGGATGCCCTCCTTCATGGCGAGGCGGTCCACGACGACGGCGATGGTGTGCTTGACCTGCTTCTTCAGCACGGGCGGGTCCGAGAGCTGGACGGTCTCCCCGTCCACGACGGCGCGGGCGAAGCCCTGCGTGGACAGGTCCTGGAACAGGTCCACGAACTCGCCCTTGCGGCCGCGGACCACGGGCGCGAGCACCTGGAAGCGGGTGCGCTCGGGCAGCTCCTCGAGCTGGTCCACGATCTGCTGCGGGGTCTGCCGGCTCACCGGCTCCCCGCACTGCGGGCAGTGCGGCACCCCGACGCGCGCCCAGAGCAGGCGCATGTAGTCGTAGATCTCGGTGATGGTCCCCACCGTGGAGCGCGGGTTGCGGTTGGTGGACTTCTGGTCGATGGACACGGCCGGGGACAGGCCCTCGATGAAGTCCACGTCCGGCTTGTCCACCCGGCCCAGGAACATGCGGGCGTAGGAGGAGAGCGACTCGACGTAGCGTCGCTGGCCCTCGGCGAAGATCGTGTCGAAGGCCAGGGAGGACTTGCCCGAGCCGGACAGACCCGTGAACACGACCATGGCGTCCCGCGGGAAGCTGACGTCCACGTCCTTCAGGTTGTGCTCGCGGGCGCCCTGGACGACGATGCGGTCCCGCTCGCCCGAGCGCGCGCCGCCGGGGCCGGAGGCGAGGCCGCCGGCGTGGGTCTCGACGGCGGAGGAGACGGTGGTGGAGGAGTTCTTGGGCACGCGGCCAGCATAGGGGCGGCACGGACACGACACCGGGGTCTCGCCTATGGGCGAACCCACCGCGGGCTGGGCCCGCCCTGGCGCCTCGCCGCCCCGTCCGTACACTGTTGCGCATGCCCGAGACCGCCCGGAACCGCCTCCTGCACGATCTGCCCGCCGTCACGGTGCGCACCTGCTCCGTGTCGGAGATGGACAACAACGTGTACCTGCTCACCTCCAAGACCACGGGGGCGCAGGTGCTGATCGACGCCGCCGACGACGCCGAGGCCATCCGCGACCTCATCGCCTCGGCCGCGGACGACACCCCGTGCGAGCCGCGCCTCGAGATGATCGTCACCACGCACCGGCACTGGGACCACGTGCGCGCGTTGCCGGCGCTGGCGTCCCTGACCGGGGCCCGCACGGCGGCCGGCGAGGACGACGCCGACGCGATCGCCGAGGCCACGGGGGTCGCCCCCGACGTGCGCCTGCGCCACGGGGACACCGTGGGGGCGGACGGGCTCCGGCTCGAGGTCGTGGCCCTGCGCGGCCACACGCCCGGGTCCATCGCGCTGGTGTGCCGCCCCGAGGCGGACGAGCCGGCCGTGCTCTTCACCGGCGACGCCCTCTTCCCGGGCGGGGTGGGCAACACCGAGGGCGACGACGGCCGGTTCCGTCAGCTGTTCACGGACGTCACCGATCGGATCTTCGACGCGTTCGACGACGACGTGGTGGTCCACCCCGGCCACGGCGCCTCCACGACCCTGGGCGCCGAGCGCCCCCACCTGCCGGAGTGGGCCGAGCGCGGCTGGTGACGGCCCGCCCGGGCACTCCCGGGCCCGGCGTCAGGCCGGCTTCTGCCCGACCATGAACAGGCGCCGGGCCGGGAAGATCGTCACCGGGCCGCCGTCGTCGGCCGTGACGCCGGGCACCGGCGGGTACGCCTCGCGCATGGCGGCGCGGTACCGGTCCACGAACGCCTCGAGCAGCCCGGCGCCCTCGGCGGCGCCCTCCTCGGCGTCCCAGCGGGCCAGAGCCTGCAGGCTCGGTCGCAGGGCCGCGCCGGAGGTCCACCGGAACACCGGGTCCTCGCCCGTCAGCACCTGCTGGTACTCCGTCTCCCAGACGACCGGGGACCACCCCGCCTCGAGGAATAGCCGCGTGTACTCCTCGGGCGGCGCCACGGTGCGGGTCGTCGCCACCCCGTGCAGCGGCTCGGAGAAGGCCGGGTCCTCCGCCAGCGCCACGATCGCCGCGTGGGAGGGCTGCTCGTAGGGCCGCGGGATCTGCGCCGCGAACCACGCCCCCGGCGTGAGGTCCCCGAGCCAGCGCCGGATCAGGCGACGGTGCGTCGGGATCCACTGGAGCATCGCGTTGGACACCACGACGTCCGTCGCCCCCGACGGGCGCCACTGCGAGGCGTCGACCGCCTCGAAGCGCAGGTTGGCGGGGGCGCCCGTGCGGGCCGCCTGCTCCCGGGCCCGCTCCAGCATGGCGGGCGAGTCGTCCAGACCGATCACCTCGGCGTCCGGCCAGCGCTCGGCCAGCGTCCGGGTCAGGGTCCCCGGGCCGCAGCCCAGGTCCACCACGACGCGCGGGGCCTCGGCGCGCACGCGCCCCACCAGGTCGTGGAAGGGGCGGGCGCGGTGTTCGGCGAAGCCCTCGTACTGCGCGGGATCCCAGGTGAACCCCCCGCCCTGTCGGCCGGTCACGTCCCCCACGACGGCGTCGGTGTCCGGGTGCGGGCTCTCAGGCGCGATCTGACTCATGGCGGCACCGTATCGCGCGGAGCGGCCGATACGCTGGGAGCGATGACTTCTCCCGCCACGAACCCGCCCTCGCTGACCGACCGCATCGACGCGCTCCCGCCGGCCCCGGACGCCGACGACGTCTTCGGGGCCTTCGCGGCCTGGACCGAGGACCGCGGCATCACGCTCTACCCCGCCCAGGAGGAGGCCGCCCTCGAGCTGGTCCAGGGCCGGCACGTGATCCTGGCGACGCCCACCGGCTCCGGCAAGTCCCTGGTGGCGCTGGCTGCACACGCCGACGCACTCGCCCACGACGCCGTCTCCTACTACACGGCGCCGATCAAGGCGCTCGTCTCGGAGAAGTTCTTCGCGCTGGTGGACGTGTTCGGCGCGGAGAATGTGGGCATGGTCACGGGTGACTCCACCGTCAACGGTGACGCCCCGATCATCTGCTGCACCGCCGAGATCCTCGCCAACCGCGCGCTGCGCGAGGGCTCGGGCATGGAGATCGGCACCGTGGTGATGGACGAGTTCCACTACTACGCGGACCCCTCCCGCGGCTGGGCCTGGCAGGTGCCCCTCCTCGAGCTGCCGCAGGCCCGGTTCCTGCTGATGTCGGCCACCCTCGGCGACACGACCCGCCTCGAGGCGGACCTGACCGAGCGCACCGGGCGCGAGGTCGCCGTCGTCGCCCACGCGCAGCGCCCCATCCCGCTGACGTTCGAGTGGTCCGAGGTGCCGCTGCAGGAGAAGGTCGAGGAGCTCGTGGGCACCCACCAGGCACCGGTGTACATCGTGCACTTCTCGCAGCTGGACGCCGTGGAGACGGCCCAGGGGCTGTCCTCGATCTCGGTGACGTCCAGGGAGGAGAAGGAGGCGATCGCCGCGCGGATCGCCGGCTTCCGCTTCTCCGCGGGCTTCGGGCACACCCTGAACCGCCTCGTCCGGGCGGGCATCGGCGTGCACCACGCGGGCATGCTGCCCAAGTACCGCCGCCTCGTGGAGAAGCTGGCCCAGGACGGGCTGCTCAAGGTCATCTGCGGCACGGACACGCTCGGCGTCGGGATCAACGTGCCGATCCGCACCGTGCTGCTCACCGCGCTGTCCAAGTTCGACGGCGAGAAGACCCGCCTGCTCCAGGCCCGCGAGTTCCACCAGATCGCCGGCCGGGCGGGCCGGGCCGGCTTCGACACCTCCGGCACCGTGGTGGTCCAGGCCCCCGAGCACGTGATCGAGAACAAGGCGGCCGAGCGCAAGGCCGCGGCGAAGTTCGCGAACGTCAAGGACGAGGCCGAGCGGGCCAAGCGCATGAAGCAGTCCGTGAAGTCCGGCAAGCGCAAGACCCCGCCGGCCGGCTTCGTCTCGTGGGGGCCGGCGACGTTCGAGCGCCTCGTCTCCGCCGAGCCGGAGCCGCTGGTCTCCCGCATGCGGATCACGCACTCCATGCTGCTGAACATCCTCGACCGGCCCGGCGACCCGGTCATCGCGGTCCGGCGCCTGCTGCGCGGCACCCACGAGACCCCGGCCCGCCAGGCGGTGCTCATGCGCCGCGCGCTCGGGATCTTCCGGGAGCTGCTGGCCACGGGCGTCGTCGAGCGTCTGCCCGAGCCGGACGCCGAGGGCCGCACCGTGGACCTCACGGTGGACCTGCAGCCGGACTTCGCGCTCAACCAGCCGCTCTCCCCCTTCGCCCTCGCCGCGCTCGACCTGCTGGACCCGGCCGATCCCGACCACGCGCTCGACGTCGTCTCCGTGATCGAGGCGACCCTCGACCCGCCGCGCCAGGTGCTCTCCGCCCAGGTCAAGCACGCCAAGGGCGAGGCCGTGGCCGCCATGAAGGCCGAGGGCATGGACTACAACGACCGCATGCGGGCCCTCGACGAGATCACCCACCCGCGGCCGCTGGCCGAGCTCCTCGAGCAGCAGTTCGAGCTCTACCGGCAGGACGCCCCGTGGCTCGCGGAGTTCGAGCTGACCCCCAAGTCCGTGGTGCGCGACATGTTCGAGCGGGCCATGGGCTTCGGCGACTACGTGCGGTTCTACGGGATCGCCCGGTCCGAGGGCGTGCTGCTGCGCTACCTCACGGACGCGGTCAAGGCACTGCGCCACACCGTCCCCGAGGCGGCCCGCACCGAGGAGCTCCAGGTGCTGCTGGACTGGCTCGACGAGATGGTGAAGCAGACCGACTCGTCCCTCCTGGAGGAGTGGGAGGACCTGGTGGCCGGGGACATCGACGAGCTGCGCCGGGACATGGAGGCGCTCGAGCCGCCGGCCCCGCCTCGCCTGACGGACAACGAGCCCGTGTTCCGGGTGATGGTCCGCAACGCGATGTTCCAGCGGGTGCGCCTGTTCGGCGACGAGCGGGACGAGGCGCTCGCGCGCCTGTCCGGCGAGCTGTCCGCCGACGACTGGGCCGACGCCCTCGACGCCTACTTCGACGACCACGAGGACATCGACGACGGCCCCGCCGCGCGCGGCCCCGAGCTGTTCCGCGTGGCCGCGGCCCCCGACGTCGCCGCCCCGCTGGAGCTGGCCGGCCCGCGCTGGTGGGCGGTGCGGCAGGTCCTGAAGGACCCGGACGGGGACCTGGACCACGGGATCAACGCCGTGGTCGACCTGGACGCCTCCGACGAGGCGGGCCATCCCGTGATCCGGGTGGTCTCCGTGGGCGCGCCCGAGTCCGGGTGGGGCCTGTGAGCGCCGGGGACGCTCGGGCGGCAGGACGGCCCGTGGCGGGCGACCCGCGCGGCTTCGCTCCCCTCGAGCCGGCCCGCCACCGCGTGGGCGAGCGCACCGAGCTCTACGACGGCACCGTCACGGTGGACCACTGGTTCTCGGTGCCGATCGACCACGCGCTGGGCCTCGCCGAGGCCGAGGCGCAGGACGCGGCGGGCACCGGCGTCGGGCCGCACGGGCGCGGCACGCTGACCGTCTTCGCCCGCGAGATCCGGGCGAAGGACGACCCCGAGGGCGAGCGCCCCTGGGCCCTGTACCTCCAGGGTGGCCCCGGCAGTGCCGGGCCCCGCCCGGCGCGCCTGAGCGGCTGGCTCGGCGCGCTGGCCGAGAGCCACCGCGTGCTGCTGCTGGACCAGCGCGGCACGGGGCGTTCGACCCCGGCCACTGTGGCGACCCTGACCGCCCCGGGCGCCTTCGCCACGGACGAGGCGCGCGCCGAGCACCTGGTGCACCTGCGGGCGCCCTCGATCGTGCGGGACGCCGAGATGCTGCGCCTCGCCCTCGGCGCCGGGCCGTGGACCACACTGGGCCAGAGCTTCGGCGGGTTCTGCACGCTGAGCTATCTCTCCTTCCACCCGGAGGGCCTGCAGCGCAGCCTGGTGACCGGCGGCCTCGCCCCGCTCACCGGCCACGCCGACCGGGTCTACCGGGCCACCTACGCCCGGATGCGCGCCCGCACCGAGGAGTTCTTCGACCGGCACCCGGCCGACCGCGACGCGTGGTCGGAGGCCGTGGGGCTGATCCGCGCCGCCGAGGCCGCGGGCGCCCCGATCCCCCTGCCCGGCGGCGGGCCGCTCACCGTGGGACGGGCCCAGGGTCTGGGCATGCTGCTGGGCGGCAACACCAGCGTGGACCGCCTGCACTGGGTCCTCGCCGAGGCCGTGGACCGCACCGGACCCGCGCCGCGCCTGTCCGAGACGTTCCTGGCCGCCGTCGCCGACCAGGACGACCGCCTCGTCAACCCGCTCTACACCGTGCTGCACGAGGCGATCTACGCGCAGCCGGCGGACCTGGCCGGCGGCCGGGCGGACACCGGCTGGTCGGCGTCCCGGATGCTCGCCGAGCACCCGGACTTCGACCCGGAGGCGACCACGGTCCCGCTGCCCACGGGCGAACACGTCATGCCCTGGTCCGTCGAGGTCGACCCCCGGCTGCGGCCCCTGGCCGGCACGGCGCGGCTGCTCGCCGAGCGCACGCAGTGGGGCCCGCTCTACGACGTGGCTGCCCTGGCGCAGAACACCGTCCCCGTGGCCGCCGCGGTCTACGCCGACGACGTGTACGTGGACCGGGACCTCTCGCTCGAGACGGCGCGGCGCGTCCGCGGCCTGCAGGTGTGGGAGACCGACGCCTTCCACCACGACGGCATCGCCGACGACGGACCGGCGATCCTCGAGCGGCTCCTGGCGATGACCGCGCCGGACGGCGCCGGGACGACGACGGCCCCCGACCCGGTCGACTGACCGGCCCGGGGGCCCGGGCGCCGGCGGAGGGCTCCCCGGCGCCGTGATCGGCTCAGACGGTGGGCCCGTCCTGCCGCACGATCTGCTCGGAGACCCCGCGCGCGTCGTCGTCACGGGGATCGGCGAGCCGGGTCTCGTGGGCCGTGCGGATGATGGCCGACCACGCGTCCTTGTGCTCGAGCAGCTGGTCGCGCCAGCGCTGGTCCACGGCCTCGGCCCGGGCCGTCCAGCGATCCATCAGGGCGGCGGCGCGCTCGCGCTCGGCCGGGTCGGCGTCCTCGGGCAGCTTCGAGTACCGGTACGAGTACTTCTCGGCGTTCTGCAGCGCCCGCAGGGCCTGGCCCTTCGGCGAGGCCAGGGAGATCGCCACGGTGATCGCCAGGATCACGACGACGACCACGAGGGACAGCGTCGTGGGGATCTCGACGACGGGCACGTTCTCGCCGCCGTTGATGAACGGCAGGTTGTTCTCGTGCAGGGCGTGCAGGATCAGCTTCACGCCGATGAACGCCAGCAGCGCGGAGAGCCCGTAGGCCAGGTAGACGAGGCGGTCGAGCAGGCCGTCGATCAGGAAGTACAGCTGGCGCAGGCCCATGAGCGAGAACGCCGTGGCGGTGAAGACGATGTACGCCTCCTGGGTCACGCCGAAGATCGCGGGGATGGAGTCGAAGGCGAAGAGGATGTCCGTGGCGCCGATCGCGATCATCACGAGGAGCATCGGCGTCATGAGGCGCTTGCCGTCCACCGTCGTGAAGAGGCGGTCGCCGTCGAACTGCTCGGAGGCGGGCAGGAACCGCTTGACGAGGCGGACCATCACGTTGTCCGCCTCGTCCTGGGCGCCCTCGGCGTCGCCGGACATCTCGCCCTTGAGCTGGCCGCCGGCGATGATCAGCAGGAACAGGCCGAAGAGGTAGAACACGTCCGACCACGCGGCGATGACGGCGGCGCCCAGCAGGATGAACAGGGTGCGCGAGATCAGCGCGAACGTGATGCCGAACAGCAGCACCTTCTGCTGGTACTCGCGCGGCACCCGAAAGCTGGCCATGATGACCAGGAAGACGAACAGGTTGTCGACGCTGAGCGCCTTCTCCAGCAGGTAGCCGGTGTAGTACTCGACCGCGTGCTGGGTGTCGCCGAAGGCGAAGAACACGAGGCCGAAGACGAGCGCGAGGCCGACGTAGACGCCGGACCAGATCGCGGCCTCCCGAATCGACGGCGTGTGCGCCTTGCGGACATGGGCGAAGTAGTCGAACGCGAGGAGCCCGACGATCAGCGCGATCGTCAGGCCCCAGGTCAGGCCGTTGATTTCCACGGGTCACCTCTCGGCGTCAGGGGTCAGGACGGTGCCGCAAGTCTCTCCGCCCGCCGCGGCCGCGGCCCGGGCCCCTGTGTCCGGCCGGCGGCGCGCTCTCGGCGGCCGCGGCGTGCTGACGTCCACAGTGTTCGGGATACTCCCCTACGTCGCCGGTCAGTCTACCCGGTCGCACGACGACGCCCCGACCCGCGGCGGGCGGAGCGGGGCGTCGTCGGGCCCGCTGGCGCAGGCCCATGAGGGCGAAGATGTTGGCGGTCAGGACGATGAACCAGTTCTGGGTGAGGCCGAAGATCGCCGGGATGGAGTCCACCGCGAACATCACGTCCGTCAGGCCGATCGTGATGAACACGACCACCATGGGGTGAACATGCGCCGGCCGTCCACGGTGGTGCGCAGTCGGTTGCCGTCGTAGTCGGGCGCCACGTTGAGGCGGCGGGTCAGGCGGGCCACGACGCCCGGCTCGGACTCCTCGTCCTCGCCGTCGTCCTTGAGCTGTTGCCAGGCGGTCCAGAGCAGGGAGGCGCCGAAGATGGAGAACACCCACGTCAGGTGCTCGATGGCGACGGCGCCGACCGCGATGAACACCGCGCGGGCGATCAGCGCGATGATGATGCCCATCATCAGCACCTCCTGCTGGCAGCGGCGGGGCACCTGGAACGTGGCCATGATGATGAGGAACACGAACAGGTTGTCCACGCTGAGGCTGTACTCGGTGACCCAGTCGGCGAGGAACTCGGTGCCGTGCTGCGCATCGCCCAGGGTGAAGAGCAGCCCCGCGAAGACCAGCGCCAGCGCCACGTAGAACCCGATCCACAGGCCGGCCTCCTTCATGGAGGGCTCGTGGGGGCCGCGCCAGTCTAGACGGGTGCGGTCCCGCGCGCGGATGCGGGTGGGCCCGGTCTCAGGCTGCGCCGGGGGCGGTCAAGCCGAGGGCGAGCCAGACGACGACGGCGCCGGCGGCGGCCAGGCCCCAGCTGGCGAGGGAGCCGATGAGGAACTCCTCCGCGCGCGAGCCGGCTCCGCGGTCCGCCGAGATCTCCGGGAAGCGCACGATGCCCTTGGCCGCCATCAGGGCCGCGATCACCGGATAGGCCTGCGCGAGCCCCAGGACGACCATGAGCAGTCGCTCCATGGGCCCGATGTAGCGACCGCCGCGCAGGCCGTCGGCCGCGGGGTCCGTGGGCGCGGCGGACGGCACGGTCGTGGGCTCCGCCGCGGGGTCCTCCGCCTCCTCGTCGCCCCCGTCGGCGGACCGGCCCGCCAGGGCGAGGACCGCGCGGGTGACCCGGTTGCCGGTCTCGGTCAGCGCCACCGTCACCGCCAGCAGCGTGAGTGCCGGGGGCGCGGAGCGCAGACCCGCGGGCGCCAGGGTCGACTCGAGCACGGCCACCAGGCCGACCGCGGCCGCCACCGCGACCACCCCGAGCGGCCGGTCCGGGTGCAGCCACGTCCAGCCCATCAGCAGGCCGAGGGCCACCAGGCCGCCGCCCACCGCGACGGAGATGCCGGTCGGCGCCAGGACGGCCACCAGCACCGCGGCGAGGACGGCGGCCACCGCCGCGCCGGCCCGGGCCAGCCACCGCCGCCGGGGGGTGGGCCAGGCGCCGGGCAGGACGGCGTCGAGCAGGTCGTGCAGCCCCAGCGCGAGCAGGGCGAGGGCGGTCACGGCGCGACCTCCGTCGCCGCGGCGGCGAGCTCGGCGTCCAGCTCGAGCAGCCGGTCGATCCCGGACCGCGCGACGGCCTGTGACACCGCGGACTGCGTGATCCGCTCCGCCCGTGCCGCCTCCGCCTGGGTCGCCCCGCCCAGCAGGGCGGCGGCGATTCGGCGTTCGCGGGCCTTGAGCCGGCCGAGGACATGGTCGCGCAGCAGGACGAGCCCGTCCACGGCGGCGGTGAGGGACGGGTCCGCGGCGCGGAAGGCGGTCGCGGCTCCGACAGCCCGCTCATGCGCGCGCTCGACGGCCTCGCGGGCCCGATACCAGGCCGGTCCGTCCTCGATGCCGTCTCCGCCGGCGTCCAGGGCCCGCCGCTGCCCCAGGCCGATCCCGAAGCGCAGGTCCAGGCCCGGGGGCAGGGCGAGCGTGACGCGGACGGTCAGCCGGAGCGCGTCCGGCCAGGTGCGGTGCAGCGCCTGGAACTCGTCGCCGACGCTGGCCCAGGCGGGACGCAGCGGCGGGACGTCCTGTTCCGCGGCCGCGAAGGCGGCCAGGATCTGCTCCTGCGCGCGGTCCCGGTCCGGGAGGGCGCGGGAGCCGACGATGTCCGCGATCACGGCCGCGACCGGGGGTGCTGCGCTCATGGCGTCACACTATCACTGATATGAAGATATTCATCAGTGTTTTCATAACACCCCGGGGCGCGGAACGCGCCGGGCGGTCACTGCTCCCGCTTCATCTGCCGCAGCTCCTTCTTGAGCTCGCCGACCTCATCGCGCAGGCGGGCCGCGAGCTCGAACTGCAGGTCCGCCGCCGCCTGGTGCATCTGCTGCGACATCTGCTCGATCAGATCGGCCAGGTCCTTGGCGGGCAGCGACGCCGGGTCCACCGCCGGGGCCTCGGCACCCTCCCCCGTGGCCGGGGCCCGGTCCAGTGAGCTGAGGCCGCGGTGGCCCATGCCGAAGTCGAACCCGGACTTCACGCCCCCCATGCCCTTGAGGAAGTCGGCGGTGTCCGCGTCCTCCCGGGCCAGCTGGTCCGTGATGTCCGCGATGCGCTTGCGCAGCGGCTGGGGGTCGATCCCGTGCTCCTCGTTGTACGCGATCTGCACGGCCCGGCGCCGCTCGGTCTCGTCGATCGCCCGCCGCATGGAGTCCGTGACGTTGTCGGCGTACATGTGGACCTCGCCGGAGACGTTGCGGGCGGCGCGGCCGATGGTCTGGATGAGGGAGGTGGTGGAGCGCAGGAAGCCCTCCTTGTCCGCGTCCAGGATCGCCACGAGCGAGACCTCGGGCAGGTCCAGGCCCTCGCGCAGCAGGTTGATGCCCACCAGCACGTCGAAGGTGCCCTTGCGCAGCTCCCGCAGCAGCTCCACGCGGCGCAGCGTGTCCACATCCGAGTGGAGGTACTCGACCTTCACCCCCGCCTCGAGCAGGTAGTCCGTGAGGTCCTCGGCCATGCGCTTGGTCAGCGTGGTCACCAGGACGCGCTCGTCCTTGGCCGTGCGCACCCGGATCTGCTCGAGCAGGTCGTCGATCTGGCCCTCGGTCGGCTTGACCACCACCTGCGGGTCCACCAGCCCGGTGGGCCGGATGATCTGCTCGACGTAGCCGTCCGCCTGGCCGAGCTCGTAGGCGCCCGGCGTCGCGGAGAGGTACACGGTCTGCCCGATCCGTTCGAGGAACTCATCCCACTTCAGCGGGCGGTTGTCCATGGCCGAGGGCAGGCGGAAGCCGTGCTCCACGAGGGTGCGCTTGCGGGACATGTCCCCCTCGTACATCGCGCCGATCTGCGGGATGGTCACGTGGGACTCGTCCACCACGAGCAGGAAGTCGTCCGGGAAGTAGTCCAGCAGGCAGTGCGGGGCGGAGCCGGCGGGACGGCCGTCGATGTGGCGCGAGTAGTTCTCGATGCCGTTGCAGTAGCCCATCTGCTGCATCATCTCGAGGTCGTACGTGGTGCGCATGCGCAGCCGCTGCGCCTCGAGGAGCCTGTCCTGGGACTCCAGCTCCTGCAGCCGCTCCCGCAGCTCGTCCTCGATGGTGGTGATCGCCCGGCCCATGCGCTCGTCGCCGGCCACGTAGTGCGAGGCCGGGAAGATGTACATCTCCTCCTCCTCGCGCACCACCTGGCCGGTGAGCGGGTGCAGGGTCTGGATGGACTCGATCTCGTCCCCGAAGAACTCGATGCGCACCGCGAGCTCCTCGTACATGGGGATGATCTCCACGGTGTCCCCCCGCACCCGGAAGGTGCCGCGGTGGAAGTCGACGTCGTTGCGCACGTACTGCATCTGCACGAACCGCCGCAGGAGCACGTCCCGGTCCATCTCCGCACCGCGGCGCAGGGTGACCATCTGCTCGATGTACTCCTCGGGCGTGCCGAGGCCGTAGATGCAGGAGACGGTGGCCACCACGATCACGTCCCGCCGGGTCAGCAGCGCGTTCGTGGCCGAGTGGCGCAGCCGCTCGACCTCCTCGTTGATGGAGGAGTCCTTCTCGATGAAGGTGTCCGTCTGCGGGACGTACGCCTCGGGCTGGTAGTAGTCGTAGTAGGAGACGAAGTACTCGACCGCGTTGTTGGGCAGCAGCTCCCGGAACTCGTTGGCCAGCTGCGCCGCGAGCGTCTTGTTCTGCACCATCACCAGCGTGGGCCGCTGGAGGCGCTCGACGAGCCACGCCGTCGTCGCCGACTTGCCCGTGCCGGTGGCGCCCATCAGGACGACGTCCTTCTCCCCCGCCTCCACGCGCTCGGCGAGCTCGGCGATGGCCTTCGGCTGGTCACCGGAGGGCTGGTAGGGGGAGATGACCTCGAACGGGGCGACGACGCGGTTGATCTTCTGGGCCAGGCTCATGGCAGAACCCTACGTCGCGCCCCGGACACCCCGGCGGTCAGTCCGCCGAGGGCTCAGCCGCGCCGGGGGCGAGGAACCGGTCCCACACCTGGTTCGCCACGGACGCGAGCCGCTCGAGGTCGGCGTCGTTGACGATGACCACGTCCGCGACGGCGCGCCGCTGCTCGTCCGTGGCCTGGGCCGCGATCCGCGCCTCGGCGTCCGCGCGGCTCATGCCGCGGTCCTCCACCATCCGGCGCAGGCGCTCCTCGAGCGGGGCCTCCACCACGATCACGAGGTCGAACGCGTCCGCCTGCCCGGTCTCCACCAGCAGCGGCACGTCCTGGACCACGACGGCGTCCGGCCCGGCCTCGGCGACGATGCGCCGGGCCGCAGCCCGGATCCGGGGGTGCACGATGCGGTTCAGGCGCTGTCGGGCGCCCTCGTCCCCGAAGACGATGCGGGCCATCTCGACGCGGTCGAGCTCACCGTCCGCGGTGATGACGCGGTCCCCGAACTCGTCCTGGACGGCGGCCAGCCCGTCGGTGCCCTTCTCGAGGACCAGCCGGGCGAGGGCGTCCGAGTCCACCAGGAGCGCGCCACGCTCCTGCAGGACACGGGCCACCGCGGACTTGCCGGCGGCGATCCCGCCGGTCAGGCCCACATGGACGCGCGGCCGTTCGGCCACCGGGTCGGTCTCGGTCATACGCGCTCTCCTCGGGCGGCCTCGAGCTGAGGCTGGATCTTGGCCTCCCAGTATGCCCGGACGGCCTCCTGCAGGTCCTCGAGCGAGCCGTCGTTCTCGATCACGGTGTCCGCGATCTCGGCCCGCTCCTCGTCCGCCGCCTCCTCGTCGATGAAGGCCCAGGCCCGCTCGCGGGTCATGTCGTGGGACTCCATGAGCCGGGCGACGCGCACCTCGGCGGGAGCGGAGACGGCCAGCACCTGGTCGAAGTCCTGTCCGGAGCCGGTCTCGGCCAGCAGGGCCAGGTCGACCACCAGCACGGAGTCCTCGCCGATCTCGCGGGCCCGGCGGTTCGCCTCGTCGCGCACCGCCGGGGAGACGATCTCGTACATGCGCGTCCGGGCGGTCGAGCTCTCGGTGGTGAGCCGGTTGAGGGTGCGCGCGTCCAGGGTGCCGTCCGCGCGGACGATGTCCTCGCCGAAGACCGAGCGGAGCTCCTCGAGCACGGGGTTGCCGGGCACGAGGATCTCCCCCATCAGGTCGTCGAACTCCACGACGACGGCGCCCAGCCGCTCGAGCTCCGCGCCGACCTCGGTGCGGCCCGCGGCGATGCCGCCGGTCAGGCCGACGGTGACGAGGGCCTTGGCCGCGTCGATGCGCTGCTGGTGCCACGTCTTCGGGGTGTGCGTGTCGTTCTCCGGCTCGGTGCCGACCTCGAACTCGGGGCGGATCACGAAGTCCGAGACGTCCACGCCGTCCTCGGTGGCGCGGCGGCGGTACTCCTCGACCGGCAGCACCTGCTTCCACTGGCGGGTCCGCATGGGCCGCGCGGCACCCGCGTCCTCGCGCAGGGCCTGCAGCAGCAGTGCGGCCTGCGTGACGGTGATGAGCAGGATGGGCAGGCCGATCACGATGATGACCTCCTGCAGCGCCGCCAGGCCGTTCTCGCCCGCGGTGAGGATGATGGCCGCGCAGACCGCGCCGATGGACACGGCCCAGAACACGGACTGGCGGCGGGGCGCGGCATCCTCGTGGCCATTGGCCATCGCGTCCATCACGAGCGCGCCCGAGTCGATCGAGGTGATGAAGAACAGCGTGATGACCACGAGCGCCACGACCGCGGCCACCGTGTAGAGCGGCGTGCCCTGCAGGTGCTGGAACAGGGCGGCCTGGACGTTGCCGTCGGTGACGATCGTCTGCGTGAGGTCACCGCCCTGGCCCGGCGCCGGCGCGGTGGCGCGGTCCGACTGGAACGCGGAGTAGCCGTAGATGCCCATCCAGATGATGACGAACGCCGTGGGCAGGCCGAGGCCGGCCATGATGAAGGAGCGGATGGTGCGGCCGCGTGAGATGCGGGCGAAGAACATCCCCACGAAGGGCGCCCACGTCACGGTCCAGGCCCAGTAGAAAACGGTCCAGTCACCGGACCACTGGCCCGAGTTGTACGTGTCGTTGTAGGTGGAGAGCACGGGCAGCATGGAGGCGTACTCGCCGATCGCCTGCACGGTGCCGCGGATGACGTCCATGCTGGAGACGGCCCACATCAGGACGTACACGAGCAGGGCGATCGCCAGCAGGATGTTGGCGTAGGACAGCCGCTTGACGCCCTTGTCCATGCCGACCAGCACGGAGGCCGTGCCCACGGCGGTGACGACGGCCAGGATGAGCGCCTGGACCCAGCCGGCCACGGGGGTGCCCAGCACGTAGTTCATGCCCGCGTTGATCTGCAGGGCGCCCAGGCCCACGGACACGCCGAGGCCGAACACGGTGGAGACCACGGCGATGATGTCGATCGTCTTGCCGATGGGGCCGTGGATGCGATCGCCGAGGAGGGGCTGGAAGGCGGAGGACACGCGCGGGGGCAGCTTGCGCTTGTACGTGAAGTAGCCGAAGCACAGGCCCGGGACGAGCAGGATCGCCCACATGTGGATGCCGAAGTGGAAGTTCGCGATCGCCATGGCCTCCGAGGCCGCGCGGTCGGAGAACGGCTCCGTCCCCGCCATGGGCGGGTTGGCGTAGTGGTTCATCGGCTCCGCGATGCCCCAGAACATCAGCACCGCGCCGACGCCGGCGGCGAACATCATGCCGAACCAGGTCAGGCCGGAGTACTCCGGCACCGCGTCGTCGTCGCCGAGCTTGACCCGGCCGTACCGGGTCACGGCGAGGATGAACAGGAACGCCACCAGCAGGGTCAGGCTGAGGGTGTAGATCCAGCCGACGTCGTAGCGCAGCCAGCTCGAGACCACGCCGAAGGCCGCCTGGACCGGGCCAGGGAACAGGCCCATCGCGGCGGTGAAGAGCACGACCGCGGCGGCCGAGCCGAAGAAGATCGCCGGACTCGTGCGGAGCCCCAACGTGTCGTGCAGGCGAGTGAGCGGGGAAGTCATGAGTCTCCCGGGACAGGGTCATGGGAGGCCCGCGGCGGCACGCGTGCTCGCTCACCGGTGGGCCGGTGCCGGGTGGCACGGTCTTCCACTGTACCGAAGCTCACGTCGGGGCTCGACGGCGTGCCCGTCCTCGGCCAGCCCCTAGGGTGGGGTCATGCCCGATCCCGCCCCCGCCCCGACCGCGCGCTGCACGGTCCTGCCGGCGTCCGCCCGCGACCCCGACGGCTGGCTGGAACGGGAGGTGGAGATCCGCCGCAGCCGCTTCCTCACCTACCTCGGGCGCGTCGAGGACGAGGCGCAGGCGCGCGAGATGGTCGCCGTCCTGCGGCGCCGGCACCACGACGCGCGGCACGTGTGCAGCGCGTTCGTCCTCGGCCCCGCCCGGGACCGGATGCGCTCCAGCGACGACGGCGAGCCCGCCGGCACGGCCGGCGTCCCCATGCTCGAGGCCGTCCTCCAGCGCGAGACCGCGCCGGGCCGGACCGACCTGACGGACGTGTGCGCCGTCGTCGTGCGCTGGTTCGGGGGGATCAAGCTGGGCGCCGGGGGCCTGGTGCGCGCCTACTCGGACTCGGTGTCCGGGGCACTCGACGCCGCCCCGCTGCGCACCCGCTCCCGGCTGGCCCTGCTCGCGGTGGAGGCGCCCCACACCGACGCCGGCCGGTGGGAGAACGAGCTGCGCGCGGCGGGCGTGTCCGTGCTGGAGGCGAGCTACGGCGCCGCGGGGGTCCGCCTGACGGTCGGCGTGCCGGACACCGAGGAGGCCCGCGCGGCGTTCGCGGCGCGGCTCGCGGACGTCACGGCCGGCGCGGGGCATGCGGAGCGGATCGGAGAGGACTGGGTGGACCATGAGTGAACCGCTGCCCCGGGGGGTCACCCCCGATGTCGCCCGTGGCGGGCTGCCGGACGACCTCACCGCGGGCGTGGACTTCGCGGCGCTGGATCGGTGGCCGCTGCCGACCGAGCCCGACCGCCAGGCCCACGACGCGGCGGACCTGCTCCTGCTCGACACCCTGGCCGGGTGGATCGCGAGCGGGCACGTCCCCGGCCCGGTGGCCGTCCTGGAGGACCGGCACGGCGCGCTGACCCTGCCCCTGCTCACGGCCGGCCACGACGTGCGGATCCACCAGGACGACGCCTCCGCCGAGCGCTCGCTGGACGCGAACCTCGCCGCGTGGCGCGCCGCCGGTCGCCTCGGCGGGGAGACGGGCGAGCTCGAGCGAACGGCCACGCCTGAGGAGGCGGCCCGGGGCGCCCGGACGGTCCTGCTGCCGCTGCCCCGCTCGCTCGACGAGCTCGACCGGCTGTCCCGGATCGTCGCAGCCGTGGCCGACCCCGGCGTGGTCCTGCTGGCCGGCGGCCGCGACAAGCACATGAGTCCGCGCATGAACGCGGTGCTCGGCGCGGCGTTCGAGGACGTCGTCGCCGGACGGGGACGCCGCAAGGCGCGCGTGCTCACGGCCCGGGGCCCGCGTCCCGGCGTGACCCCCCGGCCGCCGGAGGAGGCCGACCGCGACGTCCCCGGCGTGGGGCGCCTGCACCTGGTGGCCCACGCCGGCACCTTCGGCGGAGCCGCCGCCGACCCGGGCTCCCGTCTGCTGCTCACCTCGCTCGCCGACGACCCGCGCCCGCCGGGGCGCCTCGTGGACCTGGGGTGCGGCAACGGGCTGCTCTCGGTCGGGGCGGCGCGGCTGTGGCCGCACGTCACCGTGCTGGCCACCGACCAGTCCGCCGTGGCGGTCGCCTCGACGCTCGCCACGGCCCGCGCGAACCGCGTGGCGGACCGCGTCCGGGCCGTGCGCGACGACGCCCTGACCACGTGGCCGGACGGGACGGAGGAGTGCGTGCTCCTGAATCCCCCGTTCCACGACGGCAACGCCGTGGACCCCTCCGTGGCCCACCGGCTGGTGGCGGCCGCGGCGCGGGTGCTGGAGCCGGGCGGCCGGCTGTGGTGCGTCTGGAACTCGCACCTGCGGTACCGGCCGGTGCTGGAGGACCTCGTCGGGCCGACCCGGCAGACGGCGCGCGACCGCACGTTCACCGTGACGGTCTCCGAGCGCCGCTGAGCGCGGCCGTCGGGTCCCGTCCGCTCCCCCACGGCCAGCCCCCCGGGACGCGACGACGCCCCGCCCCTCCGGAGGGAGGGACGGGGCGTCGGGTGCTCGGCGCGGGCCGTCAGGGACGGTCACGCACCGCGGCGATCAGTTGCCGGTGAGCTTCTCGCGCAGGGCGGCGAGGGCCTCGTCGGAGGCCAGGGTGCCTCCGTCCGAGGACGGGGCCTCGGAGGAGTAGGACGAGCCGCCCAGGCCCGCACCGGCGTCGGCGCCGGCGGTGGCCTCCTCCTGGAGGGAGCGGCGCACCTGCTCCTTGTGGGCCTCCCAGCGGGCCTGAGCGTCGGCGTACTGCTGCTCCCAGGCGGCGCGCTCGGTCTCGAAGCCCTCCATCCACTCGTTGGTCTCGACGTCGAAGCCCTCGGGGTACTTGTAGTTGCCCTCCTCGTCGTACTCCGCGGCCATGCCGTAGAGCGCCGGGTCGAACTCGGTGCCCTCGGGGTCCACGCCCTCGTTGGCCTGCTTGAGGGACAGGGAGATGCGGCGACGCTCAAGGTCGATGTCGATGACCTTGACGAACAGCTCGTCGTTGACCGACACGACCTGCTCGGCGGTGTCGATGTGGCGCGAGGCCAGCTCCGAGATGTGCACGAGGCCCTCGATGCCGTCCTCCACGCGGACGAACGCACCGAACGGCACGAGCTTGGTGACCTTGCCCGGCACGACCTGGCCGAGGGCGTGGGTGCGGGCGAAGAGCTGCCACGGGTCCTCCTGGGTCGCCTTCAGCGACAGGGAGACACGCTCGCGGTCCATGTCCACCTCGAGGACCTCGACGGTGACCTCCTGGCCCACCTCGACGACCTCGGACGGGTGGTCGATGTGCTTCCAGGACAGCTCGGAGACGTGCACGAGGCCGTCCACGCCGCCCAGGTCCACGAAGGCGCCGAAGTTGACGATGGAGGACACGGTGCCGTTGCGGACCTGGCCCTTCTCCAGCTTGTGGAGGAAGTTGGAGCGGACCTCGGACTGGGTCTGCTCGAGCCAGGCGCGGCGGGACAGGACCACGTTGTTGCGGTTCTTGTCCAGCTCGATGATCTTCGCCTCGAGCTTCTGGCCGATGTAGGGGGCCAGGTCGCGCACGCGGCGCATCTCCACGAGGGAGGCCGGGAGGAAGCCGCGCAGGCCGATGTCGAGGATGAGGCCGCCCTTGACCACCTCGATGACGGTGCCCTCGACGACGCCGTCCTCCTCCTTGATCTTCTCGATGTCGCCCCAGGCGCGCTCGTACTGGGCGCGCTTCTTCGAGAGGATCAGGCGACCCTCCTTGTCCTCCTTGGTGAGGACCAGGGCCTCGACGGTGTCGCCCACGGCCACGACCTCGTCCGGGTCCACGTCGTGCTTGATGGACAGCTCGCGGGACGGGATGACGCCCTCGGTCTTGTAGCCGATGTCGAGCAGGACCTCGTCGCGGTCCACCTTGACGACGGTGCCCTCGACGAGGTCGCCATCGTTGAAGTACTTGATGGTCGCGTCGATGGCGGCGAGCAGGTCCTCGGCAGAGCCGATGTCGTTGATGGCGACCTGCGGGGCGTTGGAAGTGGTGGTCATGTAGGAGGGACTCCGTTGGGATCGGGGGTCACGTCGGGATCGATGCCGCCGGTGGGCGGCATCCGGGCACCAGAGGGGCCCCACCCGGCGTGGGTCGTGATGGACATGTATCAAACGCGCACGAATGTGCTCGTCCAGCGTATCAGAAGCCGACGAGGGTGTGCAGGGGTCGGCTGGGTCGCACAAGCCCGTCGAACGCCTCCGCCGCGCCGGCCCGCAGCTCCGCCACGACACCGGCCTCCGCCAGCACCGCGGCGCCGGCCCCGCGGGAGTGCCCGCCGAGCCAGAGCGCGGAGAACCGGGCCGCGTCGAGCCGGAGTCCCGCGCCCAGGCCCACGGCGTCGGCCGCGGGGCCCAACCGCTCGGCGGCGCCGCGCCCCTGGCGGACGGTGAGCCGCCACGTCCCGTCGATCGCGCCGAGCGCGTCCTCGACGGCGACGACGACCTCCCCGTCGCCCGCCCAGCCACGGGCCGCCATGGCGGCGGGCAGGTTCAGGACCCGCAGGTACAGGTCGTCGGAGCCGCGGTGCCGACTCACCCGCCGCTCGTCGACGAAGAGCGCCTCGAGCCAACCGGGCTCGGGCGCGCGGCCCCACTCGATCCGCTCGACCAGGTCCAGTCGGGCCAGGTGGTGGACGAGCCCGCGCCGCGCGTCGGCGGTCGCCGCGAGGAACGCGGTGACGGTGATCGTGGGCGGCTCCTTCTCCCAGCCCTCGAACCGATACAGCGCGACGCCCTGGACCCGCCCGTCGTCGTCGCGGTGGACCGCCGCGTACAGCCCCGAGCCGCGCCCCTCGTTCCGACTCGCCTCGCGGTCCTCCCAGCGATGCACGCTGAACGAGGTCCGCTGGACCGAGCCCGGGGTGGCCGGCAGCACCCGCCCGTACAGCTCGTCCACGAGGCCGGGGATCTCGCGCGGCTCCTCGACCGTGACCCGCCCGCCGGCCGGGGCGCCCGTGAACGCGGGGGCGCCCGAGACGTCGATCCGCACGGCGTGCCACCGGGTGGCGGCCCCGAAGCCGAAGCGGCCGTAGATGGCGGCCTCGGTCGCGGTCAGGGCGGCCGCGCACAGGCCGGCGTCGCGGGCGTCCGCGAGGGACCTGAGCATCATGGCCCGCAGCACGCCGCGCCGGCGGGCGTCCGGCGAGACGGTCACGTCGGTGATCAGCCACGCGTCGACGGTGCGGCCGGGCCACGTGGTCAGCGGCTGCACGAAGTCCTCGAAGGTGGCGGCGGGGCGGCGGGCCGCCGGGTCGTCCCCCGGCGCGTAGACGCCGAGCCGGCGCCGTCCGTCGGCCGCGTGGGCCTCGAGCTGCTGGCGGAGCGCGGCGCCCGTGGGCACCGTCTCGTAGAAGCCCCGTTCGACCGCGGCCACGAAGTGCGATGCGGCGGGGTCCTCGGGCCCGAGGACCCCGAGGTCGCGCAGCGCGAGGCCGTGCTCGCCGAGCCGGGCCTCGGCGGCGTCGGCCAGCCGCCGCAGCGACGGACCCTCCGGCGCGTCAGTGCGCGGCGTCATGCCAGCTCCTTCCCCGGCCCACGTGCACGTCGAGCGGCACGGAGAGCTCGGCGGCCCGGCCCATCCGCTCCTTCAGGAGCGCCGTGGCCTTCTCGAGCTCGGCGGCCGGGACCTCGAGGATGAGCTCGTCGTGGACCTGCAGCAGCAGGCGCGAGGCCAGCCCGTGCTCCTCGAGGCCGGCCTGCACGTCGAGCATCGCGCGCTTGATGATGTCCGCGGCCGAGCCCTGGATGGGGGCGTTCAGCGCGGCGCGCTCGGCCATGTCCCGCAGCTGACGGTTGTCCGAGCTGAGGTCCGGCAGGTAGCGACGGCGCCCCTCGATCGTCGAGGTGTACCCGTCCTGCCGGGCCTGTGCGACGACGTCGCGCAGGTAGTCGCGCACGCCGCCGAAGCGGTCGAAGTAGCCCTTCATGAGGCCGCGCGCCTCGTCCACCGAGATCTTCAGCTGCTTGGACAGCCCGAAGGAGGACAGCCCGTAGGCCAGGCCGTAGCTCATCGCCTTCACCTTGGCGCGCTGCTCGGCGGTGACGTCGTCCGGGTCCACCCCGAACACCTGCGAGCCGACGAACGAGTGCAGGTCCTCGCCCTCGCGGAAGGCCTGGATCAGCCCCTCGTCCTCGGACAGGTGCGCCATGATGCGCATCTCGATCTGGGAGTAGTCGGCCGAGAGCAGCACGGCCTGCTCCCCGGCCACCTCGTCCGCCACGAACACCTCACGGATGCGGCGGCCCGCCTCGGTGCGCACCGGGATGTTCTGGAGGTTCGGGTGCAGCGAGGACAGTCGGCCCGTGGCGGCGGCGGTCTGCGAGTAGGTGGTGTGGATGCGGTCGTCCGGGGCGACGGTCTCGAGCAGCCCCTCCACGGTCTGCCGGAGCTTCGTGGCGTCACGGTGGGCCATGAGGTTCTCGAGGAACGGGTGCCGGGTCTGCTCGAGCAGGTCCTGCAGCGAGTCCACGTCCGTGGAGTAGCCGGTCTTCGTCTTGCGCGTGCGCGGCATGTTGAGCCGCTCGAACAGCACCTCCTGCAGCTGCTTGGGCGAGCCGAGGTTGACCTGCATCCCGCCGGTCTCCTCCGCGACGGACGCCCACGCGGACTCCTTGGCGGCGTCGGCGGCGGCGGTGAAGTCCTCGCGCAGGCCGGTCAGGGCGTCGACGTCGACGGCGATGCCGGTCAGCTCCATCCGGGCGAGCAGCCGCGAGAGCGGGATCTCGAGCTCCTGCAGCAGCCGCTGGGCCCCGCGGTCGAGCACCTGGGGCGTGAACTGGGTGGAGAGACGGCGCACCACCCAGGCGGCCCGCACGGCGTCCGCGGCGCGGTCCGCGCGTTCGGCGGCGGCCTGCCCGCCGTCGAGGTCGAACGTCCTTTGCGCCCGCTGCTGCGCGGGCTCGCGCGGGGCGGTGAGGGGGGTGTGCAGATGCGCCTCCGCCAGCGCCTCGAGCGAGGTGTCCCGCCGGTCCGGCTGGATCAGGTAGGCCGAGAGCAGCACGTCGTCCACCACGCCGTCCAGGGCCGCGTCCGGGCCGAGCCCGTCGCCCTCGGTAGGCGCGGCCAGCGCCTTGAGCGTGCGCTTGAGGTCGTGCACGGCCTTGGCCAGCCCGCCCTCGCCCAGGGCCTCGCGCACGGCGGCCACCAGCGCCGGGTCCGGGGCGTCGCCGTCGAGGGTGACGTGCAGGCCCGCGTGCTCGCCCACCAGCGCGACGCCGACGGGCGTGCCGAACGTGCCGGGCACGGGCACCTTGCGGCGGGGCAGCAGGGCCGGGCCCTCGACGTCCACATGGACGCCGAGCAGGTTGCCGGCCTCTGCGGCCAGGAACGCACGCACGTCCTCGGCCGTCGTCGCCTCGGCGAACTCCGGGGCGGCCTCGACCTCGGGGGGCGGCGCGTCCTCGCCCACCCGCTCGCCGAACACCTCGAACACGCGCTCCCGGATGCGGTTGAACTGCAGCGCGTCGAACAGCTCCTCCACGGGCTCGCGCTCGGGCATCTCGAGCCGCATCGCCTCGAGCCCGATCGGCAGGTCGAGGTCGCGCACGAGGGCGTTGAGGCGGCGGTTGCGGCGCACGTCCTCGAGATGCTCGCGCAGCGCCTCCCCCTTCTTGCCCGTGATCTCGTGCGCGTGTGCGAGCACGCCGTCGAGGTCCCCGTACTGCTTCAGCCATTTCGCGGCGAACCCGGGACCGACGCCGGGCACGCCGGGCAGGTTGTCCGCGGCCTCGCCGACGAGGGCCGCGAGTTCGGGGTACTGGGCGGGGGCGACCCCGTACTTGGCCATGACGGCGTCCGCGTCCATCGGCGGGATGTCGGAGACGCCCTTCTTGGGGTAGAGCACGGTGGTGCGCTCGGAGATGAGCTGGAACGCGTCCCGGTCACCGGAGACGACGACGGCCTCCCACCCCGCCTCCTCGGCGCGCGCGGACAGAGTGGCCACGATGTCGTCGGCCTCGTAGCCCTCCAGCGTGAGCGTGGGGATGCCCAGGGCCTCCATGACCTTCACGGTCAGCTCGATCTGGCCCGCGAACTCCGCGGGCGTCTCGGAGCGGCCGGCCTTGTACTCACCGTACTCCTCGGAGCGGAACGTGGGCCCGGAGAGGTCGAACGCCACGGCCACGTGCGTGGGCCGCTGCTGCCGGATCATGGTCAGGAGCATGGCGGTGAAGCCGTACACGGCGTTCGTGTGCTGGCCCGTGTCCGTGGCGAAGTTCTCGGCGGGCAGCGCGTAGAACGCGCGGAACGCCATCGAGTGCCCGTCCAGGACCAGCAGCCGCTGCGGGGCCTCTGGGGTCGGATCTGCCGCCATGGGTGCTCACGTCTCCTCTCGGCGCGCGGCGCGGGGCGCGCCGGTCGCGTGTGCCAGCCTAGTGCTCATGAGTGAGCACACCGAGACCACCCCCGCCGCCTCCGAGCGCGTGTACCGCCCCGGCGTCACCCCCGAGCTGAGCCCCGCCGAGCTGGAGGCGGCCTGCGCCGAGGCCGGTCTGACGCCCGAGCTCGTCGCCGCCCTCGGCGGCGCGGCGATCAGCCCCCTGGCCCAGAAGATGGGTCTGCGCTTCCTCGAGCTCACGGCCGAGCGCGCCGTCGCCACCCTGCCCGTGGCGGGCAACGAGCAGCCCGTCGGGCTGCTGCACGGCGGCGCCCACCTCGTGCTCGCCGAGTCCCTGGGCTCGATGGCCGCGAAGATCCACGCCGGGCCGGACCGCAACGTCGTCGGGGTCGAGATCAGCGCCACGCACCACCGGGCCGTCCGCTCGGGCCTCGTGACCGGCACCGCGACCGCCGTCCACCTGGGCGGCACCCTCGTCACCCATGAGGTGGTGATGACGGACGAGCAGGGCCGGCGGCTCTCGACCGCCCGCATCACTAACCTGGTCCTGGCGCCGCGCCCCTGAGGCGGCACGGCCCGCCCCGGGAGACGGGACGGGCCGGTCCGACGCCGCGTGCGAGCGGTCTCAGACCTCGTCCGGCGCGCGGGGAGCGGGCTCGCCGTGCTCGCGCCCCGGGGTATCCTCGGCGAGCTCGTCGTAGTGCCCCGGATTCATGGGCACCCCAGTGAGGTAGGCCGAGCGGCCCAGGGCCATGGTGGCCACCGAGGCCGAGCCCAGCTGCAGCACCACGATCAGGGCCACCTTCACGAACGCGGCCACCCCCGGGGCCAGTAGCAGGGCGCCCACCACGATCAGGATCATCCCGACGCCGCCGGCGGTGCCCACGGCGGAGACGCGGGTGTAGGGGTCGGGGAACCGGATCAGACCGAGTCCCGCGGTGACGAACGCAAGGGCTCCGATCACCACGAGCACGGAGCCGGCGGCGGTCAGGACGACGTCCACGGGTGCGACCTCCTCAACGCTTGCCGCGCGTGAGCGCGCGGGCCAGGGACATGCCGGACAGGAAGGCCACGACCGCGGCGATCAGGACCAAGTCGAACGTCCACGGGTTGTCCGCCCGGACGCCGAACAGCACGAGCATCCCGAGCACGCTGAACGTGAGCAGGTCGCCCGAGACCGCGCGGTCCGCGTCGAGCGGGCCCACCACGATCCGGTACGCGGACACGAGCGCCGACACGGTCAGCAGCGCGATGGCCAGGTCGATCCCCACCAGGGACCAGTCGTAGGCGAAGGGCATCATGCCACCCCCGTCTTCCGCATCGCGTGGAGCATGCGCGCCTCCATGTCGTGGATCTCCGCGCGCAGGGCGTCGGCGTCGTCAGCGTACAGGCCGTGCACGTAGAGCAGGCGCCGCGCGTCCGGGTCACCGTCCTCGTCACCGACGGCGCCGGCACGCCGGGTGCCCAGCGTCAACGTGCCGGGCGTCAGGGTGATCAGCGCCGAGAGCAGGGTGACCTCGGCGTCCGTGCGGCAGTTGCTGCGCACGCGGGCGATGCCCGAGCGCGCCTGGACGCCGGGGGTGACGAGGTCCTTGATGACCGCCTTCGAAGAGGTCACCAGGGCCCACGCGTACCAGCACCAGAACACGAGCCACCGCCAAGGCCAGGACACGGCGGAGGCCGTGCCGGGCGCCAGGTCGACGGTCCCGTCGGCGGGGGCGACGGTGTGCATGGGGGCGTCTCCTTCCGGAGGCTGCGGGAGTGCGGTGCTCATGGGTTGAGCACCGCCTCGATGTACCTGCTGGGGTCCATCAGGCCCTGAGCCGCGAGGTCGGTGACGGTCCACAGGGCCTGACCGCCGAGCCCGAGGGCGAGGGTGGCCATAGCTAGGACGACGGCGGGGGCGGCCAGCCGGCCTGGGATGCGGGAGCGCGTGACGTCCTCGTCCGGATCCACGGTCACCGGCAGCACGCCCGTGGGCGGATCGAGGGTTTCCTGCGAGGCCCACGACTCGGTGCGCTCGTGGTCGGTGCTCGAGCCGCGGCCGGAGGGCGACGGCACGGAGCCCGCCCGGCCCACGATGGGCATGGCCGCGGTGGCCAGGCGCTCGCGGTGCCCGTGTGGGGCCGTCGGAGCGCCCCAGAACCAGGCGTCCCACACCCGCAGCAGAGCCCACAGGCTCACCAGGGAGGCGCCCAGCACCAGCGCAGCGGTGACACCGCGGCCGGCGTCCAGGCCGGCGCTGACGAGCATGAGCTTGCCCACGAACCCGGAGAAGGGCGGGATGCCGACCAGGGAGAGCAGGCCCACGAAGAAGGCGACGGCGATCAGCGGCTCGCGCCGGGCCAGGCCCTGCAGGTCCGCGAGACGGCCGGTGCCGTAGCGCACCTCGATCGCGCCGGCCGCCATCAGGAGGCAGCCCATCGCCACCATGTGGTGCACGAGGTAGAACAGGCCCGCCGCGAGACCCAGGCGCGTGGAGAGCCCGAGTCCGACGAGGATGCCGCCGATGCCGCTCACCATCTGCCACGACAACACGGCGCGCACACCGTGCTCACCGACCGAGGCGAGCGCACCCACCACGAGGGTGGCGAGGGACAGGACCAGGATGAGCGGCAGCAGACGCGCATCGCCGTCGTACATGACGGAGTAGATCCGGTAGAGCCCGTACACGGCGACCTTGGTGTGCAGGGCGGCGAAGAGGGCCGTCACCGCCGGGGAGGTCGAGGAGTACGCCCAGGCCAGCCAGCCGTGCAGCGGGGCCACCGAGGCCTTGATGGACAGTGCGAACAGCACCATGCCCGCGGCGATCGCGATGCGTGGGTCCGCCGCGGCGGACCCGGCGAGCATCGCGAGGTTCACCGAGCCGGTCAGCCCGTAGACGAAGCCGACGCCGACCAGGAGGATCGTGGAGGTTAGCAGGTTGAGGGTGACGTACAGCCGCGCCCCGTCCACTCGGCGCAGGGGCTCACGGCGGTTGGCGGAGAGGACGTAGAGGCCGTAGCTGGGCACCAACATGACCTCGATGAACACGAACAGGTTGAACAGGTCCGCCGTCAGCAGGGCGCCGTTGACTCCGCCGATGAGGATCAGGAGCAGCGGGGCGAAGAACTGGGAGTTAGCGACGCGGGAGCCGTAGGCGAACGCCGCGCCCACGATCGTGAGGGCGCTCGTGAGCACGAGCATCAGGGCGGACAGCATGTCCGCTGCGAAGCCGATCCCGATGCCCCCGGGCCAGCCGCCCAGCGAGGTGGCGAGCACGGACCCGTCGAGGGCGTGGACGCCCAGGGCCAGCCCGCCGGTGGTGACGAGTCCGAGCACCGCGAACAGGACTGCCCGGTGGAGGCGGGGACGCTCCCCCGCCAGCACGAGCAGACCGGCGGACAGCAGCGGGACGGCGGCGAAGAGGGGCAGCAGCTGGCCCAGCGGGACGGCGCTCATCGACGCACCTCCGGGCCCTGGCCGGCGTAGTGCTGCGCGATCCGGCCGGCCGCGGCGTGCCGCTCCTCGCGCGGGAAGCGTGCGTCGGCGGCGGCCTGCTCCAGGGAGTCGCGGGTCTCCCCCGGCGAGGCCACCGCGTCGTCCGCGCGCCCGGTGACGGCCAGCGCGAGCAGCAGCACGGTGATCGCGAAGGCGATCACGATAGCGGTCAGGACGAAGGCCTGCGGCAGGGCATCGGCCTGCACCTCGACGTCTGAGGTCCCCGCGAAGGGCAGCCCGCGGCGGTCGGTGCCGCCCGCGGCGATGATGGCCAGGTTGGCGGCGTGGCCCAGCAGGACCATGCCGAGGATCACGCGCAGCAGCTCGCGCTTGGAGAACAGGTAGAACGCGCCGAAGGTCAGAAGTCCCACGGTAAGGGCGACGGTCATCGGGTGACCTCCTCTCGTGCAGTCGTGGTGGTCGGGGCCGAGGGATCGGAGGACGGGGCCGCCGGCGCGACGCCGGGGTCACGGCTCGAGGCGCGGAGCGGGTCCTCACCCGGCCGCTCGGGGCCGAGCAGGGAGAACGCGGCCACGATCAGGCCGATCACGGCCAGGTACACGCCCATGTCGAACGCGAGCGTGGTGGAGAGCCCGTAGTCCAGGACCTTCACTCCCGCGGCTCCGAGGAAGCCCTTGCCGGTGAGGTAACCGACGATCCCCGTCGCGGTGCCGACGGCGATGCCCGAGCCGATGAAGGCCAGGTACGGCCACCGCAACTCCGGGGCCGTGTCCGAGTCGGCGGCCAGGTAGAGCAGGGCGTAGCCGGCACCGGCGACCAGTGCGGCGATGAAGCCGCCGCCGGGCTCGTAGTGCCCGCGCAGCAGCAGGAACGCGGACAGCAGGATGATCAGCACGCCGAAGACACGGCCGAACACCCGGATGTGGACGAGGTTCTCGCGCACGTGGGCGAGTGGGGAGCGCATGTCCACGGCGGAGGGCTGTGGAGGCGTCGGCCGACGGTTGAGCAACAGGGCCGCGATGGTCAGCGCCGTCGCCCCGAGCACGGTCATCTCGCCCCACGTGTCCACGGCGCGGAAGTCCACGAGGATCACGTTCACCACGTTGGTCCCCCCAGCCTGGGCATAGCTCTGGGTCAGGTAGAAGTGGGCGATCTCCGACATGCTGGAGCGGCCGGTGAACGCGAGCACGCCCAGGGTCGCGGCGACGCCGGCGACGGAGGCGGCGAGGACCGCCTGCATCCTGCGCGGGGTCGGCTCGTCGCTGAAGCGGGCGGGCAGGCGGCGCAGCAGCAGCACCATGACGCACACCGTGAGCACCTCGACCATCAGCTGGGTCAGGGCCACGTCCACGGCGCCGAGGGTGAGGAACCACAGGGTCATGCCGAACCCTACGACGCCGACCACCACCATGGCGGCGATGCGCGTCTTGGCGCGGATGGTGGCGATCACGCCGGCACCCACCAAGACGACCAGCACCCAGTCGTGCCAGCGCGAGGGCTGGCCGACGACGGCGGGCAAATCCTCGATCGTGGCGACACCGGCCACGGCGAGGAGCCCCAGGACCAGGGCGGGGATGAGGAGGTGGGGGCGGGGAGCCAGGGTGCCGGAGGCGCGCGAGACGACCGCGCCGACGCCGATCAGCCGGTGCCGAACCTCGTCCACCGCATCCAGGGCGGAGAACGGCAGGGCGGCGTGGGAGGCCACGCGCTCCACCGGGCGGCGCAAGGCCACCAGCAGCAGACCGAGCACGATGATGGCGGCGGAGACGAGCAGGGCCGTGTTCACGCCGTGCCACAGCGCCAGGTGCGCGTGCACCTCCGCGCCGGAGGCGGCCTCGGCCGCGTAGGAGACGGGGGTGTCCAGCACACCGGGCAGCAGGCCCAGGGCCACGCCCGCGGCCGCGGCCAGCACGGGCACGCCCCAGAAGGTGGCAGGAGCCTCGTGGACCTCGTCCTCCCGGCCGGTCGGCCACGAATGGGCGGCCCCGTCCGGGCTTGGACCCCAGAGGCCCAGGGCGCCGAGCACGAGACGGCCGGAGTAGGCCACGGTGAACACGGAGGTCAGGGCGATGCCGGCGGTGACGAGGACGGGGAGCCATGCGGGACCGGGGGTCCCGAGAGCGGCCTCGACCAGGCCCTCCTTGGAGATGAACCCGAACAGCGGCGGGATGCCCGCCATCGATAGGGCGGCGACGGCGATCGCCGTGCCGGTGACCGGCATGCGCACGTGGCGGGCCGCGAGCTCTCGCAGGTCGCGGGTGCCGGCCTCGTGGTCGACCACGCCGATCAGCATGAACAGCGCCGACTTGAACAGCGCGTGCGCCACGGTGTGCACGATCGCCGCGGTAAGCGCGACGGGGGTGCCGATGCCGATGGCGGTCACCAGCAGGCCCAACTGGCTCATCGTGGAGTAGGCCAGCAGACCTTTGAGGTCGTGGCGACGGATCGCGGAGACGGCGCCCAGCAGGGCCGTGATGAGGCCCGAGCCGATCAACAGCGCGGACCACACCGGGTTCCCGGCCAGGACCGGGCTGAACACCAGCAGCAGGAAGATGCCGGCCTTGACCATCGCCGCGGCGTGCAGGTAGGCGGAGACCGGGGAGATGGCCACCATGGAGTCCGGCAGCCACGCCTGGAACGGGAACTGGGCGGACTTGGTGAACGCGGCCACCGCCAGCAGGACGGCGACCGTGGTGGTGAAGCCCGCCTCGGACCACACGTCCGAGGCCAACACCCCGGACAGCGAGGCAGTGCCGGTCCGCACGGCCATGACGGCGACGGCGGCCAGCAGCGCGAGGCCGCCGCCCACGGTCACGAGCAGGGTCCGGATCGCGGGGTCGCGGGCATGGTCCCCCGAGCGCCCGATGAGGAAGAAGGAGGTGAAGGAGGTGAACTCCCACGCGACGAAGAGGACCACGATGTTGTCGGCGAGCACCAGCAGCAGCATCGACGCCGCGAACGTGGTCATCAACAGGTAGAAGGAGCCGGGGCGGCTCTCCGTGCGGTCCCGACTGAGGTACCGGCTGGAGTAGGCGAGGATCGCGGCGCCGATGACGAGGACGATCGTGGCGAACACCAGGGCCAGGCCGTTGAGCCGGAGGTCGAGGTCCACCCCGACCGCGGGGATCCACGGATGGTGCTCCGTCCGGACGTCGCCCGTCCACGCCGCGATCAGCACGCCGGCGGCGGCGAGCAGGGGTGCGGCCAGGACCCAGCCCGCGTCCCTGCCCAGCGCCCGGGAGGCCGGGACGGCCGCCACCACCGAGAGGAGGGTCAGCAGGAGGCTGGTCAGGAGCACAGGACACCACTCAGCTCGGGTCGATCGATCACGGACACGGCGCACACGGCGGGTGGCCGCGCGCCGACGGTGCCCGAAGTGGGACTCGAACCCACACGCCTCTCGGCACCGCATTTTGAGTGCGGCGTGTCTACCGATTCCACCATTCGGGCAGTGCCGCCCGGAGGCGGGACTCGATCACCCTATCAGCGCCCCGACCCGGCGTCCTCGGCCTTCCGGCGAGGGTCCCCGCCGCCGCGCCCGCGCCGCGCCCATCGCGCACGGTAGCCTGGTGGACCACCAGCGGCGCCGCACCGACGCCGTCCCGGCCCGCACGAAGGAGCTGCCGTGTCCACGCTGACGCCTCCCGAGGAGACCGGCCTGCGGGCCGTCGTCGCCGAGGACGAGACCCTGATCCGCCTCGACCTGGTGGAGGTGCTCACCGGGGCGGGCTACCGGGTGGTCGCCGAGGCCGGCGACGGCCGGGCCGCCGTCGAGGCCGTGCGCGAGCACCGGCCGGACATCGTGGTGATGGACGTGAAGATGCCCGTGATGGACGGCATCGCGGCCGCCGGCGAGATCGCCGGGGAACGGCTTGCCCCCGTGGTCATGCTGACCGCCTTCAGCCAGCGCGAGCTGGTGGAGCGCGCCCGGACGGCCGGGGCCATGGCCTACGTGGTCAAGCCCTTCACCGAGGCCGACCTGGTCCCCGCCATCGAACTGGCCGTGGCCCGCTTCGACGAGCTGCGCAGCCTCGAGGCCGAGGTGCGGGACCTGGGTGACCGCCTGGAGACCCGCAAGATCGTGGACCGGGCCAAGGCGCTGCTCCAGGAGCGGATGCGCCTGACCGAGGCCGAGTCCTTCCGCTGGATCCAGAAGACCTCCATGGACCGGCGCCTGACCATGCGGGAGGTCGCGCAGGCCGTCATCGACCAGGTCGGCTGAGCGGCGCCCGCGCGCCCGTCAGAGCGGGGAGCGGGCCGGCCAGAAGCCGAGCGGCTCGCGCGTCTGCGGCGAGGCGGCGGACGAGCCGCCCGCGGCGTCGTCGCCCACGCGGTGCACGCGCAGCGTGTTCGTGGAGCCCACGGCCCCGGGAGGGGACCCGGCGGCGATGACCACGAGGTCGCCGTGCTGGGCGATGCCCTCCGACGTGAGGGACTGCTCCACCTGGAGGGTCATCTTGTCCGTGGAGTCCTGGAACGGGACCATCTTCGGGTAGACGCCCCACGTCAGGCACAGGATGTTGTGCGTGTGCTCGTGGTGGGTGAACGCGTAGATCGGCTGACGCGGCCGGAGGCGGCTGAGCCGACGGGCCGAGTCGCCGGACTCGGTGAACGTGGCGAGGAACGGGATCTCGAGCTGGTTCGCGACCTCGACGGCGGCCCGGGTGATCGCGCCGCCGCGCGTGCGGGGACGCGAGCCGAGCGGGTGGATGAGCTCGAGGCCGTGGGTCTCGGTGGACTCGATGATCCGGGCCATCGTCTGGACCGTCTCGACCGGATACGCGCCCACCGAGGTCTCGCCCGAGAGCATGACGGCGTCCGCGCCGTCGAGCACGGCGTTGGCGCAGTCCGAGGCCTCGGCGCGCGTCGGGCGCGGGCTGTCGATCATCGACTCGAGCACCTGCGTGGCCACGATGACCGGCTTCGCCCAGCGGCGGGCGAGGTCCACCGCGCGCTTCTGCACCACGGGCACGTCCTCGAGCGGCAGCTCCACGCCGAGGTCGCCGCGGGCCACCATGATGGCGTCGAACGCGTCCACGATGGCCTCGAGGTTCTCCACCGCCTGGGGCTTCTCGATCTTGGCGATGACCGGGACCCGGCGCTCCTCCTCGTCCATGATCTCGTGCACCCGGTCCACGTCCGCGGCGTCCCGCACGAAGGACAGCGCCACCATGTCGACGCCGGTGCGCAGCGCCCAGCGCAGGTCCCGCTCGTCCTTCTCGGACAGGGCGGGCACGTTCACCGCCACGCCGGGCAGGTTGATGCCCTTGTTGTCCGAGACGTCCCCGCCGACCTCGACCTCGGTGACGACGTCCGTGTCGGTCACCTCGACGGCGCGCAGGCGCACCTTGCCGTCATCCACGAGGAGGGTGTCCCCCGGGCGGACGTCCCCGGGCAGCCCCTTGTGGGTGGTGCCGACCAGCTCGCGGGTCCCGGGCACGTCCCGGGTGGTGATGGTGATCCGATCGCCCTTCTCGAGCAGATGCGGGCCGTCGGTGAAGCGGCCGAGGCGGATCTTGGGGCCCTGGAGGTCCGCGAAGATCGCGACCGGGCGCCGCTCCTCCACGCTCAGCCGACGCACCCGCTCGTAGGACGTCTCATGCACCGCGTGGTCGCCGTGGCTCATGTTGAGGCGGACGACGTCCGCCCCCGCGCGGATGATGGCGCGGGTGGTCTCGTCGGAGTCGGTGGCGGGCCCAAAGGTGGCGATGATCTTCGCGTGTCGCATGCGACCCACGATAGGGGGCGGGCCCGCCCTCGGTGGAGGGCGGGCCCGCGTGGCGTCGGAAGATGAGACGGAGGACTCAGCCGAGGACGAGGCCGCGGTCGTCCGGGTCCACGGGGTGCGGCAGTCGGGACCAGCGCTCGAGCGACTCGTCGACCTCCTGCGCGCACGCACGCCCCTCGGCGATGGCCCAGACCACCAGGGAGGCGCCGCGCCCGGCGTCGCCGCACGCGAACACGCCCGGCTCGTCGGTCTCGTACCCGTCCTTCCGGGCCACGAGCCCGCGTGTCACGTGCACGCCGAGCTGCTGCGTGAGCAGCCCCTCCTCGATGCCGGTGAAGCCCAGCGCCAGCAGCACCAGGTCCGCCTGGACCTCGCGCTCGGTGCCCGCCTTGGGCCCGCGCGTGCCGTCCTCGCGGTACTCGGTCTCCGCCACGCGCAGGGCGCGCACGCGGCCGTGCTCGTCGCCGAGGAACTCGACCGTGGAGGCAAGGTGCGCGCGGGCGCCGCCCTCGGCGTCGGCCGTGGTCTGCTGGTGGACCTTGGGGATCGTGGGCCACGGCTGGTGGACGGGGCGCTCGACCGGCAGCTGCTGGCCGATCGCCAGCGTCGTCACGGACGCCGCCCCCTGGCGGTGCGCGGTGCCGATGCAGTCCGCGCCAGTGTCGCCGCCGCCGAGGATCACCACGTGGCGCCCCTCGGCGGAGATCTGGTCCGGGACCTCGTCGCCGGCGACCGCGCGGTTGGACTGCACGAGGTAGTCCATGGCGAGGTGGATCCCGTCGAGGCCGCGGCCGGGGACGGGCAGCTCGCGGGCCACGGGGGCGCCGGTCGCCACGATCACGGCGTCGAAGCGGGCCTTGAGCTGGTCCCAGGGCAGGTCGACGCCGATCTCCACGCCGGTGCGGAACCGGGTGCCCTCGGCCTCCATCTGCGCCAGGCGCCGGTCCAGGACGTCCTTCTCCAGCTTGAAGTCCGGGATGCCCAGCCGCAGCAGGCCGCCGAGGCGCTCGTCGCGCTCGTAGACCACCACGGTGAAGCCGGCGCGGGTGAGCTGCTGCGCCGCGGCCAGTCCCGCCGGGCCCGAGCCGACGACGGCCACGGTGTGGCCGTTCAGGCGGGCCGGCACGACCGGCTCGAGCCAGTCGTTGTCGAAGATCTGCTCCGCGATCGCCACCTCGGTCTGCTTGATGGTGACCGCGGGCTGGTTGATGCCCAGGGTGCAGGAGTCCTCGCACGGGGCGGGGCAGATCCGCCCGGTGACCTCGGGGAAGTTGTTGGTCGAGTGCAGTCGCGCGGCGGCCTCGTCCCAGCGTCTCCGCCGGACCAGGTCGTTCCACTCCGGGATGAGGTTGCCCAGCGGGCACCCGGAGTGGCAGAACGGGATGCCGCAGTCCATGCACCGGCCGGCCTGGGTGCGCACGATCGCCTCGTCCTGGCGGACGTACACGTCCTTGAAGTCCATGATGCGCACCGGCACCGGACGCGTGGGGCGCTCGACGCGCTCCCGGTTCTTCAGGAATCCGCGCGGATCAGCCACGGGTCACCTCCAGCAGTCGGTCCCAGACGGCCTCCCCGTCCGGGTCGAGTCCCTCGGCCGTCGCGGCCTGACGGGTGCGCAGCACGAGGTCGTACTGCCGGGGCAGGACGGTCGTGAAGCGGTCCCACGCGGCGTCGGCGGCGTCCCCGCCGGCCCGCAGGTCGGCGAGCAGCGCGGCGGCGACGGCGGAGCCCGTCTCCGCGCGGTGCAGCTCCAGCAGCTCGGCGATCCGCAGCCGGTCCTGCGCGGACGGCGCCTCGAGGATCAGGGCGTCCTCGCGGACGGCGAGTGGGTTCAGGTCCTCCCGGTCCAGGTCCAGCACCCAGGCCCGCCCGCCGGACATGCCGGCGGCGAGGTTGCGGCCGGTCTCGCCGAGGATCAGCGCCTCACCGCCGGTCATGTACTCCAGGCCGTGGTCGCCGATGCCCTCGGCCACCGCGGTGGCGCCGGAGTTGCGCACGAGGAACCGCTCCCCCACGCGGCCGCGCAGGAACAGCTGGCCCGAGGTGGCGCCGTAGCCGATCACGTTGCCGGCCACGGTGTTCTCCTCGGCCACGAACGGGGCCTCGGCGTCGGGGCGGACGATCACGCGTCCCCCCGACAGGCCCTTGCCGACGTAGTCGTTGGCGTCGCCCGAGAGCCGCAGGGTGACGCCGGCGGGCAGGAAGGCGCCGAGGGACTGGCCGGCCTCGCCCGTCAGGCGCACGGTGATCGTGTCGTCGTCCAGCTCGTCGGCGAGCCGCGTGCTCGTGACGTGGTAGCCCAGCAGCGTGCCCACGGACCGGTCCGTGTTCACGACGGCCTCGTCCATCACGACGGGCGTGCCCGTCGTGAGCGTGTCCCCCAGCCGGGCGATGAACCGGTGGTCGATGTGGGAGGCGAGGTCGTGGTCCTGCTCGGTGGTGCGGCGCATGGGCGCGTCCTCGTGGCCCGGACGCCGGCCGACGGAGGGGTCCGCGAGGATGCCCGAGAGGTCCAGGCCCTCGGACTTCCAGTGGTGCAGGGCCGCGTCCACGTCGAGCAGCTCGCGGTGGCCGATCGCCTCGTCGAGCGTGCGGAAGCCCAGCTGCGAGAGCATCTCGCGGACCTCCTGCGCGATGAACTCGAAGAAGTTGACGACGAACTCGGGCTTGCCCGTGAAGCGCGCGCGCAGCTCGGGGTTCTGGGTGGCCACGCCCACGGGGCACGTGTCCAGGTGGCACACGCGCATCATGATGCAGCCGGAGACCACGAGCGGGGCGGTCGCGAAGCCGAACTCCTCGGCCCCGAGCAGTGCGGCGATCACGACGTCCCGGCCGGTCTTGAGCTGCCCGTCCACCTGGACGGTGACGCGCTCGCGCAGGCCGTTGAGCATGAGCGTCTGCTGCGCCTCGGCCAGGCCGATCTCCCACGGGGTGCCCGCGTGCTTGAGGGAGTTCAGCGGGGAGGCGCCCGTTCCGCCGTCGTGGCCGGAGATGAGCACGACGTCGGCGCGCGCCTTGGCGACGCCCGCGGCCACCGTGCCCACGCCGGACTCGGAGACGAGCTTGACGTGGACCCGCGCGGTCGGGTTGGCCCGCTTGAGGTCGTGGATCAGCTGCGCCAGGTCCTCGATCGAGTAGATGTCGTGGTGCGGCGGCGGGGACACCAGGGAGACGCCCGGGGTCGAGTGCCGCGTGCGGGCGACCCACGGGTACACCTTGGTCCCCATCAGCTGGCCGCCCTCGCCGGGTTTGGCGCCCTGGGCCATCTTGATCTGCAGGTCGGTCGCGGTGGCCAGGTACAGGCTGGTGACGCCGAACCGGCCCGAGGCGATCTGCTTGATCTTCGAGCGGCGCTCCGGGTCCAGCAGGCGCTCGGGGTCCTCGCCGCCCTCGCCCGAGTTCGAGCGGGCGCCGAGGCGGTTCATGGCGATCGCGAGGGTCTCGTGCGCCTCCTGCGAGATGGAGCCGTAGGACATCGCGCCGGTGGAGAAGCGGCGCACGATCGACTCGACGGGCTCCACCTCGGAGACGGGCACCGGCGGCCGCTCGCCCGTACGCAGGCGCATGAGCCCGCGCAGGGTCATGAGCTCCTCCGCCTGGTCGTCCACGCGACGCGTGTAGTCCTTGAAGACGTCGTAGCGCCGCTCCCGCGTGGAGTGCTGGAGGCGGAACACGGTCTCGGGGTTGAACAGGTGCGGCGCGCCCTCGCGCCGCCACTGGTACTCGCCGCCCACCTCGAGCTCGCGGTACGGGTTGATGTCGTTGCCGTCCGGCGGATACGCGAACTCGTGGCGCGCCTGGATCTCGGCGGCGACGACGTCGATGCCCACGCCGTCGAGCGGGCTCGTGGTGCCCACGAAGTAGCGGTCCACGAAGCGCCGGGACAGGCCGAGCGCCTCGAACGTCTGGGCGCCGGTGTAGGAGGCGACCGTGGAGATGCCCATTTTGGACATGATCTTCTGGACGCCCTTGCCGAGCGCCTTGATCAGGTTCGCCACGGCCTGCTCGGCGGTGACGCCCGAGACCTCCCCCGTGCGCACGAGCTCCTCGGCGGACTCCATGGCCAGGTACGGGTTGACCGCGGAGGCCCCGTAGCCGAGCAGGACGGCCACATGGTGGACCTCGCGCACGTCGCCCGCCTCGACGATCAGCGAGCTCTTGGTGCGGTTGGCCGAGGCCAGCAGGTGGTGGTGCACGGCGGAGGTCAGCAGCAGGGACGGGATCGGCGCCCACTGGGCGGTGGCGCCGCGGTCGGACAGCACCACGTACTCCACGCCGCGGTTGACGGCGGCCGAGACCTGCTCGCAGATCGCCTTCAGCTGGGCGCGGAGCTCCTCGACGCCTCCGGCCACCCGGTACACGCCGTTCACCTTGAGGGTCAGGCGGGTGCCGTCGGCGTCGCGCAGGTGCTGGATGCGGGCCAGCTGGTCGTTGTCGATCACGGGGAACGGGACGTCGACCTGGCGGGTGCGCACCTGCTCGAGGGAGAGCACGTTGCCCTGCGGGCCGATCGCGGTGCGCATCGAGGTCACCTGCTCCTCGCGGATCGCGTCGAGCGGCGGGTTCGTCACCTGGGCGAAGGACTGCACGAAGTAGTCGAAGAGCAGCCGGGGCCGCTTGGCGAGGACGGCGATGGGCGTGTCCGTGCCCATCGCACCGAGCGGCTCGGCGCCCGTCTGGGCCATCGGCCCGACGAGGATGCGCAGCTCCTCCGAGGTGTACCCGAAGATGCGCTGACGCTGCAGGATCGACTCGGAGGTGTGGCGGACGTGCTCGCGCTCGGGGAGCGACTCCAGGTCCAGGAGGTTCTGGCGCACCCAGTCCTCCCACGGCTGGGCGGAGGCGACCTCGGCCTTGATCTCGTCGTCGCCGATGATCCGGCCCTGCTCGGTGTCCACGAGGAACATGCGCCCCGGGGCCACGCGCCCCTTGCGCACCACCGCCGAGGGCTCGATCGGCACGACGCCGACCTCGGAGGCCAGGACGACGAGGCCGTCGTCGGTGACCCACCAGCGGGCGGGGCGCAGGCCGTTGCGGTCCAGCACGGCGCCCACCTGGGTGCCGTCGGAGAAGGCGACGGCGGCCGGTCCGTCCCAGGGCTCCATGAGCATGGAGTGGTACTGGTAGAAGGCGCGGCGGGCCGGGTCCATGGTCGCGTGGTTCTCCCACGCCTCCGGGATCATCATCATGATCGCCTGGGTGAGCGGGCGCCCGGAGAGCATGAGCAGCTCCGCGACCTCGTCGAAGGAGGCCGAGTCTGAGCCGATGGGGCTGATCAGCGGGAACAGGTCCTCGGGGACCTCGCCGAGCATCGGGTGCTTGAGCTGGCCCTGACGGGCGCGCATCCAGTTGCGGTTGCCCTTGACCGTGTTGATCTCGCCGTTGTGCGCGATGGTGCGGAACGGCTGGGCCAGCGGCCACGAGGGGAACGTGTTGGTGGAGAACCGCGAGTGGACCACGCCCAGCCGGGTGGTGAACCGCTCGTCGGAGAGGTCCGGGTAGAACGGCTCCAGCTGGGCCGTCGTCAGCATGCCCTTGTAGACGATCGTCTGGGACGAGAGCGAGGGGAAGTAGACGCCGGCGCGGGACTGGGCGCGGCGGCGCACCCGCCACGCCCGCACGTCCAGCGACTGCCCCGGCTCGGTGCCGTCCTGACCGTCCGCCAGGGACAGGAACAGCTGCTCGAACGCGGGCATGGCCGCCCGGGAGCCGACGCCCAGGGCCGAGGGGTCGGTGGGCACCTCGCGCCACGCCAGGACCTGCAGCCCCTCCTCCTCGGCCAGCCGCTCGACGGCCTCCTTCGCCTCGGCGCGCTCGCCGTCGACGGGCGGCAGGAAGGCGGTGCCGGCGACGTACTCGCCCACGGGGGGCAGCTCGGCGTCGACGACGGCACGGAACAGCTCGTCGGGGATCTGGGTCAGCAGGCCGGCGCCGTCGCCGGTGCCCTCGTCGGCGCCCACCGCCCCGCGGTGCTCGAGCGCGCGCAGGGCGGTCAGCGCGTGCTGGACGATGTCGTGGCCCGGGGTGCCCCGCAGGGTGGCGATGACGGCGAGGCCGCAGTTCTCGGTCTCCCGGGACGGGTCGTAGAGGCCCTGGGCGGCGGGGATGTCCGCATAGCGGACGAAGGGATCCACCGGTCCCCCCGCGCGGGGGGCCGAGGCGGGCGAGGATGCCACGGGCATGGTGCCGTCCTTTCCGGAGAGCAGGGGCTCGGACGGGGACGGCGCTGGCCCCGACGCTCGGGGCCGACGGCCCCGAGGTGGAAGAGACGCTACCGGGCGCGACGTCCCACTGTGCGGAACCGGACGTTCTGTGACACGCCGAATGTCCACCATGTGGGACACCGGGGCCCCGGGCGCCCCTCGCGGGCGCGCCGGGGAGCGGGTCAGCGCCGGACGGCGTCGTCCTCCGCCGCGCCCACGGCGTGGGACCCGGAGCGGCCCGCGGCGACGGCGGCGCCGTCGTCGCCCTCGGGGGCGTGCCCGGCGCGCCACACGCTCTGGTGGGCGTGGGGGCCGGCGGCCGCGCCGCGATGGCGCAGCAGGATCCCGACGATGAACGCGAGGGCGATGACGAACACCAGCAGGGACGTCCACACGTTGAGCCGCTGGGTGACGCCGAAGAGCGTGACCATCTCGGCGTCGTCGATGCGCAGCATCTCGATCCACGTGCGGCCCGCGGTGTACCAGGCGACGTAGGACCACAGCATGAGGCCGTGGCGCAGGTGCAGCGCGCGGTCCACGAGGAGCAGCAGCGCGACCCCGGCCAGGTTCCACAGGCACTCGTAGAGGAACGTGGGGTGGAACAGCGTGTCCGGGGCGTAGCCGGCCGGGAAGTTCGGGCTGGCCGGGTCGACCTCGAGCCCCCAGGGCAGGGTCGTCGGGCCGCCGAAGAGCTCCTGGTTGAACCAGTTGCCCCACCGGCCGATGGCCTGGGCCAGCAGGATGCCCGGCGCGACGACGTCGCCGAAGGCCGTCAGCCGCAGCCCGTAGCGGCGGCACGCGATCCACGCGCCCACGGCGCCGAGGGCGATCGCGCCCCAGATGCCCAGTCCACCGTTCCACACGTACAGGATCTGGATCGGGTCGCCCGTGCCGTCGAAGCCGGGCCCGAAGTACCGGTCCGGTGAGGAGAACACGTGGTAGAGCCGACCGCCCACGAAGCCGAACGGGATGGCCCACAGGGCGATGTCGAGCACACGGTCCTCGGGGCCGCCGCGGGCGCGCCACCGACGCTCGGCGAGCCACAGCGCCAGGACGATGCCCAGGATGATGCACAGCGCGTACGCGTGGATCTTCACCGGGCCCAGCTGGAACCCGTCCCACCCGGGGGCGGGGAAGGCGGCGAGCGGGGCCAGGGCGGCGGTCACCCTCAGCCCTCTCGGACCGTGCCGGCGGCGAGCTCGCGGGTCAGCGTGCCCACGGCCTGCGGCCCGCCGTCCGTCAGCGCGCGCACCAGGGCCGTGCCGACGATCGCGCCGTCGGCGTAGGCGCCGATCTCGCGGACGTGCGCGGCCCGGGAGACGCCGAGGCCAACGCACACGTGCTCCGCCCCGGCATCCTGAGCCCGGCGGACCACGGTCTCGGCCACGGTGGACACCGCGTCGCGGGCGCCGGTGACGCCCATGACCGACACGGCGTACACGAAGCCGCGGGAGGAGTCGACGGTGAGGCGCACCCGCTCGTCCGTGGACGAGGGCGCGGTGAGGAACACGCGGTCCAGGCCGTGACGGTCCGAGGCCTCCATCCAGGCGCCGGCCTCCTCGGGCACGAGGTCAGGGGTGACGAGACCGGCGCCCCCGGCCTCGGCGAGGCGGCGCGCGAACTCGTCGACGCCCATGCGGTCCACGAGGTTCCAGTAGGTCATCACCAGCACCGCGGCGTCGGTGCGCTGGGTCACCCGTCGGATGATGTCGAACACGTCGGCCACGCGGAAACCCGCCTGCAGCGCCGCCTGGGTCGCGGCCTGGATCACGGGGCCGTCCATCACGGGGTCCGTGTAGGGCAGGCCCAGCTCGATGACGTCGGCGCCGTTCTCCGCGGCGGCGACGACGGCCTCGACGCACTCGTCCACGGACGGGTAGCCGGCCGGCAGGAAGGCGACGAGGCCGGTGCGGCCGGCCGCCTTCGCGGCGTCCAGGGCCGCGGCGGTCTTGGAGTGCACGGTCATGCCGGTCACTGCTCCTCTCCGGGGGTCATCTCCTCGAGCGGGTCCTTCTCCTCCGCGGCCGTGCCGAGGCCGAACCAGGCCGCCGCCGTGGCGACGTCCTTGTCCCCGCGGCCGGAGAGGTTCACGATGATGATCCGCTCCTCCCCCTCCGGGGCGTCCGGCCCCACGAGGCCCTCATCCGCCCAGCGGCGGGCCAGGCGCAGCGCACCGGCCAGGGCGTGGGCCGACTCGATGGCGGGCGTGATGCCCTCGGTGCGCGTGAGCCGGAGGAAGGCGTCCATGCACTCGGTGTCCGAGACCGGCTCGTAGACGGCGCGGCCCGTGTCGTGCAGGAAGGCGTGCTCCGGGCCGACGGCCGGGTAGTCCAGGCCGGCGGAGATCGAGTGGGAGTCGATCGTCTGCCCGTCCTCGTCCTGCATCAGGTACGTGCGGGCGCCGTGCAGCACGCCGGTGCGTCCGAGCGTGATGGACGCGGCGTGGCGACCGGTCTCGAGGCCCTCGCCCCCGGCCTCGAAGCCGTAGAGCTCCACCTCAGGGTCGTCGAGGAAGCCGTGGAACAGGCCCATCGCGTTGGACCCGCCGCCCACGCACGCCGCGACGGCGTCCGGCAGGCGGCCGGCCTGCGCCAGGATCTGCTCGCGGGCCTCTTCGCCGATCACGGAGTGGAAGTAGCGCACCATGGCGGGGAACGGGTGCGGGCCCGTGACCGTGCCCATCAGGTAATGCGTGGTGTCCACGGAGGCGACCCAGTCCCGCAGGGCCTCGTTGATCGCGTCCTTGAGGGTGCGGGCGCCGATCGCCACGGGGATCACCTCAGCGCCGAGCATCTGCATGCGGGCCACGTTCAGGGCCTGGCGGCGGGTGTCCTCCTCCCCCATGTACACGGTGCACTCCATGCCGAACAGCGCGGCCGCCGTCGCCGTGGCCACGCCGTGCTGGCCGGCGCCGGTCTCCGCGATCAGACGCGTCTTGCCCATGCGGCGGGCGAGCAGCGCCTGGCCGATCACGTTGTTGATCTTGTGCGAGCCGGTGTGGTTGAGGTCCTCGCGCTTGAGGAAGATACGCACGCCGGGGGTGTCCGCGGCGAACCGCGGCACCTCGCTCAACAGGGAGGGCCGGTTCACGTAGTCCCGGAACAGGGTCCGCAGCTCGGCCTCGAAGGCGGGGTCCTGCCGTGCCTCCTCGTAGGTGCGGGTGAGCTCCTGCAGCGCGGCCATGAGGGACTCGGGCATCCACTGCCCGCCGTAGTCGCCGAAGTAGGGCCCGGCCTGACCCTGATAGGGCCCCTCGAACTCGATCGCGGGCTCGGTGCTCGGACGGTCGGCGCTCATGGTGACCACGCTCCTCGGGTCTGGTTCGGTCAGCGGACGGTGAGGGACGCGGCGCGGAACGCGCGCAGCGCCTCCTCGGGGGCGCCGTGGCGCACGAGGGCCTCGCCCACGAGCACGACGTCGGCGCCCGCGGCGGCGTAGGCCTTGATCTGCGCCTCGGACTCGACGCCCGACTCGGCGACCCGGACGACGTCCTCGGGCAGCCCGTCGGCCAGCGCGGCGTAGCGGGCCGGGTCGACGTCCAGGGTCTTGAGGTTGCGCACGTTGACGCCGAGGATGCGGGCGCCGGCGGCGACGCCGCGCTCGATCTCCTCGGGCGTGTGGGCCTCCACGAGGGCGTGCATGCCCAGGGACTCCGTGAGCTGCAGGAAGCCGGCCAGCTCGGCGTCGTCGAGGGCGGCCACGATCAGCAGGACGAGGTCGGCCCCGTGGGCGCGGGCCTCGTGGATCTGGTACTCGGTGACGGTGAAGTCCTTGCGCAGGACCGGCAGATCGACGGCGGCGCGCACGGCGTCCAGGTCGGCCAGGCTGCCGCCGAAGCGGCGGGCCTCGGTGAGCACGGAGACGGCGCTGGCGCCGCCGCGCTCGTACGCGCGGGCCAGGGTGGCCGGCTCGGGGATCTCGGCGAGCGCGCCCTTGGAGGGGCTCGCCCGCTTCACCTCGGAGATCACCCGGATCCCCGCCGGGTCGGTGCGTCCGCCGTGCAGGGCCGCGTGGGCGTCACGCGGCGCGGGGGCGGCGGCCACCAGCTCGGCCAGGCGCGCCTCGGGCACGGCACGCCGACGAGGCTCGAGGTCCTCGCGGACGCCGTCGATGATCTCCTGGAGGACGGACACGCGGATCAGTGACCGTGCTGGCCGCGACCCGCGCCGGCCTTGCCGGCGACGATGCCCACGACGACGCCCACGGCCATCAGGGCCAGGCCGATCCACACGACGACGCTCCAGTCGGCGAGCAGGCCGACGCAGCCGGCCACGAAGCCGACGAGCACGAGCGCCACCATGGCCCACGCGCCGGGCGAGTTGCCGTGGCCCGGCAGCTCGAGGTGGGTCGGGTCGTTGAGCACCCGGCCGTCCTCGGTGACGACGACGTCCTCGACGGCGCCGCGGCGGGCGGCGCGACGGGTGGTGGGCTCGGTGTGCGCGGTGTGGCTCATGGCTGTCCCTCACTGGTGCGTGGTGTACATGACGACTGTCCCTCATTGTGCCATGCGGGCACGGGGCCGGGCCCGCGTGACCCGGGACGACCCGGGCGGTGTGGGGCGCGCCGAGAGACGGGCGCTCAGGTGGGGTCGTTGCCACGGGACAGCTCGTCCCACGCGTCCATCTGGTCCACGCGCCGGCGCTGGGCCGCCTCGCGGGCGGACTGCGCGGGCTGCTCCGCTGCGGCGGCCGGGCCGGGCTCGGAGGCCGCAGGCGTCTTCTCGTAGCGCCGGGACGAACGCCAGCCGCGGCCCGCCACGGCCGCCGCGACGCCGCACAGCGCCGCGAGCACGCCGCCGGCCGCCGCGACCCACGGCCACGCCGTCACGGCGTAGTCCTGCGCGAGCGCGGTGGTCCCGGTCGCGTCGGCGACCGCGGCGGCCGCCGTCGTCGCCGGATCCAGGGCGGCGGTGACCGAGGTCGAGGCGATGACGACCCCGGCGAGCGCCATGAGCACCCCGACGATCACGGCGCCGAGCCGCCGGGCGGTGGTCAGGGCGAGGGCACCGGCCATCACGACCAGGGCCATGGCCGTGGCGACGGGCGCGGCGGCCCCGCCCGACGTCGTCGTCTCGGAGGCGATCCCGCCGGACAGGCCCGTGGCGGTCACCCACGTGCGGCCCGCCGTGAGGAGCACGAGCGCGCCGGCGGCCAGCGCGGCGAGGACCACGGTGCGGCGGCGCATCACGCCTGCCCCAGCTCGCCCGCGGTCAGCACGGACCGCAGCGGCGCCGTCGCCTTGGTGACGGTCTCGGCGGTCTCGGCGTCGGGATCGGAGTCGGCGACGATGCCGGCGCCGGCCTGCACGTGCGCCTGGCCGCGGTGCAGCGTGGCCGAGCGGATGTTGATCGCCATGTCCATGTTGCCCGCCAGGTCGAAGTAGCCGACCACGCCGCCGTAGGGCCCGCGCTCGGTCGGCTCCCACTCGTCCAGCAGCTGCAGGGCGCGGGGCTTCGGGGCGCCGGACAGCGTGCCGGCGGGGAAGGCGGCGCGGAGGACGTCGAGCGCGTCGACATCGTCGCGCATGCGGCCCTCCACATGCGAGACCAGGTGGAGGATGTGACTGAAGGCCTCGAGTTCCATGAACTGGGTGACCTCGACGGTGCCGGGGCGACACACGCGCGAGAGGTCGTTGCGGGAGAGGTCCACGAGCATGAGGTGCTCGGCCCGCTCCTTCTCGTCCTCCACCAGGTCCTTGCCGAGGAGGCGGTCGTCCTCCTCGGTGGCCCCGCGCCGCCGTGAGCCGGCGATCGGATGGGTGACCACGCGGCGGTCCCGCACGGTGACGAGCGCCTCGGGTGAGGAGCCCACGATCTCGTACGGCTCCCCGTCCGGGGTCTCGAAGGAGAAGAGGTACATGTAGGGGCTCGGGTTCACCATGCGCAGGACGCGGTACACGTCCAGACCGGTGGCGTCCGTGGTGACCGAGAGGCGGCGGGAGACGACGGCCTGGAACACGTCGCCGTCACGGATCGCCCGCTGGGCCTTCGCGACGGCCTCGCGGAAGCCTTCGGCACCCCACCGGTCCTCGGCCTGGGCGGCGACCTCGTCCGCGTCCGCCTCGAGCCAGCGGCGCGGGACGTCGCTGACCGGGTCCGCGGCCGGGGCGGCCAGGCGCTCGACCATGGCATCCAGGCGGGCGAGCGCGTCGTCGTAGGCGCGGTCCGCGCCGGTGGCCAGGCCGTTGCCGTTCACCGCGTTGGCGATCAGCGTCACGGTGCCGTCCAGGGCATCGTGCACGGCCAGGTCGGTGACGAGGTTCATCGCGAGGTCGGGCAGGCCGAGGTGGTCCTCGGGCGGGTGCGGCAGGCGCTCCCACGCGCGAACCGTGTTCCACCCCAGGAAGCCGGCCATGCCGGAGACGAGGTGCGGCAGAACGCCTCCGACCTCGGCGCGCACGTCCGTGCGCAGCAGGCGCAGGCATGCCGCGAGCACGTCCAGGGCGCGGCCCTGCGTGGGCAGCCCCTCGGGCGGGGTGCCCTGCCAGTGCGCCTCGCCGTCCCGCGAGGTCAGGGTGACGGATGAGCCGGCCCCGATGAAGCTGTACCGGGACCACGCCGCGCCCGGGGTGGCGGACTCCATCAGGAAGGTGCCGGGGCGGGAGCCGGCCAGGCGCCGATGGATCGCCAGCGGCGTGAGGCCGTCCGCCAGCACCGTGCGGACCACAGGGATCACGCGGGCGGTGTCCGCCAGACGCAGGAACTCCGCACGGGAGGGAGTGGTGGCGGCGGTCATCGGGCGGCCTCCTCGGGGTCGACGGCGGCCGCCGGCATGACGATCTCGCGGCCGGTGAAGCAGGTGCGGGTGCCCGTGTGGCAGGCGGGGCCGGTCTGGTCCACGGTGAGCAGCAGGGTGTCGCCGTCGCAGTCCGCGTGGACCGCGCGCACCCGCTGCAGGTGGCCCGAGGTCTCCCCCTTGCGCCACAGCTCGCCGCGCGAGCGGGACCAGTAGGTGGCCCAGCCGGTCTCGAGCGTCGCGCGCAGGGACTCCTCGTTCATCCACGCCATCATGAGCACCTCGCCGGTGCCCTCCTGCTGGGCGATGGCGGGCACCAGGCCCCGGTCGTCGAAGGTCACGGTGGCCACGAGGTCGTCGGGCGGGGAGATGCTCATGGAGGTCCAGTCTAGGGAGCCGGAGCGGGGCGTGGCCGCCGGGGTCAGCGGACGGGGTGCCCCGCCTGCCGCAGGGCGTCCTTGACGCGGGCGAGCATGTCGTCCGGGCCGAAGTGGAACAGGGAGGCGGCGAGCACCGCGTCCGCACCGGCCGCGACGGCGGGCGGGAAGTGCTCGGGCTCGCCGGCGCCGCCGGAGGCGATCAGCGGCACCCGCGTCACGGCGCGCACGTCCCGGATCATCTCCAGGTCGAAGCCCTCGCGGGTGCCGTCCGCGTCGATCGAGTTGAGCAGGATCTCCCCCACCCCGCGCTCGGAGGCCTCCCGGCACCAGGCGACGGTGTCGATGCCGGTGCCCCGGCGGCCGCCGTGGGTGGTGACCTCATAGCCGGAGGCGCATCCCGGGTCCTCCGTGCGCCGGGCGTCGAGGGAGAGCACGAGGACCTGGGACCCGAAGCGCCGGGTGATCTCCGTGATCACCTCGGGCCGGGCCACGGCCGCCGTGTTGACGGAGACCTTGTCCGCCCCCGTGCGCAGCAGCCGGTCCACGTCCTCGACGGTGCGCACGCCGCCGCCCACGGTCAGCGGGATGAAGACCTCCTCTGCCGTGCGGGTCACGACGTCGTAGGTCGTGGCGCGGTCCGAGGTGGAGGCGGTGACGTCGAGGAACGTGATCTCGTCGGCGCCCGCGGCGTTGTAGCGGCGAGCGAGCTCGACCGGGTCGCCCGCGTCCCTCAGGTTCTCGAAGTTCACGCCCTTGACCACGCGCCCGGCGTCCACGTCCAGGCAGGGGATGACACGCACGGCGAGGCTCACGTCGGCTCCTTCGTCTCGGGGGGCTCGGGCGGGACGGCGCGGGCCGTCAGAGGCGGATCGCGTGGATCGCGGAGATCAGGATGCCGCGGGCGCCCAGGGCGTACAGCTCGTCCATGACGCGGTTGGCGTCCGGCTTGCGGACCATGGAGCGCACGGCGACCATCGTCTCGTCCCGCAGCGGGGAGACCGTCGGTGACTCCAGCCCCGGGGTGACCGCGGTGGCCGCCTCCAGCAGGTCACGGCGGATGTCGTAGTCGATCATGACCCAGCGGCGGGCCACGAGCACGCCCTTGAGGCGGCGCAGCAACACGTCGAGGCCCTCGGGGCGCTCCCCTGCGCGGCCGATCAGCACGGCCTCCGAGTCGAGGATGGGCTCGCCGAAGACCTCCATGCCGGCGGCGCGCAGAGTGCTGCCGGTCTCCACGACGTCGGCGATCGCGTCCGCCACGCCGAGCTTGACGGAGGACTCCACGGCGCCGTCGAGGTGGACCACCGTGGCGTCCAGGCCGGTGCGGGCCAGGTAGTCGGAGAGCAGGCCGTCGTAGCTCGTGGCGATGCGCTTGCCGGCGAGCTGCTCGGCGGAGGTGAAGGAGCCGACGGGGGCAGCGAGACGGAACACGGAGCGGCCGAAGCCGAGCGCCATGATCTCCTCGGCGGTGTCCCCCACCTGCGCGTCGCAGAACAGGTCGCGGCCGGTCAGGCCGACGTCGAGGGTGCCCTGGCCGACGTAGACGGCGATGTCCCGGGGACGCAGGTAGAAGAACTCGACGTTGTTCTCGGGGTCCACGAGGACGAGCTCGCGGGAGTCCCGGCGTTGCCGGTAGCCGGCCTCGGTCAGGATCTCGCGGGCGGACTCGGACAGGGCGCCCTTGTTGGGCACGGCGATGCGCAGCACGCGTCGGTCTCCTCGGGGTGCGGTGGGGCGGGCGGGGAACGGGGCCGGCGGCCTCAGAGGTGGCGGTAGACGTCCTCGAGGCTGATGCCGCGGGCGATCATCATGGTCTGCACGTGGTACAGCAGCTGCGAGATCTCCTCGGCGGCGGCCTCATCCGACTCGTACTCGGCGGCCATCCAGACCTCGGCCGCCTCCTCGACGACCTTCTTGCCGATCGCATGGACGCCGGCGTCGATCTGGGCCACGGTGCCGGAGCCCTCGGGGCGCTCCTGCACCTTGCGCGTCAGTTCCGCGTACAGCTCGTCGAAGGTCTTCACGGGACCACCCTAGCGACCCTGCCCCTCCAGCCCAGACCGGAGTCGGTCATTGTGACGTACGGGACGGCGGGGTCTTCGCCACGCGCTGCACCTACGGGCCCACGTGGGACGTGCCGGCCGCTCAGCGTCCTCCCCCTCCCATGTCTGCACGTTCCTTCACTCCCATCGGGGCACGCGCGCGAGGCGGCCGTGGACGTGGGGATGACGGGCTGAACGTGCCCGTCCGGTCCGCACGCATGGCCCGGGCGACCTCCGACAGGTGGGCACGACACGCTCGTTTCTGACCCCAGCGACGACACCGCTCCTTGCACACCTGAGACACCACCAGGTCGATCACTGCCCCGAACCCCGCCCGGGCCCACCGCACCAGATCTCTTCCGCGACGCACACATCCATCTCGTCGACTGTCCACGCGTCCGGGCCTCGGGTCCAGGCCCTGGAGGTCACCGGCGGGCGGCGCGGCCGCGCCCACGTCGCCGACGGGGAACAGGAATGATGCGGCGAGAGGATCTGGGGGTAGCCGTCGTGGCCCTCCTCCCCTTCCCGGACGAGGAGCAGAGCCCCGCGCTCGGACCCGCGAACTGGAGCATGACCCACCACGATGAAGGCGACCCATCCCGTCCCGCACACCGAGTGAGCGCCCGGTTGCAGCGAGCGCAGAAGATCCTCTCCCGCTGGCGGGTGGCCACGGGCAATGCGGTGGAAGGCATGGAATGGGAGCGGGATCCCGGTGATGCGCAGCTCGTGGAGATGGCTCGGCTGCCCAGCAGTGCCGAGCTGCCCAGCGCTGGAGCCTGGCTTCCGGGGCTGGAGATCCTCATGGGCCTTCGTCGCAGACCTGGTGCCGGGCCCCCTCAACCACCGGCTCGCCACGTGCTCGTTCTATCGGGAGAAGGCTTCGGCGCCCGTCCCCTCGGCGCGTCGCCATGCTCGCCCTGACGTGAGCCGACGTTCGTGGGTGCGGGGCGTCGGCCGACTCCCACGGGGGTGGCCTCACACGCACCCGACGGTCTGTCCCACCACGTCTCAAACCCTCCGACACTTCTGTCCAACAGCTCGGTTTGGGACCGTTTCTGACGTGATGCTCTCGTGGGCGGACGGGGCGTGTAAAGGGGTATACCCGGCTGGACATCCTGGCGGGCAGATGCCCGATGTCGGCGGCGAGGCCACACCCCACCTTGCCCTGCGACCGGTTACCGGTGGTAATGTGCCGCCATTATTCATTCGACCCCTTATGGAGCCCCTGAATACATGAGCGACGGCCCAGCCGCCTGCCCTGGTGACAGTCCGAGCGTCACCCCCACCCCACCCCGCAGCTGGCGGGGTCGCCTGCACCTCGTGGGGAGGTGACTCAGGCATGGATCCAGTCCTGACACTGATCCTCGGATCCCTCATCATCCTGGCGATCATCGCCGCCAACGGCTTCTTCGTGGCCCAGGAATTCGCGTACATGTCTGTAGACCGCGTCCGCCTGCAGACCGCCGCCAAGGCCGGCGACCGCGCCGCCGCCCGCGCACTGCAGGTCACTCGCCGCACCTCCTTCATGCTCTCCGGCGCGCAGCTGGGGATCACGGTCACAGGCCTCATGGTGGGCTACGTGGCAGAGCCGATGGTGGGTGCGGCCCTGACCGAGTTGCTCGGCGGCACCGCACTGCCTTCTGAAGTGGTCATCGCCATCTCCACGCTGGGCGTACTGGTGGTGGCCACCCTGGTGCAGATGATCATCGGCGAGCTGTACCCCAAGAATTTGGCCATCGCCAACCCCGAGCCCCTGGCCCGCGCTCTGGCCCGGCCCACACAGATCTACCTCGGCCTGTTCGGCTGGCTCATCTGGGTCTTCGACAAGGCGGCCGAGGTGCTGCTCAAGCTCCTGCGCATCGAGCCAGTGCACGACGTCGACAGCACCGCCTCCGCCGAGGACCTGGACCGCATTGCCCTGGACTCCAGAGCTTCCGGATCCTTGCCCGCGGAGGTCTCCGTCCTGATCGACCGGGTGCTGGACTTCCCAGACCAGGACGTGCAGCACGCGATGGTGCCCCGCTCGCGTGTGGACGAGGTTCAGCCCCAGACCTCCCTGGCTCAGGTGCGCGACCTGATGGCCACCGGCCACACCCGCTACCCGGTGATCTCGAACGAACACGAACCGCTCGGGGTAGTCCACCTCACCGACCTGCTCGGTGAGACCCGGATGGCCCCGGACACCCCCGTGTCCGCCCTGATGCGCCCTGCACTGGTGCTGCCCACGATGATGTCCCTGCCCGACGCAGCCCGGGAGCTCGACGGCTCAGGGCAGCAGATGGCGTGCATCGTGGACGAGTTCGGCGGCTTCGTCGGCGTGCTCACAGTGGAAGACCTCGCGGAGGAGCTCGTGGGCGAGCTCACGGACGAGCACGACCTGCACCCCCAGGAGGAGATCACCGCCACAGGCCTGCACTCCTGGGTCCTGAGCGCAGAGGCCCACCTGGACGAGCTCGAGCGCCTCGTCGGGCACCCCCTGCCCGTGACCGAGGCCGAGTCCGCCGCCGGTCTGACCATCGACGCTCTGGGCCGTCTGCCCCGGGAAGGCGAGGTCATCACGATCGACCTGCCCGAGGACCCACGAGACTTCGGGGCTGAGGAGGTCTACGACCGCCACCTGCAGGTCGAGGTCCTCTCCATCCAACGCAGGGTCCCAGCTCGACTGCGGATCCACCTCATCGAGGTGCCCCGCTCTGACACCGCCGGCAGCCATGCCGCCCACGAGGCCCAGCCCGACGCCACCACGGACGAGGAGCGATGATGCACGGTCCACTGATCGTCATGCTCGTGACCACAGCGCTGATCGTGCTCAGCGCGATCTTCGTCATCATGGAGTTCTCCCTGCTGGGCGCCCGCCGGCACCGACTGGAGGCCGAGGCAGGACGCAGCCGCGCCGCGCGGGCCGCTCTCAAGGGAGTCGACGAGCTGACCCTCATGCTCGCCGCAGCCCAGTTGGGCATCACCTTGTGCACCTTCGCCCTGGGGGCGATCACCAAGCCGGCCGTCGACGCATGGCTCGGCCCCGTCCTGGAGGACTGGGGCATCCCCGCAGCGGCAGCCGGAACCGCCTCCTTCGTCCTGTCCTTGCTGGCCGTGACCTTCCTTCACCTGGTCATCGGGGAGATGGCCCCCAAGTCCTGGGCCATTGCCCACCCCGAGACCGCAGCCAAAGCCGTGGCCGTGCCCGCACGCGCCTTCGTCTGGACCGTTCGCCCCCTGCTGCTGCTGGCCAACCGGCTGGCCAACCGCCTGGTGACCCTCAGCGGCGTCACCCCCGTGGACCAAGCCGCCGTGGGCGGCTACGACGCAGCGGCCATTCGTCAGCTGGTTGAGCACTCCGCCGCCGCCGGCACCCTGGACCGGCAGAACCATGAAGCCTTGGCCGGTGCCCTGGACCTTCAGACCCTCACTCTCGGGGACCTCCTCCCCCAGGGTCAGCACCCGGTCAAGGTCGCCCCCGACGCCGACGTCGAGGCGGTCCAGAATGCCGCTGCGTGCTCAGGGCACTTGCGTATCCTGGTCCAGCCGGACCATACCCCTGAGAGCGTTCCGGGCGTCGTCCACGTGCGGGACACCCTCACGATGGAGCCTTCTGCGCCAATCCAGCCGCTTATCCAGCAGGCTCTGACGCTGCCCTCCACCACACCGTTGCACGAAGCACTTGCCTCCATGCGCCGCAACAGCCGCCAGCTGGCCGCAGTGACCCAGGACAACCGGTTCACTGGGGTCGTCACCCTCACCGACGTCTTGCGCGGAGTGTTGCCCCGCGCGGCTTGAGTCCACACCTCGGCAACACCACCGCGGGGGCCGCTGAAACGGCCCCCGCGGTGGTGTGGACAAAGAATCAGAATCGGCACAGTGGCCTCGCCCCCCATTCCGGCCTCAATGGGCTCAGTCATGCTCCGACTCACGGGCGTGTAACGGCTAAATCGGTCGTTTGTGGCGGCTGCTCGGTGTGCCGCCCGGTGTCATGTGTGGCTTGCGCCGCTATATGGCGGGGTTCTGTCGGAGCTCAGTGGCGGCCTCCAAGCACGCGGGCAAGAGGGCGCTGCGAGTGAGGCTCACGTTCCGCAAGCCGATCCTTCACCGGGACAGCGGCCGACGGCAGGCCGGAGGAATAGGCGTCGCGATAGGGTGCACCCCGCGCAACAGAACCGTTGCGAAAGG